>Ga0315307_1001621_pt1 | contig 10097 bp, 11 predicted proteins | sample TDP2_MG_FD_203079 | JGI IMG/M metagenome (GOLD analysis project Ga0315307, IMG submission 203079) | Freshwater sediment microbial communities from Lake Towuti, South Sulawesi, Indonesia - TDP2 | ecosystem: Environmental > Aquatic > Freshwater > Lake > Sediment | place: Indonesia: South Sulawesi... | reverse complement strand
TTTCAAGAGTTGAGTCAGTCCTCCGTTGTGAGTCATGGAAACTAGGAGGCTTCACAAGTTAAGGTTTGAGGACGAATTTAACCGTTGAGGATGGCCGTTTTTCAAAATGTTTAACTCTGCAACTGATGCTTTTCTCATGTAGGGTCAGTTTGTGATGAAGAGGGTTACGTTCATTATTCGTGATCCTGATGTTAACAGGGTGTTGGGCAACGAAGTGGTGTTGTTGATGGATGAGGAAGCAAACATTATCGATGTGATCAGGAGGGTGGATGAGCTCATCGCGAAGAAGTGTGATGTTTTTCCTGTTAGGGGTTGTAGGAGTTTGCTTCACTTGGTTTTTCATCCTGTTGAGCGTCGTTTCTATTCGCATGCTGCTTTGACGGCTTACAGTCAGACGGAGAGGTTCATTGATGTGAGGAGAGATTTGGATTCTGCGTTGCCTGATGGTGCTGTGGTTGTTTTGGCGTTGACCATCTGTGGTGGTGAGTGGGAGCAGATAGTGGATGCCTAGTTTTAGGCAGTAACTGTTAAATGTGGGCTTAGCGTATTCACGGGAGAAAAAAGGGTGAAATTGGTTTGGTTACGGCTTTCGTGTTGGTTAAGGTTGGGACGAGTGAGCATTTGAACTTTGCAAAGTCAGCTAAGGAGGATATAGGGAAGATTAAGGGTGTGAAGAACGTGTACGGTGTTTTTGGGCGGTATGATCTCGTTGTGCATGTGGAGGCGAAGGACTTGGAGGAGCTGTCGCGTATGATTATGGATAAGATGAGGGCTATACCCGGTGTGATGGCGACGGAATCGTTGATTATAGGTTATTAGAAGTTTCATGTTGGCTAGCGTGACGTTTGCCTATATTGACGACTCTGCGGGAAGAGAAATTTCAAAAGAAGAAGGCGATAAGCCCCTTACGCCTTCCTCTACTATGTTGGCTTGCGTTTTGCGGCTGTGGCTGTGTGCGTGTTGAAGTTGACATGCACTATAGTGTTCATCATCACGCTCGCTGATTGTGCGCTGCAGCTGTGAAAACTGTGTGGAAGAAGAAGGTGACAGACTCTTAAGGCCTTCTTCTACCATTGTTGCGGCTGTGGTTGTGCGGCTGAAAGTTGTGTGCGTGTTAGTGTTGACGTTGCCTTAGTAACACTCACATGTGCTGTGTTGATGGGGCTGCGGGCAGGCTTGGACAGTTGTAGATGAACACGCAAACGCAGACTGTTTAAGATTTTTGGTCTGGGGCTGTGTGTGTTCTTGAGTCGTTGTACACGCTGAACTGTGCTGTACAACTTCTTCTTATGCTAGCTGTGAGTGGGCTGCGGGGTTGTGTGGGTGTTGATGCCCAACTGCTCTTAGTGTCATCAACAAGTGCCATGTGTTCAGAGAAAGGGTGAGAAGTTGTTGTTGACTCTGAAGGGTTTGCCACAACAACTTCTTGGATGTTGGAGGCGGGGTTCTGTTTCAGATGTTATTAACTTCGGCTTAGAAACAGTAATAATACCGAAGCGTTTGTCGAGGATGGTTTTTGTGGTGATTGTGTCAGGGTGTCAGGCGAAAGCTCCTGTAAGATCGCCTTTTTTGGCTAGATTAGGTTGGTTAGCGCCCATAGGATAGCTGGATGTTCTCTTATTTTGTTGTGGAGCAGTCCTTTTTTGTCGATTAGGTTTGGTTTGAAGGTTTTGAGTTGAAAGAATTGGTCGACTGCTTTGATCTCGTTTTGTGTTAGCTTTGAGATTACTGATTTGCTGAATTTTATGCTTTGTTTGGCAATTTGAGTAAAGTCAAGTCTTGAGAGTTTTTCTGTTTGTAGTAGGTTTTTTAGGCTGGAGTCTACGGGGATTCCGTTTATTGTTTTCTCAATGTCTATTTCATGGAGTTTTGGTTTTCCTCGCATTAAGCTGTCGACTATGGCGCATTTTCGGAAGATTGTGAGGTCTATCTTCATTTTTGTTATTTGGTAGACGTCGAAGAGGTCTCGTGAGGTTTTTCGGTAGAGGAGGGCGCAGAGCTTGTTTGCGAACAGTTCTTCCTTTGCTGGTGTTTTTACGGGGAAGGTTTCTTGTGTGCCTATGTGTTTGAAGGCTGCTGTTGTGTCTGTTTTAAGGATGGGGTATCTTCGCATGTATCCGATTTCTATCGTGAAGTTGTCTTCGGTTCGTAGAGCATTAGTGTATTTGACCGTGAATCTAGCGAGGGGGTAGCTTGGGCTTATGGCTATGTCGGATTCTCTGTATCCCTGCCTGTAGAGTAGGTCTTTTATCTTGTTGTCAATTTGGTCTCGTACTTCTCCCCAATCTTTTGAGTCTACGTGGCGATAGTTTAGGTCTATGTCTGTGGAGAGGCGTAGGATTTCTTTGGAGTAGATGAAGGAGAGGGCGGTTCCGCCGTATAGGCTTAGGCGGTCCCTGAGGAACTTTACAGCGTAAATGTCTTCGAGCAGATCGGAGATTTTGCAGACTTTTTCTATTTCTCGTGTGTTGAAACCATAGTTTCGCGCCAGTGCGTTATAGTTGTACGTTCTTTTCAGTTTAGATTCCTCTCAGTTTTTCTTCGAAGTCTTCTGGAATGTAGAGTCTCCATCTTTTTTGGAGAACGCCTTTGTCTCTGTTTATGAGGTATCGTGGAGGTCCTTTCAAGTGGCTTTGAATCTCGTTAAATAATCGGTCATCTACGTGTTCGTAGAATGGTGAAAGTTCTCTAAGGAGTTCTAAAACGTAGCCGACTCGTCTGTACAGGTTGTCGTTTTTGTATTTATGTAGCAGTGTCAGCAGTCTTTCTGGGTTGAGTCCTCCGAGTCCTTGGAGGCTTTTTATGCATTCTTCCCAGCCGCCTGCATATTGGACTCGATCAACGCATTCGACGAAGGTTCTTTCCTTGCTGCTAACCTTTACCGTGTTGTTTTGGTAGTGTTTTTCTTCTACTTGGAAGGTAACGTCATTAACGAATACGGGTCTGAAGCTGAATCGTTTGTATTGGAATGGGTTGAACCTATCATTTGGTCTCACGCAAATGTAGGCTTCGTTGTAGATGGAGCTGGCACAGCCGTAGTACTCTAGGGCAGTGTGAAAACCTAGATAGTATTCAGCTCTAATTTTGGATGCGACAAGGAGCTTATCTACTACGTGTTTTTCGGGTTCCTCAAGTGGAGATAGAACTAGGTACAGTCCTTTTCGGATTCTTTTAAGCTTGCCGTTTTCGATGAGTTTGTTTACGTATTTGCGGTAAATGTACCTGCGGTTTGGAGCCGCTTTGACGACGCTTGAGGCTTTTCCAATGATGTCGTTGAAACCCACGACTTTCATTGGTAGAAGAGTATTGTATAGGGCTTCGAGTTTGGTGACCATGGGTTTTTCACAATTTTTAAAGCAGTTATCCCTTTTAGGGCATACTGCGTTAAAATATTTAAAAATTGCGCCGTGATTTGTCTTTCAGAATTCCTTGGGGTTTCTCCACCTAGGATTATCCATTAGTTCTACTGGCATGAACATATGCTGGAAGTGTATTGGCAGCTCATTTATAAATTGTCTGTCAATGCATTAGCAGGCTACCTATAAAGGGCATAGCACGGTAGAAGAATATTGTATAGCGTTTCGAGTTTGGTGGCATTGGGTTTTCACGATTTTTGAAGCAGTTATCCCTTTTAGGGCATACTGCGTTAAAATATCTAAAAAAATGCTCTCGGGAGCCCTGTGGAAAATTTAGCTGCCCAAAAATGGAGAAAGCCGACATGAAAACAGACGGCCTCTGCTAGGGCGAGTGCAACGTCTGTTTGGCAGTGTCATTTCTTCTCTAGGGTTTTCTTGAGTGGTCTGTAGAGCATGTAGATGACGAGGATTGGGGCGACGGCTGTGCTGGCTACGGCGTCTGCTATGGTTATGAGGCTGGAGAATGTGCTTAACGTGAATAGTATTCCTCCGATGATCACGACGGATAGGAGGTAGATGAGAAGCATGGTTTTCCATAAGCCGTGTTTGGATGCGAGCTTCAACCATCCTACGTTTGTTAAGAAATCTCTTGCCCTCAACGGCGCGGAGAGATCGGCTTTTTGTCGTTGCTTGAGCATTTCTCGTTCTGATGCTTCTTGGGTCTTTGGTAATATAGCGATGCTCAGTATGCCTGTGGCAACCATAACGATGAGAACGAGGATAAGTTGGTTAAGATAAGCCAAGGCAAACATAAGAACCGCTAAGAAGCCTACCATGGAGGATAAATAGTATATTTTTCCTTTTTTTCGGTGAGCTTGGACAATGCCGGCTATTGCCATGAAGCCGAAGAAGGCGACGCCGAAGAGGAGAAACTCGAGGGGAAAGCTCATCCAACTGCGCCCTCTGTAATGGCCAAGATTACAATGTTAGGGTGGAAGTTCTTAAATCCATCTGGGGGCTTGGACAGTTGTTGTTGAACATGCAAGCGCAGACTGTTTGTAGCGGTCTGAGTTTTCATGTGTCGTTAACTTTCGTTTAGAATCAGTAATAATACCGAGATCGGTTTCTGCTCAGAAGTAGTTGTCTGCGCCGCGTGTTTGTTGACTACTACTTCCATGTTGATGCTCCGATGTCAGGCTGAAGGGCTGTGTGGGTGTCATCGTCAAACTGTGCCCTAGTGACATCAACAAGTTTGAGCATTGTGTCTTGGGGTCTGTTTGGGTTTCTGTATCATGCCTCGGGTCTTGCTTACTCTTTGTGTTGTGTCAGGTTTTGTCATGGCTTTAGGCTGGTTTGTGTCAAGGATGGTATAGATGAAGTCGGGAGAAGGGTTGTATCAGTTTTTGTGGTTCTGCAAACTGAAAACAGAAGAATGCTCCTGTTCGGTAAAAGTACTGCTATTTGGAGGACCATGGCTTAGTGGAGATATGTCCCGAAGTAGCCCTATCTATGGTGTGACTTCCACTTATACTATGTGCTCCTCAGTTTATAAGAACCAATAGAAGACACTTCTAGACGATGCGCGCGCATTGGGCGAGGATGCTACTCAGAAAAAAGGAGGATGATGTTTGGCGATATTTTCTTCCGATGTCTGGATACTAGCGCAGCCAATCCTACTCCCTATCGGCTTCGGACAGTGCGGTATCTGCTTGGAGGAAGCCGCGGCCCCAATCTGCTCCGAACCACGTGAAGTAGTAGAGTGAGCCTGGAACGTCCAGAGCCAAGGACCCATCAGATGGAAGTGGAAGGCCAGCTGCTGCTGTCTTGAGGATGTTCTCTAGAGTCTCTTGGCGCACTTTGGGATGTGACTGCAGCACCAGGGCTGCCATTCCTGAGACGTGAGGCGTTGACATGCTTGTGCCCCAAAGGTAGTAGTACCCAATAGATGGGCTTAGATAGGGCTTGTATGGTCCTACAATGGCACAGCCTGGAGCAGTAACGTCCAGATACCATGATTTCTGGCCAAGATTGTTGTTTGGTCTTGAGCTAGCATGGTCAAGGAAGAGCTGCCAGTTGTTTCCCCAGCAGTCGGGCGTGGTGAATTCCTCAGTTACGTCGTATAGCCACCAACTCTCTGGGTAGCCTATCCACTGCTCTGTCCACCCAGCCATGGCGCATGATATGACCTGCGAGTATGCTCCTGGATAACCCATTCCTTCATAGCCTGCGTTACCTGCAGCTGCAACCACTAGCACGCCTTTTTTGATGACATAGTTTATTGCCTGTTCAAGCATTACAGACGGAAGAGCGCCTCCCAGACTCATGCTGATAATCACAGGGCCGTCTAGAGTGGGAGCCAAATCAGCCACGTAACGGATGCCTGCTGAAAGCATTTCATCAGTGCCTCCGCTGAACCAAGCTGTTCCTTCTGGGTATGGGACAAGCCAAGAGTCTAGGACAAGAACGGGAATTATCGTTGCTTGGGGGGCAACCCCTCTAATCCAGAACTTGTCAGCGTAGTTGTAACCTACGATTGTGCTTGTTACATGAGTGCCATGCCCATGACCCTCAAAGGCCTTGGTTATGAAACCTCTGTCATCACGAAGTGGACCCATCCAGAAACCATGATCCCACCAAATGTCATGAGTAAAACCCTTGCCTAGCTCCCATGCGATGTTTGCTTCCGAGAAGAAATATGGCCACATCTCCAAAAGACCTGTGTCTAGAACTGCTATGTACACGCCCTCACCATCATTATAGGCCTCAGAATTGATCATGTCAATCCAAAACGGTGTCGCTTCACGAAGACTCTCAGTAGCCATCACTGAATCTGCATCTAACTCGCATTCAAGCTCTTCTCTGTACATCATCGTGTTGAAGAGGAGTTGTGGGCTACGGATGCCTGTGTCCTTTGCAACCGCTGTCGGGGCCATTGCAAGCGCTAGTACCACCAATATTAGCGCTGCTGATGTCTTTATCAATTCACCTTTCTCCTTTTAGCGCACGTGCGCATGGCATACCTATGGCTTTCGTCCATAATTGTATAACTGCACGAAATTCGGATATTGAGCAGAAAGGCAACCAGGAAACTGAATACCATTCAATAACATGAAAAAAGCCAGACAAACTGCATGCATGCATCTTGTCTGATGGGGCGCATAGCCTAATAGTTTACGCCAATGATACCAGAGGAGATACGGGTCACTCAGACCCTGGGTCACTCAGACCCTGTTTGCTTCAACGTCGACACCATGCTCCCCATCGTGACAATTGATCCTGTGACCTCTCGAACAGATATATTTCGATTGACCGATCGATATCTCTATCAAACGATAACAGACACCTTCATCGAAGCAAACATCGACAGGATAGTTGTAAACGAGGAAGACGCGAAATTAGATAAGACCGCTGGAACGTACAGCGCTAACGTACACCTTTTCTGGGGTAACAATCTCATTAACGCGCGCTAGCTCCCAATGTCCACAACCTGACTAAATCTTCCAAACATTACGCATCAAGTCATCGTAGATCTGTGAACAACATAGCGACGAAAACGATGTTTTCATGTGCATGGACTCTGCTAGTTTTATGGCTTGTTCTGCTGGAAAGGCTATGGCGTTCACTCCTGCTTTAACCGCCAACACGTCCGTTTCCGTTTTATGTTTTCCCTTCGGTCTCATGCAGCCCAGCACCAAAGGAGTTTTAGGCAACATAAAACGTGCAGCAACCAACACTCTGGCAATATCCTCTGGCTTCGGCGGCGTGACCGTCTCCATCAAAGTGCCATGAATCGGCATAAGAGCAATAACAATAACTGCGCTGGGCGAGTACTTGGCAATCATCTCTAACGCTTCAAACTCGCCCTTCAACCTGCCATAATGCAAGCCCACGAGCACATGAGGCACCAACGGAATCCCAGAGTCATGCAACACCCGCAACGATCTGTCATAATCAGCCACAGAAACATTAAGCTGATAAACCTCCCGAATAGTCTCATCCGACCCAATAACATCAATTAAAGCCGCATCCACACCAGCATCCGCAAGCCTCCCAGCCAACTCACTTTCAATGACGCCAGTGTGCACAACAACAGTCAAACCAAGAGTCTTCCTAACCTCAGCAATCGCATCAACAAAACTTTCCAAAGGAACAGAACCATCAGGCAAGCAACCACCACTGATGAGACAGCCCAAACCGCCCTTCGCTTTGACGTCCTTGCACACTTCAACCAACCGCTGAGGCGACAGCGCAGGCAACATCGTGTTCAAAACCTTGCCGCCACAATGCTTACACTTCAAAGCACAAGCGGAACCCGTAACAGATATAGAAGGAAAAGCCGAGGGCGACGAACAAAAACGCTCAGACCGGTAATACATGAAACTTGGCGCATAAAACCTGATCCGCCTACCAAAACATCTCCAACTAACCTCACGCGCCTCAACCAACCATTGCTCAAACGCCTTCTCATCAGCCTGAAGCAAACCTTGAACCTTATCTCTCCAATTTTGAGACATAATGAAATACACGCTTGAAAGTGTGAAGTAAATATTAGAACCGCATTATTAACCTACTTCTGACGTCATCCCAAAGTGACAATAAGCCATATACTTTCTCAGATTCAGCCCTATCGCATCCTTCTACTTCCACTCTTCCAACCTCCGACACGAGAAACGAACGTTTTTGTTTACGGCTTTGAGGCGACCGCGTCAGCCACCGTTACTATAATCCAGGTATGTTTGTTTCTTTCAGTGTTAGGTCAAAATCCATACTCATGCTGTCTTCGGTGATAGTGAACTCGATTTTTAGTGGCCATTCGGTCTCTTTATCAACATAGTACATCATCGTTATGTCTGGGCTGACGTATTTACTGATCATACAATGCTTGGTTCCAAGACCTTCAATGTACACTTCGCCTTCGTGCGTATATGCGAGATCGTAGCCCTCAACTTCATACGAGGCCGTTCTCAAGTCCGTCCATGTAGTATTTTGCCACTCCACTGGTGCCATTACGCTGCTTGTCATCTTCATGTAAGTAAGAAGTTTCGCATGAGTGCTGTTGTAATCCACAACTTCAAGGCGCATTGTCAGATTTACCGATACAGTTAACACGGTTGTTTGTCCAGAATATGTCGCATACGCTCCGTCAAAAAGCCAAGCAGCTTGAGAAGAGGGAGGTCTTGAAAGCCACCAATATGCAAGGACTCCAGCCACAACAACGATTACAACAGCAACCACAGCAACAATCAACCAACGTCTCCGAGGTTTAGGTGCAGCTTCGGTAGGTGCAGGGGCAATTTCAGAGGAAGGAGTTTCCGTAGCTCTTAAACCCAACATTCCCCACCACACTTTATTCTCATTAATAAAGAAAAAAGACTTGTGGTAAGTCAAAATCCTCAACTCAAGTCACCAATCCGCAGTTACTTTCGGTTCAGCTATAACTCTTCCGCGCCTTTTAAGAATCACTTGGCTTTGTGGCTAGGGATGAAATTTCTGCGAGGGCTACGAGCCCCCTAAGCCAATAGGCGTTGCTACCAAACCAATGATAAGCAGCGCAAGTCCGCCCCGGAAAGAATAGTAGAGAAAAAGGCTGTTCTCAGAGAAGTTTCACTGCCTCTTCCCTCGATATGGCTACAAGCGTTTCTGTGGATACCCACTCCGCAATACCAGTAGACAATTTCATCGCTTCTTTTTCACTTGCGGCTTCAAATATGAACACTGTATCGTAACGCCCCAGCGTCCAATACCAGCCAAGAACCTTTATCCCCTTCTTCTTGAACTCCGCCATCATTTTAGCGGTATCACCAACCTCATCCTTGCTCGGTTTCTTCCTGAATCTGCCCAGATTTACGAAAATCAACGATTCTCACCTCCATCCTGCAAGATTCTTAACCCATGATGATCTGTTAGTGATATTAAGACTGTGTGACTGTGGCAACACAGTAACAACAACCTGAATCAACGCTTGCTTACGTCGACCACGCAGAAGAGGTTGCCATCCGGGTCTTCAAGAACTCTGAAATCATCACCCGGCTCATACGTCTGACGATGACGAGTAGCCCCCAACTTAAGCAGCCGCTCCACCTCACCCTCTCGATCACTGGTGTAGAGGTCAAAGTGCAGCCAATTTCTACCCACAAGCCTCTCCGAAACCTGATTCAACGATACATTCGGGCTTCTTCCCTCAGGATCCCGAAGAACCACCCAACCGCCCTCAGCCGGCTCTCTCGGGACGTAGTGAAGCGCCTCCTGCCAGAACGCCAGCATCCTGTCGAAATTGATGCAATCAATCACGACGGAGCCAATCTTCAACCCAGATTTTCCGTGCAATTCAGATCGCCCCTTTGTTTCCCACGTATTAGTCGACTATTAAGGGTTTCCACACACTATCCGAACTTCGAAGGTAGTCTCAGCGCCAGAATGTGTGGCATTAATAATTTAAGGAGAAATCAACGTCTAGTTCTTAGAATGACCAAGACTTGTTCCAATCAAGAAAAAAGGCGAACATGAGCACTGAACAGGATGTGCCAGAGAAAATCCGGGTTTCAGTAGGCTCCGCCATAGTGTTAGGCCTACTAAAAGGAAAGATAGACGCACCGCCAACCACGGTTTACATGCTCACTCACCGCGATGGAAAATGCCAAGCCAACTGCGGCTTCTGCCCCCAAGCCCGCACAAGCACCAGCCGCGCCGACATGCTCGCAAGAGTAACATGGCCCCCATTCCCAACAGAACAGGTCGTTG
>Ga0315307_1001620_pt1 | contig 10102 bp, 8 predicted proteins | sample TDP2_MG_FD_203079 | JGI IMG/M metagenome (GOLD analysis project Ga0315307, IMG submission 203079) | Freshwater sediment microbial communities from Lake Towuti, South Sulawesi, Indonesia - TDP2 | ecosystem: Environmental > Aquatic > Freshwater > Lake > Sediment | place: Indonesia: South Sulawesi... | reverse complement strand
GGCGCAATGCCATTCAAGGTCTTTATCAGCCATAGCGCAAGAGATCCCAATATCGTTTACACGCTCTATAATCTGTTAAGGCAACAAGGGATGGAAGTTTATGTTGCTGAATACTATCCCGAACCTGGCAGACCGTTACCTGAAAAAATTCTACAAAACATTGCAAGTAGCGATCTAGTTCTAGTCCTATTGACTCACAATGGTTCAAGATCTATGTCTGTACACCAAGAGGTTGGAGCTGCGAGGATGGCCCGTAAACATATCATTCCATTGGTAGAAGCAGGCGTAGATGTCGGAGTATTACTCCAAGGCATAGAATACGTTGCTCTTGACGTATGGAGTCCTCTCGACACTCTGAACAACGTGGTAAGGTATGTAAAAGCTATAGCAACAAGGGATGCTCAACAAGGCGCAATGATAGTTGCTCTAATATTCTTCGGATTGCTTCTGGCAGCCGCTTCCGGCAAGTGAACTGGGCTTCGATTCCTTCACTTAAGTAGCTATTGCGGACATTTTCTGCAAGAACTTGAACCGTTTAATCGTCTCTGCATCTGCCGCTGTTACGAGACCAGAATGCTTCTACTGAGTTTCCGGAGCTCTTCTTAACCCGATTTCTCCGTTCCTCAAGTCTTTAACTGGATCATCCTTCATCCAAATATGCGGTAAGCTTATCTTCGCTTATGATTCGGCTCTCGAAAGGCTTGCCACTAGTAATAATCTTGCTTGAAAGATCTAGGTCTATTCACGACGGTTCTTCTCCGAAAAACCAGTCTAATCGCATATATGACTGCTCCCCCAATGAATGACAATGTGCATAACGTGTAGATATCGAAGCTGATGAACATACCATTGCTTAGGAGTGGATTGAAGTCAAACGGATAGAACGGCCTTATGTCCGGGTATAAAGGTGAATCCAGGAGTATGTGAAGGTAGACGCTGAAGAGAGATGCTGAAAGGATGCGTTTGGATGATGGCTTCTGTTCAAGCTTGAAAAAAGACATCGAAGGCGAAAGAGCGCTTCTCACCTTGCTCATTGCCGCTGCGAGGAGAAATGCGAGGAGAGTTCCTCCCAAGAAAGAGTGAAGGAAACCATGAAGCGGATAGTTTAGGTTTAGAGTCAGAACGAGAAAGGGCTCAATATCCACGATGATACTGGCCAATAAGAACGTAGGGAAATCGACGTAACTTAGCAACAGTAATCCAAACAGCAACCCTGGACCCAAATGAAATGGCGTAAAGGGCATCAATATCACATGTTAGTTCTGCTTCCGGCATAGTATTCTTCTTCTACTAATACAAGGATATTTCCCTGAGAATCCACACCGATTAAACCAAACCCGAACTTCTTGAACACTGAATCATCGATTGTTCTAGAGTTTTTGAGCGTGGTAACTAGAAACGCCTTATCGTAGCCGAATGCTAGGGCTTCAGCTAATTGTCCTATTCCTCTTGTCAGATCATCTCTTGCTGACTTCCGGCATAATCGCCGATCAGCAGATATTGATCTGTGATGACTGCAAGTCCACCCTCAACAAAAGGGAGCACCAACTCTATGATTAGAGGAGATGTCATAATAGGACCATGTTTCGTTTAACGAAAAAATAAAAAATTTTCGCAATAGGTCCCTTCTTTTTCTCAAAAGCACAATCTTGCGCTTGCGAAGACGGTTAGTCCTTAAGTTCAAGTGAAATCTCAAGCTGCAAGTCTCCATTGCTCGCCCGTTAATTTTTTCTGAGTGAACTGCTTGATGAATACTCTCATTTCATCAGGCATCTTATACAAGATTGATCTTCCGATACTCGTCGATTACGAATTGCCAGTTGGCCCTCCATAACCAATTGGTAGTTTGCCCTCGAAGATCTTGCTTGGTCAAGAAAAAAGAGGGGATTTGCGGGGGACATCGCCACTCAGCATAGATATAGCCTTAACTACTTACTGAATCGAAAAGCTTTGTGTGTTACTGGTTCTTTCGGCCAAGCATGCTATTGATTCTTTTATATCTTCAGAGTTTTCTATTAGACTGCCACATTTATGGTGAGCGATTATGGCGGTGAGGGAGCTACTGGTATACATCGATGGCGCTTTCTATCCTAAATCGGAAGCGAAGATCTCTGTCTACGACCATGGCTTACTTTATGGTGACGGCGTCTTTGAAGGGATAAGAGCATATGGCGGATCTGTGTTCAAGCTTAAGGAGCATATGGATCGGCTCTTCAGGTCTGCTCATGCGATCAAATTGACGATGCCCTTGACCAAGCAGGGATTGATGGATGCTGTTCTAGAGACACTTCGTAGAAACAATCTGCGTGACGCGTATATCCGACTTCTTGTAACTAGAGGCTTCGGCGATATTGGAGTCGACCCTCGAAAATGCCCGAAAGCGAGTATAATCATAATCACAGAACCTCTTCTCCCGGCTTTCGGAGTTGAAGCTCAAGAGAAAGGGATAAGCGCGGTCATCACTTGGATAAGAAGAGATCGCGTAGATGCTACATCTCATGAAGTCAAGTCACTGAACTATTTGAATAGTATGCTGGCGAAATTGGAGGCTTTCGACGCAGGCGCGGATGAAGCCGTAATGTTAGATACAAGAGGGCTCGTTTCGGAAGCGCCCACATCCAATCTATTCATCGTTAAGAATGATGAGGTGGCGACGCCCCCTCCGACTGCTGGAGTCCTCTGCGGCATAACTAGAGGCATAGTTATGGAGATCGCGTCTAAGCTGGGTTTCCGTGTAACAGAGAGGGATATCACACCCTCGGAATTGATAAGTGCTGATGAAGTCTTTCTGACTGGAACGCACGCCGAAATCGTGCCGGTAACGAAGATAGCTGAGAGAATCATAGGCGATGGAAGAGTCGGATCTGTTACTCGGAGAATCATTAATGAATTTAAGGTGGTGACGCGGGACCCGAAGCAAGGGGTCCAAATATATCCGTAGAATACTTTTCTTCGTGAAGCTCAGATAATGTTGCGTTGACGTAGATTGGCATTCGCAATTTCTCGTAGTGACAGCTGTCGGGTTATTAACGTCTATTCCACTAATAGCGATAAAGGAAAGGATGCCTATTGAGAAGGATACAAGCAGCCGCCTTGAAGCCTATACTTGAGAGGAGAAGCATACGAAAGTTTGAGAGAAAACCCGTTTCGAAGAGAATTCTTGAGAAACTGGTTGAAGCAGGACAAAGAGCTCCGTCGAACTGTGGAGTGCAACCGTACAGCCTTATAATTGTAGACGATGATGAAAAGCGTGAACGTATCTTTGATGCAATAGGTCGACAAGGATTCATGGAAGAAGCGCCGGTCTGGATCATCGTCTGCTGCGACTGGGCACGCCCACTCAAATTATTCGAAATGTTAAAAGTCGATACAGATCTCGGTCAGACCTATAAATTGGTTCTCGGACTTATCGATGCCACATTAGTCGCAGAGAACATCGTGACCGCCGCCGAAATAATGGGTTTAGGTTCTGTATTCGTCGGATCTGTCTGGAGGTCGCTGCGGAGAATAGCTCAAATCCTTCAGCTTCCAGCTAATGTGCTACCGATTCTACTTCTTTGCATCGGATATCCATCTGAGAATCCTCCAAAGAGACCGCGATGGCCTCTCAAGGCTGTCATGCATGAAAACAGTTACATTATGCCTGATGAAAGAATGATGCGCAGCTACTATAGAGAGGCGAATAGGACTCTGCTCAAAATGAAATATTTCAGAAAAGGCGTACACAGTTGGGCAGAGCATTGGAGTAAGAAGTTCAAGAAGAAAGACCTGACGCTATGGGAGAAGAACATCAGAGAAGAACTGAAGAAAATTGGGTTTCTACAATAGGGAGCTTGTTGTAGCTATGTCTTCTAGAGAAGTCAAGGCTGTGATCTTCGACCTCGATGAGACCTTAATCGACACTCAGAAAGGCTTTCGTGAAGCCCACGAGAAGATAACTCAAATGATCGATAAGCACCTCAAACAAGAGAAGTTGAATTTGAAGAGATCTCAAATACTCAGAGAAGTCCGAAGTTTTGATGACAGAATGAATCGTGAAGTCAAATATGATAGGGATAAATGGTGGCAGACGATCGTAAACAGCCTTGGCGTGAATGTGGCTCTCTCGAAGGCTTTCATAAGGAAGTTGACCACGGCATATTGGCATGCATGCATGAGATCAAGCAGGCCGTATAGAGATGCTTTGAGTACGCTACATCATTTGAAGAAGAAAGACTACTTTCTAGGGTTGCTCACAGACACTGATGGTCTAAAAGGTATGAAAACGCGGAGAATCAGCAAACTGCCATTCAAACATCTCTTTGATGCGATCGTAATCGCAGGGGAAGATACAGCGAACACGAAGCCCAGTCCGGAACCCTACGAGTTGATCGCTAAGAAACTCGGAGTAATGACTAGTGAATGCGTCTTCGTTGGAGACAGACCCTTCACGGATATCAAAGGCGCCAAGATAGCTGGAATGAAAACAGCCCTTGTCTATAGAAGGGATTGGAAAGTAGATGCGAAAGCAGACTGGACTGTCAAGTCGCTGTCTGAACTTCGTAGAATACCCTAGCTATGTTAGGATGCTACGGCTGCTTCTTTCTCTTCCTCTAGACGTCTCTTGATCCTCTTCAATCTGAAGAAGTCTTCTCTTTCTCTTTCTTGGAGATGCATCTCGATGTACCGGATAGTGTCGAGCATCCTAGGTATTATTATGAATTCCAGACAGTTTACCCTACGCTTCGTAGAGGCTATCGCTTCCGCCAATTTAATTATGGCTGCTTGTGAACTTGACAGTTCAGCTACAGCTTTCACAGCATCTACCATCTTCGCAGTTGCTTCATCGAGTTTCGCCGAGGTCTCGAGCATATTGTATGGAAATCCGTCGATCGCTTCCACGTTGATCTGGACGAATGGGATCGCGACGCCTATAACGTTTCTAGACTTTGTGTCGAGTAGAAAACGGTCGTCTACTCCTAGAGATGCTTCCTCCAGCTTCGTGAATCCTAGCGACACTTGAGACTCTGAGAATTGCAAGTATGCGTCTGAGAGAAGTTGTTGAGAGCGCATTCGTAGAGCAGAGATCTCGCGGACGAACTGGAAGAACTCTATCATTAGGGCGTCCAGTTTCTCTCTGAGCAGGTCTCCACCCCTTTCAGCTATCTGCTTCCTCTTCCTTAAAGCGAGCAGCTCCATCCGTGTAGGATGGATCCCGGTCAGAATCTGAGACATTACGCTGTAGCCTTCAACCTGTACTTAGGATGATATTTCTTGATCGTCGATGGATCTATACGTTTCAACTCGGTTTCAGGAAGCATCGATAAGAGCTCCCAGCCTAGGTCTAGTGTTTGATCGATATCCCTATTCTCATAGACCCCTTGATTGACGAAACGCCTCTCAAAAACGTCCGCAAACTTCAGGTAGAGCTTGTCTCTAGATGAAAGAGCTTCTTCACCTACCACTGCGACTAGATCTCTGAAGCTCCGACCTTCAGCATAAGCATAATACAATTGGTCTGAAACTTCCCGGTGATCTTCCCTCGTTCTCCCCTTTCCGATTCCTTCCCTCATCAATCGTGAGAGCGATGGTGAAACATCGAGAGGCGGGTATACGCCTTTCCTGTGCAACCCTCTATCGACGATTATCTGGCCTTCAGTAATGTAACCAGTCAAGTCTGGAATAGGATGAGTTATGTCATCATGCGGCATAGTGAGAATAGGCATCTGTGTTATAGATCCCTTCCCGCCGTGAGTGCGGCCAGCTCTCTCGTAGATCGTAGCCAAATCGGTATACATGTAGCCTGGATATCCTCTTCTCCCAGGAACCTCTTCTCTTGCTGCGGAGATCTCTCTCAGCGCCTCCGCGTAGTTAGTCATATCTGTCAGGATTACTAGGACATGCATACCCAACTTGATCGCGAAGAATTCTGCAGCGGTCAATGCGAGTCGTGGGGTTAGAATGCGTTCTATAGCCGGGTCATCCGCTAGATTGACGAACATCGTAACATGTTCGAATGCCCCTTGCTTCTCAAAGTCCTCTCTGAAGAACCGTGCCTCATCCGCGGTTATGCCCATCGCCGCGAAGACCGTCGTGAAAGGTTCTTCTGTACCCCTGACTTTAGCTTGTCTAGCGATTTGGGCTGCTGTAACATTGTGAGGCAGGCCCGATCCTGAGAAGAGAGGAAGCTTCTGCCCTCTAACGAGCGTATTCATTCCATCTATAGCTGATATTCCTGTTTGAATGAACTCTCGAGGGTAGGCTCTAGCGTAAGGATTCAGTGGAGCCCCATGCACATCCCAGTAGTCTTCAGGTATTATCCTAGGGCCACCATCGATAGGTCTCCCACTACCGTCCAGTATCCTACCTAATATATCTGAGGAAACTGGCAGTTTGATTGTTTCACCGCTGAATTTCACCGTTGTGCGAGAAACATCAAGTCCGGAGGTCCCCTCGAAGACTTGTACAACTGCTACATTTTCGCTTACTTCCAAGACTTGTCCACGCCTCTCTTCTCCTCTTGGTGTCGAGACTCTCACAAGTTCCCCGTATCCGACCCCTCTTATAGATTCAACGAAGAGAAGAGGACCTGAGATCTCGCGGATTGTTGAGTACTCTCTTCCTATAGTTGACATCTCATTCGGCACCTGCCCCAAGAAATTCTGTGACAAGCTGGTTGAATTGAGAGTCGATCTTCGCAGCCGTGTCTTCAGTGATCTTATCGAATTCCTTTGGCGAGTGAATCTTCATTCTGGCTATGTCTTCTTTCACAGGCAGTTCCAATATCCGTGGGAGAGGCACTCCACGTTCCACTGCAGTTTTCATTCGATCATGAAACTTCATTATGAGTTTGATCATATTGAAGGTCTTCATTGTCGAGCAGTAGCTGTCGACCGGGTGTACTGCGCTTTGCATTAGGAAGTCTTCTTTGATCATTCGAGCGGCCTCAAGGATGACCCTCTGGCTTTCTGAGAGAGCATCAGGACCGACGAGCATAACTATCTCTCTCAACTCTTCATCCCTTTGGAGAATGTACATAGCTTCACGCCTCAGATCGATCCACTCGCTTCCACCCTCCTTCTTGAACCAGTCTTCAAGAGAATCGAGGTAGAGAGAGTAGCTTGTCAACCAGCTTATCGCAGGGAAATGCCTCCTTTGGGCTAGCGCTGTCTCAAGCGCCCAGAAGACCTTCACTATTCGAAGCGTGTTCTGTGTAACAGGCTCAGAGAAGTCAGCGCCTGGCGGTGAGACTGCCCCGCAGACCGATATTGATCCAAGTTTAGACTCACTTCCTAGGATTTCGACTCTTCCCGCTCTCTCATAGAATTCCGCCAGTTTCGACGCTAAGTAGGCTGGATACCCCTCCTCCCCAGGCATCTCTTCAAGTCTACCGGATATCTCCCGTAATGCTTCTGCCCATCTTGATGTTGAGTCAGCCATCAAGGCCACGTCGTAGCCCATATCTCTGAAATACTCAGCCATCGTTATGCCCGTGTAAACACTTGCCTCACGAGCTGCAATAGGCATATTCGAAGTATTCGCAACAAGCGTAGTACGCGACATCAACGGCTGTCCAGTTCTAGGATCTTGAAGCTTCGGAAAGGCCTCGAGAACCTCAGCCATCTCATTCCCCCTCTCCCCACAACCCACGTAAACAATAACTTCGGCATCAGCCCACTTGGCTAGCTGATGCTGCATCACAGTTTTACCTGTGCCGAAGCCTCCTGGGATTGCTGCTGTTCCTCCTTTGGAGACTGGGAAGAAGAAGTCCATTATCCTTTGGCCCGTGATCAGGGGTGTGTCTGCTGGAACTTTCCTTTTGAACGGTCTAGCTCTTCTTACAGGCCATGTATGCATTAATTGGAGTTTGACTGTTTCTCTCCCTGTTTCGAGTTCAGCTATGTCTTCTGTGACTGTGTACTCTCCTTCATCGACTATCGATTTGATCCTGCCTGAGAGTTCTGGAGGGACCAGTACTCTATGGGTCACCAGCACTGTTTCCGGTACGGTGCCCAGTACGTCTCCTCCCGTGACCTTCTCGCCTTGTTTGACTTTCGGCGTGAAGCGCCATTTCTTCTTCCTGTCTATCGCCGGTGCTGTGACCCCTCTTCTAACGAACGCTCCAACTGTCTCTCTGAGGATAGGTAGCGGCCGCTGTATTCCGTCGTATATCTGGCTGATAACCCCTGGACCAAGATCGACTGAGAGAGGTTTTCCAGTTCGCTCAACTTTCTCCCCAGGTTTGATTCCTATAGTTTCTTCGTAGACCTGTATTGTAGCCCTATCTGCTTCGACTCGTATTATCTCCCCTATGAGACCTGCTTCACCCACTCTTACAAGTTCATACATTTGTGCGCCTAGCATATTCTTGGCTACAACTACGGGACCCGCTATTCTTTCAACCGCTCCTTGCTTGTACATTAGTTTCACCATCACTGATTAGTTCATTCGCGATTTCTGTTGAGAGGGCTCTAGATTAAGAATATGGTTTGAAATTAAAAGTTTCCCCGTTCAGATTGCGCTTCTACGCGCCATCGTTCTCGCGAGCGGTATCACGCACGCTAAAGCCACAATAGCGGTTATTATGTACGGTGCAGTTGGACCTAGGGTTTCAGCTGCTATCCCCCCCATCAGAGGACCCAGCGCCCATCCTATGCCGATGAAGGACTCTGTCGCTCCTATAGCCGCACCCGTCTTCTCTTTCGTTGCCATTTTGCTGGTGACCGAGATTGAGAGCAGCCCTAGTATCCCCATGCCTACACCTAGGAACACTACCACTATGATGATCTCAGTAAACCTTGTTGCTGTTGATGTCGCGAATAGCGATACAGCTAGGATTACGAGCCCTATCATCATCGATAGGTTCTCTCCGATCTTGGTTGCATAGGATGTTTGCGAGAAAGTAATAGCTCTCGTCAAGCCTAGCGCCGCGAATATAACTCCTATTTGGAACGGGTCTATTCCTAGGTTGTTTAGATGAGCTGGAAATATGTTGAAGACTACGGCTAAAGCTGCGCTTAGAGCTACAGCCACTAAAAAGACTGGCATGAGTATCGTCATGCTATTGGATCTGCTTCTCAATAGATCTCCCTGTATTTTTGCCTCTCTCACAGTCCTAAGCCCGTGGACCGCAAAGATAGTAGCGGCGATGCCTACCACTAGCGAGGTCAAGAATAATATTGTGAAGCTCGCTGTTTGCACTATCCACCCACCTATGGGAGGAGCAGCCAGCATCCCTAACGCCCATGAGAACGTGAAGTACCCGAGGCTTCTGGTTCTCTCCGTTAAGGTCGTTAGATCTGAGATTAACGCTTCTGCAGATGGCCATATGAACGAGTAGGCTATGCCGCTGAAGGCTCTCACTAAAATTACTTGTTGCACATTGTTCGTGACTGTGAAGAGCGCTGATGTTGCAGCAATTAACGCTAGCCCTGTATAGTAGAATCTTTTTCTGCCGTATCTATCCGAAAGGCTTCCCGTTATGAATGGCAGGATCATGTACGGCGCCCCGCCCGCCGCTCCAATTATACCGATATCTAGGTATGTCGCGCCCAGTTTCTGCGCGTAAACCGGAAGCAAAGGGGTCCATAAGCTAATGCTTAAGGCGGCTGTGAAGATTGAGAGGTTAATGTACAGCAGCTGTTTCTTAAGATACGGTTCCAATAGATCTTCCTTCTTCAGGTTTTCGCCAGGGTTTTTCTCGACATTGATGTGGGGTCTATTAGCTATTCAGTCTCCATATATGAGCCTTCAAAGATTCATCTCTTCTAGGCTTGCCATACTGATTTGGAAACGCTTAACCTAGCATTAATCAATAAAAGTTCTTCGGGATGCGCAATGGCTGGCTTATACGACTTGATTATCGTCGGCGCTGGGCCTGCTGGGATTACTGCTGGAATTTATGCTGCACGCAAGAAGTTGAGGACGCTTGTAGTCTCTAAGGATGTTGGCGGTCAGACTGCGTTGAGTGGCGCTGTTGAGAACTACACTGGCTACCAGTATATTTCCGGTTTTGAGTTAGCCCAGAAGTTTGAGGAACACGTAAAAGAGTTTGACTTGGAGTTTCATGAGAGGGAGGAAGTGACTGGAATAAGGAAGATCGATGATACATTCAGCGTTTCAA
>Ga0315307_1001618_pt1 | contig 10103 bp, 10 predicted proteins | sample TDP2_MG_FD_203079 | JGI IMG/M metagenome (GOLD analysis project Ga0315307, IMG submission 203079) | Freshwater sediment microbial communities from Lake Towuti, South Sulawesi, Indonesia - TDP2 | ecosystem: Environmental > Aquatic > Freshwater > Lake > Sediment | place: Indonesia: South Sulawesi... | reverse complement strand
TTCGGCTCTTCGTCCAGTGCTCTGAGTTCCTCGGCAAGTTCCTGCCACCTTTCCGCTGGCACGTAGCGCTGGATGAGTGTGAGCAACTTCTCCTCCATCCCTCTCGACAGGCTGACCTCCTGCCGCGTCACATCGGTGGGCTCCCCCGCGGCCATGCGCTCCAGCCGCTGCCCCACCTCCAGCAGTGTGCTGATCCGCTGGGCGTGGGGCAGGATCTCCTGTACCGTCATATTCTCGATCTGCCCGGCGTCAACGCCTTGCAGCGCCCGCAGCAGCACGCGTCGTGCGAACGTACGAGCGGCGCGGGCCTCTTCCTTCCACAGCTGGCGCTGGCGGATCTCCTCCTCGTGCTGCCGCGCCTTCTCTTGTAGCTCTCGGTCGAGCTGCTGGTCGCGCTCGATCTCCGCCTGCTCGTTGTCCCAGGCGAGGGCGCGTTCGCGCCAGCGCCACTTCACTGCCCACCGAGAGAAGTACGGCATCACTCTGCGCGGTGAGGTCTCGCCCCTGCGTCGGTGCCGCGTGCCGGGACGACTCCAGTACTGCCGCCAGGCCTCCTCCACGGTGCGGGCCGGGCCCAGTTGTCGGTAGATCTCGAAGGCCGAGAACGCCAGGGAGGTCTCTCCCTCCATCGCTTCCCATGGATGCCTAGCCATCGATTCTCTGCGCCTTCTGCTGGGTGAACTGCTCCCACCGGCCGAGGATTACATCGCAGTAGCGGACATCTAGCTCAAACCCATAGCAGCGCCGCCCGGTGCGCTCGGCGGCGATGATCGCCGTGCCAGAGCCCAGGAAGGGATCGAGCACCAGGTGTCCGGGCTCGCTCGCATTCAAGACTGCCCGCTCGATGAGCGGCAGCGGTTTCATCGTTGGATGCAGATCGTTGACCGCGGGCTTGTCGTGCTCCCACACCGTGCGCTCGTTGGTAGGGCCGTGCCAGCGGGGAGCTTGTCCCTGCTTGTGCGCGTAGAAGCAGGGCTCGTACCAGTGCTTGTACTGCGCGAACAAAGCACCGGCGCCGTTGTTCTTCACCCACACAATCATGGTGCGCTCCTGCCATGCGGCCTCTGCCAGAGCGACGAGCACGTCCCGCACGTGGGTGATCGCGAACCATAGATAGAGCGGGGCGTGCTCGTCGCTGAAGCGATGCCCCAGCCTCAGGCTTGCCACCAGCAGATCCCGGTACTGCGCTGGCGTGAGATTGTCCCAGTAGGCGTCCCCGACCTCACCGTCCGTCCCCCGGCGGCGGGCCGAGATGCGCTCTTCCTGCGCGGCGCGGCCTCCGAGGTAGTTGATGGCGTACGGCGGATCGGTCACTACGGCCTGAGCGAGCTCGCCGGCCATCAGTCGCTCCCAGTTCGCCGGGACGGTCGCGTCCGCGCACATCACCTTTTGCTTGCCCAGCCGCCACAGTTGGCCGGGTTGCACCCGGGTCGGACCTGTCGGGGCCGCCTCCAGCGCGGCCTGCACGTCGAAGGTTTCCTCCCGGCTCTGGACCTCTTCCATCTCCAGCTTCGCGAGCAGGCTGCCCAAGTCGTCACGGCTGAAGGTACTCGCCTCCAGCTCGCCTTCTGCCGCCAGCCGCTTCAACAGCCCGGCCAGCGCGGGTTCGTCCCAGGTGGCGAACTCGGCGGTGCGGTTGTCAGCCAGGGCAAAGGCCAGCGCGCTCGCCTCATCGTCGTCGGCGAAGATCACAGGGATCTCGGTCAGCCCCATGCGCTGGGCCGCCTTCCAGCGGGTATTGCCAGCCTCGACGAGGCCGGTGCGGCGGTTTGCCACGATGGGGACGCGGAAGCCGAACCGAGCGATAGAGCGCATCACCGGCTCCACCGCGGGCTCGTTGAGTCGGGGGTTTTCGGGGTTGAGGCGCACCGAGTGCAGTGGCACCCATTCGATCTGGAGCCTGTGCTGAGGCGGGGCGCCGACCGCGGCACTGTCTCTTGCTGGCATGTCAGATTGCTCCCGTTTCGTGGCGGAGACGGCCACCGACGAATGATGTCTCCTTCAAGACTACCGAGGAAACGGCGGAGAGCAACCGGACAGGCCCCAGAAATCAGGGATTATGGGGCCGGTTTCTTACGAGCATAACGGCGACGACAGTCCCGGTCACAGAAGCGCCGCATCTGTCCCTTGCGCTTGCGCAGAGCAATCACACAGCCGCATTCCGGACAGAGACGGAAGCGCTGACGCAGCTGCTGGCATAGACCGGCTGGAGCGCGAGCAATGCCGCGTACCCAGCAGGCCACCTGCCACCACGGTGCGAACAAGTCTGGGACGTGCCGGGCCGGCAGTTCCTGGGCAAGCGCAGCCAGGTCTCCATCACCGGCGCGGGCCAGCCGGCGCAACTTCTGAGCTAGCCGCTTGTCTCGCTCGCGACGGAGGTCTCGATGTCTTTCTCGACGAGCGCAGGCGTTCTCCAGGTCATCCAGGTGTCGCGGAGGCGGCCGCCGGCCGGCGAAGAGCGATTGCGCTACTCGCCACGCGGATACGACCGCCATCGCCGCGACCGGTAGCTCGGCCGGTGCTTTCCCAGCCTTGACCTCTTCCTCCCACCATTTGGGCAGCAGGCCCGCCTTGTTCAGCCCCAGACCATAGCGCGCAAAGTTGAGTGTGGCTGCCTGCTCCGCGTCGTAGTCCTCCTCTACCTGGGCCCGCCTCTGCTCCAGCTCCCAGAAAGCCCTCCGAGGAGAGAAGATGCCGGAGATCTCTCGCAACCGCCATCTCTCGGCGGGCCTGGTCGCGGTGACTTCCCGCGGCCGCCTGTTCCTGTCCTGGTCCTCTCCGCGCTCTGGCATTCGATCTCCTGTCCCTTCGCCCAGCCCTTACACCCAATGCGGGCCTCGCGGCCGGCGGCTCGCTGCTGTCCTGCCTCTGAACATGATAGCAGATAGGTCGGCCGTCGGCACCCATTTACCAAACGACATCCTTTCATCTGAGCTATCGAGCCCTGCCTGTGACTGCGGTGCGGTTGGCCCCAGACCACAAGCCGAGCACCGCGTCCCTCGAGGGGAACTCGCTCAGGCCCTGCGTGAGGAACTCCCTGGTAACGGCGATAAGTGGTGCGTGACTCCGCGGCGTGCCTCTGCATACATGAGGCAGGGCCGGTGACGGTCAGATCGGGCAAGCGAGTGCGAAGGCGGCGAGCAGCAGACTGGACGAACCAGGGAACGTCCGCTTCGTTGGATCGCCGCCTTCCGGAGAAACGGCTGTTTGTGGCGCCAGAAGATGCTATCGCTTTTGTCAAGCGGCCTGAGGTGCCAAAGTGCGCGCCCTGGTCCGGTTAGTTTCGTAATCCGAGTCAAAAGGCCGGCCCGTCTTGAGGACGGCGAAGATGATGCGGAGCAGCTTGCTCATGCAGGCGATGATCGCTGTCTTGGGACGCTTGCCCTCGGCCAGTTTCCGGAGGTAGTACTGGCGCAGGACGGGGTTGTAGTTCCGTACCGAGACCGCGGCCAGGTAGAGGGCATGGCGTAGGGCTGCGGGCCCACATTTGGATAGCTTGACCTTGCCCGCGAAGCGTCCAGACTGGCGCAAGCGGGGATTGAGCCCAGCGAACGCAATGGCCTGGGTATCGGTGTCCAGTTGGTCCACAGGCAATTCGGCCAGGATGACCGGTACCGTGTTGGGGCCGAGGCCTTCGATGGTGAAGAGCAGGTGTCCCTGCACCTGCTCCGCAATGGTCTGCTCCAGTGCTGCCAGGCTGCGCTGCAGCTGGCGGATCGCCGCCACCAGCTGCCGCACCAGTACGGCGTCGGTTGCAGTGCCTTGCTCCCCGGGGATCGACCTGGCTGACGCCACCAGACGGTCGGCCCGCACCTTGCCCACGAGGCGCTTGTTGATCTTCAACTGCGCCACCTTCTCCGGCCGCGCCCTTGCCAGCATGCTTCCGGTAGGATAGCGCTCAAGCACTGCCAGCGCCCCGCCACAATCCAGGCGGTAGAACCCCCGCTCCACACCCGGGTTGACTCGCTCTAGCAGGTTGCGGAGCAGGTTCACTTGCGCGATCAGGCTGAGCTGAAGCGTGTGTCGGCTGCGAGTGAGCCGGGCCAGCGCTTCCTGCCTTGCTGCCACCGTTGCCCGAGGCCGCAGGGCGCGGGCATAGCGAGCCAGGACTACGGCATCCACCCGATCCGTCTTGGTTCGCGCCATCAGCACCTGGGCGAAGTGATGGCTGGAGCGAGCGTTGACCACACTCACGGTGAAGCCTGGTTGTGCCCGCAGGAAGGCCGCCAACCGGTGGGCGTAGTTGCCGGTGGCCTCCAGACACGCGTGCAGGTCACCGGCTTCAGGCAACCGCGCCAAGGCGCCTAGCAGACTGTCATAGCCGGTCGCGTCATCGGTGAAGTCGAAGTCTTTCAGGCGCAGTTGGCCGTCCTCGTCCACCACAGCCGCGGTGTGACACCTCTTGCTCACATCGATCCCCACGAAGTACTGACGCATTCCCCTTCCTCCGCCTATCATGGATGTGCGGTGGCCGGGGTCTCCTGGCTGCTCAGCCGTAACCCGCACTCGGCTCAATGTGTGGTCGTCTGCCACCAGATGCTCGATCTGGGCTCGAGGCTGGGCCGGGAGCGACGTTCTTCTGAGTTGGGTCCAGGCCCGAGTCGGAATAGTGTCGTCTCCCGGCTCACCGCCTCTCCCCCATTGCCCAGCAACCACTGCTCGATCCTGCACAAGGCCACCCTTGTCCATGATACGAGTCGGAGTATCGGCCAAGTCTTACAGCATTCGCAGGCCGGTTCCAAGGGCGGTTAACAAGGCGGAAAGAGGCCCAGCGGAAAGTCTGGATAGCGTTTCTCGGGGGGACAGGTCTGGATCACCTCGCCCAGCTCCTCGATGAGTTCCAGCTCTACTACAATCGCCACCGCGGCCACCGGCGCCTCCATAGCGCACGACCCTCGATGATGTACGCGGGGCAGCCGTGGCGGAAGCCCGACCGATCAGCGAAGACGATTCCCGGTAGCATCCAGCTCCGGCACTTCCCCGATGCCCGGATCACGGTCTATGAACTGGCGGCCTGACCACGTGGCCGGGGCCATAGCAGGACGCTCAGACTGCAGTCTCACAGGCGCCCGACACCTACAGGTGGGATCATCCAGCGAGGTCGCCAGCAGCCACGGCTCCGCACAGTCTCGACGCCACACCACCAACACATTCAGGCGGGCCTGCTGGGGGCCGTAGCGCAGCGCCGGGAGCCAGTGGTGGCATCCGGGATGCAGCTCCAGCGAGGAGAGCAGCGCCTTCAGACCACTCCACTGCACGTAGACCTTGGCGGGGACGCGCACCACGAAGTGGATGCGATAGCAGCGCAGCCAACGAAAGCAGTGGGAGGCGGCAAAGGCGCGGTCAGCTACCATCACCATGCGGTGACACTGTTCATGCAGGCTCTCATACAGACACCAGATGAGGCCTTGGCGCAGCGCCCAGATCCTGCGTTTCACCCGCTCCGGGCGGTAACCGACAGCCGCCACCGGCAGGGCGCGTCCTCGCCACGGGACGGCCGCCGTCAACACCGTGGCCTGATCTCGCAAGCCGGTCTCATCCACCAGCACCGGCAGCCAGCCTTCGGGCTGGGTCTGCGCCGCTTGCTGCATCAGCGCCTTCCAGCCCATTAGCAGGTCCAGGCGGGGGTTATCCATGAAGCGGGCGAGTCGCTTCAGTCGGTAGGGCACGGCGGTGGTGGACGGCAGCGCTCGCGCCAGCGCCGACAGGGTACAACAGCGGCGCACCACCAGCGCCTGTACACACAGCGCCAGCACCTTCCGTTGGCTCCTGCGCCAGGAGGGAATGATCTCTGAGACGAACTGGTAGAACCGTTGCTGGGACATGGGCTGCTCTCCGCGGGTTCAGTGAGATTGCACTTGCCGAACCTTCGCGACTTGAGCAGCCCTTCCCTTTTCGCCCCCGCGAAAGTGGGTAACCGTGAGCCAAGTCTCCGCTTGCCAAGCGACCGGACAGGTAGTATGCTGACGCCGGCATATTGTGAACGCTACGCTATGGGGGTAATCACATGGCCGCACACACGCTGAAAGTGACCGTCACCGCCGACCTGGTGGACACACCCACGGTGACACTGGGCAGTCTCTCTGTGCCTATGGCACTCAAGGCCGACGGAGTATACGAGGGGAAGCGCAACTGGGATTTCGACCCATCTGTCAAGCTGCATTTTGCCGGCAAGGCACTCGTCGGGACTGAGTGGACGCTGAGCGTTGTCATGGATGGCAAGCCGGAACCGATCCATAGCGCCAACGGCACGCTCACGGGCGGGGGCGGGCAGATCGAGTATGACGGCGTCATCAAGCTCTCCGATTCATGATGGGTGAAAGGATGGCTTCGCTATGGTACGCCGGATAATCGCTGCGCTGCACCTTGTCGGGCTTAGCAGTGTATTGCTGACCGCGGCGCAAGCGCAATCGATGTTCGTGGACGCTCGCGGGCGCGGCACTGTCCAGGTAGATCAGGGGGGGTATGCTGCGCTGGATATTGCCGACAACCGCGTCAGACTCGGGTATGTGTATGACCCAATCGTGACCATCGAAGGGCAGTTGGAACTGGCGCAGAAGCGTTCGGGGGAGGCGACAGCACGATACGGCAAGGTCGAGAAGTTCGACCGACTCGCTTTCTTTGACGCGGCGTTATACACGCCGATGTTGAAGATCGTCCGTGCCCTGCCCGCAGGGGCGTTGAAGGAAAGCCTTACCCGGCAACTGCTGGAGATCGGTGCCCTGCGGACAACCGGTCCGGCTACGCCCGATCTGCTCCAGGCCGTGCAGCTGGTGGTGGACGGCGTCACGGACGTAGAGGTGCGGCAGAAGTTGCAGGCTCAGGTGGACACCTTCTCACGCACATTCCAGGAGCTGGATAAGCAGCCACACGCGACAGCGCGCCTGAGCACGATCCTGGTCATAGACATCACCACCCTGGTGGCCCTGACGCCAAACGACATGAGTGTGAAGCCGCGACTCCGTGACCTGAAGCAGGGAGTTGCCGACGCGGTAAAGGGCTTCGTGGGCGCGCTCGCGGGCGCCGACTCCGGCACCCGCCCGGGGATCATCAGCGGCAGGCTTCCCGCAATCATCACGGCGGCGGGAGAGCTCATGACGGTGGTCAACGCGAACAACGACAGTATCGTGGCCGCGCTGCAAGGGCAGGCGCGGGCGGACTTCACCCTGGCCCGCGAAGACGCCAGCGCCGGCATCGCGCAACTCAATATCGCGCGGGAGTATTTCGACGCGATCCTCGCGGAAGAGGATCTGGCGAACGCGCGCGACAAGTTCGTCTCGAAGCCGTCGCGGTACGGCTTCGAGGTCTCTGGCAAACCGGACGGGAACCGCACGCTGCTGTTCGAGAACGACGAGCCAACCTCGGGGGTTCTCATCGCTGCGACCTACGGCAAGAACTACATCTGCACGAAGTACCGTGAAGCCGCCAGCAGGGGCATCTACGACCGTCTCGCGCTGAAGCTCACCTATGGCTTCGAGAGCTTCACCGTGTATGACGGTGACCGCGCGATCGCCGATCAGGTGTTCAAGGAGAGATTCCGCGGCGGGTCGATTACGCTCAACTACAACTACGTGTCCGGCAGCAACTGGATATACGGCCTAGAGACCGGGTACGCGCGCACGAACAACAGCGGGGACCTGAAATCCATCGAGATCGAGACGCGGACACCGACGGAGCTACCAGGTGGGACTCCAGGTGAAGTGGTGACCAAGACCAAGGCGCTTTCCGGAGACTACGAGGTCAAGGACGCCATCCCGTTCGACGCCGACATCATCTACTACCCGCCGCAGCTCCGCGGCGGCATCGGCCTCGACCTCATCATCCGAAGTAACCTGCGCGATCTTAGCGAGTCCTTTGTTCCGGGCATCGGGGTGTTCCTCACGAAGAAGGGCCAACCGCTGCATGTCATCGGTGGTCTGTCGGTCACTTTCCCCAAGGGAAAGACTGATACAGCCCTCATCGCGGGGTTCAACTTCTGACAGGAACAGGCGGTGCGACAGCAGGTGTGCGGGACCATCTGCGTGTTGGATCGCGATAAGACGCCGACAGCTGCCCCGCGCTATCCCAGAACTCGTCTGCGCGCCCGGAACAGGCCTGACGCAGGCTCAGAGGCCGGTCGTCGCTTGCATAGGAACCCAGGCAGGCGCGGCTTCTGGCCCTATCAGGATGCCGAGCTTGCGCAGATGCTTCCTGGAATCCGCCAATCCCGTGCACCCCGCTTCCGAGAGCGCGGCAACCGCGCTGGCCCCATCCGGTCGCGTGGTGTGTGCCGACATCTCTCCTTCCATCGAGGCATACCTGCGAGTGGCCGAATTGGACAGGCAGACGCCGCTGCTATGCGTGAACAGCGACAGCCGCGAATTCAGTACGAGCCGACTCCCAAACCCTCTGGAGTCATCGCTTACTTGGTAGCCGACTCAACACCCAGCAACCCGATCACGCCACCGAACAGTACCTCAAACGAATGAAGGAACATCTTGCTCCAGGCATCCAGCGATGGGATGGTTGCAGACCAGATGCCCAAGCCGCCAAACAAGGCCAGCATCGCAACCGCAACCCCCAGTCGGCCCCACGACAACTGTGCCTTCGGCAATTGCTCTTGCACCTGCGCTGCCATTGCGGACACGTGCTGATCGAAGTCCTTCACCGTGTCCGGCTGGATCTTGAGAGCCGTTTCCAGAGCGGATTTCAGCACCGGGGTACCGACTGTGGTGCTAAAGAACACTCCCATGGCTTCCCTCCGTGTTGACTCACGATGTTCACATCATCGGGTCGTGACAGACGTCTGTTCGCCCGAAGAATGCCCGGTCCTGTCCGAAAACTCATCCGGCTTCCAGGACGCTCCTGCAGCCTCTCTCGTGGTATTCTCTACGCTCACAGACACCCCTGGTCCAGGAGGCGTAGCGGATGCAGCAGGGCAGCGACAGAGGGTTCAGCTGGGCGGGCCTGCCCGTGATCGCCACCGTGGCGCGGCTGCTGTGCCGGGAACTGACACTGCAGAACGAGTACCTGCGGCTGGAGAACCGGACACCCAAGTCCAAGGTGCCGGGCCGGCTGCGCTTCACCGATGAGGAGCGCCGCTCCCTCACTGAAGCGGCGCTCGCGATGGGTCGCTCGTTGATGAGAGAGGTAGTGAGTATCGTCAAGCCGGAGACGATTCTGGCTTGGCAGCGGCGCCTGGAGCGGAGGAAATGGGATTACAGCCAGCGGCGCACTCGTGGACCAGGTCGGCCCCGGACACCTGGGGAGATCGAGGCTTTGGTGTGCCGCCTGGCGCGGGAGAACAGCTGGGGCTACCAGCGCATCCGGGGAGAACTGCTCAAGCTGGGCGTGAGCCGCTCCAAGGGCTGTATCGCTGACATCCTGCGCCGCAATGCACTGCCGCCCTCGCCCCAGCGCCAGGGGCTGAGCTGGCAGCAGTTCCTCTCCCGTCATGCTGAAGTGCTGCTCTGCGCTGATCTGTTCACCAAGGAGGTGTGGACCTTCTGCGGGCTGAGGACAGCGTATGTGCTGTTCGTGCTCCACCTGGCTACCCGCCGCCTTGTGCTCGCCGAGGCCACCTTCTCTCCCCACGGCCGCTGGATGGGCCAGATGGCCCGCAACCTGCTGCTGATGAGCTGCGAGGATCTGGGAATCGCCCCTCGTTATGTTGTGCATGATCGGGACAAGCTGTTGCTCTGGGACTTCGACGGGGTCCTGAGCAGGGCGGAGGTGGAGCTGGTGAAGACACCCTTCCGCGCGCCCGATGCCAATGCCCATGCCGAGCGCTGGGTGGGCAGCGTGACCGCAGAATGCCTGGATCACCTGATTCCCTTTGGAATGAGCAGCCTGCGGCGCGCGCTCCGAATCTACCGCGACTTCCTCAACGGCCATCGTCCTCACCAGGGGATCAGCAACCAGATCCCTGACCGCCAGGCCGGCGGAGATGCGGCACGCCCTGGCAAGATGCTGGAGCGCAAACTCGTCGTGGAGTGCCAGCAGTTCCTGGGCGGCCTGCTCAACTCGTACTACCGAAAGGCGGCGTAGACCGCACCGGGTGTGCTGCTTACCCGTGAACGCTGGGGCATGCAACGCCACCGGCGCCCTCAGTCGCGCGGTCAGAT
>Ga0315307_1001616_pt1 | contig 10117 bp, 8 predicted proteins | sample TDP2_MG_FD_203079 | JGI IMG/M metagenome (GOLD analysis project Ga0315307, IMG submission 203079) | Freshwater sediment microbial communities from Lake Towuti, South Sulawesi, Indonesia - TDP2 | ecosystem: Environmental > Aquatic > Freshwater > Lake > Sediment | place: Indonesia: South Sulawesi... | reverse complement strand
CTCCCAGGCTGTGCAGCTCCTCCACGATCGAGAGAACCGTGGACAGATCCACGTTCACTAGCCTCAGCCGATAAAGCGTGGCGGGAAGCCGGGAGAGCGTCCTGGCAAGCCTCCCCTCGCTCTGCATGTCCGCGTACGGGACCCTGAGGCGCAGCGTTGTCCCTTCCGTCAGCGGACTCAGCGGGTCGTCCCGCCTCAGCATCCCCTCGATCCACTCGCGCCTGCCGCGTCGAACCCTCCTGATCTCATAGAACCGAGACAGGACGCTCTCCGCCTGGCTGAGGCTGATCTGGGACCTTTGCAGGAGCATGTCGATCCTGCGGGCCTTCAAGCAACCCTCCTCCGGGGAGGCTGTCGCCAGCGCGTGATGTGAGGCAGCATGGCCACCTGCAACGACACCTCAAGGCGCTGCCGCCCGCGGGCGGGCGCCCTGTGAGCCAATCCCCTGCGCTGGCCCCGGTACTTTAAGCCTTTGTTGGGAGGCGGAGTTGGATCATTTATGAACGCCAGGTTGGACGAGGAGATGACGCAGGAGCTACGAAGGCCATGAATCAAAGGCAGAGATTCCTCGAGGTAGCACTGTTCGGGAAGCCCGATCGTATCCCCCTGTCGATAGGGGGCGTGAGACCGCTCACGCGGGATGCCTGGATCAAGCAGGGGCTGCCCCAGGATGGCAACGTCCCCAAGTTCCTTGGATTCGAGCAGTCCATGGTGGGATCGGCGAACATAACCTCCTACCCGGGCGAGGGTTTCGAGTGGAACCCGAGCCCCTCCTCCATCAACCTAGGTCCGTCCCCGCCTTTCAGGCACAGGATACTGAAGGAGGATGAGAGGCACAGGATCTGGACGGACAGCCTAGGGATCAAGCAGATGGGCTTTCAACACGACTGGAAGAACGGCTGGAGCGGGTTTGCGACGAGGGTTTTCATGGAATTCCCAGTGAAAGGCCAGGAGGATTTCATGAGGATCAAGAAACTATATGACCCGAAGGACCCTCACAGGTACCCCAGGAACTGGGACGAGATGGCCAGATCCTACCGCGACAGGGACTACCCCTTGAGCATGGTCATCAGGGGACCCTTCTGGTGGACCCGGGATATGACGGGACTGAAGATGATTGCGACCGGGATTTACAGGCAGCCGAAGCTGATACGGGAGATCATTGACTTCTGCGCCGAGTTCCAGATGCAGGTCTTGCACAGGGCCCTGGACTCCGTGGACCTGGACTACGTCATCCTAGCCGAGGACATGGCCTACAAGAACGGCCCCATGATCGGGCCCAGGACCATGGAAGAGTTCATGGGGGAGGCCTACAGACATATCGCGGGCAGCTTCCGCGACCACGGCGTCAAGGTCATCATGGTCGACAGCGACGGCAACCCCGAGGCCTTGATTCCAGCCTGGCTCAAGTTTGGCATCAACGGCCTGACCCCCTGTGAGGTGGCCGCGGGCGTGGACGTCGTCAGGCTCGGGGAGAGGTATCCGCGGCTGGTCATCATGGGCGGGATAGACAAGAGAAAGCTGGCGAGGGGGAAGGAAGCGACGAGGACGGAAGTCCTTTACAAGGTCCCGCCCCTGGTCAAGAGGAAGGGCTTCTTTCCCGGAGTTGACCATGCGGTGCCGCCGGACATATCCATGGAAACGTTCAGGTACTTCGTGACGATGCTCAAGGATCTGTGCGGATGGACTGACGGGTAAACCTGATCCCTCCAGCGTTCGAGGATCTGTCGCTGCACGCGACAACTAGATACCTGCTTAAACCGGCGTGACCGCAAGAAGTCAGCATGGGAGTCAATACTAATCAACCTTCGGAGGCAAGCGCATGTGGAGCATAGAAACCTCAGGACTCACGAAGAAGTTCGGCAGCCTGACTGCCGTGGACTCGGCCGACCTCAGGATCGAGGCCGGCGAGATCTTCGGCCTCCTCGGGCCCAACGGTGCGGGGAAGACGACCACCATCAAGATGCTCGTCACCCTGCTCAAGCCGACATCTGGCACGGCCAAGGTCAACGGATTCGACATAGAGAAGCAGTCCGAGGATGTCAGGCGTTCGGTCGGCGTGGTCTTCCAAGACCCCAGCCTGGACACCGTGCTGACGGGCCGGGAGAACATGGAGCTCCACGCCCGCCTCTACAGCGTCGGACGGGAGACCAGGCGGAAGCGCATCGACGAACTCCTCGCCCTCATGGACCTCCAGGCGCGGGCCGACGACGTGGTCAAGCAGTACTCGGGCGGCATGAGGAGGCGCCTCGAGCTTGCAAGGGGGCTCCTCCACCACCCCGCGGTCCTATTCTTGGATGAGCCGACGCTCGGGCTCGATCCCCAGACGCGCGAGCTCACCTGGAAGTACATCAAGACGATATCGGAGCAGGAGCAGACAACCGTCGTGCTGACCACGCACTACATGGACGAGGCTGATGCCGTGTGTAGCCGCATCGGCATAATCGACCACGGACGGGTGGTCGCGCTTGACACACCAGACAGTCTCAAAAGACGACTCGGCGGGGACCTAGTGTGTCTGAAGCTCAGCAAGCCCGACCCGAGCGTTCTCGGCGGGCTGGGGTACATCAAGGAAGCCAAGGTGGGCGACGGGCAGTTGGCCCTCACGGTCGAGAACGCGGCTGTCCACCTCCCCGAGATACTCTCCATGCTGCGGGACGTCACCTCGGTCGAGGTGCGAACCCCCACGCTGAACGACGTCTTCCTGAAGTACACGGGACGGCAGATAAGGGAGGAGGAGGGTGGCGCCGGATGGCACGAGGCGGCCATGCGCCACGCCCTCGGCGGAGGATGATGCAGTGGGCAACTTGCAGGGGCTCTACGGGATCTGGCTGAGGGAGTTCAAGGTCTTCCAAAGGGAGAGATCCAGGGTCATCTCCAGCATGGTGACCCCGCTGATGTTCATCGTCATACTCGGCGGGGGGCTCGGGTCCACCGTGGACCTAGGCAACCTGGGAGGTGGATTCGGGTACCAGACCTTCATCTTCCCCGGAATCCTTCTCATGCTGACCATGATGGGATCAATCTTCTTTGGGCTTTACATAGTCTGGGATAGGAGGATCGACGTCCTCAAGGAGGTGCTGGTTTCCCCCGTGTCCAGGACCGCCATATTCTTCGGCAAGGTGCTGGGCGGGTGCACCGACGTTCTGATCCAGGTCTGCATCCTCCTATGCATAGGCATCCTCTTCGTCCCGACCACGCCCGCATCCGTGGGCGGGTCGCTGGCGATCGCCCTCCTGGTGGCAATCGGGATGGTTGCGCTCGGGCTATCGATCGGCTCGTTCTTCGAAAGCCTTGAGGGATTCCAGGTCATCGTGAGCTTCCTGGTGTACCCGCTGTTCTTCCTCTCCGGCGCCCTGTTCCCCCTCGATCCGCTCCCGGCCTGGCTGAAGACCGCCTCCTATGTGGATCCCCTGACATACGCGGTTGACGCGCTCAGAACGATACAACTGGGCATACCCTCCAGCATACCGCTGGCAATAGACTTCATGGTCATGGGCGCTTTCGCCGCCGGCATGGTCCTCCTGGGGACCTTGGGTTTCAGGCGCATGAGATAGGACTCCCACGGGCAAACAGGAGAATGCCGCTGCGGGGCGATCATTGACACCCGAAGGCCTTTCCCCCCACATCGTCGGCGATTCCCAGACTCAGTTGGCTGCAGCTGATCGTTCGAGGGGCCACCACTCAGACTCGGTCCGCGCACTCGCTAGGTATCGCTCGATACCCTTCACTACGTCCGGGTGGCGGTTCGCAAGATCACGCTGCTCGCCTGGGTCATTCCCCAGATCAAAGAGCTCAAGCGATCCGCTCAAGCCACGGCGAATAGCCTTCCACCTCCCCATGCGGATTGCCTGCTCGAATCCTCGTCCATGGTGTTCCCAGTACAGCGGTCTCCCCCGCGAGGCCTGGCGCTTGCCAAGAAGCCCGGAAAGGACGCTCACACCATCGATGCCGGAGAGGGGCTTGGCCCCCGCAAGCTCCGCAGCAGTTGGCAGGAAATCGGCGAAGTGCCAGACTGCATCGCTCACCCTGCCGCCGGGAACGTGTCCGGGCCAGCGCACTATCATTGGCGTACGGATTCCCCCCTCGTACAGGTCCCCCTTCTTTCCTCGCAGTTGGCCGCAGCTGTCGAAGATTCCCTCCCAGGGCTGCGCAGCCCCATTGTCCGAGCACAGGAAGACAAGCGTCCGATCATCGATCCCCAGCTCCCCCAGAAGCCCCAGCAACCGCCCGACGTCGCGGTCCATCCGGCTGACCATCGCCGCGTAGACCTTGGCATCCTCGGGCCACGGCCTGTTCGCATAGGGTCCGACGCTTGGCACTTCGTATCTTGCATGCGGGATGGTGTATGCGAGGTAAAGGAAGAAGGGGTGTTCGCCTTGCCTCTTGATGAAGTCCAGGGCGAACTCGGTGAAGAGGTCGTGGGAGTACTGCCCGCGCTGCCCGCCCTGGTTTCCCTCGATGATCTTCCTCTCCTCGTTCAGCCACAGTTCGGCGGGGTAGTAGCTGTGTGCCCTCCTCTGGTTCAGGTACCCGAACCACTCATCGAAGCCCTTCCTGTTCGGCACCCCGGCCGTCCCGGCCTCGCCAAGTCCCCACTTGCCCGTGCAACCCGTTGCGTAGCCCGCACCCTTCAGCACCTCGGCCACCGTGGTGTCACCCTGTTCAAGGTACCCTCGTCGTTGCGGAGGGCCGTCGTCGAGGACCAACACGCCCCCCTCCTTCGCGAAGTTCTCGCGGATGCGCGTATGCCCAGCGTGTTGGCCAGTCATGAGGACGCTGCGGGAAGGGGCGCAGACCGGGCTTCCGGTGTAGCACTGAGTGAATCGGATGCCGTCCGCCGCCATCGCGTCGATGTTGGGCGTCGAGATACTACGCTGTCCATAGCAGCCAAGATCACAGTAGCCCAGATCGTCGGCGAGAATGAAGACGATGTTGGGTCTGGCGCTTCCCAAAGAATCCACCAGCGGGACACGGACACCGGCGGGTCAAATAGCTTACCCCTTGTGTCTCCGACGGACGCCCTCCCAGAGCACCTGGCTCCAGTCTCTAGGAACCGAAGGACGCAGTGTGCAGCGCCTGGTGCAACCGCCGAGCTTGGGCGTTGCAGGTTGCAGGCGACGAGCAACTTTTCAAGCGGGCGAGCGGGCCCGCTCGCATGCGACCTACCTGGGACGACCTGCAGCTCTGCCAGGTCGACCTACACATACATGCCGGGACCGAGAGGCCGGAGCCGTACGCGGCAGTGGATTTCATCAGGTACGCGGTTGCCACCGGACGCCGCATCATCGGTGCAACCGACCACTTCGGCCGCTTTCTGGGCCGATCAAAGAAGAAACTGAACCACTATCCGGGGACCCTAGAGGGCTATCGTGCCTTCGCGCGGGACATAGCAAAGGCCAAGGAGGCGTTCCCGGACGAGATCATCCTCTTCGGCCCCGAGATCGGGTTGGGCTCGCTCTCCTGCCCGGAGGAGGCGGCGGAGGCGTTTGGAATTCCCGAGATCGACTTCTTCATCGGGGAAGCCGGAGGGCCCCCGGACGGCCTGACGCTTGGCGAATACCTGGTGAGCGGGGTCAAAAACATCGGCAGGGCGGTGAAGGAGTACGGGTGCCCCGGGTTCCTGGGACACCCCCTCAGGTGGCCGATCAACACGATCGTCGGCAGGACGGGGCCTGGGCCGGGGATGCCGAACCATGAGCCCTTCCCGCCGCTCCATTCCTACGACGATCCGAGAGGACACGTCGAGAAGCTGCTCGGCATCGACATCGGCGCCCTTTCATCCGAGATGGTCCGACAGGACGTGCCCGTCGAGATAAACGAGGGCGACTGGGGCCGAATACTGGCGATGAACCACAAGACGTTCGGAGAGCGGTACCTGTTCTTCTACCATGCGCTGATCGACGAGGGCACCAAGGTCATCCTCAGCAGCGACATGCACAATGTCGAGCGCGGGCAACCAACGGCCTTCGTCGTTGCCGAGATGCTGGGGGTCCGGCCCCGTGACATGGATTTCCTGCGCCACTGGGTGGGCGAGGTTCCCACCTAAGGATCGTACCATGGTGGCCCGGGCCGGAGGAAAATGCGCTCGGGAAGCCACCCCGACGAACCCCTGGCTACGAGCCTTCGTCCTTCTCCGTCTCGTCTCCGGTCTGGCCCGAACCTGTGGTCTCAGGACTTCCCTCGGTCGGAGCGGGCTTGAGGGCCTTCTCCTCCTCCACGATTGCCTTCTTGACCTGCTCGTATACCCCGGGCAGGGTACCGCGCAGTGCCCTCACCAGCTTCACCAGTTCCTCCGTTCCCCCGGTCTGAGCCAGGGCTGATAGCGCGCCGCCCATGCTGGCTCCGCCCTGGGCAGTGAACAGCTCCAGGAACCGGCCCGGCGGCTGGGTGCTTATGAACTTTATCTCCGCACCCTGCATCGCCTTGGCGAACTCGCTCTGCACCGCCTGAAGATAGTCGATGGTCCTGTAGTCCTTCCCGGCCTCGGCGAGGATGTTCATGCCCTTGGCCACGGCCTCCTTGGCCTTGCCCTCGGCAAGGCCCTTTGCCTCGAGCGCCGCTGCCTCGCCCTGTCCTATGAACCGGGCCCTTTGCCCAGCCCCCTCGCCTTCCATGACGTACTGCTGCTTGGTCCCCTCGGCCCTTATGATGGTCTGCTGCCTGTCCCCCTCAGCCGCCTGGATCCTTGCAAGCTTGTCGATCTCGGCCGCCCTCACGTCCTGGATCTGCTTCACCGTCATCTGCTCCCTCATCGCATCCTGTTGTTCCCTGGCCACCGCGGCATCCTTCTCCTGGCCCCGCATGCCCACCTTCTCGTGGGCCTCGACCTTCCGCATCTCGGCTATCTGCCAGTTCTCGGCCTCGACGAACTCGGCCTCCTTGGTCTTTATGGCCACCATCTTCCTGGATTCGGCGCTGATCTCCGCCTCCTTCTTCTTCGCTATGTCCTGCACCGGCGTCTTGCCGGGGGCGTCCTTGATGTCAACGATCGCCACGGCCTCCAGCCTCACCCCCCACTTGGCGAAGTCGTCGGTGAGATCGTCCTTGATGCTGTCCTGCAGGTCCTTCCTTCGAGCGATCGTGTCCTCGATGGCGAACTTGGCCGTCGCCACCCTGAGGGCGTTTATGGCAAGCTGGTTGACCGTCTGCTTGAAGCCCGGCTGGTCCATCTGCCATCTCGCCGCTGCGGTGGGCACGTTGACGATCCGGCAGTACAGGGAGAGATCGCAGACGAACTGCGGGTTGTCCTTGGCAAAGGTGATCTGGTCCACCACCTGGATCTCCATCATCGTGAGCGGCATCATCCTGACGTACATTCCGTACCTGGGGATGAAGCGCGGGACGTACCAGTAGGTGGCTCCGCCGTATTCGAACGGCACCCCCTCGCCCGGCAGCTCCTGCCCGAGCGTGGGATCCCCGCTGTACACCTTCGTGCCCGATCTTCTTACGACCACGTCTGCCCTGTTCGGCGGCACCACCCGCCTCAGGACCATCAGCAACACGGCCAATGCCACGAAGAATGCCACCGAAACGCCCAAACCAAGCTGCATCAAGGCCTGCATCATCCCACCTCCTACCTAACGTCCTCCCCGTTCTGCACGTTCGCAGACACGGCGATCTTCCCATCGGTTATCATGTTCCATGTAGAGACCGATATCACCCTTGCCCTCTTCCGGCCGGTCTGCACCGGGTAGATCGCTATTATGCTTTTGCCGTTCGCAAGCTCGCTCAGGGCTTTCTCCATATCGCCGAGGGACGAGAACACAATCTCCTCCTCGGTCATCACGTCCACGAAGACCTTCTCCATCTTCTATCCCCCTAGATCACCGCCAGCGGAACCGTCCGCCAACGACTGGGCATGCCTTTCCACTAGAGGGATAAATAGGGTTCGCTCAACCGCGTCTTAAATTGGACTTGAGCTTCGATAGGCCGTGAGACTGTACCTGCCTGCGGAAGGAAGCCGTCCGCGCATCTCACACCATCACGGTTGGCGCTTCCCCTGACCCCCCTTCCCGCCAGCCGCGGGCCGAGCGGAACGCTTATATCTGGGACAACCCAAGACTTGAAGGCTGGATGTGGTATTTCCGTGAGCGCTGCTCCCAAGCCTTGTACGTGGGCGATGGTTGGGTTTCTCTTGGCCTCCCTTGCCCTCGCCGCCGAGCCCGGGCTCGCTCTTGAGGACGGGCGGATCGGGGTCCTGTACATCGGCTGTGTAGCCCGATCGCGACCATTCTGGCTCATGAGGTCGGACCCCCTTTTACGCATGGGCTTCGTGCAGGCCACCCTGCGCGACTGGGCCGCCGTCGGCCCGATGGCCGCTTCCAGCGAGGCCCAGGTGCACAGGATGGTGAGGGCGCAGATGCCCCGCACACTCGCGGACCTGACGTCGAACTACGACGTGGTAGCCATGCACAACGCCAATGTGATCGCCCTTGACCCCCATATAGCGAAGCTCGCCCAAGCCGTCTCCGAAGGAGGACTTGGCCTGTTGATGTCAGGGGGATGGGAGTCCTTCGGCGGCTCGGGCTCGACGTTCCCACCCTGGGGCGAGACCTTCATCGGGAGGCTGCTGCCCACGGAGGACATCATCGGGGTTTGGGAGCAGTCCGGTCGCCCGGTCATCGATGAGCCGGACCACGAGGTCATCAGCAGCCTGCCCTGGGATTTCAGCGATCCGGATCTCGCAGCCGAGGCAAAGTGGCACCACAACCCAGTAGCGGTGAAGCAGGGCGCCGAGCAGCTGGCGCATGTGATAACGGGCCTGGGACGGCAGGACCCGCTCATGGTCGCATGGGCCCTTGAAAACGATGCGAGGGTCTTCGCACTGACGAGCGAGATCCACTGCCTTTTCTGGCAGGGCGGGGCGTACGGCAACCCGTGGAAGTACGGCTACGACTTCGGATGCAACCTGATGATATACCTGGACAATCGGCCAGTGCCGCAGGACATCGACCTCGTCCACATCGCAAGGGCCAAGATGTTCGAGGTTGAGACGAGAAGGTCGCTGCTGATGGCGCTTCTCGACTTCTGCGAGTCGTTCGGGGCGAGCACCCGCAGCCTCATGCCGAGGTTCGAGGAGATAGATCAGGTGATTGCCCAGGCCATGCCGGAGTACCTGCAGCTTCAGTTCGAAGACATGCTCGAGAGCTACCGCGTCGCCGACGAGATGCTGGCCAAGGCGGAGCAGGAAGGGGTCAAGCTGAAGAACCGCACCCTCCTTTGGGTCTACGTGATAGAGTGGCTGGCCGTAACCGGAACCTCGATGGTCTGCGGGTTCCTCCTCTGGTCGCTGATGATCCGCCGCAGGCTCTACCGGGAAGTTCGGACCACGAGGTTCGAGACGTAGCTCATCGGACAGGCGGGAGTTAGCTGAAGGCTACCGCACTCGGAGCGAGCGTCGTCCTCCCGAGCTTCGGCCAAGACAAGCAACCCGGAGCACCGAAGGCACTGGGGGAGGCGCACCCGAACTCCTTCGCACCGGGCCTTGGCGGGGATTCCCGCCTAACCGGGACCCTCCGAGCCCGGCAGCACACGGGTGGTGCCCATCGCCCGGTAGAGCCTCCTTCTCACCATCAGCATCCACACCATGGAGCCGGTCACCATCAGGCTCGCTGTCACGACAAACCACTCAACCACGAAGACCCAGAACAGGGCAGCGTTCTTGACCTCCACCGCCATGCCCTGTCCCGCCTTCATCATGTCCAGGGCCTGTTTCATGTATTCCGATGACCCAGCAAAGTCCTGTGAGATGTAGGCCGAGTAGGAGGACGATCTGACGGCCTCGACCTCATCAAGCAGGGACTCAAGCTTGGTCGTGCTAACGCCGAATCGGTCGACGAACTCGACCATGGAAAGGAAGAGCAGCCGTTCGTCGTGGTAGATCCTGAAAAGCCGCCTCAGCTCGTGAACCAGGAAGGGGTCGCTCGGAAGTTCAAGGCGCACTGAGAAGTAGACCATGTTCGCGCACATGTCGTCGAAGAACCCCCACTCCTCCATGTTGGGATTGTCGAGGACCTCGAAAGGGGTCATGAAACCCAGGGACCTTCCACTGCCGTAGTCGGCGTAGGCAAGTACGGGCCACCTATCCTTGACATCGGCTTCGGCCAGGAGATGC
>Ga0315307_1001614_pt1 | contig 10118 bp, 12 predicted proteins | sample TDP2_MG_FD_203079 | JGI IMG/M metagenome (GOLD analysis project Ga0315307, IMG submission 203079) | Freshwater sediment microbial communities from Lake Towuti, South Sulawesi, Indonesia - TDP2 | ecosystem: Environmental > Aquatic > Freshwater > Lake > Sediment | place: Indonesia: South Sulawesi... | reverse complement strand
CATACGCAGAAAGGCGAATCATTGAAGACTACTTAACCAAGTTCTAGGGTGTTTGGTTTTGGTGTTGGTGAGGTTAACCGCCTTCTTGACTATCTCTATCCAGCCCTAACCAACAAAATCCAACAACCCAGAAAACACTAATTCAAGGATAAACAGTTAGAAGGTTAAATAGAATTGTCTTAGTTTAGGGTCTGTGGAAAACCTATGCTTGTCCGCAATATCCTTTAAACCAATGATCAACGGAACATCATTTCTTTCAGCAATCGCAACCCAAGCCTCAATTTCAGGCGACTTCTCCCCCTTAACATCAATAAACCGCAACCTCGCACGAGTCAACCTAGCCTGAATCTTTATCTCCGGCGAGATTCCCATCAGCTCAATCGACGCATACCGCCTAACCCCAAGAATGTCAAAAAACCTTAAAGGCAACAGAGAAACCGCGGCACCAGTATCATAAATCATCCAGAAAGGATCAGTCCAGTCCGCCTTAGCCTTAAACGAAACAAAAACACTGTAAACACAGCCCTTTCCAATATCCAATCCATAAGCCTTTCTAACAGACTCAACAACCTCAGGCTGAAACTCAGCCTCAGCAATCCTATAAGTAAGCTTGGAGGACAAAGGGCTCACCCGAAAGAACATAACCAGTCACAAAACCTTTCCCAACCTTCTTCAAAGCCTCATCGTAAACCCTATCAAACTGACGGTGAGCCACCAAAACCTTCCCATCCTTAACCGCCACATACATATTCGGATACTTCCTCTGCAACTCCGCATAATGCGAACTAATCCAATCAAGGTCCTTAACATCCGACACCCATGGTCACCTCACAATCCAACAAATACATAAGCAAACTAACTTAAAACATTAACACTTTATAGGAACCCATCTTTACCCTTAGCCAACGAAATCAAACAACCCAAAACCCTAATGCAAGGATAACAATAGTAATTAGTTAATTATACCATAAAATAAGAAACTGAAACCTTCACCTATTTTTCCAAATAAACTTCTTCCCTACTCTTATCACAAACAAGCCTAAACCTATGAATTATATCTCGACCCAAAAGCGAGGGCACAAGCATAACCATCTCCCTTTCATTGGGAGAAAGCTTTGCCAAATCATGTTTTCCAACAAACAAATGCAACTCCTCTACCCTTATTTTCCTATCCTCTGTACGAAACAACAACTCAGCATCTTCAATCACGTAGGTATCGACCATTCCACCAACGCCTCCCACATTTCTTTCAGTCTTCCTTAATTTTCTAACATCAATACCAAGCAACTCAACATCCTTATCAAAAACTATGGTCACAGAAGAACCAGTATCAACATGAACACCCAAAGGATAACTCAATCCTAAACTCTCAGACCTCAACACGACACGCAAAAACGGCGCCGACGGCTCAAAATGGTCATCAAAATAGCCAATTATCCTCATAAAACCAACACAACTTTCTCCCTAGAAACAAAATCTACAAGAACACGGTCAAAAGGAAATTTTTCTCTAACTCTCCTAACCAAACGACCCAAATCTTCGTCATGACCCACAATCCTACGCTCAAAAACAGCCACATACTCACCATCAAACTTACCAACCAGCCTAGAATAATTCTTCTTAAACCACTCCCAATTCTGCTCTTGCACATCAAAAATCGTCAAATACTCAGACCTCATATCCCATCACCTTACAGACAAGCAGTCTTTCGCTCCTCCGCTGTTTGAGAATAACCAATAATCACATCAATTTCTTTTCCCCTCAACTCACGCCTGATCTTACTCCACAAACGCCTCTCAGAAGAAGCCACAGCAACAAGCTCCCCCTCACGCGAAAGCGCAAACCACTTCCCCTCATTCCCCCTAGCAACCTCATCATAACGAGCCAACAACAAAGACACATCCATACACATCAACCCCACCATATAACTCGCCAAATCTATTAAAAACATTACGATTATCTCTATCCTGCCCTAGCCAACAAAATCCAACAACCCAAAAACACTAATGCAAGGATAACTCGCCAATAACAGCAAGGGCAGACTTAAACGTTTAAAAGCCTCCAAAACCATTTCTGGAAGGTAAGCCATCGAGTCCAACCAAAAAATAAAGGACGGTGAAATGAGAATACCGCTAAACATTCAGTTCCTCGGAGGAACAAAGGAAATCGGAAGAATAGCAATAGCCCTGAAAACTGAAAAAACTCAGCTGTTGCTAGACTACGGCGTAATAATGAATAACGAACCAGGATTTCCAATGCACGTTCCACCAAAAGAAGTTGACGCCATTATCCTATGCCACAGCCACCTCGACCACTCAGGCGCCCTTCCAATCTTCCACATTCAAGAAGAGAAAACCGTGTATGGAACCCAACTATCCTTCGACATAGCCGAATTGTTAATCTCAGACCTAATCCACCTAACAGGTTACTACCTCCCCTTTGAATACATTGAACTAAGGTCTATGATGAGAAACTGTGCTCATCTAGATTATAAAAAGAAACAAACCGTAGGAGACATCCACTTCCAACTCCTAGATGCAGGACACATACCCGGAAGCGCCCAAGCTCTAGTCGAAGCAAATGGAAAGAAAGTACTCTACACAAGTGACTACAACACCAACGACACTCGTCTCCTCAGCGGCGCAGACAGAGACTACGGAAAGCTCGACGCTCTAATCATCGAAAGCACCTACGCCGACGAAGATCATCCCGACAGAACAACCTTAGAAAAAGAATTTGTGGAGAACGTCACAGACGTGGTGGAAAGGGGTGGAACCGTTCTAGTTCCAGCCTTCAGCGTGGGCAGATCACAGGAAATCGCCTGCATACTCGCCGCCCACCATTTCGACTACCCCGTCACAATGGATGGAATGGCCCTCAAAGTTAATCGGATACTGATGAATCATATCACGTACTTGCGGGACCCCAGACTCTTCAGAGACGCTGTTCACTCCATGACTTGGATTGAAGGATGGAGAGACCGCAGAATGGCAACTCAGAAGCCTGGTGTAATCATATCTCCAGCAGGGATGTTGAGAGGTGGTCCAGCAGCCTTCTACATACAGAAATTGGGTAAAAGAAGGGACAACGCCGTTTTCCTCGTGAGCTATCAAATTCCTGGAACACCTGGTCGGGAGTTGCTGGAGAAAGGAAGATGCGTGATTGACGGTAAGATGCGCAAGATAAAGGCTGCAGTTGAACACTTCGACTTTTCTTCCCACTGCGGAGCCACCCAACTTCAAGACACTGTGAAGAGGGTGGAGGGAAACCCCGCAGTATATGTTGTGCATGGAGCTGAGGGAAACTGCGAAAGATTCGCGCGGTGGGTGAGAGAGGAGACAGGACTGAAGGCAGTTGCTCCGAAGGCTGGAGACACCTACACGGTCTGAGGAAATCGTGTGTTCTTTCAGTGTATAACAGAAGTGTTGAAGCGGAAGGGGTTAAGAGTGTTTGTTTTGAAGCTTGGTTTTCCGTTTGCCTTTTGAAGAATGGACGCTGAACGTTATTGTGGCTCAAGTCTCACCGTAATGCCCGAGTGTTATCATTAGGGGCTCCATGGTTGCATAAGCGGATAGTTGTCTTTGTTTTGTCCATTGATTACGTATGGTGTGTCGCCTATGCCGTCGCCGTTTTCATCTTTTCCAGTATAGTCGCTCCAGTAGTTTCCTTTACTGCCGTCGTCCCAGGTGTTTAAAGAGTTCATTGATTTGGCTTGGAATGCGATGTTGCTAATGAAATTGTTGTGATAAATGGCATTGTTGGAGGAAGATTTTAGCTCGATGCCAACATTGTTATTAGATATTTTGTTTCCAGTGATGTTGTTCTTGCTAGATTGTTCCAGGTGGATGCCTTTTTCGCTGTTTGAGACTATGTTGCTGCTGATGGTGTTTTTGTGGGTGTTGTAGAGGTGGATGCCTGTAGACCCGTTTGTTATTGTGAATCCGCTGATGTTGGTGTTATTTGCCAGTATGAGCAGAACGTCGTCTGTTCCGCTGCCGTCAATGATTGTGGTCTCAATGTTTTCTCCTATAAGAGTCAGAGATTTGTTCACCGTTACGTGTTCGTGATATGTTCCTTCCGTTACATAAACGGTGTCTTTTGTATCAGCCCGGTCCACGGCTGCCTGTATCGTCGTTGAAACGTAGCCGTTGTTTGCGGTGTGGTTCATCGGTAGGACGTCACCGCCTATAACGGTGTTAAGCTCTGTGTCGCTAAAGTTCAGAGATGTTGTGCCGTCAGATTGGACATAGAAGGTTATGGTGGCCATTATTCCGTTGCCTGTAGCTCCTTGTGAAGGTGGAGGATCGAGCATGGCGCCGGCAGCTATGGTCCCAGCAGTGTTGTTAATTTTCGGCGTCGTCCAAAATGTGTCGCCAGCTGCCTTAAGGAAGGGGCCTTCGGTGACGTTGACGGCAGTAAGAATGGTTGAGTTAAAACTCATCCAAAACTCCCAGCCGTAGAGGTCGGTGACGTTGGAAACTGTTATGTTAACCGTGAAATTCTTGCCAAGAGCCGCTACTACCATCACTGGGTAAACTGAAACATTTGCAGAAGACGCTTCGAAGTAGGCGTAACTTTGCGAGCTCCCGCCCCCAGGGGGCGGCCAAGGGTCGCCATAATTGACGCCGATCTTCATGAGGTCGGCTATGCCTATTTTTCGATCGAAGTTGACGTCGCAGTGTGGGCCCCAGGCGCCTGGTGGGTCAGGCCACGGTTTCATCTGGTCCCTCCTTGTGAATATGTATTTCGGCAAAGCTACCCATGCGAAGTCGAGGCCGGTAACCCACCCATCCTTGTGACCCGGCACTGGGTTGGGGAGCTCTGCCGCGTCGAGGACATCTGGCCAAATGTCCACTGGCGCTGTGTTCGGCACATTTATATATCTCCACTCGATACGACTGTCAGACCACCATACCCCACCGAAATCCGCAACCGCCGTCCATTGTCCCCCTCCCTTGACTTCCACTAAAACATAAAGGGAGAATTTGTACAAGTGGCCTTCTGTCAGATATATATTCATATCCTCCGTGTACTGTGTCCCGAAATCCTCCCAATTGGGGTTTGGGCTAGTGGCATTCACGAATAGTACAACTTTCTCAGTTAGATCGTCCTCGTTGATATCCAAAGCTTGAAACTTGATCTCTATCCACTTAAAACCGCTGGCAGCAAGGGTGCCTTTTTGCCACCAACTAATCCAGCCAGTAACCTGCCCAGAAGCCGTTGCGAAACCGTAAACATCCATGCGTCCCTCTGCAGTCAACCATCCTGGATAGTACAAACCGCAAACTCCACCAAGCTTAAGTGTGCCCGGCCTGATGTAATCTGCAACTTTTTTAGGCACTGTCCCAAATTTAACAAGAGCTGCCTCCCCCCTGTCTTCTTGATTCCAGGTATGGCCGTGAACAGTTCTGATGGAAAAAGTTAACGTCGAGACCAGTAGCAACGACAAGAACGCTATGAAACCCTTTCTCATTTCCTCCTCCTCATGTTAACGTTTGGATATTTCCAATGGACCAACCTTATCTCCCAAGTGTCCGATTTCCCTTTTTTCCCTACGTAATAGACTAAATAGAATGAATGTTAAGAAAGAAACAAAGGGAAAAGCAGTATGGACCCAGATGTCGCCAGGGAAGCGCCACGGCACCCACACGCCCAATGTATACAAGATTTCAAGAGTAACAAAATCTGCCAAAAGTCCTGCCAACAATGACATAGCTATTCTTTCAGCCGTGCGCGCGCGCCCTTTTTTTAGGATGAACAACGCGAACGTTGAAACTGCGATTACTATTGGAATCACTCCAAAGCTGATATCAAAGATGAGCATACCTGGCGAAACTACGTTTGATATTCCCGAGTAGATAACTATGTTTGGAGTTATGTAAAATGCTAAAACTCCAGCCAGTAATGAGAAAACTATTGCGCGTGCGCGCTCTTGTTTCAATTCGATGGACAAAACAAGAATGCCACCCATCATGCCAAATAGGAGCCAAACTGGTGCTACTTGAGGGTTATAATACAATGCTAGTATCATGCTTCCAATAGGACCTGGAATCAAGAGCAAAATAAAATTGACGGGAACCGAGAGTGAGGTAGCAAACATGACGGTTCCGCCAAGGACTTTGCGTCCTCTGTAAACCATGAAAGCCGCCCATAAGACTAGTAGTGAAAGCCCTGCTGCAACAAGATACCAAACAACGAGATAACCGACTATTCTGACAGAAAACACATAACGAGCGAAAAATATACTAGACTCTAAAAGGGCCATAACGCCGCTAACAACACCCAACCCAAATCCAACATCACATCTATCCATAATTACCCGTTAACCTTTTGTGGTACACCCAGAATATAAGGCTTTGCAGGAGAAAACCAAAAGTTTCTTTTGATTTGGGGAGGATATTTCCACAGTCGCAATGGTGCGAAGAAGCATGATGAAAATAGCGATTCTGCGCATCGGAACCGTAGACATGAACGTTGTAAGTGAAATTCAAGACGGCTTATGCAGAATCTTTCCCGAAGTTGATTGCGTCATTCTGAGAGATATCATGCCTGCTCCCCAAGATGCGTACAACGCGAGGAGACAGCAATACCATTCTAGTACGATCTTGGCGAAGATGCACAGCTACGTTCCACGCTCTGACGTGGACAATGTTTTGGGGGTAACCGAAGTTGATCTTTACGTGCCCAGTCTTAACTTTGTTTTCGGTGAGGCTGAGTGTCCGGGCAGAGTAGCTATCATATCGTTGTGTAGGCTTAAGGCCGAGTTTTATGGACAACCAACCAAAAGAGAGCTTTTTGTGGAGCGGTCGGTTAAAGAGGCTGTTCACGAGGTTGGACATACGCTGGGGCTTGGGCACTGCACCAACTCAGAGTGCATCATGTTCTTCTCCAACTCCATCATAGACACTGATCAGAAGAGACTTGGCTTTTGCGAGAAGTGCTATCCGCTGGTTTTAAAGCGTCTAAAGGTTTCTTAAGACTAGATCTCGCGGATTTCGCACTTCAATTTCTTAATGACTTCTTCGGCTGTAGCTGGCTCAACCTTTAGGGTGTAGAGGATTTTTGGGGTTCGAAGTTTGAGTTTCACTTTTCTCTTTAACCGTTTTATGGCGCAATATTCTGCGCGTTCAGAGATTTGGACGAATTGGTCTGTGTCGAAGATTTCTTTGGGCATGGTTTTTGCCTCAATAGGCTATGAGTTTGTGTGGTATTCTGTTTTTATTTGTTGTGGTGGGACCCTTCATAGACCCTCTCCGTTTTTGGCGCAAGCAGTTTTTCTGAAAAAACACTGTTTTCAACATTCTGCTGTTATTAGGCTCCAAATAGAGGACTTTTCATAATGGGTTGGACATATAAAAAGGGAATAGCGCACCTTCGACAAAAGTAGGAAGCCTAGTTCAATCGGTTCCAAATCAAGAATATTTTACGCCAATATCATGTGATCTGAGATTTTGTTTCCTAGAAGCAGTCTGTAGTGTTCGCGCTCGCCTAGCTTTTGCACGCGTTCAACTTTGCCCTGCGCAATCACGGTCTCGCCGGTTCTGGCTTGTTCACAGAATCTACCACGAAACGACACAATCTCTTCAATCGGCTCAACGCGAAGTCCTTCAATAAGTTTCGCGTCCTCAATTCTGTAGCAGCACGGAGTGAAAATCATTTCAGAATCGTCCACCACCCTAGCTTTGATTCTAGCGTAGCCAGCGCTCTTGTATCGAACTGTGCCATACTCCTCCCCAACTTCGTTCCAGTCCTTCACAAGCCGAACGAAATAGTCTTTCCCGTTGAATATGCCCTGCAAAACCTTCCGCGACTCAGTTCGAGCAAAGTCTTCGAAAGACGTGGCGGTGTCCCTCGAACGAAAATCGAACAGTTTCTTTAACTCGTCGGGGCGGTAAGGTCTAATCGAGCTTTTCTTACCTTCTAACAGAGATTTTAAGGCCGAATATACCCTGTCACAGCTTTTCGATCCGTAGACCACAGGGTCAATGTCAGATGCTGGAGTGTGAAGCTTGACTAGAATAGAGCCTGAAACGCCGAGTTGGCTCCACGGAACTCCTGCGGTCTCTTTAAGAAGTTCAGTAAAAAGTAACGCTTGGGCTTCCACCCCATCCAGCTTGTCTTCACGACGAAGGCTTCGCAGGTGATCAATTGGCTTGTAGTGACGCTTAACAGCTTTAACTGGAACCTCGCAAAGGTGTTCATCAAAGATAGGGTCATACACCAAATATTGTGGAAAAGCTTGTTTCAGCAGAACGTAACGCTCAGGGAGGGCGTAAACCTTTCGGTATGTCGCTTCATTTCGCTTTCGGTCGCCATTCGGGTCACGTACAAATCGGATGAAAGCCACTATTCGCCAAGGAGGGTGAATCAACCCCTTTACATCAAAAATAGGTCCATCTTTAGTTTCAATTAAATCGCCTTCTCTGAACTCAGCGGCCAATTCTACTGCCTTCCCAATTCAGAAACCGGAATTTGGTTCTTAAAGTTTCTCCGATACGAGCTTGGATCGAAGGGCATCCACAGCCGTCATTCTCATACCACTTCTTTTTAGAGCCGTAAGCACACCAGTACCAATGATTGCTCCAGCAAGACAATTCAACGAATCCGCCACTGCGTAATACAAGGTCATAGGTGCCCAATAAGGATAGAATCCTGGTCCTGTCCAATTCAATACCCAAACTGCAATGTTGTTGCCAGTAATCACCTCGCCACCTATGCGGGCTGTCCAAGCCAAACACCATAGAGCAAGTGGTAAACGTTCCTGATCTAACGAAATTATCGAGTTAATAATCCACTTCCGCACGGGAGGCACAACCACAAATATGAAGACAAGCCAATACTGCCATGTAACAAGCGGCATGAGTTCATACCAAGCGAATGGATGAGCAAACCATATTGCAACTTGACATAAGAGTATCAATGTGGCCTCTTTCCACCGATTGAATAAGACCAAACCGCTTGTCAAGGCGGCCATTGTGGGGGCAAGGAAGGTCAATACACCAACAGAAGTTGCGGGATTTACATAGGGAGCGAGCCATCCGAAAATAAAGCCAGATATTGTTCCATAGAAGGGACCCAGTAACGGTGCTGTTAAACTTGAGAGCAAAACGCTAGAAAATGTGATTGAGGCAGGGGTTCCAGGGATTGGATAAATTATCAAAAGAACACATGCTAACAGAAGAGCGGTCCAACAGGCAATAAGGGCTAAATGAACGCTTTTAATAGTTGTATAAGCTTGCGACTTAACCATTCTCATTTCCTCTGTAGGAGTTTTCAATGCTGTGTAAAAAATTACACAACATTAATAAAACTTTCTACGCCAAGCTATATTACAACATGACTTTCAAGAGAGATTAACGTGAAAACCCATCCATCCAACAAAACAGCAGAACACATTTCTAGCTGCTTGCAACTCGCCATTCTTCTTGAAGTTAGTGCCTATCCGAAACCAGGAAACGTCCATCGGACCATTGATTTCAGAGGAACCAGATACGAACATTTTCTTGCCTCCGCCGTTGCTGTGGCGCCCCACTTCAAGTTCGCGGCTGAAAAGGGGATCAAGGTTTCGGCTGGGAGGATGAGTCCAAACGATGTTGGAATCGGGAACATAATCAAGAACACAGTCAAAAGCGTGGATAAGTGGCAAGGTGGCGGAAACACCCTTTTAGGGACCATAATTCTGCTCTCACCAATCGCGGTTGCGGCTGGGATGACGCTTGCCGAAGAGGCGTTTTCTCTGGTTGGGCTTAGGGAAAAAATGAAGATGATTGTTGAGTCCACCACTCCGGCGGACGCAGTGGCTGTTTACGAAGCCATAGGAACCGCAAAGCCCGGTGGAATGGGCGGGGCGCCTAAACTGGATGTAACTGACCCTGCTTCGAGGCAGAAAATTCTGGAAGACAAAGTAAGCCTTTTCGACGTTTTCAAAATCGCTTCGGGATACGATTCCATAGCCGATGAGTGGGTGAACAACTATCCTGTCACCTTTGACTTGGGCTATCCCTACTTCGCTCGGCAAATTGAGGAGAGGAGGGATGTTAACACGGCGACGGTGCACACGTTTCTTAAGATTCTGTCAGAGGTTCCAGACACCCTTATCGCCAGAAAAGTGGGTCTAG
>Ga0315307_1001612_pt1 | contig 10126 bp, 10 predicted proteins | sample TDP2_MG_FD_203079 | JGI IMG/M metagenome (GOLD analysis project Ga0315307, IMG submission 203079) | Freshwater sediment microbial communities from Lake Towuti, South Sulawesi, Indonesia - TDP2 | ecosystem: Environmental > Aquatic > Freshwater > Lake > Sediment | place: Indonesia: South Sulawesi... | reverse complement strand
AGATTGGCTTGACCACTACTTGGATGATCTGGAGAAGGCGAGAGATGCATACCAAGGAACTGGCTTAAAGATAAAATTCGGAGTTGAAGTAGGTTGCAGTCACCGATATCTGAAAGAGATCGAGAAGACCCTGAAACAATATTCTTTCGACTACGTCATCGGGTCCATTCACTACCTTGATGAAACGAGGGTATCTGAACCCACTGAAACTTGGCCGCGATTTAGAGGACAGAGCGCTAGGGACGTTTGCAGAAGATATTACTTAGAGATGGAGCGCGTCGTGAAGACCGGTCTATTCGACGCGGTTGGACATTTCGACATCTACAAGAAGTATGGTGCGAGATATTTCGGTGAAGATATCTTTCATGGATATGAAGGGTTGGTTGAACCTATCTTTGATTACATGGCTAGTAACAGGATCGGCTTGGAGGTCAATACGCAATGCTTCCGGAAAGGTCTTTCAGAGCCCTCGCCCAGCGAGGAGATACTGAAGATAGCGAAGGAGAGAGGAATACGCATTATAACCTTGGGCTCGGATTGCCATTCTGTTGCACAATTAGCTATGGATCTTGATAAGGTGGCTCAAATAGTTGCGAATGCTGGGTTTCAGCACATCTATACATTTACCCTAAGAAAAAGCGAAGAGCTGGTACTAGATCTAGCCTCAAATTGAAGCTGGATATGGCCAGCCTAAAACCTTGTTGAACTGCGAAGCATATGCGTCTCTTATGCGCTACAGAAATCTCGAAGAAAGACTTCAATGTATTTGGCTTGCGTGAGTGCAATAGACATATTCTAATGTAGGACAGATGTAATCGAAGAGTGAGTTAGGCACATGAGGCATAAGGTCTCCGTGAAAGCTTTAGGGCTTCTATCAGGCGGCTTAGACAGTATGCTAGCCGTAAGACTGATGCTAGAGCAGGGAGTTCACGTAGAAACTCTCAATTTTATGACGCCTTTCTGCCTCTGCGGCAGAAAAGGATGCGACGCCACCAATGTTGCCTCAAAATTCAAAATAAAATTGAAGAGAATATTCCTCGGCAATGAGTATTTGAAGATGCTCAGGAAGCCGAAGCACGGCTATGGAAAGAATATGAACCCTTGCATCGACTGCAGGATCTTGATGCTGAAGAGGGCGAAGCAGTATGCGAAGCAGACAGGCGCCGACTTCATCTTTACAGGCGAAGTGCTAGATGAGAGACCTATGTCTCAGCACAGGAGAGCTATGGAGATAATAGAAAGGGAAGCGGGTTTAGAGGGCAAGATCTTAAGGCCGCTCTCCGCGAAATGCCTACCTGAAACTGACGCTGAGAAGAAAGGTTGGATCGAAAGAGAGAAGCTGCTGGAGATTAAGGGGCGGTCTAGGAAGCGTCAGATCGAGTTGGCTAGGAGTTTCAGTTTGTCGGATTACCCTTATCCAGCAGGAGGATGCCTACTGACTGACAGGGAGTTCACTGCAAAGTTGAGAGATCTCTTTAAGCATAAGAGAGCCGTCCGCTTGAAGGATATCTCTCTGCTGAAGGTAGGCAGACACTTTAGGCTTGGGTCCAATAAGATAATCGTAGGGAGAAACGAGGTAGAGAACAAGTCGCTGCTGAGCCTAAAAGCTCCGGCTGACTACCACTTCGAAGTTCCTAATTGCGGTAGCCCGATCACGATTCTTCAAGGCCGAAAATCAAGCGAAGCCATTCGTACAGCAGCCTCTCTGACCGCTCGATATTCCGACGCAGAGGGAGAAAGTGTTCGAGTAACTTATTGTACTGATGGATCAAGGAAAACTCTGACTGTTACGCCTCTTCCGAATGAAGATGTGGATAGACTAAGAATTGCTTGGAAATGAAGATCGTTCCAAGCAGCATCAACGATCTTTAGCGCAAAAGCCGATAAGACAAAAGTATTAGCTATTCTTGTTCCAGTACTCGCAGATCTTTAATCTGATGTTTTCAGGATCTGCTTCTATCAGTTTCGCTGTTCTTCTTGCGTAGTCTGGTAGGAGGGTGAAGAATCTGTTCTGCGCATATCTTTCATCACCCAATATGATTACCGCCCTATCCTCTGTCGATCTTAGAGCTCTCCCCAGAGATTGGCTTGTTCTGCGCAAAGCCGGCACAATGTAGCCTAGGTATGTTCCTTTCGTCTTCCCGTATAGATGTTTGTAGTAGTCTAGGTATACCTTTGTGCGTGTGGACATTCTGTCGAAGGGTACGCCCACTAGAAATATACCTTCCAGCTCTTTGCCCGGATAGTCCGCTCCTTCTGAGAACCTTCCAGTCATGGTCGCGCATAATACGCCTTTACGTTTTGAGCGTGCTTGCTCCTTGAATGCTTCGAGTAGTCTTCTACCTTCTCTCCCCGGCATTCCTTGAGATTCAACGAATGGTTTGCGCTTATGCTCTTCTATCATCTCTTCTAGGCCTAAATCAAGGAGGTCTCTTTGTATGCGATAGCTTGCTGAGAAGATGGCTAGGTTCTCGTCTAAAGCTTGAATGAATGCTTCTATAGCTTTAAGGTAGGCTTCTGCCATAGGGCGTGGCAGAGCCTCCCCTTTCGTCGAGAGCCCTCTTGTGATCAGAGCTGTAAGGTTCTCCGCTGTGTAAGGTGATGGAATAGACTGGCTTGAGTATTGGTCGAGACCTATCGTCTCGGCAAATGCCGAGATCGGCTCAATCGTTCCAGAGCAGAAAATGCAAGTATGAAAGTTCTTCCACTTCTCACGTAGAATCTCACTTGAACGCATATCCCACAGTTCAAGTGTGAGGTTAGCTGCTCCGCCTGACAGATCTCTTGAGGCTAGGAATGCTATGCCTTCCTTGTCAAGGCTTCCGACGATTCGCCTCCAGAAGTTTGCTAGGTGATATAGGCTTGACCTCGGTCTTCTTCCACGTCTCAACTGGTCTATTCTGATCTTGACTCCATACTCCTCCATCTCGTCAAAGATATCGCTGAGTACGTCCAGCGTCAGACCTCGCGAAGCTTTCTCTAGGAAGGTTTCTGGATCGAATTGGCTTTCACCGTTCTCTTTTAGATCTCCCAGCATCTCCTCCATTTCATCATGCATTGTTTGTAGGAAGTCTTCGATTTCGGCGGTCGGCTCACTCTTGAACTTCCCGACCTCTCTAATTGCGCTTCGTATGGTTCCTATGGTTATGCTGTCTGAGTTCAGGTTTGAGCATACGGTCTGAAGATTGTGCGCTTCATCCACAACTAGGATGCTGTTCTCATAGTCTATCTTCGACTTTATCGCCCAGCTCATCCCTTCATCGATTATGTAGTTGTAGCTTAGAGCTACGACTCGGGCGTCTCTCAGCAGATTCGTCTGGATCTTGTATGGACATAGCCGCTTCTTATCGCATATCTCCAAGATCTCCGAGTAGAGCTTCGGTGAGGCTATGAGCTTCGATACGTCTTCTTCTCTGATTCTTAAGCAGTTTGCTAGGTATCTACAGTCTGATTTGTGGCTCTTGCAGAAGAATGAGACTTCACCGGGATCAAATTCTTCCTTGGCTTCTATCCTTGAGTCGCGCAGTAGAAGGCACATGTCCTTCTTGCCGCGGTACGAGAATCCCGATATGCTCTTCATCTGTACGAGGAACGATTGTATGGCTTTCAATTCTTCTATCGGGCGGTCTGTCTCGGTTCCTGTACGCACAGCCCACAGGATCTTCAGGTCTTGGGATATGGCGTATGGAAGTGCCGCGGCTAAGATCACTGGGGTCTTCCCGTAGCCTGCGGCCGCGTTTATGCATACGTTCCTTCTAGCGTCGAGTTCTCCCCGGATGAATTGAATTAGCTCTTCTTGCGTTGGCCTTGGCTTGTATGGGAAGAGCTGGACCGAAGCCATGTTAATCCATCAGGCTTGATAGTATGCGCCTTTCATAGAGTTTTCGAAAAGACTCAGAGCAGCTTTTCAGCGGTCGCTATAACAGAGGTAGAATTCTAGCTAAGCCCATCAGATCAGTTTATGAAGATTAGGCTATATATCCGAGATACCTCGAGCGTGCGTCGTGTGAAGGCTCAATCTACGCCGGATCCAGTTTCATCGGACCGATCCTACAAATGGGTTGTACTGCTCATCACTACAGTTGGGGCTTTCATGACCCCTCTCGACGGCAGTATTGTGGGCATCGCGCTCCCTTCGATCGCATCGAGCCTTCACATAGACTTTGCAACGGTCATCTGGGTCCCAACCTCGTACCTTCTCTGCCTCTCCGTTCTCCTCTTGAGTTTCGGGAGGCTCGCTGACATAAAGGGGAGAAGGAAGCCCTTCATCTTCGGATTTGCCCTATTCACGGCTGCATCTGTGCTTTGCGCCACTTCGCAGACTGGGGCGGAACTGATCTTCTTTCGATCCATTCAAGGGATGAGCGCAGCATTGATTGGGGCGACATCGCCCGCTATCGTGACCGATGTTTTCCCAAGTACAGAACGAGGGAAAGCTCTCGGCATAAACGCGATGGCTGTTTACGCGGGCTTATCTGTAGGCCCGACTTTGGGAGGGCTCCTTGTTCAAAGCCTCGGTTGGCGTTGGATCTTCTTCATAAACCTCCCGATCGGCATCTTTGTCATCGCCATGTCCCTCTTAAGGTTGAAGGAGTCCGCAACTCCGAGTGGAGTTGAAAGATTTGACCTTCCAGGCGCAGGGGCGTTCTCTGTAAGTCTGACGGCTCTACTTCTCGCTTTGACGCTAGGTCCAAGCTTTGGTTGGACTGCTTTCAGCATAATGAGTTTCTTCTTGATCGGCGGAGTCTTCTTCATCTTATTCGTAGTGATTGAGGGAAGGATGGGTAAGGAGGCTATGTTGGATATCTCTCTGTTTATCCGGAACCGCCTCTTCGCAGCAGCGAATCTTACTGCCTTTCTGAACTATACTTCCTACTTCGGTGTGGGGTTCTTGATGTCATTCTATCTGCAAAGGGTTCTGGAGTTCGGACCCGCAGAGGCTGGTTTGATTCTTCTTTCGATGCCTTTGGTTATGGCTTTTCTATCGCCTGTGAGTGGTTGGCTCTCAGACAGGTTCGGTTCCCGCTTGCTCAGTTCAGCCGGTATGGCTTTGATGTGCTTGGGGCTTTTCATGTTCAGCACCTTAAGCGTCAATTCTTCTCGTTTGGACGTGATCGTGAGGCTGATTGTGCTCGGTTTCGGTATGGGAATCTTCGCTCCGCCTAATACGAGCGCCGTGATGGGCTCTGTTGAGAAGAATAGGTTGGGCGTGGCTGCTGGCACGCTTGCGACTATGAGGTTTATGGGTCAATCTATGAGTTTAGCTGTTATGGGAGCTGTTGCTGCTACCGCGATCCCTTCGAAGATCCTTTCAGACTTGTTTATTGGATTGCGTAGTGAAGCTGGAACGGTTATGGCTGAAGCATTTGTGGAAGGGATTCGAAGAGCTTTCTTCGTCTCAGGCTTCATATCGGCTCTAGGCATCTTCACCTCTCTCGTCCGCGGCAAAGGAAAGTGAATTCCAATTTCAGACGGCTGAATGAATTATATATGCAACATTCAAGAGTTCCAGATCAGTCTGACCCGGCGTGAGCATAACATAAACGAATTCTATCAATTCACTTGTCCAAATTCAACTGAAAATACATTAGCTCACGAAGTTTCATCCTTTGCCAGCTAGGATTCTTCGGATCTGACGATCGGATATTCCCAGTAGTTCAGCAACCTCGTCTTGACGCGCACCTGATTTCAGAGTATTAAGAATTAGAAGATTCCTTAGAATCTTGAGCTCGTCAAGGATTTGACTGAATTGCTTGTCATCCATCTTGTATTCACCTCCTACTAGGTAATCAATAACTCTAAGACGTGCCCGGCATTCCTGTGCAAAGCCTCTTCCGGATATCGGCGTTCTCGCGAACCATCTCGGCGACCAAGTTTGCAAGATCCTGCGGTATGATGTCAAGTAGATTTTCGAGGTTTCGATACGGTCCATTGACTCTAATACCGGCGTCTATGACTTCCTCTTTCAAGAACCTGTCAACAGCGCTCATCGGTCCGCGTTTACGCCTTTGAGGTCTACCTGGGCGCAATCTTCGTTCATATCTGTAGATAAGTAGAGGCAAACCACGAGCTTTTGCATAGAAAAATTCTGCGACAGGCCAATCTCTTAACTGTCTTCCGAATATGCCAACATAGATTGAGGATTCATCCAACGCTCTTCGAATCTCAGCGTTGATGACCGAGCCTCTCTGATTCTCGATCAAGCGCGCTCGCATCACATTCAGATTAGACCATTCCTCGGTATTGATTGTATCCTTTAGATCTTGGCGAAAATTTTCGAATTCCTGCTGGGCAGAGCTGATAAAGACCACGATCGGTTGTTCGGGCCTAGTCAACTCGCTCAATCTTTTTGACCGTCTCTTCTCATTTCCTGTCAGCGAGCATTCTCTTGGATTTACGCAACTTATGCAGTTCGACACTGACGTGTGTGACTTTTATTCCCAAAATTCGCGCAATCTCGATCGGTCGAAGCCCAACGCTTGCAAGAATTCGCACTTTGTCTCTGACTTTGATCTCTTCTCCGTTAGGCCTAGCAGTCTCAAGAAGAACATTGATTACTGCATCAAGACGCTTTATCAGAACTTGCGTATCTTGATTGCCCGCCATGTATCACACCATAAGAATACTCGTATTGCGTTGGTATTAGAGTTAACGTTTAAACTTCGTCCATTATAACCGCGACATGCACGAAAATCGCCAGTGCGGGAAGATCAAATGTTTCTCCAAATATCACCAATATTCATAACTCGTCGCACACTATGGGATACAACGAATTCCATAAATTCACTACTCTGAATCAACGCATACACGTATAATAGATGGATAATGCTCAAAGAAGATTGGTCATGACGATTAGAACGTCACAGACCTAGGCCTAGGAAACTGGCTTTAAATATAGAGATGAGATTCGCTTGGTCGGACTGAGAAGCAGCTTTAGGGTTTTTTCTGAGCTTGTTCAAGGATCATCAATAGCGAATCCACAAACCCACAAAATCGCAAAGCACTTTCTCTTGTGAACTTCTCGCTAAGTTGATGGTGAGTAGGGTTGCGAAACGCTTGGAATAGCCCCTTACAGATAAAGAAAAAACCTTCTTGCTCGTCATCATTCGGACTTACTCTCAAGATCGCGCGATTTGGGTGGAGTGCGTCTACAACTAGATTTGAAGGGTCTATTCTTCTGTTTGTAATCCCTGCAAGTTTTCTCAGCCTATCGTCTAATACAGTGGTAGCTTCCCGAATCACCCTGTCAAAGTTGGCTTTAGCTCTAAGCAAATCAGTACATCGACTCCGTAGTTCATGATCAGCGAGTAAATATTCGATCGCCGCGAGCATTACATCTCGTTCTCTTGGTGGCCCAAGTCTCTTGCGAGACCGTTTGGGTTTCAGTCGTTGAGAGTCGCTAGAAAAAACATAAGGAAGGAAGACACGAATCTGCTCTTGTATATGTGGTTCAAGAATTCGCTGATAACGGGCTGTGCCTATGCCAAGTTCCCTTGCCCATAGGACTTGCTCTGCTTCAGATGAAATCCCTAGCCTCGAGGCACGCTTGCTTATTTGTTCTCTAACATACTTCGCGGATTTTTCCGTCATGTGGGCCATCTTCTCGAGGAGACCTTTGTCCAGCCGGACCGGCGGCATTTGCTTTCTGTCTCCTACTCGATGCGATTAAGTTATGAAAAGAGCATGCCTAACCAAAGACATCATGTCTCCCTAGCTAGTTTCGAAATCCTATTGATACGCTTCTTATCTATCTCAAGAATCTTCCTCAGCCCTTCTTTGTTCATATTCATCTTCACACCTTCAAGTATGAAGAGGTCTTGAAGCAGGAGGATAACTTTGTCCAGTCTTTCAATGATCTCATTTCGATCTTCGCTTGCTTTTGACCGAGATCTTCTTGGCAATTGCTAATTCCTCTTTTGGGTCCGCTTCAACTGTGGCTTTAGTAAACGCACGATCCTATTCACTCGACTGATCGAACACTTAGCTATCTTGCGAATATCTTGTTGCGAAACATTGGCCATCCCCAACTGGACAATCAACAAATCTCTGAGCAGCTCAGTTGTTTCCTCTTTCAGCTCATGTGTTTTTCTTCTTGATGACATAATAGGTCATCCGATCTCGAAAATCGTATGATTCAGTCATAAGAAAATCTGGCGAACTAAGATTTGAACCTTTGTCGCTCCAAAGACAGAATAAGGCGCATGATTTGCGATGAACACTGAAACAGTCACATACATTAACCTCAAAGTCGCAGACTTTGAGTATATTTTGCTTCGAATAATGTGCGACTCCTGAGGAAATTCGATGCGTTGATCGTACCGACACTGTGGGTACCAGTTAAGCTCCTATAATGTATATTGTTTCGGATCGCAAGACCTTTGGACATTTATCGCTTCTTCAACTCAAGAATAGGAATAATTCAGACAGACCACGCATCTTGCCTGACGTGGCATAGCATATGAGAGTTGCCCTCATCGGAAAACGTTACCAGACTAGCCTGAGCGAAGCTCATGCCATGTTCCAGATTTGCCCGTTATCCCCATTATCTCCTTAATCAAGATCGCTGAGGTGAAAGCCGTCGTTCGCGCTTTTGAATCAAACCTCGGAGAGTATTCAACGATATCAGCAGCGACTATCTCTAGCCCTTCAATGCCATGCAGTATCTCAAGGATCTGTCTCGTGCTCAAACCACCTGGCTGAGGGTTCCCGACACCTGGGGCAAAAGCTGGATCCAAGCAATCTAGATCGAATGAAAGATACACTGGGTGGTTCAAGAGCATAGATCTTATTGAAGAGGCTATCGCATCGCAACCTCTTCTGTGCACGTCCTCCGTTGTGTAGGCATTTAGTCCTAAGGTCTTGATTCTTTCATTCTGCTCGCGGGTAGAAGCTCTGATGCCGACATAACAAACAGTTCCTGAGCTGAGATTCTTATCCTCCAGAATCCTTGAGACGGTTGTGGCGTGAGAATAGAGAGATCCTTCATAACTTTCATAAAGGTCTGGATGCGCATCGAAGTAAAGCAAAGAGAGACGACGCTTACATTTCTGTGCCATCAGGCTGAAACAAAGGTAGCTAATGAAGTGATCGCCTCCGAGAAAAAGCGTTGAATGGCCACGGTGATCATGAAGACTTATCGCAGAGGCTAAGCTCCTCTTGAGCTTAGAAATATCACTCGTCTCTTTGACGTTGCCATGGTCACACACCTTCCATAACGCGGCTAGATCCAGACCTTGCTCTGTGAATCGGTTATAGAGGCGCCTGCTGGTTGCTCGTCTTATAGCGTCTGGTCCAGCTGCAGCACCGCGTCGGTAGGATGATGTAGCATCCCAGGGCAAGCCGACCACGACGAGGTCTCTCTTAGCAGTAGAACGCGTCAGACCAAAGAAGCTCTCTTGCTTTTCGAGTCTGTTTCGCAATCTGCCTTCCTCTAAGGTAAGCATCTGTAATTATGCTCGAGTTGCTCAAGGATTGTTTTTCTTCACTGGAAGACTAACGAGGTGCCCAGAGCGCCAACCTCGCCTTCTTGGTCATCTCCTTGGCTAAATCCTCGATTGGGCCGTGTTTGATGCATTTGGCCATGCAATGCTTTACGCACGCTGGTTCAAGGCCTTTCATCGTACGGCTTGCGCAGAGGCTGCAATTTTCGGTAGGGAAGGGGATGAAGGAGAGATATGGTCTGCCGTTAGGCAACATTTGGACCATTTCGATTACCTGCATCCCCACGCTCTCTTCTGGTCTACGGTACTCTTGGGCGCAGGCTACTTGACACGTGAAACACCCCGTGCAATACTCGTAGTCTATTAGGAGCCCATATTTGGTTCCCTTACTCATGACTAGCATCCTCCGCTGAAACCTTGTAGACCTTGCAGAGCATGTGCTTAATTGGTGCTCCTAGACCGTCTTTTCCCTGATACCCCATGGGAATAAGCTGGTTCACGTTCGATTTCCAGACATCAAAGAGGATTGGCTCTGCTCCTTCGCTCTCAGGGAACCACCAGCCGTGCTCCGCCATCGCCATCCATTCAGGCACCACTGGGGTGACTTTTGCCTTGAACCTGCATCTTCCAAGCCAATTCTCGACCCAGACCCACTCCCCATTAGTGATTCCCCAAGACCTCGCCGT
>Ga0315307_1001610_pt1 | contig 10128 bp, 9 predicted proteins | sample TDP2_MG_FD_203079 | JGI IMG/M metagenome (GOLD analysis project Ga0315307, IMG submission 203079) | Freshwater sediment microbial communities from Lake Towuti, South Sulawesi, Indonesia - TDP2 | ecosystem: Environmental > Aquatic > Freshwater > Lake > Sediment | place: Indonesia: South Sulawesi... | reverse complement strand
GGATTCATCAGCCTCTTCTGCCTCAGTCAAGTAGATTTGGAAGTCTTGAATGAAGTCTGGGCTTGTGATTAAGCCTAGCGTTGTCTTTTCTTCTAGGCTTTTGACAGATTGAAAATAGTGAGCATGGTCTGTTAGCGCTGCTGAGTAGGCTTGACGCTTTTCAGCGCTTCCATGAATGTCATTGATGAAGGTCTTCACGTCTGGTAGTACTTCGTAAAGCAAGGTGCGTGTTGACACATCCAATCCGTCGAATAGGAGAGTTTTCCCACCCCATGGAACAAGCCAAATTGGGTAACAAGATTTAACGATGAAGACCAGCTCTTCTAGCGGTTTCTTTAGGATTATGCCTTCGCCTTTTTTGCGGTCAGACTCCGCCATGCAGAAGAGTATCGCCATCTCCATTTCTTCGGTGAAAGGAAGTGTGCGGTCTCTCGCTGAAGTTGAATAGGGGAGAAGCAAGTTTGCTACCTGCACGAGCAAGTTCCGCACCTTTATTTCAGTATGCAGAGTGACTCTATAAAGATATTATTGTCTTTAGCGAATAATTTTGACTCAATTTTGAAAAGCTAGATGAAAAATCTATATTTCAGGCAGACGCCACCAGGTTTAGGGCTGTTCGTTGAGCCTTTTCCATAACCTCCTTTTCCTTGAGGGTTTTAACCTTTCGTTTTTCCATGATTATATTTCCATCTACTATAACCGTGTTTACGTCGCTTCCTCGAGCCGAATATACGATGTTGGCGTAAAGGTTAAGGTTTGAGGTAAGATGAGGTTTTTCGAAGTCGAGGAGAATGATGTCCGCTCTTTTGCCAGCTTTCCAGCGCCGCTTATTGTTTCCTTAGCCTTGATCAATGATGAAGCCTTGGTCCGTTTGCCCACAGCCATTATCATTTTGTTTTTGATTGCCAAGAAACCCTTCTCGATGATGGGTTGTTTGCTATCCATAGTTAGTGTAGTGCAGTCTTGGATGAGAACGTCTGCTTCTTCCAAATACAGCCCAGCAAAGAAAAATGTATAAATAAATTAGCTATTTAAAAGCGAAACACACTGCATCTATAGGAAGGCCAAAAAAGTCGGTTCACAAACAAATGAGAATTTAGGGCGTTTCGTTTAATTTTGTGTTTATCGCCCTTCCCATGCACGGAAATCATTTTGCTGCTGCTTTTCGCTGACCGTCTCTAATGCTCTTTTGTTTCTCACGTCAATGTATTTCCAGGATGCCCGGGCTGTCCGTTTAGGTGTTTTTTGCCGTTTGTTAAGCCGCCTAGAGGCAGGTCATTGCTGAACGGAATCTTGCCTGTGCCTATTGCGAGCTTTCGGTATATGTGACTTAACGAATCTTCGGTGCAATTTAGCAGTTCCGAACCCTGTTGCGTGATGCCATAAACCTTGCGGGGTCTGTCATTTTCGAGATCCCAGTGGCTTTTGATGTATCCGTTTTCCTCCATCACAGACAATAGTGGATAGATGGTGCTTGGACCGAAGTACACTCCAAATTGTTTGCGCAGGCTGGTGATTATTTGGTATCCGTGCATGGGATGGGCTCTCAAAAACTGCAGGACCACCAAGTCAAGGAGGCCTCTCATAAGTTTCATCTGAACCTCCCGCGCTTTTGGTCCACCCAACTTTTTTCGCCCCTTTCTTGTAGCTTCGTCGTACAGTTGTTCGGTTTTACACAGATACAATATGTCTATTTTCAGACATATGCAAGAGTCTATAGAGTCCAAACGCCAATATAAAGATTCGCACATACCCAAGGCATATCAACACATAAACTCCATCAAAATCCAAGCATAATCAAATAAGTCACATCACAGTCAATATGTACCGAAACAGACCGACCTGGTAAGCAAGAATGAAAGAAGAAGAGTCGAGTTCAGCATTCACCGATGAACTCAGGCGTCGATTTGCCAAAGATTTTCTCGACATGCTCATACTTCAGTTTGTTGAAGCCGAACCTACATGGGGCTACAACATCATCAAAAAAACCGAGACAGCCTACAAGGTCAAGCTGAGACACGGAGCTCTCTACCCAATGTTGAACAAGTTGGAGGCAAAAGGGCTCGTAAAGAGTAGAAGAGAACTGCAGAAAGGGCGCGCTAGAAAAATTTACGAGATCACAAGAGATGGTCGGCAACTCTTGAATGCGTGCTACGACTTCTTAAGAGGGCAGATACCCGAGAGCTCGAGGACTAAAGAATGAAAGAAAAAGATGTCAGCCCAGAAGAAGCCATGAAACAAGTCCAGAAAATCTTCAAGAAACGGGGAAGAAAAGCTCTTGAAATGGCTAGAAGAGAAATTCTGCAAGAGAAGGTTGAAAGCTGGGAAGTTCGAGAAGCCCTATCCTATTTTATGAACGAATATTGGCGCGACTTGGCCAGACCGAGTCTTCTATCTCTATCCTGTGAAGCGGTCGGCGGAGATCCGGAAGTTACGATTCCTGTAGCAATTCCCATGATATTGATAAGCGGCGCCATAGACATACACGACGACATCTTAGACCAGTCAAAGACAAAATACGGTCGACCTACGGTTTACGGAAAGTATGGTAAAGACGTAGCCCTGCTCGTAGGAGACGCGCTCCTATTTAAGGGGTTAATACTGTTGAACCAAGCTACACGAAAGAACATTTCGGCTGAAACAATGAGAATCATCATTGGCGTTATTAATAACACCTTCTTCGAACTCGGAGACGCTGAAGCTCTAGAGCTTCGATTCCGACGAAATTTGGATGTTTCACCTGAAGAGTATCTTCGAGTTGTGCGGAAGAAAGCAGCAGACGTTGAGGCTCACACACGTATCAGTGCCATCTTAGGAGGCGCATCGCCGAAGAAGGTTGAAGCGCTAGGCGAGTATGGTAGGATATTAGGAATGCTGATTATTTTGAGGGACGATTGGATAGACGTTCTTGACGTTGAAGAGAGCCGCAGCAGAATCAATAAAGAGCCTCTGCCGCTTCCATTACTTCTTGGTCTGCAACGTTCAGCGATCAAGGATAAACTAAAAACTGTTCTTCTCAAAAAGACTGTCACAAGAAAAGACGCCCAATTTATCTTGGAAACAATCCAAGAAACTGATGTACCTAAGAAGTATGCAAAACTTATGAGTGAACTAGCTGAAGACGCCATATCAAAATTGAGAACACAAAAAGTTAAAGGAATACAGCTTAAACAACTAGTAGATGCTACGCTTTCCTCGTTGATTGAAACAAAACCTAAGAGGGGCTAACGCCACCAAGACCAACGAACTTTGATCCTAGGGTATTTCTTCATATGTTATTCCTGTATATTTGCTCGACACATGTGTTTTTAAGTCTTGTTGTACACGGCTACAAATTCGCTTAATTTGATAAAGATCAAATCTTTATTTATAATTCGCAATCTTCATTTGTCAATTTAGTTTAGAAGTTCTTGCCGTGTCAGGAATGTTGAAATGGCCTCGTTTCGAGGTTCTTGGTATATCTCGAAGAGACTTTGCTCTAGTGTTCGCTCTATTGTTTAATGCCCTTACATGGAGTTACATGACATTAATGCTAATAGAAAGTATTCCAGTGAATCCCACAGCTAGATCTTCTTACAGCACAGCCTTCTACATTGCGGCTTCTGGAGCTAGTTTGGCAGGTGCTCTCTTATCCGAAGTAACAAAAAGGTTGCGTTTCCTTTATCTTTGGATGATTCTTGGAGTGATAAGTTCATTTCTGCTCGTGTTCATAAACAACATTACAATAGCGCACGTCTTGATAGTCTTCGTTGTCTTAGGCATATCCTTTGGTTTGGGTATGCCTTCGTCGCTAGCTCACCTTGCAGACAGCTCCAACATAGAAAATCGAGCAAGTATAGGTTCATTGATACTTTTGGCGGCCAATCTAAGCACATTGCCACTTGCAATTGTATTTAGGAATTTTGGGGGCCCAGTTGTAAATGCAGTTATCCTTACATGTTGGAGAGGAATCGGACTCGCGGTTTTCCTATTACTCAAGCCTAAAGAAGGGAACTATCCCGAAAAACAGAAGCACGCTTCCTTCGCCTCAGCGTTTCGGGACAGGTCTTTCTTCCTTTATTTTCTTCCTTGGGTCATGTTCTGCTTAATAGACGCCCTTGAAAAGTCTCTTCTTCTAAATATTATCACCTCAGACCTTGAAATGTTGATGCTTACAGTTGAGCCATTAGTTGCAGTTTTCTTCATTTTAGTCACCGGACTGTTGGCTGACAGAATCGGGCGAAAAAGAGTTGTAATATATGGTTTTGTTTCTCTAGGAATTGGGTATGCGATAGTTGGGCTAGCCCCAATGATGAAAGAAGCATGGTATTTCTATTTTGTCGTAGACGGCATCGCATGGAGTATCTTCTACACGATTTTTCTCATGACATTGGCGGGCGACCTTTCTCAATCTGGCGCTCGGGAAAAATATTATGCAGTGGCCAGCTTTCCTTATGTTATAACAAGCATAATTCCGCCACTGTTCACATCTACTGTTGCGTCAGTTTCAGCGAACGCTGCTTTTTCGTTGGCCAGCTTTTTTCTGTTTTTAGCCGTACTGCCCCTTATGTATGCACCCGAAACTCTACCTCAAAAGAAAATCGAGCTTCAGCGTCTAAAAAGCTACGTTGAACAAGCCAAGAGGTTTCGACAAAAGTATGCGAAGAAAAGCAGTAATTAAAGATAAGCTACATTGTAATTTTTCTAAGATTGGCAGTTTAAAATGAATTGTTCTCTTCGAAAGTTGTCCAATCAACAAAATGCGGCTTACAGGTTTTCAATGTTTGCGGCTACTCTGTCCAAGGTCTTAACGAATGGATGTTCAGGGTTCTCCAAGACGAATACGTTTGAGTTGCCAGTTCGCAATATGTCGCAGAAGCATGGAATCATTTCGACCATGGGTAGATTGTAGCTGTTCAAGAGTTGTTTGGCCAAATCGGAGCGTTCAGTTTTTGACGTTAATACTTCATTGAGCACTTTGTTCATTATCAGTCCTGTTTTCTTTTCGAAGAGGTCGTAGAGTTCGTCTATCATGCGGTGGGTGCCTTTGATGTCTGATATGTCGGTTCCGGCTACGACGAGAACCACATCGGCGCTAACAATGGCGTTGATCGAGGAATACTGTAGACCTGGGCTGGTGTCAAAAATAACGTAGTCCAAGTTCATGTCGCTGAGAAGCGAAGTCTTCAATGACAGGAGCCTGCCTAAGGCTTTCATCTCCCATTTTCTGTCTTTAGCCGTCATCTCTCGAATGGCTTCGGTGCTGGGATTCGCTAGACCTACTAGAAACCGACCTCTTTTTGCGTGCGTTTGTGTTAGGTCAACAAGGGCCCTCTTTATCTCACAGACGCCGTTGAGATAATCGTTGACCCAATATTCAGTGTCATGCACCTTGAATATGGCTTGAAGGCTAGGTGCCCTGAAGTCCAAGTCTAGCAAGGCAATGCTTTTGCCTCTGTTGGCGTACAAAGCTGCCAAGTTGATGGACAGCAGGGTCTTTCCGGTTCCGCCTTTGTAAGAGTGAATGGCTATGATTTTTCCCATGGCTCCTTCATCTCGTTATGGTTTTCTTCTCTTTCAACGTAGAAGTATGCCTTGCGTCCTCGTCTCTCTTTCTTCACGTAACCCATCAGAACCAACTGGTTGAGATAGCCGCTTTCAACCGCCCTAGCTCGCTTGGTGTGCTCAGCTACCTGGTCAGCTGTTGCATGGTCAAGCTTACACAAGGTGACAGCGGTCTTCCTTAGATGGTCTGGCAGAGACAAAAGGGTCATGACGTCTAGAACGTCGGGTATACCATCAGGGGTTACACGTTGCCCATGCTTCTGAATCTCAATCATAACCTCCATCTTCTCATTAAGACGGTCGAGGCATTCCTTGATCTTCTGTAAAAGGGTAGCTGAAACCGGGTCAACCTTTCGAGAGAGACTCATATGGTTCAGTTGCCTCAGTTGTGTTATACGTGTCTACAGAAATGAAGGGATACCGCATCTATTAAGTATTACGATACACTCTTATGTATTCTCAATTAAACGACAAAACACAGAAAAAGCGTATAGCTGCGTGCGCTCTGCTTCCATGATTTAAATGTGTTTCGAGTTGTGTCCCATTCTGGACCATGCCAAGCCGCAGATAAATATTACGACTAGGAAAAGCCAGAACAGTTGCACTAGCAATTGGGCTGCGTTCATGGTTATTTCTTCAAGCATTTTTGTTTTGCTCCTGAGTTGGATTTTCCTTTCTCTCTTTCTGCTCAAGAATATCTTAAGACATTAGATGTTTAATAAGCAATGTTTCACGGTTTGGGATGTTACGGAAACGAGAATATTACATGAAACTGAAGGCTTAGTATGTGTGCTGAAAAATTTTTTTTGGTTTGGTTGGGCTGGGTAACTGTTTGTGTTTGTGGTTTGTTTTTGATTTGGTTGTTGTTTTGGGCTTTTTTTGTCTTGGGTTTAGTGCACTTTCAATGTTGCCAAAAGTGACGTTTCATGTTGCTAAAAGAGATGTCTGGGTGGCTGGGTTCATGGTGCGTGTATTAATTTCAGAAGGGGATGGTCAACTTGCCTCAGCGCCTTCTTCAGCGATGTTGCTTGGTATGATTTTTGATTGATAATACTTATTCGTATGTTCGGTTCTTTTATGTTATTTGACCAAGCAACAAGCAGTCACACTAAGAACACTAAAAACACAGGACAACACTAAGTACTGGAAACAACCAAATTATAGAAAACAACAGGAAACAACCAAATTCACGAGCAAGCCCACCGTAACACTAATTAATCAGTCAACAAAGAATACAATCCACTTAATTCCCGAGAAATTTTAAGCATAAGCATTCAAAGTTTTCGGGAGAAAACGAAACATATGCCAGAAATACCAAATCAATCAGCCCTAAAAGGAACAACAACAGTCGGAATCGTCTGCAAAGACGGCGTAATCCTAGCATCAGACACAAGAGTAACCATGGGATACTTCGTAGCCCATCGCAAAGGAAAAAAAGTCTACAAAATCGACGACCACCTAGCCATGACAATATCAGGCAACGTCGCCGACGCCCAACGAACCGTGGACCTGCTAAAAGCAAACGCTCAACTATACCGACTAAACACGGCACGATCAATGCCAGTTAACTCAGCCGCCCGCCTAATCGCAAACCTGCTGTTTTCGTCACGATACGCACCCTTGCTTGCGCAGGTTCTAGTCGGAGGCATGGACGACACAGGACCACACGTGTTCTCTGTAGACCCCTTTGGCAGCATAACCGAAGAAAAATGCGTGGCAACGGGCTCCGGTTCACCGGTCGCCTACGGAGTGCTGGAGGACAAATACAAACAAGACGCGGCAATCAAAGACATGCTGGGCGTCGTGGTGAGAGCGGTTGACTCAGCCATGAGAAGAAACGCAGCCACAGGCGACAGCTTCGACGTCTCAATCATAGACAAAAAGGGATACAGAGAACTGAACGAAAAAGAAAAACGAAACATTGTGGCCAACTCTTGAAAAAACGGAGTGAAAAACAAGCGTGACTGAGTACGACAGAAGCAAGCTAGAGATAAGCCAAACTATTCTAGAGCATGTTCCAAAAGAAGCCGAAGTGACCCGCATCGAATTTGAAGGACCCACACTAGCCGTTTACACAAAAAAACCTGAGATACTGATAGAACAGAGCTACGTCGTGGCTGAAATCGTTAACCTAATAAGAAAAAGAATTGTTGTGAGGTCAGACCCTTCTGTAAGGCTCACGGAAAAAGAAACCGAAAAGCTAATTCAAGAGATAGTTTCCAAAGAAGCCGAAATCACAGGAGTAAACTTTGACCCAAGCCTCGGCGAAGTCATAGTTGAAGCCAAAAAACCAGGCCTAGTCATAGGCAAAAACGGCACAGTCCTGCACGAAATCATAAAGCAGACGCGTTGGAGACCACGAGTTCTGAGAAGCCCGCCTATTCCATCAAAAATTATGGCACACATGCGCCATTTTTTGCACTCTGAAAGCAAAGAAAGAGACCGCATACTTCGTAATGTAGGTGAAAGAATCTTCAGACCCACAATTCACGGTATCGGAGATATACGATTGACCGCGTTAGGTGGCTTTCAAGAAGTTGGCAGGTCCGCAATGCTTGTTCAAACCAGAGAAAGCAACGTGCTCATCGACTGCGGGATTAACCCTGGCGCCGTAAACCCCCTTGACGCCTTTCCAAGACTCGACGCAGCTCAATTTGACCCTGACTCTCTAGATGCTGTTGTTATCAGCCACGCGCATCTTGATCACTGTGCCGTGCTTCCCTTTCTGTTCAAGTATGGATACGATGGTCCAGTTTATTGTTCGGCGCCAACTTCCAGTCTGATGACTCTGCTTCAGTTGGACTATCTCGATGTGATGAGTAAACAAGGGGTTATGGCGCCCTACGACCAGAAAGATGTGCGTGAGGTAGTACTGCACACGATTCCAATACGCTTCGGTGTGGTCACCGATATAGCTCCTGATATTCGTTTAACACTGCACAACGCTGGGCACATCCTTGGCTCTTCTGTTATTCACCTTCACATCGGCGAAGGACTTCATAATGTGGTCTATACAGGTGACTATAAATTTGCCAAAACCATGTTGCTCGAGCCGTCGGCTACAGAATTTCCTAGAGTTGAGACTATAATTACAGAGAGCACGTACGGTGCACCTCAGGACATAATGCCCTCTAGACTGGAGGCTGAGGAGAGACTCGCGGCGATCATTAATCAAACGTTTGAGAAAGGCGGTAAGGTTCTTATTCCTGTGCCCGCTGTGGGTAGAGCCCAGGAAATCATGCTGATTTTGGACGGTTATATGCGTCAGGGATTGATTAAGGAGGCGCCGGTGTTCATTGAAGGCATGATTTCTGAGGCAACAGCCATTCACACGGCCTATCCTGAATATTTGGCTAGAGAAGTGAGGAACAGCATTTTGCATGAGGGCGTCAACCCGTTTCAATCTGACTATTTCACTATTGTTGAGCATCCGAGTGCTAGGCAGGAGATAATGGAGGGTGAACCCTGCATAGTCATAGCCACATCTGGGATGTTGGAAGGCGGCCCGATTATAGAATATTTTAAGAACCTGGCTTCAGACGAACGCAATACGATAATTTTTGTGAGCTATCAGATTGAGGGAACATTGGGAAGAAGGGTTCAAAGGGGTCTGGCTGAGACGCCGATTATAAACAGTGAGGGAAAGATGGAGATTCTTAAGATGAAGTTGCGGGTTGAGTCCATTGAGGGGTTTTCGGGGCATTCGGATAGGAGACAGATAGTGAATTATGTTCGTAGGACGACTTCGAAGGCTGAGAGAATTATTGTGTGTCATGGTGAGAAGGCCAAAAGTTTCAGTGTGGCTGATTTCTTCAGGAGGGCGTACAAGACCGAGGTTTTAGTGCCTTGCTTGTTAGAAACGATTAGGCTGCGGTAGGCTTGTTTTGTGAATTTGGTTGTTTCCTGTAATTTTCTGTAATTTCTTGTTGTTTTTGGTGATTTTCTGTGATTTTGGGTGACTTTAAGTTGTTGTGTTTTGTTTGTTGTTTTTGTGTTTGGTTGTGGTTGGGGGTCTGGTAGGTTTGGTTGAGGAGGTTTTTGTGGCCAGGGTGGTTGGGGGCGGCAAGGTGACTATTCCGCTGCGTGTTCGTGATCTACTGGGTATTAGGGATGGTGATTATGTGCGTTTGAGTTTGGTTGAGGTGGTTAAGAGATCAAGGAAGGCGGAGGGAGTGGAGAGAGGAAAGGGTGGAAAAGCATTGGGGAGGGCTGAAGCGAAGAATGTGTAGCTTTCTTTTTGTTTGTTGGATTTCGCTGGCTAAGGCAAGATAAAGATAATTAAGAATGCGATTAATCTCAACATCATCAAAATCGAACATTAATCAGAAAACTGAGGCTCTTATCCGCTGTCGGTGTTAAGACATTGTGTGTGAGAGGAAGAAGGAGTGGAAGATGGATATGGTCTTAAGATATGATCCTGAGGCAGATATCTTGACTATGAAGCTTGAAGAGGCGTTGTTTTGGGATGAGAGCTTCTTGACAGTGATGTAGTTATTTTGCGGTTTTGGTTTTGTATCTGGTTTTTTCGGAGAAGAAGTCGATTACTCTTGATTTGGTTTGGAATGTTGCTTTGTGTTTGGCTTT
>Ga0315307_1001609_pt1 | contig 10133 bp, 7 predicted proteins | sample TDP2_MG_FD_203079 | JGI IMG/M metagenome (GOLD analysis project Ga0315307, IMG submission 203079) | Freshwater sediment microbial communities from Lake Towuti, South Sulawesi, Indonesia - TDP2 | ecosystem: Environmental > Aquatic > Freshwater > Lake > Sediment | place: Indonesia: South Sulawesi... | reverse complement strand
ATTATAAGCAGTGGTTGAATTCCGGCCCTATCTCTTATCTCTATGATAAGAGCGAAAAAAGAATAAAGTTCAGCGCGCTCGAAGACCTCTCTTCCGACGATTTGAAGGAGAATATCCTCAGCTGCGTCGCTATTCTTAAAGAATTCGAGGCTGAGGTCATCGTTGTCGACCTGAGCCGGAAAGAGATGGTTTTTCCTGTGGTCAGGGTCTGTGTGACAAATCTCCAACCGGTCGTCTTCGGCCAGAGTCCTCGCCTTTCCCAAAGAATCTTTGAGGTGCCGCTCATCCTGGGGCACAGAAACCATGCTCTCAAGCCAGAAGATATCAAGCCCCGCAACCTGTGCGGCATGATGTGGAAGAAATGAGTCTAAAAGAAGGAACAGAAAAAAGTCGATGCGATTATAAATTTATTTACAAGGAAACGATATTCATTGTTTGTATAAAAAAAGGAGGTTTAGACAATGAAGCCAATCGCCAAATTTATGACAATCAACTTGCTTCTCTTTCTTGTCTCCTCAGGAGCTGTGTTCTCTCTTGAGAAAAATTACAAATTGCTCAACAGCGAGACTTTCATGGAGATGGAATCCATCGCCAACCCTCTCATCTCTCCTGATGGAAAGAACATCCTCTTCACCCGCGGCTGGGTCGATAAGAAGAATGACCAGTCGAGGAGCAACCTGTGGATAGTCGATATCGAGGGAAGCCGCATCCGCGAGCTCACCCAAGGAAACTGGAGGGATTTCTCGCCGATCTGGTCGCCTGACGGGAGAAGGATTGCTTTCCTTTCAGACAGAGACGAAACAACTCAGATTCATGTCCTCTGGCTCGACACCCGCGAAATCGCGCAGCTCACTCACCTTGAGCGCTCTGCCCAGAATTTGACTTGGTCGCCGGATGGAAAAAAGCTGGCTTTCACTCTCTTTGTTCCTGATGATAAGCCAATTTTGCCGGTTAAACTTCCCAAGAAACCAGAGGGCGCCAAATGGGCAGAGCCGGCTGTGCTCATCGACAGGCTATCCTGGAGAGCAGACGGCAGGGGATTCCTGCCAAAAGGCGATGACCATATTTTTACTATCGATGCTGAAATCGGAGGAACCCCAAGGCAATTGACATCCGAAGACTATCCCCACAGCGACCCGCAATGGTCAAAAGACGGGAAAAAGATATATTTCAGCGCTATTCGCAAGCCTGATGCCGAATACCTGTTCGGCGATTCAGAGATCTATTGCATCGACCTCAACACCCTCGAGATAAAGGCTCTGACCGACCGCAAAGGCCCGGATAGGGCTCCTCGGATTTCGCCTGATGGAAGATTGATCGCCTACACTGGCTTCAACGACCAGAATTTTACCAGCCACCTCTCCAACCTCTATCTCATGGATGAAGACGGAGGAAACAAGCATATTCTGGCGGTAAACCTTCCCAGCTCGCCTTCGGATGTCACCTGGGCTGCAGACAGCTCTGGAGTCTACTATCTCATGGCTGAAAAAGGGCAATGCAACCTCTACTTTATCTCCACGGGAAAGAAGACCAGAAAAGTCACAGAAGGCGTTCATTATTTGTCAGGATTGTCGATTGCAGGAAACGGCCAGGCTGCAACCTTGCTCTCGACTTTTCATGACCCAGGCTCTCTGGTAACCTTTAACCTGAGCAGCCCTGCCAATTTCAAAAAGCTTGTCGATGTCAATGAGGACATCCTGGCTGATATCAAGCAGGGAGAGGTTGAGGAATTATGGTTTAAGTCTGCTGATGGCCTCGACCTCCAGGGCTGGCTGATTAAGCCCGCCGAGTTTGAAGCAGGCAAAAAATATCCAATGGTTCTCTACATCCACGGCGGCCCATGGGCGATGTATTCTGTCCGCTTTAGCTGGGACTGGCAGAACTTTGCCGCCAGCGGCTATGCTGTCCTCTATATGAACCCCAGGGGAAGCACAGGCTATGGCCAGGATTTTGTCAACGGCATCCAGTACTCCTATCCTGGCAAGGATTTTGATGATTTGATGGCCGGGGTGGATGCGGCGCTGGCCAAAGGCTTCATCGACGAGAACAATCTCTTTGTTTGCGGCGGAAGCGGAGGCGGCTGCCTAACGGCCTGGATTGTCGGCCATACCAACCGCTTCAGGGCTGCTGTCTCGATGAGGCCTGTCATCAACTGGCATTCTTTTGTGGGAACGACAGACGGTTCAAACTGGTACAGGCAGTTCAAGAAATATCCCTGGGAAGACCCGGCCGAGTACGCTCTCCGCTCGCCGCTTTATTACGTAGGAAACGTGACCACGCCGACAATGGTCATGACCGGCGAGGCGGACTTGAGGACTCCCATCGGACAGAGTGAAGAGTTTTACCGCGCCCTGAAAATGCTCAAGAAGGAGACGCTCCTTGTTCGGATGCCTGATGAATACCACGGCTGGCGCCGGCCTTCTCACCGCCTCCTGCAGCAGCTCTACCTTCTGGCCTGGTTTGAAAAACACCGCACTAAATAAGAAAATCTTTCCAGAAGCAAGGCTAATTTAATTTTTATTTCTTATTCTTATTTTTTTGGATAATTAATTTATATTTGGAAATCTACTTTTCGAAAAAGTTAAAAAGATTGGTTATCCCTCATCAAGAAGTATGGTCGTGGATGATTCTCCAGCCTTCTGGGAAATTCTGGAATATGATCGTGAACAAACCTTCCTTGGAAGAATCCTTGAAGGCAAGCTTCCATCTTCCCAGAACATAAGCAAAATCTTCAGACAAAACCTTGACCTCGATATCGGTAAAATCCAGCTTCCCCATATTTTCTCCAGAATAGCTCTTTTTATACCTGGAGAGGAGGGCTTGCCAGCCAGCGAGCCTTTTATTATCAGACTGAAAGGTAAAATCTTCTGACTTCCAGTAATACTCCATGAAGCCCTCTATACTTCCTTCATTCCAGGAAGCCTTTTGGCGGTCGAGAATTGTCTTAATCTCATTCTTTATTTTCTGGAGATCAGAACCAGAGCAGGGGAGAAAGAATATGGTAAAGATCCCGACGATAATAACAACAGAAAAAATTAATCTTTTCATCTTGCCTCCTCAGTTCAAAAAGGGGACAATCCCCTTATCATATGATGAAAATGAGGTCGCTCTTCTGCTTCTTGCTGACTTTTGCGTAGTGGTCTTGAAAATTAAGCATATCGATAAGACTCTTACCTCCTTCCATGCTCTTCAGCACCTTGTCTTCTATCCTTTGAATGTTCTCGGCCGTAGCCAAAATTTCTTTAATCTCTCCCATGCTCAAGACCACAACTCCGTCATCATCACCGAAGATGATATCTCCCGGATTAACACTAACGCCGCCGCAATTGATTTTGACCTGGGTTTGAAAAATCTTGGAGGCAGTTCCTGCCACTGGAAAGATGTATCGTGCAAATACAGGGAGGCCGGTCTTTCTAATGCCTTTGATATCGCGGCATCCGCCGTCAACGACGATTCCAGCGAGTTTCTTCCTTTTTGCCTCGAGGGCGAAAAGCTCGCCGGCCAGGGCGATCTTGTCTCCTTCGGCATCGATCACCAGGACTTCTTCTTCATCGGATTCGTAAAGAGCCTGGAGGACTGAAAGAAAATCCCCTTTGCTATGAACAGTGTGGGCAATGCCGATCATCTTCGTGCCCTGGCTTATGGGCCTTATTCCGGGGTCCATAACCCTTAAATTTTTGTTGACATCACATATACAGGCTGAATCCAATTTAGCCAATATTTTTTTTAACTCTAAAAAATCCATGACTCCTCCTTATAAAGAATGAATTTCACTTGGACTGAAATACTATTTTTGTCATAAAGCGAAGGCAGAGTAGGTCGGAAGCCGTGTGAAAGGCTGAGCGGGCATGGTTCCTTGACCGTAGGGAGAGGGGAGCGAAGCCTTGAACCGAGCCGCTTTTGACTCGCGGGGGCAAAAGCGGCGTGCTTTCGACCTACTCTGCCTGAGCTAGCCCCATTTCTTGACATGAATTTATGAATATTATTTATATATGTCAGAATGTCTTTAAAAACAAGAGCAAATCGCCAATCAAAATCCATCCGATGAAGGAGAGAAAAATGACAGCTCATTCTTACAAAAGAATTTTCCTTCTTTTCCTGGTCATAATCTTAGCAATAGGGATCAGCGGCTGCGCCAAGAAAAAGGACTTGGCCAGCCTGCCTCCTTATAAAAATCCAGCACTCTCTGTAGAAGAAAGGGTCATTGACCTGGTGTCGAGGATGACGCTCGAGGAGAAGGTTTCACAGCTGCTTAACGGCGCTGCAGCCATAGAGCGCCTTGATGTCCCGGAATACGACTGGTGGAACGAGTGCCTGCACGGCGTGGCCCGAGCCGGGCTGGCCACTGTCTTCCCTCAGGCCATCGGCCTAGCTGCGACCTGGGACACTGAGCTCATGCATCGGGCGGCGACAGCCATTTCAGATGAAGCACGGGCCAAGCACCATGAGTTCCTGCGCCGCGGAAAAAGAGGGATTTATCAAGGGCTCACTTTCTGGTCGCCGAACATCAATATCTTTCGCGACCCGCGCTGGGGAAGGGGAATGGAGACCTACGGCGAAGACCCTTATCTAACAGGAAAGATGGGTGTTTCCTTTGTCAGAGGCCTGCAGGGCGACGACCCGAAGTATTTGAAAGTCGTCTCCACGCCCAAGCATTATGCTGTTCACAGCGGTCCGGAGCCTGACCGCCATGCCTTTGACGCCAAAACAGATGAGCGAGACCTGCGAGAGACCTATCTTCCTCACTTTAAAGCCTGCATCGAGGAAGCAAAGGCATTTTCAGTGATGTGCGCATACAACAGGTATGAAGGAGAAGCCTGCTGCGGAAGCAATCGGCTTTTGACAAAGATTCTGAGGGAGGAATGGGGCTTCGAGGGATATGTCGTCTCTGACTGCGATGCCATAAGAGATATCTGGGAAGGCCACAAAGTCGTCCAGACTTCGCCCGAGGCAGCGGCTCTGGGCATCAAGTCCGGCTGCGACCTGAACTGCGGCGTTGAGTATAAGAGCTTACTCGAAGCTGCGAAGACAGGCCTGATCACAGAGCAAGAGATCGATGTCTCTGTGAAGAGGCTTTTCAGAGCAAGGTTCAGGCTGGGCATGTTCGACCCGCAGGACATGGTTCCCTACGCAAAGATTCCATATAGCGTTGTCGACTCCAACAAGCACAAAGAGCTGGCTCTGGAAGCAGCTAGAAAATCCATTGTCCTTTTGAAGAATGAGAACAACATGCTGCCTCTAAAAAAAGATTTGGGAACGATTGCGGTCATCGGTCCCAATGCCGATGATCTTGAAGTTCTTCTCGGAAATTACAATGGCACTCCCTCTCATCCTATCACTCCTCTCAAGGGCATCCGCCAGAAAGTTTCTCAAAAGACCAAGGTCCTTTATTCCTTGGGCTGCGAATGGGCCGAGAACCTCCCTCACTTTGAAGTTGTTCCCTCTTCGGCTCTTTTCATCACAGAAGAAGGCAAAAGGCGAAACGGCTTGAAGGGGGATTATTTTAAAAACCGCGATTTCAAGGGAGAGCCAGCCTTCAGCCGAATCGACAGAGAGGTCAACTTCAACTGGTGGGATAGGGCTCCAGCCAAGGATTTCGACGACGACAATTTCGGCGTGCGCTGGACAGGAGAGCTTGTTCCGCCTGTAACAGGAAAATATGCCTTGGGAGCAGAGGGACTCAACGGATTCCGCCTCTATCTCGAGGACGAGCTGCTGGTCAAATTCAGCTCAAGGCATCAACCGGAGAAAACATATCAAAGCCTCGAGCTTGAGGCTGGAAAGCCTTACAAGATAAAAGTCGAATTCTTCGAAAGGATAGGGGAGGCCCATATCAAGCTGCTCTGGTCTGTTCCGGGCAGGGACTATGAGAAAGAGGCGGTCGATGCGGCAAAACAGGCTGAGGCTGTGATCATGTTCATGGGGCTTTCTCCAAGGCTTGAAGGCGAGGAGATGGAGGTCAAGGTTGAGGGCTTCAAGGGCGGCGACCGCCTGACTTTGGACCTTCCGGCTATACAGGAAAGACTGCTAAAAACTATCCATGCTCTTGGCAAGCCGATAGTGCTTGTCTTGCTCAACGGAAGCGCTCTGGCTGTGAACTGGGCCAACGAGAACATACCAGCCATCATAGAAGCCTGGTATCCTGGCCAAGCAGCAGGCGCGGCCATTGCTGATGTCATCTTTGGCGATTATAATCCTGGCGGCAGGCTTCCTATCACTTTTTATAAATCTGTGGATCAATTGCCTTCCTTCATTGATTACGCCATGAAGGGCCGCACCTATCGCTACTTTGAAGGAGAGCCGCTCTATCCCTTCGGGTTCGGCCTGAGCTATACTCTCTTCAAATACAGCAATCTCTCGGCTCCAAAGATTGTTCAAGCCAGAGAAGATGTCATCATTTCCGTCGATGTCGAAAACGCAGGAAAGATGGCAGGAGAAGAGGTCGTCGAGCTTTATCTCACCGATGTCGAGGCTTCTGCGCCAGTCCCCATCCGTGCCTTGAAAGCATTTGAGAGAATTTCTCTCAGGCCAGGCGAGAAAAAAACGGTTAGGTTTACCCTGGCTCCTGAACAGCTATCCTTGATCGACAATAATTTCAAGCGAGTTATCGAGCCAGGAGTTTTCGAAGTTGCAGTTGGAGGAAAGCAGCCCGGCTTCAAAGGCTCTGCCGACGCCCGGACAACCGGAGCCCTCAGCGCGCGATTCGAGGTTAAGGGCGCGGTTTATTAATACAAACATACTAAATTTTTTTACGTTGTCATTGCGAGGCTCGAAGAGCCGTGGCAATCTCTTCGATAAATTTCTTCAGATTGCGCAGCCTGTTCTGAGTGAAGCAACTTTCCACCCAAAGTTGACTTTTGTTTCATTTAAGAAGCGTTTCAAAATTGAACCTTGGCCGATAGTGAAGATGCTTCTCAGCCTTTTCGATGACATAGACTCGGTCGATGCTTTGGGGGAGCTTCCAGCCTTTCTGAGAAAATAGTCTGTCGACGGTCGGGAAATGGCGCAAAAGAACTTTCGGGGCATTATGGAGCAACTCTTGAGTCTCATCCTCGGTGAATGGCGAACGTGCTGAGATATTAAAGATATCAAATCCCGGTATTTCGGCCTTTAAGGCCAGGATATGAGCGGCTGCAGCATCCCTGACATCAACTCCCCTGTATAGTCTGTAAATCGCAACAAGATACTCTGGTTCGGGAAAAAACCTGGAGACACGAAGGCTTATGCAGCGCAGTCCATAATTGGCGGACATGACTCGGCACAGATCTTCAGAAGCGATCTTTGTCACATCATAGAGGTCTCGAGGCTTGGGGCTGAGGTCCTCAGTAACCCATACTGCTTTTTCAGATGAGACCATGGCCTGCCCGTAAAGGGAAGTGGTGCTGGTATAGATAAACCTTTGGATTCCATGCTCGAGACAAGCTTCCAAGAGGTTGAGCGTGCCCTTTATATTTGTGTCAATAAATTCCTCAGAAGAGAATTTCCCAAGATGGGGAGCATGCAGGGAGGCGGTGTGAATTATAGCCTCCGGCCCTTTGGTCAAGGAGAAAATGAAGTTGCGATCTTTCAAGCTCCCTAAATGCGTTGTTTGCTTTCCTGGAGTTAAATCAAGCCCGATGATGGAATGCTCTAAAGAAAGCATTTCGGCTATGGCCGAGCCGATTTGGCCTGAAGTTCCAGTGACCAAGACCTTCATCAATCACCATTTCTTCATAAGCAACAAAAAAGGGACAGTATTGTTTTTCATTTATTGCCCGGCAATGGTCAGTTTTCAAGGACATTCAGGGCTTTATGCGCTTTCATGGGGAAAAAAGCGGACTGCCCCTTTTTTCCTTTTTTGTTTATTACTTAACGATGGTCAGCTCTTCGAGGACGTTCAGGGCTTTATCCACTTTCTCGGCGATGAAAAGGACATAGCGGATGTCAACGTTTATGCTCCGTGTCAGATCAGGGTCGAAATAATAGTCGCTGTACATCGCCTCATAATTGCCGTCAAAGAGAAGCCCGATGAGCTCTCCTTTTCCATTGATAACCGGGCTTCCTGAATTCCCGCCTGTGCAGTGGTTGTCGGTCAGAAAGTTGACCGGCACATCATTAATTGTCTTATCGACATACGTGCCAAAATCTTTTTTCTTGTAGACTTCGATCAGCCTTTCAGGATTGTTGAAGGGCTCTTTGCCTGTATTCTTCTCGATGACTCCGCTGAGTGAAGTCAAATACCGATACCAGACCGCATCCCGCGGAGAATAGCCCTTGACCTTTCCGTAATTGAAGCGAAGAGTCCCGTTGGCATCCGGATAGAGCTTTGTCCTCTTCCAGGCTTCGACCCCCTCAAGATAAACAGGCATCAGCCTGGACAACGCGCCTGAAAATTCTTTTCCTTTTAAGTTCAAAGCCTCCCTTTCTTTTTCGAGCTCAGAGGCAAACTGGATGAAAGGGTCGCCAAGGCTCAGCAATTCTTTCCTGCTGAGCTGAAACATCTTAACTCTTTCCTCGGATGAGCCAAGCTTTGTTTCACCATAGAGTTTTTCAAGAAAGTTGGCGATGACCTGGTCCTGAGGAACTCCAGGCTGTTGCTTGATAATATCTTCTACAGCCTTGATTTTCTGTCCCTCAGGCAGGGAAAGGGCCTTCTTCAGAAAATACTCCAGAGCTTTCTTGTCTGCTGTAGGGACGAGGCTTCTTTGGACAACTTTCAACCTCTGCTCAGCTCTGGGGATGTCCCTTTCCTGATATCCAGGCTCTCTCTCCATATCCTTCTTCTCTTTCTCGATTGACCACTTGTTGAGCATCAGGGCAAGGCTCGTCATCTGGCTGCCGCGTCCGATCCATCCCAGGATGGCATTCTTTGCCCTATTTTTCTTAGACTCCTGGTAAAGGGCTTCGACCTGGGAAAGCTGGCTGCTGTATTTTTTCTCGAGCTCTGGGTTTGTTTTCAAAAAATCGAGGGAAGCCTTCTCCTCGGCTCTCTTTTTCTGGAGGAGATTCGCCTTGACCAAACCCTCGAGCATGCCCTGGTTGTTCTTCAGGCCGTTGTAAAGGCCTTTAACCAGTGAAGCAAGCTTAACCTCGGCGTCCTTATCCTTGGCTGAAAAATCTTCGAAAATCTGGATTAAATCTTTTGCGGTTTGAATCTGGAAAGCATAGCGGAAGTCAATGTCCTCTTCGATGCCGAAAGATGTCAGGCGCTGGTATGTCCTGCCAGGATAGCCGATGATCAATGCCAAATCGCCGTCTTTAACGCCTTTGGCTGATATTTTTAGATATGTCTTGGGCTGATAGGGGACGTTATTCTTGGAGTACTCGGCAGGCTTTCCATCAGGCCCAACATAGGCTCTCAGAAAGGCAAAGTCACCCGTATGCCTGGGCCACATCCAGTTATCAACCTCGCCACCGTATTCGCCGATGGAGCGGGCCGGAACATAGACGATGCGGATATCCTTGAGCCTGATGAAGGTGAAAAGATAATATTCCATTCCATAATTCATTCCCCTGACTTCGCACTCGACGCGGCCTTTTTTCTCGGCATTCTTGACGATTTCCTTTGTTTTGCTCTCGATGGCCAGGTAGCGTTCATAATCAGTCATCCCTTTCTTGACTGCAGAGAGAACGTCTTTAGTCACTTCTTCTATGGAGAGAAGAAGTGAGGCTTCAGTGCCTGGAACAGGAGCCTCTTCCTCCATGCTTCGAGCCAGAAAGCCAGTCTCTATATAATTTTTCTGGGCGGTGCTTATTCTCTGCACAGCTCCAAAAGCCACATGGTGGTTGGTGACAATCAATCCTTTGGAAGAGACAAAAGAGGCTGTCGCCCCCAGGTTAAGCACTGCGCTCCAAAGGCCTGTTCCTTGAGGGCCGTAGATTTGCTCGAGCGACAGCTCCAATCCCATTTTCTTCATCTTTCCCATCAGGCTCTGGTCAATCTTGTTCAGAAGAAACATGCCTTCATCGGCTCTTGCGGCCAGGAAAAACGAGAAAAACAGGACCAGTGCAGAAATTAAAAGCGATATTTTCTTTCGATTCATTTTTCCTCCTTCCAGAAACATAAACGTTCTCTTTAAGGTTCTTCTCAGATTATTGCCCAATTAGCATTACACAATTAATCAAAAAGAGTCAATGAGACGCTTACAAATTGT
>Ga0315307_1001608_pt1 | contig 10136 bp, 10 predicted proteins | sample TDP2_MG_FD_203079 | JGI IMG/M metagenome (GOLD analysis project Ga0315307, IMG submission 203079) | Freshwater sediment microbial communities from Lake Towuti, South Sulawesi, Indonesia - TDP2 | ecosystem: Environmental > Aquatic > Freshwater > Lake > Sediment | place: Indonesia: South Sulawesi... | reverse complement strand
TACGGAGTAGAAGAGGGACCTCGCTGAAGGATCCTGTGTTTATGTTATGGAGGTAGAATCGTTGGGGAAGTTGATTTTTTTCTTTTCTATAGCCGTTTCCTTTCAAGTTTTGGCTGGAGGGTGCGCCGGTCCCCGGAAACTCCCGATAATTGCCCAGGAGAGGATAGTGGAGAGGAGTTTAGAGTGGACGCCAGATTGGGTATTCACGCCAATATCCATTCAAGAAGAGATATTTCGTTTTACTGGCGAGGCAACGGGCGAAGCCGATTTCGCCTTAGCCCTTCGTCATGCCAAAGCACAAGCAGTCAAGAATATTACCGAGGGCATCCAGAAAATGGTTCAGAAAGAATTTAATGACGGCATCCGAGAATCGGGTATAAGTGACGCTCTCTTGGCCGAGTTTTTAACTGACAGTCTGGCGATGATTATGGATAATTTGAACATCCACGAATTAGAACCTGAGAAAGTATATTATGAGAAGGTAGAGAAAACGACTGGTAGAGTGGTGGAGTACTTCTTTAACTATTACATACTGATTGAAATTCCCAGAGGAGACTACATTCAGGCAAGAGATAGGGCTTTACTGAACATAAGGGATAAGGCTCGGATAGAAAATAATAAGAAAGTAGAAGATATTGCAAATGAACTTTTGAAGAAGTTTTCTCAATAGAATATGTAACATCTTCGGCCTCTCAGGTAAATCCTCACTCGGGCGGCGTAACGGTCAATATCTTCCTCGCTTGCTCCGGGTATTTGGCTATGAAGCGTAGTTCGCCGTCCGTGAGAGGCTTTTGTTTGTGGACATTGGCATAACGGACAAGTTCGAGGATTCTCCTTGCCTCTTTATCGTCCTTGAATTCCACCTCTAATTTTCCATACACATTCCTAAACCCCTTGATTCCGCTATACTCTCCGGCCGTAATCTGTCTTCCAGTCTCTATTATTTCGGGCTCTCCGCGTCCCAGTTCTTCGAAGTCGTAAAGTTCGTAATTTCGGCGATCTTTTAGTGCGCCATCAGCGTGTATTCCGGATTCGTGAGCAAAAGCATTGGCTCCCACTGCTGGCTGGTTGATTGGGATGGGAACCCCGAATGCATAGGAGGCATATTTAGCGATCTTCCAGGCACAAGAGAGGTTAACTCTTTCGTCAAGAATGTACTTGTTCTCATACCCCCTGGATTTCTTGGTAGCGAGAATTACGGAGATGAGGTCGGCGTTTCCACACCTTTCTCCCATTCCGTTAATAGCAGTATTGATGTAAGCGTCCACTCCACCGTCAATTGCAGCTTTGGCGCCAGCTACTGAGCAGGCCACCGCCATTCCCAGGTCATTATGGCAGTGTAGTTCAACTGGCAGGCCGACTTCTTCAGCCAGCAGTTTGACTTTTTCGTATATGCTGAATGGGTCATCATAACCCAGGGTGTCACAGTATCGGATGCGGCAGGCGCCGTGTTCCTTTGCCGCCTCAGCAAACCTGATTAAGTATTTGTCATCAGTCCGGGAGGCGTCTTCAGCGTTAACCCCAAAAGTTTCAATTCCTCTCTCTTTAGCCTCATCGCAAGATTCGGTCATAATCTTAATGATGTCTTCCCTAGTCTTTTTACCTTCGAATTTGCCCCGAATCATCTGCTCGGAAGTGGAGATAGAGAGATTCAAATGTTTCACTCTCGTTAGTCGAGTGGCTTCCTCCACATCTTCCTTGATTGCCCTGATCCAACCAGAGAGGACGATGGGCTTGAGGACTCCCATTTCTGCCAGTTCCAGATTGGCGTTGAGATAGTTGGTCTCGTGGCGAGTCACAGGGAAGCCAAACTCGCTCTGATAGATGCCCATCTCGTTGAGATACATATTGATCATTGTCTTCTCCAACTTGGCCAAGCCGAGCCTGGCAGTCTGGACACCATCTCTATTGGTCACATCAATAATGTAAATCTTATTCTTAGCCAAATCTGTTTCCTTTCCCTATATAATAAAATTCCAGAGGCCCGATAAGAAGCGAGACGCCCCTGGTGGCTGACAGCCAAAGTTATTTTTTCCAGGCCCTCTTTTTTACCTTTTTAAGAGTTACCTCCTCAGTGGGATAAAGCAGATATATTATTTCATCGGGTTCAAACCAGAGCTTTATTTCTCTTTCGGCTTCCGCTTCATTCGTAGATGTGTGGATAACATTCTCGTAGAGGCCGCTTGTTGTAATCCGTCCATATGCGCCCCTTATGGAGACGGGGTCGGCCTCTTCCGGGTTAGTTGCGCCAGCGATCTCTCTAACCTTTTTTATTGCGTCCTCTCCATGATAGACCATAGCCAGAACCTTTCGCTTTTCATGCAGTTCTCCCCTTATATACTTGATGAGTTCTTCAAAGAACGGCTTCCCTTTCATATGGCAGTAATGTTCTTCAGCCAATTCTTGGCTGACGCGTAAAATCTTGGCGGCTGCAATTTCCAGCTTTGTTTCCGAAAGGCGAGTCAGGATATTGCCGGTTAGAGACTTCTTTAACCCATCTGGCTTAATGAGAACTAAGGTTTGCTGAACCAATCTATTTTCCCTTTCTTCTCTACAATTTGGTTTATTCTATACAAAAATGGGGCATTGTGTCAAGAAAATTCTTGACTTTAAAGGGTATTTATTATATTCTTTTCTATCATAAATCTCCGTCGTGATAAATGGCATCCTTTGGATTTAGATCAAATAAGATGGTCACTCCTCAAATTCAGAAAATAAGAGAAGCGGAAAGGGATTGTCAACAAAAGGTGGAAGAGGCACGCCTTCAGGCTGAAGCCATAGTACAAGATGCCATGAGGAGAAAGAGAGAAATAGTCGCTAAAGCGAGAGAAGATGCCGAGAAAGCGATGGAGGAACTGGCTAAACGAGCTGAGGAAGATGCTCGAAAGGATAGCAAGAAAATCGCTGAGAAAGAAGTAGTGGAAATAGAGAAACTGAAAGAGAAGGTGAAACCGCTCATTCCAAAGGCAGTGAGCATAATACTTAAGGAGATGGGCATTAGAATAAAGTAGAATGGCAATTTCTAAGATTAGAAAGATTGAGATAATAGGGCATAATTCAATTCGTGAGAGGGTGGTCGAACTCCTCCAAAAATGGGGAGTCGTTGACATTAACGACCTCAGGAAAGAACTCAGCGAGGACTATTTCATGGAGTTGAGGCAGGGGAGCGATTTTGAAGACAGGCTGAGAAAAGTTGAATATCTCCTCTCATTTATCGCCAGGTTTGAAGAAAAGCCCGGATTTTTGGAAGGTTTGGCCCAGGGAAAGTTAGTTCTTGATAGAGTTGAACTGGCCAACATCTTGGAAACTTTTAGACTGGATGAGGTTTACTCTGAGTGTAGGGCTTTAGAGGGGGAATTTCGCAATTTGGAGATTGAAAGGAAGAGGCTCCATGACGAGAGAATGGCCCTGATTCCCTGGAAAGGTCTATTAGTGGATTTGTCCGAACTTCGGGATACCGAGAAGACCCGGGTGGTTTCAGGATACCTGCCTCATAGAGGTTATGAAAAGTTTCTTTCTGAACTGGAGAAGAGTTTACCACTTAATTATTCTTGTGAAGTCGGTCACGATAAAACTTCTGTATATATGGTTCTTGTTTTTCTAAAGGAAGATGGAGAGACTATCTCGCCTGTTCTGAAAAAATACGAATTCCGGGAGATTCTTTTTCCCGAAGTTGGCCTTCCGGCCGGGGAACTCCTCTCTCAGATAGAGAGGGACATAGAGGAAATGGTGAAAAGCGAAGAGGAACTAAAGGAGAAAGCCTCTTCCCTTTTGCGATATAGGTCTTCCCTTATGGCTTTACACGACCATTATTACAATGTCTGGAAGAAGGAGGAAGCGGAAAATTATTTGGCTCGTACACGTGGTTCTTTTCTCCTTTCTGGCTGGATTCCGGAGAAAAAAGTTCCTAAACTGAAGAAAAGCCTGGAAGAGAAGTTCAAAGAGATAGAAATAACGGTTTCTTCTCCCCGGGAGGGCGAAAAAGTACCCGTAGTATTGGAGAATAGGAGAGGAGTTGAGCCCTTTGAAGTTGTTACCGACATGTATGGTCGGCCCGCATACGGAACCATCGACCCTACTCCCTATCTTGCGCCCTTCTTTGCGTTCTTTTTTGGCCTGTGTGTTACTGATGCAGGATACGGCTTAGTTCTTCTTACTATTTCCTGGCTTGCTCGGAAGAAATTGAAGATGGGGCCGGCCGGGAAGCGTTTTTTCCGTCTAATTGGTTATGGGGCGCTCGCCTCAATTTTCTGGGGCGTTGTGACCGGTGGATGGTTTGGGAACATAATTGATAGATTGCCTGAAGGTTTTAGTTTCCTGAAAAGGATGAAGGGAGCATTTGTCGCATTCGACCCGTTAAAAGATTCGCTATTTTTCTTATTACTGGCAGTGGCTCTCGGCTTTATTCAGGTCGGCGTCGGAGTAACCATAAGACTATTTAGAGACATAAGGGAGAAAGACTGGCAGAATGCTTTCTTTAGAGAGATGCCTGCCCTGGGTATTCAAATCTCACTTCCCCTTGTTTTAGCCATATACATATTCAGGGTCCTGCCTCAAGTGCCATCTCTCGCCATAATTGGCTTAGGACTCTTTTCGCTCGGCACCCTGGGGATATTCTATTACCAGTGGACTATAAACAGGGGACTTCTGTTTAAGATTTTCTGGTGCTTGTTTGGCTGGTACGGAGTGGTGGCAGGCAACTCTTTAGCCGATATACTTTCTTATCTGAGGCTATTCGCATTAGGATTAACTTCCGGTCTATTAGCTTCTGCAATCAATGAGATTTCCGGATTGACTCTGGGAATCCCCTATGTCGGTTTTCTCTTAGCAGCCGTTTTCTTTACCGTAGCCCATGTATTTAACATGTTCATAAACGCATTTGGGGGGTACATTCATACTTCCAGGTTACAGTATCTTGAGTTTTTCATGAAGTTTTTTGAGGGCGGAGGGGAGGTTTTCAAGCCTTTTGCCGAGGAGAGAAGGTATACTGTCATTAGATAGTCCTATTCCGAGTAAAAGATAGTTTGTTCATCACCGGGTATTATAGGTTTTCTGTTTATAATTTGAAATTTGTAATCTGTAATTTGTAATCTGTAATTGCTATTCAAGCATGGGAGGTTAGTATGGAGGGATTGGTAGTTGCAATTATTGGCGGAGCGATGGCAGTTTTTATGGCTGGCGTTGGTTCGAGCATAGGCGTAGGGTTAGCCGGTTCGGCGGCGAATGGCGTTCTATCTGAGAGCCCGGAAAAATTTGGCAGGATGTTTCTCTTGGTAGCGCTTCCAGGAACTCAAGGATTTTATGGTTTTGTCATCGGCTTTTTAGTTATTGTGAAACTTGGCCTTCTCGGTGGAGAAATTCCCGTCATCAGCCTATCTCAAGGGCTCCAAATTTTCGGTGCCTGCTTACCGATTGCTTTTTCCGGCTGCATTTCTGCAATTCACCAGGGAAAGGTTTGTGCTGCAGGGATAGCAGTGGCAGCGAAACAGCCCGGAGCAGAAATGAGAGCATTAATTTATGGAGCAGTGGTAGAAACGTACGCCCTTTTAGGATTAGTGGCTTCTTTTTTCCTCCTCATGGGGATTCGTTTGGGGAGTTGACCACGCCAGTTAGCCGAAAAAACTGACTGCGGTATGGATTTTTGAGGTACCGTTATGTCTTTAGAGAAGATTATTGAGAAGATAAGAGAAGATAGTGGAAAAGAGATAAAGAAGATTATAGACGAAGCAAACTCCCGTGTGGCTCAGATAATAGAGGAAGGAAAGGGAGAAGCAGAGAAGCTCGCCTTACAGCTCACCCGGGAAGGAGAAGAGAATGCCCGGAAGGTCGGGGAAAGAATTGTGACCCTGGCTTCTTTGGAATCTCGTAAACATTTGCTGGGGGAGAAACAGAAAATTTTAGGAGATATCTATAGGGAAGCGGAAAAAAGAATAAGGAATTTGAACGGGAGAGATTATCGTGACCTGGTAAAGAGAATTATGCTGGAAAGTTGCCAGACAGGGGAACAGACGGTGTTTGTTGGCGAAAATGATAGGAAGAGAATTGACCAAAAATTGATTGATAGCGTAAATGTGGAACTGGTGAAGGCTAACAAAAAAGTAAAACTGAAACTCTCGTCTGAACCGGCTCTTATCTCTGACGGATTTATTCTGAAGTCGGGCAAAATAGAGATAAACAATTCCTGGGAGAGGATATTGAAGTCATTGAGGGAGAGAACGGAAGATGAAGTGATAAAGCTCCTCTTTACCTGATGCGTCTATGGTAGCCGCAGGCTTCAGCCTGCGAATATGGAGGGAAGTCGAGGGTTGTGGCTACAAATCTATGGCGTTTAGTGGCGAGTGTGCATTATGAATAACCGTTATGCCTATGCTGTGGGAAGGATAAGGGCAAGAGAAGTAAGACTCCTCGATTTTCCGAAAATGGTAAGCATTCTCGAGGCAGAGAATGTCGAAGAGGCACTAAGAGGATTGAGAGACACGGATTATGGAGAGGGGCTTTCCCTTGTGAAAGGCGAGGACGATTTCGACTTTCTTCTATCTCGCCATATAGAGACTGTCTATGAACTAATCTCTCAACTGACACAAGACACCGAATTAACAGACCTATTCCTCCTCCGAAACGACTTCCACAATATGAGGGTTGCTTTTAAGAAGAAGTGCGGAGCTCTTGTGGAGGATGAATGGTATCTATCTCCCTCTATAGTTAGGCGGGAAGAGATTGAAAAGGCATTGGTAACGGGGAATTTCGGCAAATTGCCGGCCGTTCTGCGAGGAGCGCTGGAGAAGATACAGAGAATTTTTGTTTCTGAAAAGAATATTCAGATAATTGAGGCTACCCTGGACGAAATATATCTTTCTCACTGCCTTCAAGTATCTCGGAGGGAAAGGTGCGAATTTCTGGAGAAATTTTTTGCAATTCAGATTGACCTCGCCAATATTAGAACCTTTTTGAGAATAAAGGAGACGGAGAGGAAGAGGGAGCATTTAGAAAAGTGCTTGATTTCTGGAGGTGGGTTAGAGATAGGCCACTTCCTGAAATCGTTCTCTGACTCCGATGAGAGTTTTATCAATTCCATTAGATTCAAAGACTATTATGAAATAGTGAAAAGAGGCTTTGAAACCTGGAGTAGAAGTGGTAATTTCTCTTTATTAGAGAAGTTGTTTGATGATTACCTATTAAACTTTGTAAGAAAAGCAAAATACATAAGCCTTGGCATTGAACCTTTAATCGGCTATCTGGTAGCAAAAGAGATGGAAGTGAAGAACCTCAGGGCTATAATAGTGGGCAAGTTTAATGGATTGTCTTCTGAAACAATCAAGGAGATGCTCAGGAAGAGTTATGTTGGTCCCGGCAGCTTTTAGGGGTTGACTTCCTTGAGTCCGAACCTCAAAAAGGCGTAACTCTTCCAGAATGGGCGAAAAATGAAGATTGCAGTAATTGGCGAGAGGGATTTCGTTTTGGGCTTTAAGGGAATTGGATTGTCTACTTTTCCTGTAAGCGGCCTTTCTCAGGCAGCGGGAGCACTGGAAGAGGTCGGAAAAGGAGGCTATTCTTTGGTTTACATTACAGAAACTTTCGCTCGGCCACTTCTGGATAGGATTGAAGAAGTTTCAAGAACGGCAAAGATAGAGGTTACTATTATGCCCGGGGTTCAAAAGAGGCAGTTGGGCTGGGAGAGACTGAGGAAGATAGCTATTAGGGCTGTGGGAGCAGATATATTTGAGGGCTGAATTAGGCCGCAATAATTTCCTGGAGATAGAATATGGTTAGAGGTGAGATAGTAAAAGTGTCAGGTCCACTGGTAGTTGCTAAGGGGCTACCAGGAGCAAAGATGTATGAAGTAATGCGGGTAGGGAACCCGGGCTTGATTGGTGAGGTGATTGAGTTGAAGGAGGACAGGGTCTCTATCCAGGTGTATGAAGAGACTGCCGGGCTTGGCCCTGGAGAGCCTGTGGTATCTACAGGCGAGCCCCTTTCAGTTGAACTGGCTCCCGGGTTGATATCTTCTATTTATGATGGAATTCAGAGGCCTCTCGACAAGATAAGAGAGAAAGCTGGAAATTATATTGCCAGAGGAGTGAATATACCCGGAATTGACCGTGAAAAACGATGGAAGTTCAAACCCGTAGTGAGGAAAGGAGAGAAGGTTATCCCGGGTGATATAATTGGCGAAGTAGAAGAGACTACTTTGGTAACACACAGGATAATGGTGCCACCGGGAATTGAGGGCGAAATTGTGGAGATTGGTGAAGGAGAGTTCAAGGTGGAGGAGACCATAGCCCGGATAAGGACTCCCAATTCTCGTTCACCGGTCTCATTAAGTATGCTTCAAAGGTGGCCTGTTCGTCGGGAGAGACCATATAAAGAGAAACTCCCTCCCTCTATCCCGCTTTTCACAGGAACGAGGGTAATTGATACCTTCTTTCCCATTACCAAGGGTGGCACTGCCTGCATTCCCGGTCCCTTTGGAAGTGGAAAGACAGTAGTTCTACACCAGTTAGCGAAGTGGGCAGATGCAGAGATTATTATATATGTTGGCTGCGGGGAGAGAGGGAACGAGATGTGCGATGTCTTGATGGAACTTCCGAAGCTAAAAGAACCTAAAACAGGGGAACCCCTGATGAAGCGCACTGTATTGATTGCCAATACTTCCAATATGCCGGTGGCTGCCAGGGAAGCGTCGGTCTATACCGGGGCTACAATCGGAGAGTATTTCCGTGATATGGGATATAAAGTGGCTCTTATGGCTGATTCGACCTCCCGGTGGGCAGAGGCGATGAGGGAGATGTCCGGAAGGCTTGAGGAGATGCCAGGAGAGGAGGGCTATCCCGCCTATTTGGCCGCCAGAGTGGCTGAGTTCTATGAGCGCTCCGGCAGGGTCGTGTCTCTGGGGCAACATCAGAGAGAAGGCTCGCTTTCCATAATCGGTGCCATATCCCCGCCCGGGGGTGACCTTTCCGACCCCGTGGTCCAGGCAACCCTGCGGATGGTAAAGGTCTTCTGGAGTCTTGAGGATAAACTTGCTTATCAGCGTCACTTTCCGGCAATAAGTTGGCTGAACAGTTACTCGCTCTATCTGGATAATATTGAGGAATACTTATCCAGAGAAGTGGGTAAGGAGTATCTCCCGCTCCGTCTTGAGGCGATGCGCATCCTTCAGGAAGAGGCATCCCTGGAGGAACTGGTCAGGCTGGTAGGTTTGGAAGCTCTTTCGCCTCAGGACAGGCTAATCTTGGACACTGCAAAGTCAATAAGGGAAGATTTCCTCCATCAGTATGCCTTCGATCCCCAGGATACATATACAGGAGCAAGGAAGCAATACCGGATGCTCAGAATCATTATTAAACTTTTCCACCTCTCAAAAGAGTTACTGGAGGAAGGGGTCGAGTTTCCAAGACTTCTGAAACTCAAGGTGAGAGAGAGAATATCCCGGATGAAATTCATTGATGAGAGAGAAGAAGAGAAATTTGACTTCATAGAGGAAGAAATAAGAAAAGAGATAGAGGAAGAAAGGGGTAAGGGAACAAGAATTAAGGGATAGTCTATTCTCTGCTTTTTAAAGGGGTTAGAGTTCTATGCAAAGAGAGTATCTTACGGTTTCCAGCGTTGCCGGGCCTTTGATTCTGGTTGAAGATACCGCCGGAGTCAAGTACGACGAGATAGCAGAAATTACCCTTGCCAGTGGCGAGGTAAGAAGGGGAAAAGTGCTGGAAGTAGACGGAGGCAAGGTCCTCGTCCAGCTCTTTGAGGGCACCACAGGTCTAAACCTCGCCGAGTCCCGGGTGAGATTTTTAGAGCGAAGAGTTGAGCTTTCTGTCTCGTTAGATATGCTGGGAAGAATCTTTGACGGATTGGGCCGGCCGATTGATGGAGGTCCCGCTATACTTGCTGAGGGTAGAGAAGATATAAATGGTAGCCCAATAAACCCGGATGCCCGCGACTATCCTTCAGAATTCATTCAGACTGGGATTTCGGCAATAGATGGTATGAACACCTTAGTGAGGGGCCAGAAGTTACCCATCTTCTCCGGCTCAGGCCTCCCGCACAATGAACTTGCCGCCCAGATTGCCAGGCAGGCAAAGGTTATCTCTCCAGGTAAAGGAGACAATCGCGAGGAGAAATTTGCTGTTGTCTTT
>Ga0315307_1001607_pt1 | contig 10137 bp, 7 predicted proteins | sample TDP2_MG_FD_203079 | JGI IMG/M metagenome (GOLD analysis project Ga0315307, IMG submission 203079) | Freshwater sediment microbial communities from Lake Towuti, South Sulawesi, Indonesia - TDP2 | ecosystem: Environmental > Aquatic > Freshwater > Lake > Sediment | place: Indonesia: South Sulawesi... | reverse complement strand
AACGCAAGATTCATAAGGCAACAAAGGCTGTTCGCCACAAGGGTTAGTGCTTTCTATTTTCCCGATATGAGGTGTAGGATTTGCCCTATTTATTCTATCCATAAATACAAGCCCTGGGTCTCCTGTTTTCCACGCAGTCGCTACTATCAAATTAAATACGTCTCTGGCCTTCAATCTTCTAATACTCCTTCCTGTTCTTGGATTTATCAGCTCGTACTCCTCATCTGCCTCAAGCAATTTCATAAACCTATCCGTAACGGCAACGGATAAATTGAAATTGCTGAACGCTCCTTCTCTGGTTTTGGCCGTAATAAACTCTAAGATATCGGGGTGGTCTATTCTCAGGATTCCCATATTTGCTCCCCTTCTTCTGCCACCCTGTTTGATTATATCTGTTGCCATATCAAACACGCGCATAAACGAAACGGGTCCAGAAGCAACTCCCTTGGTTGACTCAACTAAATCTCCTTTTGGCCTCAATCTTGAAAATGAGAATCCTGTACCCCCTCCGGACTGGTGGATTAGAGCCATATCTTTTACGGCCTCAAAAATAGATTTCATAGAATCTTCAACCGGCAGCACAAAGCAGGCAGCCAACTGTCCCATTCTTGTCCCGGCATTTATAAGAGTAGGAGAATTAGGAATGAATTCCAGATTTGACATTATCCTGTAAAATTCGTCTTCTGTTTCTTCTGTATTCAACTTCTTCCCATAGAGGCTATCAACAGTGGCCACCACTCTTGCTACTCTTTTAAACATTTTCTTAGGAGTTTCGATTAGATTTCCGAACTCGTCTTTTAATAAATACCTTTTTTCCAGAATTCTTACTGCATTTACCGACAATTTTAAATCGTCTTCTATCCCGAAAATTCTTTTGGCTTCGCGAACCTCCCTTCGCTTTTGGCGATAGATGATGTAAGCCTTTGCGACTTTGGCAAGGCCGTTCTCAATCAATACGTGCTCTATGATATCCTGTACATCCTCAACGCCAGGAATCTTTCTGGCAAATCTCTTATTGACTATCTTTATGACCTGTTGTGATAGTCGCTCTGCCAATTTTTTGTCCTTTACCCCTACTGCCAAAATGGATTTTTCAATAGCCCTAGTAATTTTATTTTTATCAAAACTGACTATTCCACCATCCCTCTTACGAATTTTGCTTATCATTTTCCTCCCCATAGGAAGAGCTAACGCTCCTATTGCCGAGCATTGAAAGGACTTTTGCTTAACAGCATAGAAATAATCTAACTATTTTTTAGAAAATAATCAACAAAAAAATCCCTGAACCATAGGAGGAAAAACCCAGCATTTCCGGTGACCAGAAGCCACCCACTGCACGGTTTTCCTAAAGCTCAGGGATTCCGTACACGGAATTATTCAATGTATTCTCTTAGATATTTACTTCTTGAGGGATGTCGTAGTTTTCTTATCGCCTTTGCTTCAATTTGTCTTACTCTTTCCCTCGTTACACTAAATATCTGACCTACCTCTTCTAAAGTCCGGGGATATCCCACTCCAATTCCAAATCTCAATTTGATAATCTTTGCCTCCCGTTCGGTCAAAGTTGATAACACCCTCTCTATTTCCTTTTGACGCAAAACATCTAATGCGACATTAACCGGGGAAAGGTTATCGCGGTCTTCGATGAAATCTTCCAGATGACTCTCTTCTTCTTCACCAATAGGAGTAGCTAAGGATATGGGCTCCTGCATTATCTTTAGTACGGCTCGTATCCTTTCCGGCGCCATCTTCATTTCTTTAGCATATTCTTCAACGAGAGGGTCCCGACCATATTTCTGGCGATAACGACGAGCAATTTTCGTCAATTTACTAATAATTTCTTTCATATGTACCGGGATCCTGATGGTGCGGGCTTGGTCGGCTATCGCCCGATTTATAGATTGTCTAATCCACCAGGTTGCGTAGGTTGAAAACTTGAACCCTCTCCTATATTCAAATTTGTCAACTGCTTTCATCAGGCCTATACTGCCTTCCTGAATTAAATCTAACAAAGAGAGGTTGGGATTGATATGTTTTTTGGCAATACTTACTACCAGTCTTAAGTTTGCCTTAACCAGTTTCAGTTTGCCATCAAGAATTTCTGACTCGAGTTGAGTAACTTGGTTGTACAACTCCTTTATGGCTGATGAGTCCATTCCTGTGGTTCGCTGAAGCTGGAGGAGACGCTGAGAAATGTTTCTTAAATTCTTGTGTATTCCTTCGATTTCCTTTAAAGTTACTCCTGTTTTCTTCCTGAATTCTGACAGGAAGATTTTCTTTGCCTTAGCCTTTCGCCAAAGCTTCTTCACCTCGCGAAAGGGGAGCTTAAATTTTCGCTGATAGTAATCGTTTTCCTTTTCTATCTGTTTTAACTTCAGACCTATCTGTTTTATTTTTGTAATTATTTTCTTAATTTTCTCTGATTTCAAGTTCAAATCGAGAATTTGTTGTAAAATTTTTCTCTTCTCCTGGCTCAATAATTTTTCTACCTTCTCCTTTGACTTGGGAGCAATTCTCTTTGCCTTTAAACTCTCCTGGTAAGCAAGTATTTTCTTCTCACTTTTAGTGATTTCCCGAACCACTTTTCTCATCTTCTGTCTCATTCTGGCTAAAGCTGCGCTAGTCTTTCGGCCTCGAGGCATTAAGTCTTTAGGAGTAATTTCACGTTCCTCTAACATTCTACCCATCTGTTTTATCTCTTTTAAAGCTATAGGAGACTCTAACGCCACCTGTTTCAGCCTCTTTTCGCTGTCTTTTATGCTCTTAGCTAAATGCATCTCCTGAGTTCGACTAAGAAGAGAAACTTTGCCCATTTCGTTGAGGTACATCTTTATCGAATCGCTTGTCTCTACTTCAGTGGTGGGAGTTATGGGGACTAAGCCTCCCTTTTCCTCCTCAGCTTTCTCCGGCCTCTCAATCAGGCCAATTTTATCGACCACGTCGATTCCTAGCTCATCGAGCTTGGTAAAGATATTATCTATTTCTTCGGAATCGGTTATCTCTTCAGGAAGTTGCTCGTTTATCTCTTTATAGGTCAGTTTTCCTGTCTCTTTCCCTTGCTCAATTAATTCAGAAATTTTTTCTTGATAGTCTTTCATTTTTACTTCCTTTAAGTCTCTTTGTCAATTCTTGAAACTTTTCTAATTTTTCCGGTTCTACTGGCAATCCTGTGTCTAACAAAGTTGCAAGTTCCTCTCTTATTTTTTCTTTCTCCTCTTCTGACCTATGTATCTTTATCCTATCAACCAATGCGTTGACTGTCTCTGGTGAGAATTCTGCTTTCTTCTCTTCAATAGCAAGTGAAGCGATAATTTGATTAATCTGGCTGGAAAATTGTAAATCCTCACTGTAAATTCTATCCATAATTATTGCTGGCTTTATAGGTTCCTTCTTGTCGTACAATTCATATATAACTTTCACAATCTTAGAAAGGTCACTTATAAGGAAGTCTTTGGGTGTGACTTCTACCCTGATTGTCTCAATTTCCTCAGGGTAATTGATCATTACCTGTACAAGCCCTTTTTCTGCCTTAAGAATACCTTGTTGAGAAGTAGAGCCTCGCAAGTCTCTGGTGAGTTCCTCCCTATAAGAAGGCTCTCCCCACTGGTAAGTCTTTCTATTTATCCTTCCCAGCTCTAAAAGTAATGTTTCTTCATCGACAGAAATTAACCGGGATACCTTTTTAATTTCTTCTTTCTGCTCTATCAGGTTCTTTATTCTGGCAATAGTCGGCAAGACCTCTTCCACTAAGACAACTTTTCCTTCAGAACTATTTAAATCAGTAGTTTGTGAAACTAACTTGATTCGGTAATCAACTAAAGAGAGCGACTGTGAGATTTCCTTTTGGAATTTTTCCACCCCCTGAGAGCGAAGGAAATCGTCAGGGTCGCTACCCTGAGGAAGTGCAACTACTCTCACTTTTAGCCCACTCCCTATAAACATATCCAATCCCCTTAATGCAGCCTTAACTCCGGCGATATCAGCGTCGTATACTATTACTACCTGTTCAGCATACCGAGATATTGTGGAAACATGGTCGCTGGTCAAAGCAGTTCCCAGAGTGGCCACACTGTCCTCTATTCCAAATTCATGGCAAGTTAGAACATCTGTATATCCCTCTAAGATTATGACCTGATTCTTCTTCTGAATGGATTCCTTGGCGCGGTTGAGCGCATAAAGGGTCTTTCCTTTGCTAAACACTGGAGTTTCGGGCGAATTCAGGTATTTCGGTGATTGGTCTCCTAAAGCTCTTCCGCCAAATCCAATTATCCTGGACTGGACATCAGAAATTGGGAAAATAATCCGATCGAAAAACAGATCGCAATAATGGTTTCTCTTTTCCGAAAAAGTGATTAAGCCGGCCTTTTCCAATAGCGCATTCGAATGACCTCTATTTACAGCAGCCTCTAACAAGCCTCTCCCCGAACCAGGGGCGTAGCCAAGTCCAAAATTATTAATAGTTTCTTCTCCCAATCCCCTCTTCTTGAGATAATCCCGTGCCTTTTGAGCAGAACTGGCACTTTTTAAACACCTGTGAAAAAAGTCGGCTGCATAATGATTGATTTCAAAGAGACTCTTTCTCTCTTCCGAGATTCTGGAGGCGTCCTCTTGGCTAGCCTTATCTTTGGGTAGAGTAATCCCCGCCCGCTCAGCCAATCTCTCCACAGCCTCTATAAAACTTATCTTCTCATGCTTCATCAGAAAATTAAAAACATTTCCTCCTTCCCCGCAACCGAAGCAGTGAAATATCTCTTTCTGCGGTGAAACCATGAAAGAAGGTGTCTTTTCCTGATGGAACGGACAGAGTGCTCTAAAATTGCTTCCTGCTTTCTTCAGAGGCAAATATTCAGAAATGACCTCTACAATATTATTGCTTTGCCGTATTTGGTCTATTAAGTAACCGGGAATAGCCAAATTAACTCCTTTTTAAAAAGAGACTATCTCTCTACGCGGTAAGAACAATGAGAAAAAGTAGCCTGTCCCCTTTTTCTATCTTTCTACACGGTAGAAACCCGAACAAGAGATGACATTTAGAGGGCCAAACTTTTCTATAGCCCGATCTAATAGAAAGTTGAGCCCTAAAGTATCTGATGCCATATGGCCGGCAATTACAACATTTATGTGGAACTTCTGTGCATTTTCATAGTGTTTCTCGCTCATGTGCATTCCCACTATAGTGCCAACTCCTGAAAGACTGAGTTTCTCCAACGCTTCTTCCGACCCTTCAGTGCCACCTGTCATGTCAACGAATATCTTTCCAGCCCGCCTGCTTTCAGAACCAACAATAACCTTCAGTCCACTGCCTTTGATGGCGGCCTCTTTATATTCCGGTATTTCCTTCAATAGATCAATGGCATCTTCCACTAATTCTGGTTTCTTTTCATCCATCAATCCTTGCAAATATGTCGTTACAAAATTATCTGCTGGTGTGTGCACACAAATAAAGGAAATATCGAGCAACCCCGCTGCATCCACTGCCCTGAAGTGGTTTACTGGCATCACCTTCCGGCTAACCTCTTTTATTCTCTTTTCCAGAAGGTCCTCTGCTATATTTATGGGGACACCATACTTGTTCAGGATGTCTGCCTGCATACCCATAACCTTATAGAAATTGGCATAGGCGCGGCCTTCGGGATGGTGGGCAAGGGCTAAATCGATCTCTTTGCCCCGTGATTTTAACCGATCGGCTAAAAGCAGTTCTGGAGTCTCTATATCAATTCCTACGAGAATGTTCCTTATTTCTTTCTTAGTGTCGTTCAATATCCTGGTATCGCTGTAGGGATTGCGAAGGGTTTCTTGGTCAAATTCTCTTCTTTTTGCCTCATCAAGTTTTTCAAACTCTTCTCTTTTCCTTTTTATTTCCAGTTTAACTCTCTCCGCTCCACGAGGGTCCCGGGAAATTCCCTCTTCTATAACGAATCTGTAAAATTCAGTGAGGTTCAATTTTCATCCCCCTCAAGATTAAAAGAATCTGGAACCCTTGCCAAAGCAAGGTTTCTATTTGTCAACCTCCCTTCCGAGAGGACTCCAAACTATAAGCCGATTTGGAAGCTGGACTCCTTGCGAAAGCAAGGTTTGGTCGGGCACCGTTTACCGTGCCATTTTTCGTCACCCTAAAGGGCGACCGACCCCGATAAATATCGGGGAATCCCCCTGATTTCATTGGGAACTTCAGGCTTTGCAAAAATCTATAATTTTGAAATTCACCTGTTGAGAGACGAATTTACTTCCCCCAATATAATAGCGATAGGGAAGATTCCTACCTTTCCTTATTCCAATGCGGCCCGTACTGATAATGCTAAGGTCTGTTGACGGTCTTACCTTTTCTCGCGAACTACTCTGGGACATAATAAATAGCTTATTTCCAGTTAGGTCAACCCCGTTCATAGACCCTGTAATGCCTAAAGCCTCGGTCAATTTGCCAGGGCCGTTAGTAAGCCGAGTAAAGGGCCCGTCTATCCTTCTGTTTTTTTTCATTAATTGTATGCCTTCCTTAGGTTCTAATGCCCTAATTAAAACAGCCCCGGCCGCACCATCCTTTTCTGTAACTACGTTAAAGCAGTAATGATTGCCATATACGAGGTAGATATATGCTTTTCCTGCTGGCCCAAACATTATGCTGTTACGCCGCGTAATTCCGCGATAAGCATGGCTTCCCGGGTCTTCTTGGCCGAGGTACGCTTCTGTTTCTACAACCTTACCCGAAATTATGCCCTTAGCCGTTTTATGGACGAGTATCTTACCTAATAATTGTTGAGCAACGATTCCTGTCTTGCGGGAATAGAATTTTCTTGACAATTTACTCATCAATTATCTTTTTCTTTTTAAGCGATCTAAAAACTTGAGTTCTCTTCTCCTCTGTTTCCTTTTTGCTTCGGCGATCTTTCTCTTTCTGCGGACACTGGGACTTTCATAATATTCCCTTCTCTTTATCTCAGTCATAAGTCCTGCTCTTTCGCATTCGCGTTTAAATCGCCGTAGAGCTTCATCTATGGACTCATGTTCCCTGACTTTTACTTCAGTCACATTTCTTCACCCCTTATGTGAATCTGCCTGTGCTTCCCGATAATATCGGGACGTTCGCTTCGCTCTCTGTTTTCCGGGGCGCTCACTGTCTCGCGCCCGTCGCTAACACGTCCCGATTTATTCATCGGGACAGCGACCCCTTCCGCAAAGGTTTTTCTTATCTATGTGAATCAGCCTTGCCACCTGTTAGCCGGGAGGCCAGGTCAATCTTCGACCACCTAACAGGTGGAAATGTATGTGAAAGACTCCTTGGCCAGCGTCGGCATTGCAATTCGCTACGATACGGAATCCGCATTGGGCAATGCTCTCTTGAGAAGCTAATTTTTGAGCAACCAAATAAATTTCTCCTATCAACTCTTTGTGTTCTGAAGTTAGATTCATAATTGTGGCAACATGTTTTTTAGGGACTATTAAAATGTGTACCGGTGCCTGTGGATTGACATCTCTAAAGGCTATTAGCCGATCATCCTCATAAACGATGTTGGCGGGGACCTTTTTGTTTATGATACCACAAAAGATGCATTTCTCCATCTTCTCTCCTACACGATGTTTTTGGGACGAAATTGGGTGAGGATTGGCTAAAATATCAAACTATTATAATAGCACATAAAAATATGTTTGTCAAGGGAAAAAGTCAATTTAACTACTTCAGCTCGGAGAGTCTTTTTTTCAGTAGGTCAATCATAGGGGTGGGAAGAGGATCTAAACATTTGCTTAACGCCAAATAGGTACTGACCCAATCGCCAAGATATATGAGGGAATGGAGACGAGATAAGAGAGATTTCCCACGGGAAATTACATGCTGGACGCCTGCTACCTTGTCTTTCAAAATACTTTCTGTTATTATGATTCTCTCTTTAATTCTCTCATTTTCACCACTGTCCCTTAGGAATATTATATAAAGCTTTTTCGTAAATTCGCTACCAGTTGCCCAAACCTCAATTTCATTATGGTTCATTTCTGGCAGTAGGCTGAAGAAAGCTACACTTTTACTATTTTCATTGAATTGGTTCTTCCAGCGGACAGCGCAGGCGCCAAGATGCTCAGGAGCATATATGAGGAGAAGATGCCCTTTTATTCTTTCCGATATCTCTTTTGCTAAATTCGTTTTACTCTGGGGGTTATACTCGTTGCACAGGATTTGCAAATTCTGAACAGTCTCGCGAATCTCCTCTTCTTTAGAGCCAATTAATTCTAACTTTTCTAGAAGAGTGAGCATCGGGAAAAATAGGTAACCAAAGGTGGCCCGTGGGGGCATTCCCCTTATGATTTCAATTACGTCCATACTGTCTTTCTGACACAGTTGTCTTAACCTTCCGCCACTGGTAATAGCTATAATCTTTGCAGAACGAGAAAGCGCATCCTGATAGGCGGATAGAGTCTCCTCGGTATTGCCCGAATAGCTGATCACAAAGACTAAGGTCTTCTCTCCTACATATTCCGGAAGCAGATAACCCCGGTTGATTTCAATGGGAATCTTTGCCTCTCTCTCGAGATATGACTTCAACAGGTCACCGCCTGCTGCTGAGCCTCCCATTCCACAAACCACCACCTGGTGGATAGAGCCGTATCTTTTCATATCAATAGGATATTTCTTGCCAATTTGTACTGCCTTTTCACATTGAGAAGGAAAATCTTCCAGATATCTAAGCATCTCGCTCATCTTTAGATTAACCCCTTACTACCTTTCTTCCCGATGTATCGGGATGCCCGGCTGTGGGGCGCCCATGCATTGAGGCAGAGCTTTTGCTCTGCCGCTACATTTAATTGTGGATTCGATGAAGATACTGTTGAAAAATACTCAAAATAGGTACTCTGGGTCGTCTCTGACCCAGAGTTTCTGTCGGGCTCGGGGACGAGCCCGACTATTGAGCCCACTTTTTAGCAGGGTTAGGCGACCAACGTCGCGCCTAAGCGATCAACCTCCCTTTCGGGAGGACTCCAGACTCTCTGTATGAAAATTATGGTAGGGCTTCGAATTTCTCGATAATTTCGTTTACCTCTTCCTGCTTTGAGGTAGTTAGAACCCGGTTGGCGAGTTCTTGGGCACTGGTCAAGTTCGTTGAGCGAATAATTTTCTTAATCTTAGGTATGGATAACGGGGACATACTAAACTCATCGAGACCCATACCGAGAAGAGTCTTTGTAAAAGAAGGGTCTGCAGCCATTTCCCCACACATTCCCACGCGCTTGCCGAATTGATGGCCAGCATCTATTACCCTTTTGACCAGACGCAAAATGGATAGATGTAGTGGTTTGTAAAGGTGAGCGACATTTTCGTTAACGCGGTCTACTGCTAAGGTATATTGGATTAAATCGTTTGTTCCAATGCTTAAGAAATCGGCTTCTTGGGCCAGAATATCTGCAATCAGGGCAGAGGAAGGAGTTTCAATCATTACCCCTGCTTCCATATTCTCATTGAAAGGGATTCCCTCTTTTCTTAATTCATTCTTTACTTCTTCGAGCAACTGATTAGCATGTCTCAGCTCTTCCACACAACATATCATAGGATACATTATCTTCAAATTCCCTTCTACCGAGGCTCGAAGAATAGCCCTTAATTGGGTTTTAAAAACGTGAGGATATCTAAAGCAGAGCCGGATTGCCCTCAAGCCCATAAAGGGATTACGTTCCGGAGAAATGCCAAACTCGCCCACAAACCTATCTGCGCCCAAATCCATTGTCCTGACTATTACCTGATAGGGCATCATTTTCTGAGCTACAGAAGCATATTGTCGATATTGTTCTTCTTCCGATGGCAGATCGATTCGATTTAAATAGATGTACTCGGTACGGAATAATCCAATTCCTGTCGCACCATGAGCATGAACCGAGGGAATTTCTTCCGGCACTTCGATATTTGCATGTAATTCAACGCTATGCTCGTCAGCCGTGACCGCTGGAAGATCTGTCAGCTTCTTCAATGCTTTTTCAGCGTCGGAATATTTTATTTTCTGGCGCTCATAATTCTCGACTGTCAGTGAATCGGGGTTGATAATAACAATTCCTTCTATTCCATCTATAATTATTGTGTCACCTGGCTTGACTTTCTTGGTTATATTTTTCAAACCCACTACAGCAGGAATCTCCAGAGATTGCGCCATAATCGCG
>Ga0315307_1001605_pt1 | contig 10143 bp, 9 predicted proteins | sample TDP2_MG_FD_203079 | JGI IMG/M metagenome (GOLD analysis project Ga0315307, IMG submission 203079) | Freshwater sediment microbial communities from Lake Towuti, South Sulawesi, Indonesia - TDP2 | ecosystem: Environmental > Aquatic > Freshwater > Lake > Sediment | place: Indonesia: South Sulawesi... | reverse complement strand
ACAGCAATACTCGTCCCACTGAAAGCTTACGGGGCCAAGTACGTTCCGATGTGGAGAAACGAGACCGCCGTCACGCTTAAAGTAGGCACAAATGCTTGGGCAAACGTATACGATGGTGTAAATGAGACCTTATATTCAGCTGCAACATTCGATAATATGGTTGAGAACGTAACGGCTGTTAACGCTACGCTTTTCATTGGCAACAGTAACGGAGACGAAGCCTTAGACTCCTTCGAGAAGGGCTACCTTATCATAAACCTAGGTAATGTAACTGGTGAATCTCCTTATGCCGCTGCTGTCAGAGCCCCGGTAACCATTGAGATTAGGCTTGAGAAAACTGCGCCGCTTACCATAGACTTTAACATACCTGAGGCAATACCGAAAGACACTTGGATGACGGTGTAAAACCATGTCACTTAAGAGACTACTTAAGAGTAAGAAAGGTATCGTTGGTGTCGAAGCAGCCATAGTGTTGATAGCCTTCATCATCATCGCTGCGGCCCTAAGCTACGTGATCATTAACATGGGCTTCTACACTACACAGAAGACAAAGGAAACAATGTCTGCAGGAGTTGAAGAATCAACGAGCGCACTACTACTAGACGGAGTATTAACAGGGAAAACAAACGCGAGTACCGGGGAGATTGAATACTTGATAATTCCAGTAAAACTTTCAGTCGGCAAAACCCCATTAGACCTGAAGAACGGGACAGTTGTGGTTTCGGTTTACTTGTCAAACGCAACACTAATGAACATATATCGAGGCGTTAATGTGACGAGTGACACGGCTTGGGATGGTCTAAACACAACACTCGATTTGAGTCCTAACCAAGCTAAGTTCGCAATATACAACGACAACGGTAAAAACAATACGTTGCTAGAACCCACAGAGAAAGCGTTTCTTGTCATGTACTTAGATTCAGAGAATACAATTGCTGACTATGAAAGTGTGAAGATTGAGGTTAAGACCGCTATTGGTGCTGCTTTAACTGTTGTCCGCACTGCTCCAGGCGGCATGAGCAAAGGCACGTTCGTTGACTTAGGCTAAAGGTTCCCCTCCCTCTTTTTTGTTTCGTTTTTCTCTTTTTTATTTCAAAGTTCAAAATTCTACGGTGCCTCTGAAACATTCACTATGTTTTTAGTTTATAAGAAACAGAATAAAAGAGGCGCTATATTATTGTTGAAAATGCGGATTCAAAACAAGGAAAAGATAAGCTGATGAAGAAAACCCTAGTGTTGAAAGTTGATTCGCTGAAGCCTGAGATAGAAAAGATTCGGATTGCAGCGGACTTCATCAAAAAAGGCGGTTCGGTGGCTTTTCCAACAGAAACAGTCTATGGTTTAGGTGCAGACGCATTAAATTCAAAGGCGGTTTTGGCTCTTTTTGAGGCAAAAAAAAGGCCTCTTGATAATCCACCAATAGTGCATGTGAGTTATGCAAAAGATGCTTACAGATTAGCAAAAAAAGTTCCGACGAAAGCTGAAAGGTTGATGAAAGAGTTTTGGCCTGGACCGTTAACATTGATTTTTAAGCGTTCAGCAATTGTGCCCGATGTGACTGTTGCAGGTTTGGATACGATAGCGATTAGGATGCCTAGGCATAATGTTGCTTTGGCTTTAATTAGGGAAAGCGGCTGTCCCATCGCTGCTCCGAGCGCTAATCTCGCTGGAAAGCCGAGTCCTACTTCGGCTAGGCATGTTTTGGATGATCTTGATGGTAGGATTGATGCTGTTTTGGATGCTGGGCCAACCCGCATTGGAGTGGAGTCCACAGTTTTGGACATGACTGTTGATCCTCCGCAGGTTCTCCGTCCAGGCGGGACATCATATGAGGTGTTGAAAGAGGTTATTGGAAGGGTGGAGCTTCATCCTGTTGCGGTTGCGGAGAGAGAGTTGTCGGTTGAAAGGGCGCGTTCTCCTGGGATGAAGCATAAGCATTATGCTCCGAATGCGGAGGTGGTTTTGGTTGAGGGAGATTTGTCAGCTGTTCTGGAGAAAGTGAAGGAGTTAGTGGAATCTTATATGTCTAGGGGAGGTAAAGTTGGTGTCCTTGCCACTGATGAAACTGTTGCTTGTTATAAGGTGGGTGTTGTCAAATCTGTGGGGAGCAGGAGCGATTTGGTAGTCATCGCCAAGAATCTGTTTAGGCTTTTGAGGGAGTTTGATTTGGAGGATGTTGATGTTATAATTGCTGAGGGTGTACCTGCGGAGGGGCTTGGTTTGGCTGTTATGAATAGGTTGCGTAAGGCTTCTGGGTATAATATTGTTAAGGTTTGATGTTTTTAGAATATTGTTGTTGGCTTGTTGGATGCATTCTCATGTTGAGGCTTTTTGTGCAATCTAGAAGTACTCTGTAGTACAGTGTGTTCTATCCCCAGAGTTATAGTGTGCACTTTGCGGCTGGTTCGAGAGCTTTAGGTATTGGTGAGCTGCTGGATTTTTTAGCGCTATCTTCTTTTGCTTATTAAAGTCATGTGGGGAGATAGAGACTTGCGCGTTGTCCAATAAGTGGGCAGTATCTGCTTTTTGATGTTGTTGACTTATTTGTCGCATCATATGTGTATGAAGATGCTCAATTTTTGATGGAAAACAATGTTTGTTAGGCTTGCTTATTTGTCGCGTCAAGGCGGAAAACAATTGTCGAGACAATTGGTCCGCTTCATAGTGCGAACCCAGAGTTTACTACAACTTCATAAGCGCGCGCGCTAAGTTGTTCATAGTCTCTATCTTAGAGTTTTTGTCTGTTAACTCCCTGTTCCCTTCTATAATAACCTACGTATCCAAGTTTCGTTACGATTGTAATCCTCATAGAGACTACAATGACATTGAGACTAGGGACAAGCTAGGTACATTCAGAGAGACTAAGAAAGCAGAGAACTCTAGGGGGACTTTGGAAAGGCTCACAAGTCTCGAAGCGAGGTCGAGAAACATAGACGTGATTAACCTATACTGCGGTTACTTGGAACGTTTTCTTCTGTAGACTGTGACTGCTAGTAGTGTTGCTATCGTGAATAGTGGCAGAATGATCAGTGATGGAAACTCTGGAATTATGTCTATTTCCCTAATTGAATGTTCGTAAGCAAAGTATATCCATCTGTGGGTGCCGTTGTTGTATAATGTGTAGTTATGGTGCAGAACAGGGGTTAGCCCATTATCGATAAGGACTGATATGTTGCTTACATTCATTAGTGTATGTGGAATGCAGACTCTACAGAAACCATGAGTTTGCCCTATAGTCATGTTGGAAACAACCATTCTAATTGTGCTGTTGGACTCCAAATAGTCAAAGTTCTCTATAGTTGAGTTGGAGAAAGCATCCACATTACATCCTACCGAAGTGTTAAAACTGTGAAACATGCCCATTAAAGGACAACTATCTTTGTTGTTTTCATTTATGATGTATGATGCGTCTCCTATCCCGTCATGGTTTAAGTCAACTCCAATGTAGTCACTCCAGTAGTTGCCTTCTAACCCGTTATCCCATATGCAGGAGGATGGATCGTAAATGAGAACATTTGGACGGTTTAGAATGAAGTTGTTATGATAGAACTCGTTTTGATAAGCTGAAAACATTCGGACACCGTTGAAATTATCTGAAATTGCGTTCCCAGATATGGAATTGTTGCCTCCGTATGCAATCATGATTCCATCACCGCGGGTTTCAGTTATGTGATTTCCATCAATGCTGACGTTTGAAGAATAGTCCATCCAGATGCCAAAGTTACCGTTTGCTCTTATTCCATTCCCATAGATGCTACACATGAGGGAGCAATTTGTGTAAATCCCCCCGTTGTCATTGTTTGTGATGCTGCACCCACGAATGGTAATGTTGGCAGACAAAGTAACCGAAACGCCCCGTGCATTGCCTAGGGCTGTTACGTTCTCTATTTTGCTGTCGTTTGTTTCCCATAGAAGCAAGCCAATTCCGTTTGTTGTCAGAATCAAGTCTTTCATGGTAATATTCTCGCAGTCGATTATGTAGAGCGTAGCTATGTCAATTTTTGAATCTAGAACAATGTCTTTGACACCTTGAAGACAATATATGTGCTTTCCATCAACCAAATTACTTGTGTCTATCGAATTATTGAAGTCAGAGCTAGAAAATCCGTTCATTTCAAAATTGAAGCGGTTGCCCGTCATGTTATTGTTATAAAGTTGGTTGTGTCCAGATAGAGCAAGTGAAATGCCAAATCCGTTGTTTAAAACGATATTGTCATGAATTACGTTTTCTGTGGAGTTTAGAACAACGATCCCTGAACCACCGATTATCAGACCGCAATTTTCTATTATGTTGTTGAAAACCATGTTATTGCTAGAAGATAGGATCATTATCCCTGAACTGTTATTGTTCCGAATGATATTATCAGAAATAATATTACGACTGGAAGCATTAACCATTATTCCAAGCAATAGGTTATTTGTTATGATATTATGGCTTATGTTGTTATAAGACGTTCCTTCAGCTAAGTAAATTCCGAAACCATTGAAAACATACCATATTCCGTACCAAGCTTCTTGCACTGTGAAACTTGTGATGTTCACGTGACTGGCTGCTATGGTGACTGGATTTCCACTATAGTTTCCGTCAATGATAGTCGCGCTTCGATTTTCTCCGACTAATGACAGAGACTTGTTCACAGTTACATGCTCATAGTATGTTCCTTCCTCAACAAAGATTGTGTGTCCGTCCAGAGTTTCATTTGCATCTATTGCTCCTTGAATTGTTGTGTAATTCAAACTTGTGTTGAGGTTGTGAACTGGATAGTCATTGAGAGCTGTGACTTTGGTCTGGTCCAATCTTATACTTAGTGAGAAAGAGAATAGTAAGGAGAAGACCAGAACAAGAACTAGTTTTCTTCTCATAGAGCATCAAAAATCAAGTAGTTGTTTAAGTTTTTATGACTTGTGGAAGAATCTTCGATTAAATTCGAGAGTCCAAAAATTTTACTCCCGCAGATCCCTTTTTTCTGCTACACAGACTACCATAATATTGAAGTAGGCTATTCTCGCTAAAATGCCATATGACTTTTCGGTGATTGGAATGGAAGAAAAACTTGTAGGGAGAATCTTCACGATACTTGTTTTAACTGAACAGAATTCATTGGTAACCATTATTGCGTTTTTCCTTGTAGCATATGCTTTCACTTGGATCTTTCATGGCTTGATTATCTTATTGCATCTTCCATTTAGACGAATTACAAAATCGGCTGCGCAAGTTCTTTACGTCTTAGGGCTTGGTGGGCCCTCTGGTTGCTGCTCTTTTGCTGGCCTATCTGTCTTATGGGCAAGTTGGCGTTACCGATCTGCTAAATGGTGCGTTGAATTGGAGAATTGGGTTAATCTGGTACCTCTTTGCTATTGCACCTATCGGAATCATATACCTAGTGAACGCAGTTGTCCATAGGCCACCGCAAAAAGAGCGATTTGCGTTGCTTCAAAAACCGTCAAAAAGCCTTCTTATGTTGGTCTTGGCGCAGGTTTGGGTCGTGATTGCGGAGGAGTTTGGGTGGAGAGGCTTCGCGCTTCCTCACCTTCAAAGACTGTTCGGGTGGCTAGGCGCTGGGTTAATTCTGGGAATCTTATGGGCTTCTTGGCACCTGCCCATGTTTTTTGTTCCTAGATCAAATCAATATGGATCTTCGTTTCCCCAGTATGTATACGCTCTGATTGTTTGGTCCTTTGTTATGACAATGCTTTATTATCAAACCAATGGAAGTATTCTTTTGTGCATGATTTTTCACGCGGCAGCAAATCTTTGGGGATCTATAATCAATCTTCCTAAAGGTGCTGAACGGTTGGCTGGCACACTTCATCTACCAGTATTGTTGATTGCAATGGCTTTGCTCCTAGTATAGTCTCTTGCGCCCCGCTGATTCCAAGATCTAGTAATATTGAACCTAGCTAAAATAGGAATAATGGGAGCTCTGGCGAGTTACCAATATAAATTCGACTATCCCTCCAATACTGGGAGCATTGCTTCAGAGTGACTAGAGCAAAAGAATTTTTTGATGAACTTGCCCGAGAGTATGAGGCTCAGAGCAGGTACAAACATCTCTTCTACAGGTGGATTGTTGAAGCTATAACAAGACAGATAGACAATGAAAAGTGCGAAATACTTGACCTAGGAACAGGCACTGGCGAGTTGCTGCTGAGGGTAGCAGCTAAGTTCCCTCAATCCCACATTACTGGTCTTGACATCTCGACGGCAATGGTAGAAGAAGCAAAAAAGAAAGCTGAAAAAATGAGCATCAATAATGTAACCTTTATTGTTTCTTCCATGGAAAAAGCAAGAATCGGGAACATTGATTTCGCAATTTCTTGCCTTGCTTTCCATCATGTAGAAAACAAAGAGCAAGTCATATCAAAGATTTACCGTGTTCTTTCAGAAAAGGGTAAACTAGTAATAGGCGACTGGTTCAAGCCATGCGAAAAATACAGGGAAGAAGTGGAGAAGTTGAGAGGCAAGAACTTGCGAAGGACAAAGGAGTTCGACAATAGCTGGCGGCAAGCCTTGAGAGCTATGAGCAAGGAATACAGAGAGAATCATCCCGACGAATACCCAATATGCCCTCATAGGCTGAAAGAGATAATGAGGAATGCTGGATTCAAGAAACAACGAGTAGTAAAATCACCTCTGGCAAATTTTGCCGTCGTTATCGGAGAGAAATAGTCTGTATGCGTAAAGATCTTTCAACTAGTTATGCAAGTGCCGCAGAGTGTAACAGACGATGTCGGAACCAAGGTTTTTTCAAGAAAAATAGATAGCCCTGCAGACAGAGCCTGGTTATTGCGTGGGGTCGCTTGGATATGAACACGAACCCAGGTGGAGATGTCACCCGCAACCTCCACTTTTTTCTCTGTTTAACCAGCTCTTCATGAAGTATGCTTTCTGTCATTTGGCAATCTGATCCGCATGAGTATGCCTCCAAAATCTTCGTAGCTCTCCGGATGCATGAAGCACTCTTCAAAAACGGGGTAGAGCTCTTCTACACGCACATAGTAGCTGGAGTTCGGTCTTATTCCTCGCCTGTTAGGTTCCGAAACATGCTCCTTGACGCTGAAGTAGGCGATCAGATCGACAACAGTGTGGGCGATGGACCAGTCTAAGCCAGCTTCTTGCAGCTTTTCTCTTAGGCAATATTCTGGAATTAGAGTATGGGCGAGTTCATGTGCAAAAAGCTTCTTTTCTACATCCATGTCGGGATAAGGCACCAGAACCACGTCTTTGATCCATGCAGAACCACCGCGGACACAATCAACAAAATTAACGTTTATGCATTCCTCATTCCAGAATCGCCTTGTCATACTTGACATCGTAGTCAAGACCAGCTCAGAGATAGGATCCCATTGTGCCTTAAATTCTGATGCATATTTCTTCAGCTTTGGTTCAGTCTGTGCCCAGATATCGTCATAGCTGCTAAGCGCTTCCTGGTAGATTTCATGCCACGTCTGAGTTACTTTCTGAGATGTATCGAGAAGAGTGTTCTTGACTGAACCTATGTCGTCCACTTGAGAAAGCGGCAGACCCATGAAATCCCATGTGTAGTACGAGTGTTTCTGCAGAGCTTGGAATAGTTCGTGAAGCCTTTCTGTTCTCAACTTCTTGTGTTCTTGAATGTAAGTTGAGTTATTGAGGAAACCAATTATTTCGTCTGGGAAATATTCCAGGAATAGGACGCACAGGTGATAGAACAAGTTAACGTATTTGTTGACAGAAAACACAATTCTAGGAAACCTAGGCAACATATCTTCCTCGTAAATAAACCCTTTGAGGAAACATCTGCATGGGTGCTTAATATCGTTTAACGATTGCCTCATTGAAACACGATGCTATGCACGTAGCTAGTCAACTTTGAAAACGACGAATGCCACTCCGCGGCAGCAAAGACCTTAGAAGAAGCACAGAAACTTGGGTAAGCCGGCTTTGAACATATCTGCGACTTCGACTGTACCAAGCTCTTTAGAAAACGCAAGTAGTAATACATCAGAATGGGGGCTGCTAGTAGTCGTGGTAGAGTCGCTGGGATTTGCACCTCGCCCCAATATTAGCCTTCTGCTTGGCTCGCTCTACCAACCTTGAAACTTATCTACTAATTGAACAACACCCCATAAACAGAATTGTTGAAAGGTAAGGAACCCTTCGATTTTTCTCATACAAAGAGAAAGAGAGAGACGAGATTAGAGGAAGAACAGGCAAGCATCGAGTTTTTTGATGAAAACTGGACGATAATTCATTTCAAGCTTTATTGATGGTCATTTTTGTCTCTCTTCAACCCTGATTTCCATAACGATGTGCCCCCATCCTCCGCAGTCCACTCCGACATCGAAACATCCAGCTCTCTTAAATCGCATTTCGTTAGGGTCGACTCCCGCGTAGACGAGCTCGTTGGCGGCGAAAATCAGTTGAGGTAATTGGGCTAAAGCATAGATGCATATTCGTTTTGGGCACTTCTTGGTCAGGAGGTTACCAGCACCGTCGAAAAAGAATTTGTCGCCAACTTTGTGATGGCTGTTGCAATTTTTTGATTCGACCACCTCAACGATAATGGTTTTGTTCATCAACTCTGGCGCTTTCGCCAGAACATGAACGTTCCGGGGATTCTCTCTAAATTTCTTCATTTCTCCATCACTGTAGCCTAGATGCTTCTGTATATATTGCCAAACACTTTCATCTACTTCCATAGCAAATTTCTCCTTACAGTAACTCTAAGTTAATTTGCATCAACTCTTATAATAACACATAGTAGAAGATCACTGCGTGCGCTGAACCTAATAGGATTTCGGTAGGCCCAGAACATGCTCACCAATGAAAGCTAAAGCCATTTGATGCGTCACTGGTGCGAGCCTTATCAGATTTATCTCTCTCCACCAGCGTTCCACATCATATTCCACAGCATAACCATAGCCACCGAAAGCCTGCATAGCATGGTAAACAGCTTGAATACCTGCTTCAACAGCAACAACCTTGGCCATGTTAGCCTCAGAACCGCAAGGTTGACCTTTATCATAAAGCCACGCAGCCTTGTAATTCAGCAACCTAGCGGCCTCAATCTTTGCCTGCGCCTCTGCAAGTGGAAACTGAATAGCTTGGTGAGAACCTATAGGAACTTCAAACACTTTCCTCTCCTTAGCATATTCCACAGCCTTCTTAACAGCCAAAAGTCCAATCCCGCCTGCAGCTGCTGAAAAAGACATTCGCTCAGGATTCAACGTATCCAAAACAAGATACCAGCCTTTGTCTCTCTCACCGAGCAGGCTCCCTTCAGGAAGCCTAAGATCGCTTATGTAAACTTCAAAGGTTTTGGAGTAATTGATTCCATGTTTATCTATAGGAATGATCTCAATTGCAGGGTTGGGCAAATCTACAAGAAAGAGACTCAATCCCAGCGTCCTTTTCGGAACTTTCTCCAACGGAGTTGTCCTTGTAATAAGAACCATGCCCTTGGCCCTATCAACCCCCGAAATGAACATCTTCTGACCATTTATCAAATATTCGTCGCCTTCCTTTACAGCCATTGTTTTCGTGTTCAAAGTGTTTGTTCCAGCATCGGGTTCGGTTAAGGCTAAACAAAACTCCATACCCTTAGCTATTTTTGGCAAGTAGTTTTCCTTTTGATTCTCGTTTCCATGTTTTACTATTGACGAGCCCCCAAAAACGGAGCTTAAACAAAGAAACCACGTTCCAGCCAATCCGCATCCTTGAGAAGTCAAAGTTTCCATGGCCAAAATCATCTCAAACATTCCCATACTGCCGCCACCATATATCTCAGGAATAACGATGCCTGGAAAACCTGCTTCAACCAGAGCTTTCCAGAAATCCTCCGGAAACTCGTGCTTCTTGTCTCTTTCTCTCCAGTATTCTGGACCAAAATCCTTGGCTATCTCTGAAGCTGTTTCAACAATCATTTTTTGTTCAGTCTTCATCTCAAAATCCAAATTTTCTCCCTACCGCACTAGTGCTCCTTTTAACGCTACCCTTATTAGGTTTCTTCTCTGACATCTACAATCACTTCCTGGGTTCTAACTAGATTTATTTGAAATACCAAGATTCCCTGCATCAATTTTTAACACTTTTCCCAAAGCATGACAAGCAAAGAAAAGTGGATTTGCAGGAACATGTGCGCGCTCACCTTTACCATTCCA
>Ga0315307_1001604_pt1 | contig 10143 bp, 8 predicted proteins | sample TDP2_MG_FD_203079 | JGI IMG/M metagenome (GOLD analysis project Ga0315307, IMG submission 203079) | Freshwater sediment microbial communities from Lake Towuti, South Sulawesi, Indonesia - TDP2 | ecosystem: Environmental > Aquatic > Freshwater > Lake > Sediment | place: Indonesia: South Sulawesi... | reverse complement strand
CAATGAGAATCATAGGTCTCCATTCGATTTTCACTCGCGCCACATTTGTTGACCTAATTTTTCCTTCTCTATCAACTATGAGGACTTCGTCTCCTGCTTTAAGTTCTGACAAGTATCGTGTTTTGGTGGGTGAAGAAAGAGTGTACAGTGATACGGGTCCTGCGTTAACTCTGAAAGGGCGTGTTTCTACATACGGGCTCTCAGTAATCTCGGCTTGAACGAGAAATAAACCAGATGATTGGCATCCCACGAGCATTCCTTCCCCAGCCTTCATGATATCACATGTGTCAACGCAGACTCTGGCTCCTGTTCCAATTTCTTTCAGTTCAACAATTTTGGCAGCCATTAACTCAACCTTTGCAGCTTTTTTCTTGGTAATACTTACAGTCTCCAAAAGTTCATCTGGGTTTGAGGTTTTCAAGACTACTCCATCGGCTCCAAGTTCTAGAGTTTCTAAGGCTAGTTTTGCTTCTTTGGCGCTGGAAACTTCTGCAAGCAGTTTGCTTTTTCCCCTTGTTTTCGCAATGAGATTCTCTAAGGGTATGACTTTCCAGTCTGGACAGTTGATGACTATGTAGTCAGATGAAAGTTCTGCTGCAGTGATAGCGACCTTCTCGTCGCCCCTTCCTTTAATAGTTACTTTTACGGCAACAGCTTTACCACTCTTTTTTAACTCCTCCACCTTATCCTCATCAAAAGTTGAAAGCAGATTAATGTCAGCTTCACCTGAACTAGCCGCTATTTTAGCCCCAGTTTTCTTGGCTTTTTCCACATCTTTTGCGCCAACTAAAATAGCGTCACAAAACTGAGCTGCTGATTCCAACAGGCTATTTTTTAAGTCATCAGAAATGGATTCATTTATTTCAATCCAAAGTTCTTTCACTTACAATTCTCCAAGAATCTTTAAAGCTTCGTCAACTGAGGCGCCCTTGTGCACGATGGCTGAGAGAGCCTTAACCATTTTAGTTGGGTTTTCATGTTGGAACACGTTTCTGCCTATGGAGAGTCCAGCACCACCAGCTTTTGTGGAGTCGTATACCATCTGCAAAACTTCTCGAACCGTTTCTACTTTAGGACCGCCGGCTATTATGACTGGAACGCAGCAACTTTGGACAACTTCTTTGAAGGTTTCAGCGTCGCCTGTATAGTTTGTCTTAATTATGTCGGCTCCTAACTCTGCACCTAACCGAGCAGCGTGAGCCACTACGTCTAAAGCGTGCGGATTTTGTATTTTTGGGCCTCTGGGATACATCATGGCTAGCAAGGGCATGCCGTAGTTATCGCAGTCATCCGCAACTCTGCCCAGCTTTACAAGCATTTTAGCTTCCTTTTCAGCGCCAACGTTAACGTGAACAGAGACAGCGTCTGCGCCTATTCTCATGGCTTCTTCTACGGAGCAAACTTGAACCTTGTTGTCGGGGTCAAGACCAAGCTTTGTGATGCCTGATAACTGGATGATTAAGCCAGCGTTTCCAGCGTCAACATGTTTCGCTATGCCTCTGTGGACAACGACAGCGTCAACGCCTCCTTGCAACAGTTTGTCAATGATTTCTTGCATGTTCACGATTCCTTTAACAGGACCCGCGGTGACACCGTGATCCATGGGAACTATAACAGTTCGGTTGTCATCACGGAAAATTCTTTTTAATCGTCTTTTTTTGCCAGGTTCCAAAATTCTCCCTCCTAGATGTATTTTTTTGCTTTCAGGTATTCTGCGTTAAGGATGCCACAGCCAGCGGCTCCTCTTATGGTGTTGTGGCCTAAAGCAACAAATTTCACTCCTTTGAAGACAGGGTCTTTTCTAACTCTGCCCACTACGGCGCTCATGCCGTTGCCCTCCATTCTGTCCAGTCTAGTTTGCGGTCTATCTTCTTCGCGCCTAACCACGACAGGTTTTTCTGGAGCTGTTGGAAGCTTAAGTTTCTGGGGTTCTCCAACAAAGTTTTCCATGGCAGCTATAACAGACTCAGGTTCTGCCTCATGTCTTAGCTCTACGAAAACAGCTTCCATGTGACCGTCTAATGTTGCAACTCTGTGACAACTAGCTGAAACTTTGAAATCCGCTGGTTTTGAAGGTGAACCTAAAATCTTTAAGGTTTCGGTTTCCAATTTTTCTTCCTCTTTTCCAATGAAAGGGATAACATTGTCTACGATGTCGAGGGAAGGGACACCTGGATATCCAGCGCCTGATAGCGCTTGCATTGTGGAAACTACAACTCTGTTGATGCCGAATTTGTCATAAATTGGTTTCAGAGCAAGGGTTAAAACTGAAGTGCTGCAGTTTGGATTTGTAACGATGGCGCCATCCCATTTTCTTCTTTTGCGCTGTTCTTCGATGAGGCTGACATGATTAGAATTTATTTCTGGATTCAGCAGAGGCACATCGGGTTCCATTCTATGGGCTGAAGCGTTGCTCACCACGACATATCCAGCTTTGGCGAAGTTTACCTCTGTTTTTTCAGCTATTTCGGCAGGTAAGGCTGAGAATACTAAGTCAACATCTTTAACAGCATTCGGTTCTATGGGTACAACATTTAGGTCGGCGACTTCTTCGGGCATTGGCGTTAGCTGTCTCCATTTTGCTGCTCGGGAGTATGCTTTTTCTATGCTTCTTTCCGAGGCTGCCACAACTGAGACTTTGAACCATGGATGTCCGTTTAGCAGCTGAATGAAGATTTGACCAACGTTACCTGTTGCGCCTAAAACAGCGGCTTTCAACATTTTTTAATCACCTCTTAAAGCACTTTTAACTAGACTTAAGGCTCTTTCTTTTTCATTCCAATCTACAAAGACTAGAATGCTAGATGTGATTGTTAGTAAACCAAAAATGTTTATGGCGCTTAGCCTCAGAGCCTCTGATATTTTTCCAATGAGACCTGGAGTTTCCTCTAAGCCAACGCCCTTAACCTTAAGAAAGGCTAGTTGTTTTCTAACTGACATGGCAAGAGTTTCCTTATGCTCTAGAATTGTTTCGTGAATCTTTTCGAGGAGCAGATTTGAGGCTTCATTTTCTGACGCGTACAAAATCATTGAGTTATAATTCAAAGACAATCCCAGCAGCTGCGCATTGGCTTTAACCTTTTCAGCTAATTCTTGCACAACTTCTGGTTTTTCAGAAACGCCGCGACCCACAACTGTAATTGCCATGGCAGGGGATGGACTTGCTAAGGCTACGTCTAGTTCGGTTGATAAGGCTCCTTCGATTAAGGTGCCTTTTGCGTTTAGATCTCCATGCGTATGGCTGATTACCCTAACCTTAACCGATGAATCCTTGTATCGCAAAGCTTTTCTGTGAATGAATTTTGTGCCTGAATCTGCTAATCCCACCAAGGTGTCCACGTCGATATTTGGAAGTTTTTTTGGTTTACTAATAAGCTTAGGGTCAGCTGACATGATTCCTTCAGCGTCAGTAACCAAGATAAGTTCGTCTGCTCCTAACGCTTTGGCTAAAATGAAGGCTGTTGTGTCGCTTCCACCCCTTCCAAGCGTAGTTATCCTTCCATCTAATGTTCTGCCTACAAAACCTGCGATCACGGGTATGATGCCTTTTTCAACAAGAGGAAGCACGTATTGCTGGATTTTTTCTTCACATTGGTTCAAAATTGGGTTTGCATCAGAGAAAACGTCATCCGTTATAATGGGCCAATTTTGGTCTAATGGATCGAAGTAACGGGATTCTACACCTTGTGCTTTTAACGCTGCGGCGAAGATTCTGATGCTGGTTCTTTCACCCATTGCTAAAATCTCATCTAGCTCTCCTTTCTTAATCTTTCCGTTAGAGGCATCTTTGGCTGCGCGGAGAAGCACGTCGGTTGTTTTTCCCATGGCTGAAACAATAACGGCGATTTGTGTACCTTTCTTGGCTTCTTTAGCCACTGCCGTAACCGCCTTTAATATGTGTTCTTGATCGGCTAGGCTAGCTCCTCCATATTTGACCACAATCCGTTTGCGGCGTTCTTCATTATATTTTTTCATATATTATTACAACCCCCATGAAACCCAGAAAGTTAGTGTGCAAAATTTTTGTTCTAACTTACTGGGCCTAACGATAAAAGAAATAGTAATACTTGTAGAATGTCGAAGAATTAGTCGTTGGAGTCGTCGGGGAGTTCTTCATAGGCCTAAGTTCCTTCGGTGACACAACAAACACTTTTCTGGTATAAAAATTTTTCTTAAACTAATCTCTAGAAGATTAAAGTTTACTAGTAAAAATAACGAACATTTATGAGCGTCTGTGGCAACTACCGTCATTAACTTCTTCCCCGTATTTGAGAACATTTATGATTTCATCACAGGTCATAACTCGGCCGAAGGCATACTCAATGTTTTTCAGCGTTAGGGTTTGAAATTCATCTGTCCATGCAGAGGTTATATCACTGCCGAATACGACTTTATAATCTCGTTCGAAGGCATCTCGGGCTGTAGATTCACAGCAGATGTTGGTTACCGTGCCGCAGATTATTAAGGTGTCCACATTCCTCCTACCTTTAATGTTACGGAGAATAGATTCTAGGTCCGTGTTGTAGAAAGCGTTGAATCCCATTTTTCTAACTATTATGTCCTCAGGTTTAGGTTCTAAATCGCTGTAGATCTCCGCACCTTCAGTGCCGTCCCTGAGCCCTTCCTTCTCCAAAAGAGGAAGCATCTCCAGAATGAGTGGTTTAACCTTTGAGTCAGCACGATAAACCTGTTTTGTGTAGATTACAGGCACCCCCAGCTCTCTGCAGGTTTCTATAAGCCTTTTAATCTTTGGAATTTGACTTCGAATTTTCGGGACTTCGAGGATGGCGCCTTTCTTAACAAAGTCGTTTTGCATATCGATTACCAGTAGCGCTGTTTTCTCTCTGTTTATGGTCCATGGTTTTTTCCTTCCTGAAAGGGTCTTGGCGTAGAAAGTTTCTTGGTTCATATCTGATAATTTACCCTTCTCATAAATAAGCTTGAAATTATTGAAGCTATATCTAAATCATTTTGGCATTTGTTGCTTTATTTTCTTCTATATGGAACTGTCAATGCCGATGGACCCTTGGTTCTTTTAAACATAAAAGAAATTACAATGAGTGCTATTATGTAAGGCAACATCAGAAGAAAGTATTGTGATACCCCTACGCCTATGCCTATTAAGTTTGACGCAATTGAGTACCCTAATCCAAATATTAAACTCCCTAGAATAGCCCTATAAGGGCTCCAACGGGAAAGAATGACCACAATTATAGCAATCCATCCACGCCCCCCAGCTAAGCCTCGCCCATACAGACCTATATATCCCAAGGATAGAAAAGCGCCTCCGAAACCTGCCATAACTCCGCTTAAAATAACACACAGATATCGAATTCTGTTGACATTTATTCCAGCCGCGTCGCAAGCCACTGGATTCTCTCCGGCGCCTCTTATTTTTAATCCCCACGTAGTTTTGTAGAGAATAAATCCAAAAATGATGGCGAACAAAATGGCTAGATACACAAAAATGTTGTGTTGGAATAGAATTGGGCCAAGAACTGGGATTTGACTTAATCCTGGAATATTGATCGGCTTTAGGGGTTCGATTGTTGGAGTAACGGGTAAACTCCTATAACCAAAATTAGCAATGCCGTCGGCTAATGTGATAATAAGAAGCCCAGAAATTAATTGATTGATACCTATTGTAACGCATGCAAAACTATGGATTAGTGCTATTAGACCGCCCGCGAATATCGCTGCCAGCGTGCCCAACAAATAGGAACCAGTGGAGTAAGCTACCCATAAAGCTACGAAGGCTGTGAGAGACATTATCGCTTCAATTCCGAGATTTAAAACCCCTGCACGTTCATCATAAATCTCTCCTAATGATGAGAAAAGGATAGGAGTGGACAAAATCACACTGCCTGACAAAATCGAAGTAAGGATTTCGACTATTTCAGTCATGTTCGTCTCCTCATTGTAATCCAGGTTTGGACAATAAGAACGGAAAGGACTAATACTGCTTGTAAAATATGGATCATGTCAATGGGTACTCCGTCTCCACGCTGCATTGTTTCCCCTCCAATGAGTAAAATTGAGAAAAATATTGATCCCAAAACCACCCCAATGGGGTGAAAACCTCCCAATGCTGCTATTGCTATACCTTGATAACCGAAGCCAGGAGAAAAGCCCTCTATTAAAAGGTGCTGTGTACCCGCCACCTCCACCATCCCAGCCAATCCAGCTAACCCTCCACTTAATATTCCCACACTAAGAATGCTTTTAGACAAATTAATTCCCCCATGTTTAGCTGCCTTTGAACTGAGTCCAACCGCTCTAATTTGGTAACCCAAAATAGTTTGGTAAAGAATCAAATACATCAAAAATGCTAGGAAAAAGGCAAAAATTATACCGACATGAAGTCTTGTTCCGGGAATTATAAGCGGTAACCATGTCATTTGAGGGATAACTCTTGTCTGCGGGTTGAGGGCACCTGGATCCTTTATTGGACCTGTACATAACCAACTAATAATAAACATGGCAATAAAATTCATGACAACGGTAGGAAAAATTTCGTTTATCTCAAGTTTAATTTTCAGGACAAGAGGTATCGCTAACCAAGCTACGCCGCCCATAAAGGAAGCCAAGGTTATTAAGGGAATAGATAAAACAGCAGGTAAACCTTCCATTTGGGCGGCAACCAAATATGCGGTTAAGGCACCCATATATAATTGACCTTCGACACCGATGTTCAAGAATCTCGCTTTAAAAGCAATCAAAAAAGCCAGAGCGCTTAGCAACAGAGGCGTGACTCTAACAAATGTTTCACCAGCGCTGAAAATGGTACCAAAAGATCCATACAATATCGCTCCTAAGCTCGATATAGGGTTAAACCCCATTACCAATAATATAGCTGAAAAAATGAATAGAGCTACCAGCAATCCTATTGGATACGCTATGTATTTTTCAAATCGCGCCGCCATAAGCGCTCTCCTAATGAATTTTTGAAATTGGCAGATAAAACACTTTTGTGAAATTGCTAGCCATATTTTTCGACAAATGCTTTCAGAGCCTTTTTGAAACATTCCATGGGAGCGTTCGCTACGCCTGCTCCAATAAGTGGGTGACCTCCTTCTTTGTGAGCCATACCCGTATTAATTTTAGGCACAATTCCTGTTTCGACAACTTTCCTTATGTCGATCCCTACTGGTACGCCCGCAAAATCAATGTAGGGTATCCTAAACATAGGGTCTTCTGCGACAGAGACTTCATACATCAGCTTTGTGTGATTAACAGCGTCTCGAAAACTTTCTCCCATAAATCTTGCATGAACGGGGGATGCAGGCGTCGCGGTTCCGCCGAGTCCTCTCGTCTCTGAGATTGCGCTATCCCCAATATCTAGGGTGGAGTCCTCTGGTTTAAAGCCTGGAAAAGTGTATCCTCTTATCACTCCAGCTGGTCCTGTAAACCATTGGTTCCCTAAACTACCGACTTGTATACCGAATTCAACACCGTTTCTAGACATAGCCGTAACGATTGTGCTATATTTTATATCCCGAGCTACATCCATCATCGCCTTACACGCTCCCATCATGAGGTTGCCGCAATACCAACGCCCTTCTTTTGACAAAAAATAATTTCCAACTTGAGCTAGCGTGTCCTTTGGAAAATCTGTCTTAACGATGTGCGGTAAAATCCAACTCACCAATACACCTCTGCAAGCGTCAAACGAACCATGTAATTCGTCTCCCATTTGTAATCCTTTGGCAAGTAATTCTTTAAGATTAATTCCCCCCGTTTCTTTGATAGTTGCTTTCATTACAGGAGCTAAAATTTTCTGAACAAATTCAACTTCCTTAACTTTTTCATATTTATCGCCAAAAGCTGTTAGGTCTGTTTGTTGCCAATTATAAGCGATGTTTCCATGAAACTTATTTTCTATGACGAAGACAGGCATGGACACAGAAGTAACCCCGCACATTCCACTTACATTACCATAATTATGATTAGGTTCGATTATGACCTCTCCAGCTTCGACCAACCTTTCCGCCTTTTCAGGGGTATCTGCTAGACCTTCGTAGATAATTAAATTGATTATCGACAATTTTTGCGGTCGGCACATTCTTTCCCACTTGATTGGTGGACCCGCATGTGTGATTAGGTTGCTTTTAAAACCGGGTATCGCTTTAATCGCGGGTTTTATGTCGACTAGAATGCATTCTGCAGATAAGATTTTATCAACTGCTTTCTTGTTCGCATCGCCAATTTCTGATGCTACGAGTTCCTTCATATTGATTCACTTATTCTCCAAGCACCTCAAACGATTTTCCTATTGATTCAGTTTTTTAAAAGGTTTGCTTTAATGGTGGCTATCGGTGACTATGAGTGCCAAAATGCTTATTAGACAATGACATATACAAAAAAAACGAACGAAAATAAAAAAGAGTGCATGAAAAATGAAAACAATATGGCTGGCGTCTATAATCTTAATAGCAGTAATCGTAATTGCAGGAGTTGGGTTTATTTATATAACTACCACAACACCACCTGCTAAGAAATATAAAATGGCTCTCATGGTAGGCGGTGACGAAACAGACTTAGGCTTTTCTTATATGGCAATCCAAGGCGCATACAATATTAGAGACACATATGATTGGGATATAGACATTTCTCGCCTTGTTTCATTCGCTGATCAAGCTCGTGTAGCAAGTGATTACGCGGCGAGGGGATACGATGTAGTATTTGCCGTAGGAGGACAGTTTATACAAACAATCTATTTCCAAGTACCTCAACAATATAACAACACCTATTTTGTGCAAATCCCAGGTCTTGCAGCTCCAGCTCCACCAGCTAATGTCGTAGCTCTCGGTCCAGCGTTTCAAATTGTTGGACATTATCTTGCAGGAGTGTTATCTGCGGAGATGACCCAAACCAACGCAGTAGCATGGGTAGCTGGAGCATGGTATCCATATATATCTATGGAATTTTGGGCGTTTAAAGCTGGAGTTGAAAGCGTAAACCCCAACGTAAAGGTATATGCAAGGGACGCTGGTACGTGGGGAGATGCCTCAGCTGGGTACCTAATAGCTAAGACTCTCATAGAAACAAAGAACGTTGACATTATTGTTCAAGTAGCTGACCTGACCGGACGAGGAATCTTTGCAGCATGTCAAGCTTACGGCAAAAAAATCATAGGAACCGTTGCAGATCAAGCCGCAATAGCGCCAAACGTTACTTTAACTAGCATTATGATGGATACACCTAAGTTTATGGAGATGGTTGTTCAAAGGATAGAAAATGGAACATGGACGGCAATAGGGGGAACCGCCGTAGACATGGATTTAAGTTACCTCGCCCCGTTTCATCAATTTGAAAATGTAGTTTCACAAGCGGTGAAAGATCTTCTTGCAACAACAGAGGAAGACATTAAAGCAGGTGACATTGTTGTTCCACGGACAGTAACAGCGACGCCACCAGCAGACCCAACCTAACTATTTAAATTCCCTTTTTTTATTTAATTTTTCTGACAGCCGAATTATTCAAAATTTAGTTTCGGTGTGAGGAAATAGCGTGAAAAAATCTGCAGTTGAAAAAATTAAACGCCTTATCGAGAAATTCTGGAGAAAAAGGGGACCCGTTCAGGAGTTCCGCCTCATAAAGCTAAAGCCTAGAGAGTTAATCATAGAGATGAGGGAAATCACAAAGCACTTTCCCGGTGTGCTCGCGAATGATCACATAGACTTCGATTTAAAAGCATGCGAAATTCATGCCTTGCTCGGAGAGAACGGCGCTGGCAAGACAACCTTGATGAATATTTTATATGGGCTTTATCGACCAGATGAAGGCAAAATACGTGTCCTAGGTAAGCCTGTCGTCGTTAGGTCCCCAAAGGACGCTATTGACTTGGGTATAGGGATGGTCCATCAACACTTTACGCTTATCCCCACAATGTCGGTCACTGAAAACATCATTTTGGGGCTCAAGTCTGCAAGGGAACCTTTGTTGGATGTCGGTCGAGCCGAGAAGCGGATAGCCGAACTCTCGAAAATGTATAACCTCAAGGTTGACCCCCAAGCTAAAGTCGAGCAACTCTCGATAGGGGAGAGACAACGCGTCGAGATAATAAAGGCACTATATCGTGATGTACAGGTTCTCATACTCGACGAGCCGACCTCCGTTCTAACACCTCAAGAAACCGAAGAC
>Ga0315307_1001600_pt1 | contig 10157 bp, 8 predicted proteins | sample TDP2_MG_FD_203079 | JGI IMG/M metagenome (GOLD analysis project Ga0315307, IMG submission 203079) | Freshwater sediment microbial communities from Lake Towuti, South Sulawesi, Indonesia - TDP2 | ecosystem: Environmental > Aquatic > Freshwater > Lake > Sediment | place: Indonesia: South Sulawesi... | reverse complement strand
AGGCGGGGAAACTTCTTAAATCCTTCGTAGATGAAGTGCGGCCGCTTGCTCCCCGATGCATCATCCTCTTCGGCTCGTACGCCAAGGGGAACTTCACAGAAGAGAGCGACATAGACGTATGCGTCATAGCAGAAAACCTGCCCGTAGACGAGCTAGCTAGAAGAAGCCTCACAGGCCTCTACTCCACCAAGAAGATTAAAGCCATCGGATTCTACCCAGAGGAGTTCCTCCAGTATCTGAAGGGCCTACGCTTCCTCGCCTACGACATAGTCTCAGACGGCATCCCCATACACGACGACAACTTCTTCTCCGAGGCAACACGTGTTTACAACGACTGCCTACGAGAACATGGGATAGTGAGGGAGGCAAGGGGTTGGAGGATAGCATCCTCGAGGAACTTGAACGAACATGTAAGGGGCGCTGCCCGCTAAGGGCTCTTGGGGAGCATCCCCTTCAGCTTCTCTATCAACTCTTCGGCGTCTTTGGCGTAGAGCCTGACGAGCCCCGGGGAGGCGAAGCCCTCATAGAAGTTCGCGTGGAGGCTCTCAGCCGAGGCGTAGAGCCTCGGTATCTCAGGATCCCCCGTCTCCTCGTAGAGCCTACTTATCGCCTCAGCTAGGTCCCTATGCTTGAAGTGCTCCCAGCCCCTGGATTCGGCGACCGCCTTGACGGCTTCGGCCACCGCCCCCCAGACCTTCTCAGAGGCTTGAGCGAGGTCACCCTTAGCTAAGAGCACTAGGCCCTCGCTGAGATACCTCTCGCCAAGCCTGACGTACTTCTCCAAGCTCATGAGGCCCACGCCACCCTAGACCTATCCTCGGCACTATTTAAGCCAGCTGAGGGCGTCGAGGCGGGCGAGGAAACCCTTACGTTCGGGCCTCCTCCGACCGGCTGGCCGAAGGGTTGCATAAGGCTATCGCAGCCAGCTTTCTAGGCGGGTCCTTCGGCACGATCCTCGCAGGGTTCATCTGGGGCTCCGCTACCCCTTTGGGCTGGCCGTTCGTGGTCCTGGGCCTCGGCCTCGGTGCGATCTACGGCCTCGCCTTCCGCATAGTCGCCATCATCGGAAGCCTACCGACAAGCCTGATTCAACGCCACCGTAGGCGGAAGGCAACCCCGGAAGGAAGCCCAACGCCCCAGCCCTCGTCCTAGAACCCTTCCTGCTCCACGCCGGTAAGCTCCAGCCTCGTGATGTTGAGTTCTGTGCCTAGGAACTTGGCCATGTTCGGCGTGGTCTCTCGGCCCTTGCCTGAGATCAACCCGCGGGGATCAAGCCCGCCTTGAAGCCTCACCGTCACCTGGAAGCTGCTGGGCTCCCGGCTTTCTACCTTGGCCTCGTACAGGTAGCGTTGTTTCCCGGCGGAGCGGCCTCGGAGCGTGCCTTGGCGGATCTCCACGCCCTTGAAGGCCTCTTCTAAGGCCTCCAGCCTCTCAGCCGCCACCTCGCCCACGGCTTCAACGACCGCCCTGTAGGTCTCCTCGGTCTTCTCGCTTCGCTTAAGCCGCTTCACCTCCTCCTTGCTGGAGAAGCGGAGGCCGTGTACCTCTAACTGACCGGCGTTAGTCTCGTTCACCGCCCTTGTTAGGGCTTCGAGGTCGAGCAGCCGGTCTCTGGGCTTCTTGACCTCTAGGATGAAAGGGCGTCCGGGGCTGAGCACGAGCGTGTCTAGGCCTTCTCGGACCGCGGTGTGAAGCACCGCCGCCTCGCCTCCCGTGGCGCCGAGCATAGGCGCGGCGAGGAGTGATTCCACGGAGTCCTCCAGCCGCTTCCCCGTGCCCTTGCATTGCTCGCAGCCTGAGCCATGGCAGCTGGGGCAGAGCCGCGAGGTCTGAGGCAGCCCTATGACGGTCTTCACATAGCGGCCTGCCAAGTAGAGGGGGTTCACGTTCAGCTCTAGGCGGTCGGTGAAAGGGTCCAGCACGACGAGCATGTCCGGGGCCCTGTGCTCCACGGGCTTGCCCAGGGCCTCCGCGACTCGTTTGCCGACCCGGCGGCTGAGCTCGCCCCTAATGCTCTCGCCGAACCGCGACTTGGCACGGCTGCGGACCTCGTCCTCCCGCTCGACGACGGCGACGGGCAGGGCGACGCCAAGGAGGAAACTCCTGAAACCATAGGGCTTCAGGGCCTCGACGACCGTGGCTGCCTTCTCGTCAACGCGGTCCAAGAGGCCGGCGCAGAGGTGGCAGGGCTCAGGCTCAGGTATCTTCTTCACGCCTAGGGTTTCCAGCGTTTTCCGAGCCTCAGGGAACCTGCCCTTCGAAGCCAAGGCTCTGAGCAGCGCCACGCCCTCCCTTTTCTTGCCCTCAGAGACTCGTCGATGGGCTTCGGCCGTGAGGAGGACCTTGATGGCGCGGCCGCGCTCCTCATTCGTCAAGCCGTGGATGAGCATCCCGAACTGGCGACCGAGGCAGCTGTCGCAGAGCGCGTAAAGCCTCAGAAGCTCAAGGGAAGTCTCGACGAGCACGGCCAAGTCCTGCAGGGAGATAGAGCAGCAGGGATTTAAGGAGACACCTAGGGCCACCCTCGCCTCCTGCACTGCTCGGCTCCGTTAAGGCTCCATATTGCTCGAAGATGCATAATGCTAAATGCGGCCCTGGGCTATGCCCGGCCGGGGTTCTATGAGGATCGTCGATGTTAAGCCTCTGGTTCTCAGCGTTCCTCAGCATCCTAGGCCGCTGCGGTCCTCAGGCCGCGATGCCGGCCGCCACTGGTATCCTTGGCAGACGAGGACGATCGTGAGGGTTGAGACGGATAAGGGCCTCACGGGGCTCGGCGAGCTTCCCGGCGAGGAGGCGGGCTTCGTGGAGGGCGTGGTGAGGCCTCAGCTCTTAAACGAGGACCCGCTGAACATCGAGCGACTGGTGCGAAAGCTCTATGGGGTCTCAGGCGCCCGGTTTAGCGGCGTGGAGTACGCGTTCTGGGACCTCCTAGGCAAGGCCTTGGACGAGCGCGTCTGCGACCTGCTGGGAGGCTTCCGCGAGAGGGTGCCCTTCTCCGCGTACATGTTCTACGCTCTGCCGAGCAGCGACGGCTCCCTAGCGGCGCTCGCAAGCCCAGAGGCGATGCTGGACTTCTATGGGCCGCTTATCGACGAGTGCGGCTTCACGACGCTCAAGCTGAAGGGCGGGGTCTTCCCACCCGAGGTGGAGATCGCGACGATCAAGGCCTTCTATGAGCGCTATGGCTCCGGCTATCATCTGCGGCTCGACCCGAACACGAGCTGGACGAAGCAGGTCGCCATCGCCGCCGCGAAGCAACTGGAGCCCTACAGCCTAGAGTACATGGAGGATTTCACCGCGCCCCTGGAGGCCGTGGCCGACCTCAAGCGCCACACATGGCTGCCGACGGGGACGAACATGACCGTCGTTCGCTTCGACCAGATCCCGGAGGCGGTGAGGCTTAACGCGATCGACGTGATCCTCGGCGACCCGCATTACTGGATGGGCATCTGGGGCTTCAAGAAGCTCGCGGGCATCTGCGAGAGCTTCGAGCTGGGGCTCTCCATGCACAGCGGCGGGGAACTCGGCGTCTCGCTGGCGGCGATGATCCACCTAGCCGCCTCCACGCCGCAGCTCAAGTACGCCTGCGACGCGCATTACCACCATCTCCTAGACGACGTCATCAAGGGCGGCAAGATGACCTATCAGGGCGGCTACCTCTCCGTGCCCAAAGGGCCCGGGCTAGGCGTGGAACTCGACCCGGAGAGGGTGGCGAAGTACCAGAGGTTCCACGAGGAGACGAGGACGCTGCGGCTCGAGTACGATGAGGCCTACAGGGACATGGACCTAGGCTACAAGCAGTACTGGGTCCAGTCCCAGTTCATCGGCCACTAGCCGCCGTCGCCCGGGGCCCGCAAGCCGAGAACAGAGAGATTAAGAGGCGGGACGAGGGGCTGAACGCAGGGCGCAGACGGCGGAGCGTGAGCAGAGAATGTCTAGGGAAAGACTCCGGATCTACGCGAGGGAGCGCGTTGACCCCAGGCTCTGGGCGGCCGACGATACCCGGGAGGCTATGAGGCTTATCCCGGAGCAGCTGCGGGAGTTCCTGAGGAAGGGCTTCGCCCAGCGAATGCGAGACGACGTGACGCTGGCCGTCTTCACCCAAGAGCTGGAAAGCCCCGAATGCGAAGAGACCCGGAAGGTCGTGGAGGAGGTCGCCGGGCTCTCAGGCAAGGTCCAGGTCGAAGTGCTGGACTTCGCCAAGGATAGGGCTAAGGTCGAGGCCCTCTGCATCGACAAGATACCGGCCGTCGTCGTGCTCGGACGGAGAAGCTACGGCGTAAGGTTCTTCGGCCTCCCCTACGGCTACGAGCTTCACTCCCTCACGGAGGCCGTCATAGATGTCTCCAGGGGCAGCACGGGGCTATCGGAGACTACCAAGCAGCAGCTGGAGAGCGTCCAGAGGCCTATGCACATCCAGGTCTTCGTTACACTCAACTGCCCCCGCTGCCCCGAGGTCGTCAGGCTGGCGCATCAGTTCGCCGTGGAGAACCCCCAGATAAGCGCCGACATGGTGGAGACCTCCGCCTTCCCGTTCTTGACGCTGCGGTACGAGATCCACAGCGTCCCCAAGGTCGTCGTCAACGAGAAGAGCCTCTTCGAAGGCCTAGCCACCGAGGAAGAGTTCCTGAAACGCATCCTGTCAGCCTAAGGGCCTAAAGCCAACCTGCCTCCTCAGCCGCCCGGGGCAGAAGCCCCAGGATCACAGGAGCCGCGTGAGGCAAGAGCCTCAAGCCGCATCCGGGCAGGAGCGCCTCGACCAGCGACCTGTCGCCTCCTAGGGCGGCGTCCAGCCTCCTCAACCGCGCGGCGATGACGGAGATCGACTCTACCTCGCTCAGCTCGTCTCGGATCTGGCTCTTCACCACCGAGGCGCCCAGCCTCTTTCCCGCCTCGCGAAGCTCACGGCCACGCTCGGCCAAGATCTTGAGGTTCTCCTCTTCCTCGGCGCCGAAGAGGTTGATGACCAGCGTCTGTACACGGTACTCGCTCAGCAGGCTTGGCCAGTTCCGGGCGATGGGGCCGTCGAGGTGCATCCACGATGGCTTCCCGCCCATATGCTCGACGAGGGCGTTCACGTACTGCCACGGGGCCCGCGTCGGCTGATAGAGGTGGCTGGGGCAGTCGAACTGCACGATGTCCACGAGGCGGCTTAGCTCCTCCACGATCGGCCGGAGCGCCTCCGTGACCTCCCAGAAGAGCCTAGGATGCGCCCTCGCCGCCCCAGGGCTGTTCGCGAGAAGCTCCAAGCCGATCGTCACAGGGTCCGTCACCGTCGCCTTCAGCAGGACACCAGGCCGGTCCACGAGGCCTCTGAGAAGCCTGTTCTCCACCACCTCGTTCGTCTTCCCCGGCTCTTCCGGCGCCGTGACGGAGCCGACGAGGAAGCTCTTGAACGAGGCCCCAACCTGGCGGAGCTCTATGCCTCCTAAGTCTTGAGTGAAGCGTTCGACCATACCGTACGTGCGTGGGCCGCCGGGCTCCCCCGTGCCGATAACCCTGTAACCCAGCCTCAGAAGCTCGCGAAGCCAGTAGGCTACGTGCGACGAGGGGTACCCCTCAGGACTACCGCGGGCTGGGAGGCTTCCCACCGAGGCTAGGAGCATACAGGCCCATAGCGCAGGCCTCACTAAAACCTCTATGCTCCCGGATTCCATCCGAAGCCCGCTGGCGGACGAGGCTTGCGCTTCCACGAGCCAGACTCAAGGAGCCGAAGGCCGCTGAGTGCCTAAAGCCAGAACCTGACCGCGAGAAGGACGACTGACATGAGCCTGAGAGACGAAGGTTATGCACCGTGGGTTCCGCGTCATCCCCGGTTTCTTCTTCTCTTCCGGAGCTGGAGGAACGCGACGGGGACGGCTACGATGATGGCTGCGGCGGCGATGTACAGCCACGGTGGCTCCTCGACGACGAGCGGCTTAAGCGTCAGGGACTCGTTCGAGACGGCGATGCCCTCGATCGAGGGAATGCACTGGCCGAAGGTAGCCAAGCCCTGCGTCGCGGCGATGTTCACGACCTCGAAGGCGACGGGCTGCGTGGCACTAAGCTTATGAACGCCCACAGGAATGGCCAGTATCCCATCCGCGGGCACCCTAAGCTGCGCGTCGTCCAGCGTCACCACGGTCTCCTTCTCCGCGAAAAGGTAGGCCTCGCCCACCGGCAGGTCCAGGTAGGCGGTCTGGCCCGCTTGGAGGCCCCCGTAGGCTATACCGCCGTCCCCGTCCTGCGTCCGATAGAAGACAAGCATGGGCTTCGTGCTCTCCACGCCCATGTTGCGGATCGTGATCCTCATGCTCGTGTTCGCCCCGGCGTTGACCGTCAACTCACGGAACCTCTTCTGGAACTCTAGGTCTACGACCGTCACGTCGCCGGTCTCCGCCGATGTCAGGGCGAACCATCGCTGGGCGAATTCGCCTCCGCCCGCGGACCAGGGATGAGCGGCGCCGTAGAAGAGGCTTCCGACGAAGCCTCCTCTCACGGCCGGGTAGAAGCATGGGGCCTCCTGCGCCGCGGCCTGAACCATTATGTTGCCGGTGGACTCAATCCGGTAGACCTCCAGGGGGACAAGGGGCACCTCCATCGCCGTGTTCGCGCGCAACGTCAACTCGCGATGCTTCGTGCCGTTCCTCGTCCATACGCTCACGGTGCTCTCCTCCAGGGCGTATATCCTATGCGGGAAGCCTATCACGTAGACCGCGGTGACCTCGCCCTGAAGGGCGGTGATGATGAACTCCCTGCCCGCGTAGCCGCCTTCCACGCTCGTGTAGAAGGTGCTCACCCAGAGGGTCTGAGCCGGCGCAAGTTCGCGTAGCCCGCCGACTAGGAAGACTGAGGCCGGCTTATCGGAGACCAGCTTGAAGAACGACCCGTTCCGTACCGCTAGAACCCTGGTCTCCAGCTTGTCTAGGCGGAAGCTGTCTAAGAGCGTGCCCTCGGGCAGAAGGTAGGCGCGGACATTGGTGCCCTCATCGTCGCCGACGACGGCGACGAAGGCATGGTCGCGCACCGAGAGCGGGTCGATAACGTAAGCGCCTACCTCGCCTGGAACCGTGACGTTACGCCAGATCCTCGACGGCACATAGCCATAGTACACGTAAGAGCTCTCGGCCGCGGAGACCGCCGCCCTAACCTCAGGCCGCGCATACGAGGCGGCCACGAGCGATGTGGCAAGGATTACGCCAAGGAAGGCGAGGTGAAGAGCCTGACGCATCGGGGGTCTCCCTCTGCTTCGAAGCGTCGCCGTGTAGGTCATCGGCCGCAGCCCTGCTTCGCTTCGCGACGTAGCGGCGGGCGTCCGGTAAAAGGATATGGGAGACGAAGGCTATTAGGCGCCGGCCCATTAAGTGCGAAGGCCGAGTTGTGGCGTGAGGGGTTTGACCTGTTGTCGCCGCGTGAACGTGTGCTCAAGGCTATAGCCTTAGAGACGCCTGACAGGGTTCCGATCGATATCTCCATGCGAACCGAGGTGTTCGAGAAGCTCCGTGAACATCTAGGCTTCAGCCCCGAAAAGTCGGAGAGAGTTTACGAGGCCTTAGGTATGGATACCCGGGGCACAGGGCTCCGGATGAAGAGCCGTTGGGGCGTAGCCCTGACGGGGAGCACCTACGTCTCCGGCGGCCCTGAGAGGGAGGGTTTCCGGCCTGTGAGACGTGAGGGTAGGTTCGAGGTCGGCCGGGATGTCTGGGGCGTGGAGAGCATCTGGGCCCCGGACCGGACCTATACTTTCACGCTTAGCTGGCATCCGCTCCAGCACATGGGGCTGGAGGAGTACCCCTGGCCTGAGATCGACCTAGACAGCATAAAGTGGGTCCAAGCCACTAGACAAAGGTATGAGGACTACTGCCTGTACGGAACGGTTACGCACGTCTTCCAAAGGGCCTGGTGGCTTCTGGGCTTCAACCAGACGATCGTTGAGATGTACAGGAACTCGAAGCTCATCAACCAGGTCCTCGACCGCTTGGGCAGGCTTCGCATAGAGCAGGGCAGGCTCCTCGCCGAGGCGGGGGTGGACGCCTTCACCTCGCCCGACGACGTAGGCGCCCAACGGGGGCTGATGATGCACCCGGACCTCTGGCGTAGGCATCTCAAGCCGCGCCTCGCGGAGTTCATCCGGGCGGCGCACAGCTGGGGCGTAAAGGTCGCCTATCACACGGACGGCGACGTGCGAGCGATACTCCCAGACCTTGTCGAGATCGGCCTAGACGTGCTCGATCCCGTGCAGCCAGAGTGCATGCACCCCCTGGAGGTGAAGAGGCTCTCTAAAGGCCGGGTCTGCCTCCAGAAGACGATCGGAACGCAGAGCACGCTGCCCTTCGGGACGCCCGAGGCGGTTAAGGAGACGGTCTGGGAACGGATACGAACCCTAGGCCCCGCCGGGCTGATCCTCGGCCCCTGCAACGCCGTCCAACCCGACGTGCCCCCTGAGAACCTCATCGCCCTCTGCGAGGCGGTCAAGAGCTATCCCTACGCTTAGGAATTACCCCAAAGCCTCAGGCTGCGTTTGTCTGGAGTTCCACGTAGCTTAAAGGACAGCGATACTGCTTGGCACACTAGGGTTAAGCCGTAGCTCCCATAAGTGAAGGCGCTTCCCCCCTCTTTTTGTGAGGTGGTTTGTATGAGAATCTCAGCTTGCCGGGATGCTGATGACGCAACCTCAGTAGCCAGATGGTGACAGCCAGCGCGCGAGTGAAGTCAGGCGCTCAATCGAAGGGGTCGTGGTCTTCCCGCTTTCATTCATCCACGGCCACTACTGGCGGGTTCAGTCTTCCTCCGGCTTCTGGAGACCACCAAGCCAAGCTGATCCTTCTAAGCCGTTCGTTCATGGCTTCAGCCCCGGTATCAGCCTTTTGAAGATTAAGCATACGACTTGGGCTGGGGGCAATTCTTTCTCCTCCGCGGTCAGGGGGACTCTGCGTTCCTCGGCTTCGTCCACAAGGTAGTCTCTGCGCTGACACCTTTTATATGCCTCGTAGGCTCAAGGTGTATGTGCTGGGACCAAGCCTGCCTCTTTCCCGCGTACTGACGTAGAGCTGGGGGAGGTGTTGCGGGTTGGGCCTGCGCTTATCTGAGGTAGGGGGCGTCTGCCCAAGATGCGGCTTGACTTGCCGGTCTTTCCGACGGCTGCGTTTCTGAGCAGGTTTAGGGCTTTGAGGACGGCCTGAAGCTTCTCGTTCTCCCGGTTCAAGCTGATCATCCTGACGGCGCCGAGGTGTCGGTCCTCGATCAGCCCCTCGGCTTTGAGGATGGTTAGGTTCCTGCTTACGTGTATGTAGGTGCTGTTCACTCGCCTGACCAGCTCGTTGACGTTCATTTCGCCTCCCTGAAGCGCTAGGAGTATTCTCTGCCTGACCAGAGAGGTCAGGACTCTATCCAGAATCCAGCACCCTAAACCTGATCTCGCATATTCTGGCTTAATGAGCACCGCGAACACTTTGAAAGCAGAGATAAGTGAAAGTAATCCCGATATCAAGATTACTTTCACTCACTTTCACTGACCAAACTGTTCGTCTTCCTTATCCACTCCAAAAGCGACCACTGAATCAAGGAGGTGATAAGGCATGAACCGAATGAAAGCTCTGAGCATGGTTCTGATGTTGATCGTGATGGGTGCCATGTTTGTTGTTCCGGTAAGGGCTGCGGATGATAACTACGGAGCCCTTAAAGAAAATAGTGGTAGCTACAGGGCGTACACGGGCGTGCAAAGTCTAAAGAGAATAGGAAGCGGCTTCTCTCCGACTCTCTGGCGATGGGTCTGGTCAGGTCTAGGTCTCTTCTATGTAGACGACTACGAGGAGATAGCGGAGATTGGGGTAAGCTGCTATCAGCAGGTAGGATGGAAAGAATACTCTCTCTACATCTCTATCAAAGACGGTGCAAATCAGTGGTCTCGGAAGTGGTCGCAAGGATGTAGTGCAGATACCGACTACAATCTAACGATCTCATGCAGCGGCAATACAGCATCTTTCTATGTTGACGGAACACTATGGCAGTCTTACACATACACACATAGCAACTGGCTCCAGGGAAACAAATATGCAGAATGTACGATTGAGTGCACCGATGATATATCGGGCACTAGCCTAGAACTGGTCCATGAGGATCACGGACTGAAGTATCGCACAACAGGCGGATGGAACGATTGGTCGAACAGCCTACAC
>Ga0315307_1001597_pt1 | contig 10160 bp, 10 predicted proteins | sample TDP2_MG_FD_203079 | JGI IMG/M metagenome (GOLD analysis project Ga0315307, IMG submission 203079) | Freshwater sediment microbial communities from Lake Towuti, South Sulawesi, Indonesia - TDP2 | ecosystem: Environmental > Aquatic > Freshwater > Lake > Sediment | place: Indonesia: South Sulawesi... | reverse complement strand
GACTGGAAACACCAGCGTCATTCGCAAGGAACACATGGTCAAAATGAAAAACGGCGCCATACTGGCTAACAGTGGACACTTCAACGTAGAAATCAACCTACAGGATTTAGAAGGCATGACTGTGTCAAAAAGAACCCTAAGACCCAACCTAGAAGAATACAATCTGCAAAACGGAAAGAAAATCTACTTGTTAGCCGAAGGAAGACTGGTAAATTTGGCTTCTGCTGAGGGACACCCATGTGAAGTCATGGACATGTCTTTCGCTAATCAAGCTTTATGCGTTGAATACATTGTGAAAACCAAAAAGCTTGAGCCAAAAGTGTACAGTGTGCCCAAAGAAATCGACAATCTGGTGGCAAGGCTGAAGCTAAAAGCCATGGGCGTAGAAATTGATGAACTAACCGAAGAGCAAGAGAAATACATAGCAACATGGGAAGCAGGAACCATCTGAAGGAACATTCATCACAACACGAAGCCTATTAGGATCCAAATAGAGGGGCTAGGTCACAAGTGCGCACACACACGTAAAAATTGTTTCCCAATCACTTCAGCGTTCATAAACGGTAAAAGTTAAAACACAACACAACGATTAACATAAGCGTCTAACCTGACAAGGAGCGCACAAAATATGTTCAAAGCTAAAATATCCGATGCTAAACTACTACGAGACATGATAACAGCCATATCCACACTGGTAGATGAAGCTACATTCAACATAACACCCGAAGGCATCAAACTAAGAGCCATGGACCCATCACGAGTAGCCATGATAGACTTTGAAATGCCAAAAACCACATTCGACGAATACACCGCTGACACACCAACAAAAATGTGCCTCAACATAACCGAACTACTAAAACTACTACGCCGAACAAGCAAAGACGAATCAGTAGAACTCACACTAGACGAAAAAACAGGCAGACTAAACGTGAGCATAAAAGGCAAATACGACCGCACATTCAACATGCCCACACTAGAAGCAACAGAAGAAGAAGTACCAACACCAAAAATAACCTTTAACGTGCGAGCAAAAGCCACAACCGAAGGCTTAAACGAAGCCATCCAAGACGTCCAACTCGTAAGCGACCACGTACGCATAGAAATGGACAACGAAAAAATGACCATGCGCGCAACAGGCGACCTCATGGGCGCAACCGTTGAACTCAAAAAAGGAAGCGACGCGCTGTTAGACCTAGAAGCAAAAGAACCGTCAAAGGCAACATTCAGCCTAAGCTACCTTTCAGAAATAATCAAAACAGCCGCTGCAACCAGCGACGTAGCCACACTGGAATTCTCAACTGACATGCCCATACGAATAGATTTTCAACAACCAAAAGAAGGAAAACTAACATTTTATCTTGCGCCGCGCATAGAAGTAGAATAGGCGCAGCCTACGTTGGAGAAAAAACTGTTCTTAACACGCAGCGACCTAGCCAAATATTCGTTCACCCCTCAAGCAGCCGAGCATATTCAAGCATTAGACTTAAAAATCACCGACCTAGCCAATTCAGAATACACTCAAGTCTTGAGCAGAGCCGAAAAACGAATAGAAGAAGCCATATTGTACGCCTTGGTGAGCGAGCAACCACGCAACGACGAAATTGAAATTCTCTCGTTCCCAATCGCGGTTATGATGGTCTCAACCACAAAAGATGTCTTTCTTAAAAGAAGATACGCCCTAGCTGAAGCCAAGAGAGCCTACAACTTACTTAAACAAGAAAACAGAGACAAAATCATACAAATCGCAAACACCTTCAACTGGAAAATAAAACCAGCCAAATCAGAAACAACAGACTTCGCCTTGCACTTCACAGACTTTCTCAGAAACACAACAGGCTTCCACGAAACAAAGTGGAAACTCGTCAACCGAACAATGCTCAACGGAGAAATCCTCTTAACAAGAGACGAAACTGCCCGTCTACTAGCCGAAGAAGTCAGAGGGCACATTGAGAAAAAACTCGACACAAAAATAGGATTAGAACTGCCACAAGGCATCGCCAATCGTGTAGAACGACTCCAACAATTATTTCTGAGCAGAAAGGGAAAGATGCGCCTAGAAGAAATGCCTAAAGAAATAGTTTTAGACGCCTTTCCACCTTGCATTCGTCAATTGTACAACACCATAATTTCTGGACGACACATATCTCATGTTGGACGATTCGCCCTCACAACATTCTTGATAAATTCAGGTATGACCGTGGACAACGTAGTCGACTTGTTTCGATCGCTCTCAGATTTTAACGAACGAATGACCCGTTACCAAGCAGAGCACATAGCAGGTGGAAGAGGCTCAAGAACCAAATATATTCCACCCAAATGCGACACATTGCGCACACACGGCGTCTGCCCAGGCATGGACGAAATATGCAGAAGAATACACCACCCGCTGGCTTATTACCGAAGAAAACTACGAATAATGCAGACAGCAACCGAGACTTCGACTGCGCCGCGGGTGTGAACAAAATCGAAACTAAAGCCTTCATTCAAGAAAAATTCGCCGAATATTACAGACTGAACTCAGCTAGCATCGCCCCCCCAAGTTCGCTGGCAAATCGTGAATTTGCGTTTCTTCTGTTCAAAGAGAGAATGATGCTTCGGCACAAAGGGATCAAAAACGCAGAAGAATTAAGAACTCTATTAAAAACCGTGGTGCCCTCAGACGTTTACTACTCGAGCGCCTACTACGAAAAACCAGAAGAAGAAATGGAAGCCAAAGGATGGTTGGGCGCCGACTTAGTCTTCGATATTGATGCGGATCATATTCCAACTCCTTGTGGCAAAAAACACGACACATGGACCTGCAACAACTGTGGAGCAACAGGACGAGGCACACCTCCAGAAATGTGTCCAAGCTGCAAAGGGCAAAAGTTCGACGACAAAAGCTGGCCGTGTGAAATATGCTTGGAGTCTGCGAAGAGAGAAACCATGAAGCTCATTGATGTTTTGACCCGAGACTTTGGCTTGTCGCCTCAAGAAATGACCTTTGCCTTTTCTGGACACAGGGGATACCACGTTCACGTCGAGGACGAAGTTGTTCAAACTTTGGATCAAGTTGCTCGTAAAGAGATAGTTGATTACATGGTTGGAATCGGTTTGGAGCCCATGTTTCACGGATTAGAAGAGAGCAGAGGTCCAAACTTGGAAGAGGCGGGCTGGAGGGGAAGAATAGCCAAGGGGACATATGAATTTCTTCTCAACACCACCGCAGAACAATTAGAAGAAATGGGTTTAAAGAAGGGCGTGGTTAACAGCCTAATCAATCAGCGAGACAAAATTTTAGAGAGTTGGAAAAGCAGAGGACCATGGAAAATGAAGGTTGTTAGCCCCGAGAGTTGGAAGAAGATTGTGCAGAAAGCCATTGAAAACCAGTCAGTGAAAATTGACACCGTGGTCACAACTGACATTCATCGTTTAATCAGGTTGACTAATACGCTTCATGGGAAGACTGGTCTGAAAAAAATTCAAGTGTCTGCCTCGGACATTGAACGATTCGACCCATTAAAGGACGCCATAGCTTTCACAGAAGACAAAATTAGTCTTTTGGTTTTTGAGGCTCCCGAGTTTAGATTGGGAGACGAAAGATACGGTCCGTATAGGAATATGGAAGTTGAGTTGCCGACAGCTGCAGCTTTGTTCCTGTTGTGTAAAGGTGCAGCGCAGGTGAAGGAGGAAAATTGACATGTATGACGAGCTTTACGAGGCTTGGAAAAAGGAGAAGGAAAACACAGAGGTTCAGCCGCTTCCTAAGGATTTCTTCGATAGATTGGCACAGTATGCGAAGAAATTGAGGGAAGAGGGACGAATGTTGGATGAGAAAGCAACTAGAGCGAGGCTTCTTCTATGCGAGTCAAAGAACGTAAAAAAACTGTGTGGAGAATTGATTCAACTTCGATATGAGAAGGTTCTGAGAAAGGTGATGGCTGGAGAAACAGTGGTTAAAGAGGGCTTGACTGACGACGAAGAAAAACTCTTTCGAGAGATGGTTACATCAACTGAATCGTATCAGAATTTTTTGAAAGGTGTGCTCAGTGGGCGTTCTCTAAGCGTTGAGATTGAGGTTAAGGAGAAAGCGAATAAACGCTTGTTACGATTTTTGCAGGAGATTCCAGCTATTATTGGAGCTGATATGAAGACTTATGGACCTTTTAAGCCCGAAGACGTAGCAAGTATGCCTGCTGAAAACGCAAGAATTCTTGTAAAGCAGGGTTTGGCTGTTGAGGTAGAAGTAAAGACATAATTTTTACGTGTGTGTGCGCACTTGTGACCTAGCCCGTCTATTTGGATCCTATTAGAAAGTGATACTGAGTGAGGGAGAGACAGAGAGAGACGCCTAGAGGGGGGTCTAGAGCCCTCTATTTGGCTCCTATTAGGCTTCAAATATGAAATGTGTCATTTGAAAGGTAGAGATTGAGACGGGTATGGTTTCGTTTCGATTCATCAAAGAAGTTTTTTGTCTTTCAAAGCATACCCATTTTCGCTTTCTTAGGCGAGACCATTCGTGCCGAGAAATGCGTAGCAGACTAAGCGAACGTCTTCAATTGCCTAGGTACGTGATCGTCCATTCGTGGCATTTAATTTGTTCCATTGTATTTTAATAAAAGGTCTTATCTTTGAATCATTACGAGAAAATGTGCAAGTCGAAAACCATGTCTCGATTGTGGAGAGTAGTCAAAAACAAGAATATACAAATGTTGATTGCGTATGGAGGACTGCGAAGTATAGTATCGATGGGTAGCGGCCTTTTCGCTTTCTATGTTCTGTCTATTTTATTGGTTCCTCCAAGGATTCTCGGAATCATAATTTCCTTGGGGTTCTTAGCCTCAGCGCTGGGGGCCATTCTGGGAGGATATCTCACCGATAAGATGGGAAGAAGACATACTTTTGTTGTTTCCTCCATCTTAGCAGGATTAGGCTGGATAACACTTTCCCTTAGCCAAGATTGGACCCAGGTGGCGTTTTCATACGGAATGATAAATGGAATGATGGTATTAGCCTTTCCTGCGCACACTGCGGTAGTTTCTGATAGTCTGCCCGAGGACGTAGGTGGGGGTCTTGGCATGTTGAACACAGTTATTAGCATGGTATCGACTATTGGAGCCGTTTTAGGAGCGGCTACCGCTAAGTATCTAGGGTTTAGATTTCTATTTGTTATTATATCTTTTCCGTGGTTTTTCTCGGTATACCCTATTTTAAGAATTAAGGAACGCATATCAGAAGAAACCGAAAAGCCTTTCCAGTTAAGAGGTTTTAACTTCCTTCGTATAGTAAGAGAGAGCCCAAGCCTCTTTATTCTATCATTGTCTGTCCTTCTCGTCTCAGTTGGAGGATACGTTGCAAGTTTTTACCCTGATTACGTTAACAAAGCGTTTAATGTTGATGCCCTTCAGATAGGCTTTTTTGACTCAATCTACTTTGCTATATGGGCCATTACTAATTATCCTATGGGTTTATTGTCTGACAAAGTAGGTAGAAAGAAGGTCATTGTTTTAGGCTTCATACTAGTGGGACTTGCTTGGTTTTTCTTTCCGATTCCTCGGTCTCTCTTTTGGCTTTTCGTTCTCTATGCCATTTATTCGTTGGGAAACTCTATGGGCTTCTATACCACAGCTTTAGCTATGGATGTCTCGTCAGAGCAGAAGAAGGGCGCAGCCGTAGGCATTTTTAATTTTTTCATGTATGTAGGCGCGTTTCTTAGCGGAATTCTAGGAGGTATTCTATGGGAAACCATGGGCGATTTAACATCGTTCAAAATAGCGTTTATAACATTTATAGTGGTGGCTTTAATTATAAATTTCCTCGTTAAACAGGCGGCGCCAAACCGAAAGAAGAAACTTGAAGCATGAAATGATAGCCAAATAGGTTTGAACGACTGTTTATGTTTTAAATTCGAGTTATTAGTGATATTCCGCACTTTTGAACTTGCCTGCGCTGAGAATCAAGCATTAGAAAACTTTTCATTCTTAAACTGTAATAAACTACGCTTTAATAATTAGGAGCAAATTGAGTCAAGATGAAACGTGAAGATTTTCTCAGCGCACCTGTGGTGCATATGGAAATCCAGCCTAAAATGACTGTGAACCAACTTATACAACAATTTGACAACGCAGGTTCTTTTGGAGCAGGCAGATTAGCCTCAGCGTGCGACATTTTTGAACATATGGTCAGAGATGAAGAATGCACAGTCTTTCTCGCTTTGGCAGGTGCATTGGTGCCAGCTGGTCTACGCACAACCATTGCTGATTTGATTAGAAAAAAACTTATAGATGCGCTTGTGAGCACTGGGGCAAATATAGTGCACGACCTCATCGAGGCTTTGGGAGGGCATCATTTTAAAGGACACTGGTTCGTTGACGACTACCTACTCTATAAGTATCACATATACCGCATCTACGATGTGTTTGTTCCAGAAGAAGACTTTGTGAAAGCCGACAAAACCCTCATAGAAATGTTTGACGAAATCGCTGCAAAAAACGTTGGAAACACGCTTTCCACCAACGAACTCATGCACGAAGTTGGAAAGCGACTCAAAGACCCAGATTCCATTGTTAGGTCAGCATACGAATCCAATGTTCCAATTTTTTTGCCAGCCATGCGTGACTCTGAATTCGCGTATATACACCGTGTTCACACTATTCGCAACAAAAAAGGGAAGGCGCTGACAGTAAACGCTTTTCAAGAGGTGCCTGAAATGTTGAAAATGATGGAGCAGTCAGAACGACTCGGCGTAGTTATCCTCGGAGGCGGTGTGCCTCGCAATTCTGTTCAACACGCTGCTTTGATGACTGGGAAAGGCTTAGACTACGTTGTCATTATCACCACCGATAGACCTGAACCAGGCGGGCTTTCAGGCTCCACTATAGAAGAAACAATCAGTTGGGGAAAGACAAAGCGAAAAGCCGCCAAAACCATGGTGATAAGCGATGCGTTGATCGCTTTTCCCTTAATGGTTGCAGCGGTTCTGGAGCGTCTTGGAAAAGATTTTCACCGAACAGGAAAAACATAAGAAAAAGGAGGACGCATAACTCTTGAAAAACATAGTCAACTCGGAAAAGAGATTTTGCGGAAACTGCCGTTACCACAACACGTATGACTATCCAGACCAAATTTTCTGCTTTGTCAAATTTCAGAAACTGAGCAACCCCGTTGTTTCAACCCTTGACCACTGCGACCAATGGGAGTATAAACACCAAGAATGCTTTTGTTTAGAGGACACGATGAAAAAGAACAAGAAAAAAACTTAGAGATACATGGCATTATTGCTATCTAAACGTATCAGAGTTTAAGGAGAAAGTTTGTTAAGCCGCCTTCTTCCTTCTTCGCCTTCTAACAGGCTTCTCCTCTTCGACTTTCGCAGGCTCTTCTAAAGCTGGAGCCGGGGGAGTCGGAACTTCTTCTGCTGGCGGAGGTGTGGGTGTTGGTGGCGGTGGGGCAACTGGAACTTCCTCTACTTTTTCCTCAACTGGTGGAAGCGATGGAGGTGGAGAAGGTTCGACGGGTAATGGCGGAGGCGCTCTAGGAGTGGGAACGGCAACCTTAGGTCTTAAAGCGTAACCTCCTACGGCGAATAGTATACCTAAAATCACAAAGATCGCTATGACCATTTGACCCAAAGTCTGTTCGAGAGTGTATCCTGGAACTGCGCTTGCCAAGAACACGCCTGCAATTATAAAACATATCAGAGCAACAACGTATAAGCTGTAATCGGTTCTCATTTCGTTCTGCCTCTTTTTAGTCTCTGTTAGATTCATGCGAAACAACTTAAATAATTTTCTAACGAATTTGACATGTAAACCGAAACTGAGGCGCACTGAAAGGTATAAAGACCCTTTTCCTCTCTTTTTGTGTTCGATAGATAGATAAACAAGATGAATCCCTTAATCTTTGGTGTAATTTGTGTGGATGCGCAAAGGTGAACAGATAGTCGTTCGAATGCCGAAAGAATGGGGAGGCATAGTTCCGTCCGAAATCTTCTTGGATGAGGCAAAGAAAATTGTTGATGAATCAGAGAAAAAGGACATTGTTTTAAGAGCGTTAGGAGGAGTTGGAATAAGACTTCACAGCCTCCACCATGTTGATTTTTGCAAGAGAATGAGCAGACTGGGGTTGGGTCAACAAGAATTCAGCGACCTAGATTTTATGGCTTATCGCAAGCAAAGGAGCATTATGGAAGGCTTCTTCAAATCTCTAGGCTATGTTAAAAGGATAACCACGCTTTCAACCGCGTCTTCTGAAAGACAAATATACTTTCATCCCGAAGGATGGCTTTCGGCAGACGTATTTTTCGACAAGTTGTTAGTCGCAAATCATCCACTAGACTTCCGTGAACGATTAAAATTAGATTACCCAACAATCTCTCTAGCAGACCTGTTGCTAGAGAAGTTGCAGATTGTCACGTTCAGCGAAAAAGATTTGAAAGACACTTTAACTCTTCTGATTTCCCACAACATTGGAGAAAAAGATGAAAGTGAGGTAATAAACACCAAACACATAGCCACACTTCTATCAAAAGACTGGGGGCTATGGTACACAACAACAAGCAACTTGAAGAAAATTCAGTCTTTGATGCCTCAAATGCAATCGGTGACTGAAGAAGAGAGAAATCAGATTCTTTCGAGGGTGCATCAGCTTTTAGACTACATAGAACATAAGCCCAAGACCAACGCATGGAAACTACGCGCAATCGTTGGCACCAAAAAAATATGGTATCAACACGTCGAGACTGATGAACTATAAATTAGCAAGTCAAAAAGGAAGCAATAAAATTGAACAAAGAAGAATATCTCTCAAAAATTGAGCGTAGGCTTAGTAAACATTCTTTAATAGCAACATGGGATAAAAAAGAACAGAACGTTAAGTTAGATACGATAAGCTTTGACCTCGTTGTGAAAGGAGACACAAGCAAAATATCTATAGGTTTTTTGGCACGCCTCCTCGCTTCGGTTCTCCTACCTAAACAAAAAGTCGCCGTGATGGTCACAATCGTAGAGAGGGAAAAGCCGATGGCAGTGGAAGGCTTGGTAGAAATAATAAGTGCTGCGAAAAAGTATATGATTGCAGAAAAACTTCGCTGGAGTTGGCTGGTCGTTGCCGCTTTCGAGGATTTCCTTGCGAACACGCTGAGATTTGCTGAGGAATATTATGAGGAAAACATGGCAATCATATTGGTTAACCTTAGGAAAGAAAAAGTCTCAGCGTTTACCCATTCAGGTCTTGGACGGTCTGGCTCAGGTCTTTTGAAACCTTAGGCTTGCAAAGCATGTTTAAAGCTATGTGACTAATCCTTTAGTTCTGGCGTAACCTATCCAAGCGAGAGCAGCGCCTATAAGTGTTAGTGCAACACCAAGAAAGGAAAGAGTTGAGTCTTTTATCTGTAGAACGTCGAACATGAGCACTAAACCTATGACCATTACGGGCAGACCTATGCCAATCATTCCCTTTGATATTTTGTCCATGACGTTTGCCTCCTTGAGAGAATGCAATAAAATTATTCATGTTTAATAAATCTTGTGAAAACTTGACTTTGATTTATTCTGCAGGAATGGCTGTGAAATGTTCCCGCCAAACACCAGGTTTTTTAAGAACCTTAATCCCATTGTAATCTGCATTAAAGAGTGTTAATTTGTAGTCGCGTGGTTTCCCTTTGCTTTTGTTAATTCCTTCGCTTAGGCGATTCATAAGCTCCTGATTGAGTTCTCGCAGATGGGCGCTCTTTCCCTTAAACTTGTCTGCGGATTGGTCAAAGAATTTCTTTATCTGTTCCTTAACGAAGTATCTGACAACGAGAACACTGATTCCAAATATCAAAACATAATCGAAAATGGTCACGAATGTAGAAGCATTGATATTCCATGAGGGACTTAGACTTAGACCCATCATAACGGCTAAGATGAAAACTATTGCGTAGCTCAATACACCTAAGAAACGCAGTAGAAGCGCTAAATTCATCATGAACATAACTTTGGCTGAAGACGTAGGAAGGTCCATAATAGCTTCTAGGTCTCGTCTAATAGACTTCCACTTTCGACCAGTGTCCGTCAGGCGAACCTTCCTCACAATCCTTTCAACAGATTTTAGTTCTGCACATCGCCCGACGCGAAAGCCATCGATTGCGGATATCAGAGTTGCTAAATCCTCTAGTTCTGGTTTTTTTTTGCGACGGC
>Ga0315307_1001595_pt1 | contig 10168 bp, 8 predicted proteins | sample TDP2_MG_FD_203079 | JGI IMG/M metagenome (GOLD analysis project Ga0315307, IMG submission 203079) | Freshwater sediment microbial communities from Lake Towuti, South Sulawesi, Indonesia - TDP2 | ecosystem: Environmental > Aquatic > Freshwater > Lake > Sediment | place: Indonesia: South Sulawesi... | reverse complement strand
ATTAGGGAGCACAATCCTGAATGCGAGGTTTACGTTTTCTACAACGACCTCAAAGTCTTCGGCAAAGGATTCCAAGATTTTGTCAACAGAGCCAAAAATGAGTGGGGCGTAAAATACGTCAGGGCGCTTCCCGGAGAAATCGTAGAAGACCTGAAAACAGGCGAGCTCACAATCTGGTACGAAGACACTACGGAGAACGTAACAAAAAATATGAAAGCAGATATAGTCGTTCTCTGCCCGGCTCTAGTTCCAAGGGTAACCAGTAAGGAATTGGCTGGCATCCTCGGATTAGAGCTCGACGAATTCGGTTTCATGAAATCTAAAGACCCTCTCTTCGCACCAGTCGACACAAACCTTTCAGGCATTTATATATGCGGATACTGCCAAGGCCCCAAAGACATTCCTGAATCGGTTGCCCAAGCCAGTGGAGCAGCTGCAAGGGCTGCTGAAGCAATAGTGGTGGCGGCAGGCAAGGAGGCCCATTAAATGAAACAAGGCGAAAAGGAAACTCCGAGAATCGGAGTGTTCATATGCCATTGCGGCATCAATATAGGCGGCGTTGTAAATGTACCTGAGGTAGTGGCTTACGCCAAAACGTTGCCGGACGTCTTTTACGCAGAGGATAATCTTTACACTTGTTCCTCTGATGGGTTAAACAAAATTAAGGAAGGCATAGGGAAATATAATCTTAACAGGGTGATAGTGGCTTCGTGCACGCCTAGAACTCATGAGCCGTTGTTTCGAGCCACTTGCGAGGAAGCTGGCGTAAACAAATACCTTTTTGAGATGGCTAACATCAGGGAGCATTGCTCCTGGGCTCACATGCATGAGCATGAAAGGGCAACGGAGAAGGCTAAGGACATCGTGAGGATGGCTGTGGCTAAGGCTCGTCTACTTCAGCCCCAGACAGAGCCTGAAATAGACGTAACACCTTCAGCCCTAGTTATCGGCGGCGGCATCTCCGGAATGACCGCGACTCTCTGCCTCGCCGATCAAGGTTTTAAGGTTTCTTTAGTCGAGAAAGAGCCAGAACTTGGCGGCATGCTCAGAAACTTGCACAAGTTATATCCAACCATGCAAGATGCTTCTGAAAGTTTGGGACACTTTATCGAAGCTGTGAAGTCAAACAAGAGCATCGACGTGTTTACGTCAACTGTCGTTAAGGAAGTTAAGGGTTTCATTGGAAACTTCAAAGTTACCCTTCAAAAAGGCAACTCTGAAACAGCGAATCTTGACATAGGCACAATAGTTGTGGCTACAGGAGCCACAGTATTCGAGCCTGTTGGGATGTACGGGTATGGGGAACATGAAAACATAATAACCCAACTTCAGCTTGAACGCCTCCTTAAGGAGGGCAAATTAAAGAAACCTGAAAGAGTAGTCATGATTCAATGCGTGGGATCCAGAGAAGAAAAGGGAAGAACCTACTGCTCCAGAGTATGTTGTATGACCGCCCTCAAAAACGCCATGCTCATAAGGGAATTATATCCAGAAACAGAGGTTTATCTCCTCTACCGCGACTTACAAACCTATGGACAACGCTACGAACACCATCACAGAGAAGCCCAAGACAAGGGCATTAGGTTCATCAAATACGCTCTGGAAAAATCGCCAGAAGTTTCCGCTGGCAAAAATGGAAAACTTGAAGTTAATATCTATCACGCTCTTCTCGGTGAGCAACTCAAAATAGAAAGCGATCTCGTCGTGTTGTCGACGCCTCTAATTCAGCACGAGGATGCAAAAGAACTGTCCAAAATGCTTAAGGTGCCACTTGGTTCAGACGGATTTTTCTTCGAGGCCCACGTTAAACTGAGACCCATAGAATTCGCAACCGACGGAATATACGTATGTGGCACGGCCCACAGTCCAAAAGACACGGCGGAAAGTGTTTCGCAGGCTTTCGGGGTTGCTTCAAAGGCAGCCATTCCAATGGCCCTCAAACGGCTAAAAACCGAGGCTATAACAGCCCTGGTGGACGAGGATCTTTGCAGTGGATGCAGAATCTGTGAAGCGGTTTGCGAGTACAGCGCCATTGAAATGCAAGAGAAGGAAGGAAAACTCACGTCGAAGGTTCTTGAGGCTTTGTGTAAAGGCTGTGGCACTTGCGGCGCCTCTTGCCCCACTGGAGCCATAACCATGCGTCACTTTACAGACAATCAACTAATCGCTCAGATTAAAGCAGCACCACAGGTGGTAAAGGAGGTAGCGAAAACATGACTGAAGAATTTGAGCCAAAAATCGTTGGTTTCCTCTGCAACTGGTGCTCCTACGCTGGCGCTGACTTAGCGGGAGTCAGCAGAATTCAGTATCCCCCAAACCTGAGAATCATAAGAGTAATGTGCAGCGGCAGAATTGACCCAGCCTTCATTCTTGAAGCCTTCAGAAGCGGAGCAGACGGAGTCCTCATATCGGGCTGTCACCCAGGAGACTGCCATTACATCGCAGGCAACTATAAGGCGCAACGAAGAGGCATTTTGTTAAAAAGACTTCTAGAGCAGTTTGGTGTGGAGCCCCAACGACTTAGAATAGAATTCGTCTCCGCTTCTGAGGGAGCCAAATTCGCGGCGGTTGTCAAGGAAATGGTTGAAGACATAAAGAAGCTTGGACCGAGCCCACTGAAAGTGCAGACGGAGGGTTTAATCTATGCCTGAGACTGAAAAAGGAGAGGCTAAGGAAACCGCACAAAGAGCAGTGCTCAAAATCACAGACATGGATCCCAAATTCAAATATGAAATCAGCAAGATTCCTGGCGCAGAAAAGGTCATGTTATGTTTCCAGTGTGGCACTTGCACAGCTGACTGCCCAATCGCGCGATTCAACGACTTTTACAGACCCAGAAAACTAATACGGATGACGCAGTTGGGATTGAAAAAGAAACTTCTTTCAAACGATGTCATCTGGCTCTGTTCCACCTGCTTCACCTGCATCGACCGTTGTCCGCAAGATGTGGGAATCGCCGACATTGTACGGGCTATTCGAAATCTGTCTGTAAAAGAAAGGGACATGCCTGTAGTCTTCAAGGAGCTAGCGTCTAACATCCTTCAAACAGGCTATGCATATGTGATCCCAGAACTGCGCCTCAAAAGGAGGGAGGAGCAAGGACTGCCTACATTGCCGAAAGCCAACCTAGAAAGCGTCGCAAAACTTTTCGACATCACAGGTTTTTCTAAGACACTTCAAAAGGAGGGGCCGTAAAATGCCAGAGGTGAAGTACTTACTCTTTCTAGGATGTGTTATCCCCTATAGAATCTCCAGCTACGAAATTTCCACCAGAAAAGTTCTTGATAAACTTGGCGTAGAATTGGTGGAGATGTCGGAGTTTAATTGCTGTGGATTCCCACTGGATCCAGTAAACCATGACATGATGGTCACCCTAGCGGCGCGAAACCTTTGTTTAGCGGAGCAACGAAACTTAAACATCATGACCCTCTGCAACGGATGTTTCGGCACCTTAAACCATATAAACAAAGAGCTCAAGGAAGATAAAAAACTCAAGGAGAAGGCTAATGGATACTTAAAGGAAATCGGCATGGAATTCAATGGAACAACAACCGTTAAACATCTTATCCACGTTCTCGCAGAAGACATCGGCTTTGAAAAGATAAAGGGGAAAGTTCAGAAGCCGCTCACTCAGCTCCGGGTGGCACAGCATACAGGATGCCACGTCATTCGCCCCGGAAAGGTCGTAGGTTTCGATGATCCGGAAAACCCCACAACTCTCAAAAACTTAATCAAAGCAACTGGCGCGAAATGCTTGGACTACATGGACGAAACGGAGTGTTGCGGCGCTCCAATAATCGGTGTAAACGCCGAAATCCCGCTTCAGTTGGCTAGGGAAAAACTTAGTCACATTAGGGTGGTAGGGGCACAGGCATTGATCACAGTGTGTCCCTTCTGTCACATGATGTATGATCTTAATCAGCCTAGAATAGAAAAAACTTTTAACGAACAATTCGGTATTCCCATTCTTCACTATACCCAACTTTTGGGGTTGGCTATGGGCTTCAATCCAGAAGAATTAGGCTTGGAACAGCTTAGGGTGGATGCGTCTAAAATCTTAGCTGAAATAATTGTGGAGAAGTGATTGTATGGCAAAAGAAAAGGAAAAACTGAAATTTGCTTTCTACTGGGCTGCTAGCTGCGGAGGCTGCGAAATCGCGGTTCTCGACATAAACGAGAAAATCCTAGACGTCGTTGCCATAGCAGACATCGTCTTTTGGCCAGTGGCTATAGACGTCAAATATAAAGATGTAGAGGCAATGCCAGACAAAAGCATAGATGTCTGCTTCTTCAACGGTGCAATTAGAACCGAAGAGCAGGAACACTTGGCCAAACTCTTGAGAAAGAAATCTAAAGTCCTTGTGGCTTTTGGCTCATGTGCTCATCAGGGCGGCATTCCAGGTCTAGCGAACGTTGCAAACAAAAAAGAGGTCTTTGAAAGGGCGTATCTTCAGTCTCCTTCCACAAATAACCCAAATTCCGTGACACCCAAGACTTCTTTCAAGGTTCCGGAAGGAGAGTTGAAGCTGCCAGAATTCTTTGACACAGTAAAAACTCTCGATCAAACCGTAGACGTAGACTACTACCTGCCCGGATGCCCTCCACCATCTGCTCAAGTAGCTAAAGCAGTTGAGGCAATTGCCAAAAACGAGTTGCCTCCAAAAGGTTCGGTGCTGGCCCCTGAGAAGTCGGTCTGCGATGAATGCCCCAGGAAAAAAGAGGACAAGAAAATCTCCAAGATACACAGAGTATACGAGATTACCCCAGACCCAGAAAGATGCCTTCTGGAACAAGGAATAATTTGTATGGGCCCCGCAACTCGCGGAGGATGCGAAGCACAGTGTATAAGCGCAAATATGCCGTGTACGGGATGCGGAGGGCCCTGTCCAAACGAGGTGGAACAAGGGGCAGCGATGATGAGTGCGCTTTCATCGATTTTGGGAGTTGGTGGGGAAAGAGAGCCGGAGTATGACGCGGAGAAGCTGATGGGCCAGATTAAGGATCCCTTAGGAACTTTTTACAAGTATTCGCTGCCAGCTTCCCTTCTTAATAGGAGGGTAATAAAGAAATGAAAACGGTAGTAATAGACCCCATAACAAGGCTGGAAGGCCACGGGAAAATATCCATATTCCTAAACGAAGAAGGAAATGTAGAAAACGCCTACTTCCAAGTTCCAGAACTCAGGGGCTTCGAAAGGTTCTGCGAAGGTAGGAGGGCTGAAGATTTACCCGTAATAACCACCAGAATATGTGGCGTTTGCCCAGTTGCCCACCATTTTGCCTCAACAAAAGCTTTAGACGCCGCATTTAACGTCGAGCCTCCTCCGGCAGCTAAAAAGCTTAGAGAACTCATGTATACTGGATACTACATCTACGATCACACGCTACACTTCTACTTTCTGGGAGCACCAGACTTCGTGGTTGGACCAGACGCCCCACCAGCGGAAAGAAACATTCTGGGAGTAATCCAAAAGGTTGGCTTAGACATAGCAAAAGAGGTAATAAAGCATAGAGCCTATGGACAAAAAATCACCGCCATGCTAGGAGGAAAAGCCACTCACCCAACCTGCGGACTGCCCGGAGGCATATCCAAGGGACTTACAGAGCAGGAGAGGCAGGAAATTGAAAAGATGGCGGAGTCCAGCGTTCAATTTGCAAAGTTCAGCTTAAAAATATTCGACGACGTAGTGCTGAAGAACAAGAAATACGTAGACATAATCCTGAGTAATCCTTACACACTAAAAACGTATTACATGGGCACGGTTGATCAAAACAACAAAGTCAACTTTTATGATGGTAAAGTACGGGTGGTTGACCCTCAAGGCAAAGAGTTTGTGAAATTTGCCCCACCTGAATACCTAGACGTCATCGAGGAACGCGTGGAAGACTGGACATACACCAAATTGACATACCTCAAGAAGGTTGGATGGAAAGGCTTAGTCGACGGTCCAGCAAGTGGGGTTTACCGGGTTGGACCGCTTGGAAGGTTGAACGCTTCGGAGGGTATGGCAACGCCTCTGGCACAGCAAGAATATGAGAGAATGTATGAAACGCTCGGCGGAAAACCCGTGCACTCAACCCTCGCATTTCATTGGGCCAGACTCATAGAACTGCTGTACGCGGCTGAAAGATGCTTAGAACTAAGTAGAGACGAGGAGATAACAAGTAAAGACCTTCGGAATGAGGTAGGCAGTCCCGGAGAAGGAGTTGGAATAGTGGAAGCGGCTAGGGGCACCCTAATACATCACTACCAACTTGACGAAGATGCCCTGATCAAAAAAGCCAATTTAATAGTGGCTACAACAAACAATTCATCCGCCATATGCATGTCCATAAGAGACGCAGCTAAAGGCCTTATACACGGCGGAGAAGTGAGCCAAGGAATATTGAACATGGTGGAGATGGCTTTCAGAGCCTACGACCCTTGCTGGGCCTGCTCCACCCACTTCGCAATAGGTCAAATGCCCCTTGAACTCAAAATATACGACCATAACAAAAAATTGCTGAAAACTTTGAGAAGATGAAACGCGGGCGATGCCTTGAAAGCCGTAGGTCGCGGGTTCGAATATCGCTCGGGCTCCTTCTATTATTCTTTCCTTACTCGGTTGGTAAAAATTTCACAGAGTTAGAACAAAAAGTTTAAAAATATTCTTATGGTAGTCTCATGTTCACCACGTTTAAAGATGAAGCCTATGTCTGAGGAAAAACGGAAGGTAAATAAAGCCAAAGCGAAGGCTATAGCCGAATACAGGAAAAAAGAGGAACTCATCTTGAAAGAAATCAAGAACAGGGGATCAGCAACCATACCTGAAATTGCAGAGGCAACCGGATTACAGGAGAGCGACGTTTTCAAACATGTAACTACCTTAACACAGTTTCGTAAGGTTAGAATCGCTGGCGAGAAAAAAGGCTACTTAACATACGCTTCGGCTAAAGAATAGAAACGCGCGCAAGCACCCCAAACGTATTGCAGGTGGTTTCAGCGCTCGTTGCAGTTGCCTGTGTGCCAAAAATGTGTGTCAAAAATGAACATTTAAATTCGAGTCGCACGTTTTATATTTTTCTTCTCGAAAATGAAGAGTACGGGACGAAAAATTCAACTGCCAAGGTAGGCTAACAGGTATGGCAAAAACCAAGGTTGGGGTGCAGATAAATGAAACTTATTGCGGCGTGTGCACGATATGCTCTTCAGTCTGTCCCTTCGAAGCCATATCAACCATTAAAGAAACGGGGGAAGTGAAACTAGACATAGAGAAATGTCAAGTTTGCGGTATCTGCGTCAGCGCGTGTCCCGTATCCGCTATTGAAACAGCCTATTATGATTCTAACTCCTTAATCAGGTACATTAAAAAGTCAATGCGTGAAACGGGATTTGACAGGCTCGTGTTGACATGCAGAAGCAACAGTGCTTTACCGAAGGTGAAGGAGGAGCTGAAAAAGCAAGGTTTAGATGAATTCATCTCTCTGCGTTTGCCATGTGTCGGACGTGTGTCGCCGGGGCTTCTTCTGAAAGCGTTGGACTTGGGCATAAGCAAACTCGTAGTTGTACCTTGTGAAGAAGGTTACTGCAGATTCAAGGAAGGAAGCAGAATTGGCACTCGTCGGTTTAAACTAGTACAGGCGTTACTTGATCAACTGAACCTCGGAACCGCTTTAACCGTGATTAAGGGCTTACCAAAAGCACACATCGAAACTGAGAAATGCGTTAGCTGCGGAGATTGCGTAGAGGTATGCCCCAACGAAGCGATACAACTCACGTCGATCCCGCGTGTAGCAGAGGTAAATGCCGATAAATGTTCAGGATGCGGAGCTTGTGCTGTTGTTTGCCCAACCCTCGCCATCAAAGTAGAGGGATTCGAACACAACGCCATATCCAGTTCAATTTCCGACAGCAGATTGCTGGTTAATAAGATAAAGGAAAAGGGCAAAAAACCCGTGATCTTAGTTTTCTGTTGTCAATGGTCAGAGTTTTCAGCCTTGGACGAAATTCAAAGCAGTATCCTTAAGGATAACATCCTCTTTATGGAACTCCCCTGTGCCGCTAGAGTAGAATCGCTACATATTCTTGAAGCTTTCCACACAGGATTTGATGGCATCCTCGTAGCCGCTTGTAAAAAGGGTGAATGCAAACTCGGGAAAGGAAACGAGAAAGCGGAGCGACGCATATCGACGCTGAAGAAACTTTTTTCTCAAATCGACCTTGAAAACAGGCTCGAGATTTGCTTTATGTCCCCTAAATATCTTGGAGAATTTAATACGCATTTAAATTCGTTTGTGAAAACCGTGAAAAAATTGGGACCACTACGCCTAGACGAGGACAAAAAAATGAGGTTGGAGGGAGCTATAGAGGCCCTTAACACCGAAAGACCAAGGTTGATTCTTGAGAGATCGCAGATTCTACTAGAAAAGGGCGAAAACGTCTTCGGTGAGAAGGTTTCACAAGAAGAGTTCGACCAGATGCTCGAAACCATCGAAACGGAGTTCATGAAAAGAAAGATTCGTGTCTCCATGGGAGAAGATGCTCTATCTGTCAAAGAGATAGCCCAGAGAGTAGAAGCTTCGCCGAGGGAGGTGCTGAGAAACCTGATCTCTCTCGAGCGCGACGGGCTCGTCTCTGTGGTGGGAATCGAAGGAAACAGCCCCAAGTATCGAAGGGCTGGAGGATAACAAAAATGAACTCGTCAAACCCTGTTTCTGAAACCAGCAAAGTGGGTTCAGTGCTAGTTGTAGGTGGGGGAATCGGAGGAATACAGGCAGCGCTCGACCTAGCCGAGTCAGGTTTCAAAGTTTACGTAGCGGACAACTCCTCGGCTATAGGTGGAGTCATGGCGCAACTGGACAAAACCTTCCCAACCAACGACTGTTCCATGTGCATTCTATCCCCAAAACTCGTGGAGTGCGGAAGACACTTGAACGTTGAGGTTTTAACCTGCTCCGAAGTCACCGAGATTTCTGGAGAGGTAGGCAACTTCAACGTCTCAGTGAAACAACGACCAAGACGCGTTGATATCAAGAAATGCACGGGTTGTGGACTGTGCGCCAAGTTTTGCCCAGTCGACGCCATAGACGCCTTCAACAAAGGCTTAAGTGAAAGAAAGGCGATTCACATCAACTACCCTCAAGCCGTTCCCTTGGTGTACATGATCGACAGGGAGAAGTGCATGGGCTGCGGGCTCTGCAAAAACATTTGTCAGGCCGACGCCATAAACTACACGGACCAAGAGAAAGAGGTCCAACTCAACGTTGGCGCCGTCATCTTAGCCCCCGGAGCTGAGGAATTTAACGCCAAGTTGAAGAGCGAGTACGGTTATGGAAGATACCCTAATGTAGTCACAAGTATAGAGTTTGAGCGCATCCTAAGCGCTTCTGGTCCCTTTAGGGGACGTGTACAAAGACCATCAGACGGAGACATCCCTCGGAAAATTGCTTTTATACAGTGTGTGGGTTCAAGAGACGTTTCTTGCGGAAACGGCTACTGCTCTTCCGTTTGCTGCATGTACGCCACAAAGGAGGCAGTAATAGCCAGGGAACACATGAACCAGATTGAACCCACCATTTTCTACATAGACCTAAGAGCCTACGGGAAGGACTTCGACAAATACATCGAAAGGGCGAAAAACGAGTATGGGGTGAGGTTCGTCAGGTGCAGGGTGTCAGGAATAGAGGAGATACCTGAAACCCAGAATCTAAAAATAAGGTACGAGACGGAAAATGGAAAACTCCTTGAAGAAGAGTTTGACCTAGTCATCCTCTCGATTGGGTTCACACCTTCCGAGAACGTTAAAAAATTGGCTAAAAATCTCGGTATTGAACTGGACGAGTACGGTTTCTGCAAAACCCAAACCTTCAACCCCATGGAAACTTCTAGGCCTGGAATTTTCGTATGCGGCATGTTTTCCTCGCCCAAGGACATTCCTGAGACTGTGACCCAAGCCAGCGCTGCCGCTTCTTGCGCGGGTGAGTTGCTTTCCTCTGTTCGAGGAACTTTAGTGAAGAAAAAGGAGTACTCAAAAGAGCTGGATGTAAGGGGTCAGCCGCCAAGAATAGGGATTTTCATATGTCACTGCGGCATCAACATTGGAGGCGTTGTTGATGTTCCAAGCGTGGTGGAGTACGCTAAAACTCTCCCTAACGTCGTCCACGCTTGCCACAACCTCTACACCTGCTCC
>Ga0315307_1001592_pt1 | contig 10174 bp, 10 predicted proteins | sample TDP2_MG_FD_203079 | JGI IMG/M metagenome (GOLD analysis project Ga0315307, IMG submission 203079) | Freshwater sediment microbial communities from Lake Towuti, South Sulawesi, Indonesia - TDP2 | ecosystem: Environmental > Aquatic > Freshwater > Lake > Sediment | place: Indonesia: South Sulawesi... | reverse complement strand
TCTGCGAAGCATATCACTGCAAGTTGTTCCTTTCCTGGAAGCGTTCCGGCGTATTCTTTAAGCACCCTCGCGACCTCTAGTTCTGGCGCGCCTCCTCCTGCCACAATCTTGGGCTCTTCAACAACGTCGCGGGAAACGCAGAGTGCATCATGTATTGAGCGTTCGGCTTCGTCCACGATTCTCTCAGTTCCGCCGCGTATGAGGATAGTGACAGAGCGGGGATTTTTGCACCCCTCAACGAAGGTCATCTTATCATCGCCGATTTTTCTCTCTTCCACGAGTTCGGCGTAGCCAAGGTCTGCTTTGGTCATGTCATCTAGGTTGGTAACGATTTTTCCTCCAGTTGCCTTTGAAAGCTTTTCCATATCTGAGTTTTTGACACTACGTACTGCCAGTATCTTCTTTCTGGCGAGAAAATGTTGAGCCAAGTCGTCGATGCCCTTTTGACAAATGACTACGTTGGCACCCTTTGCCGCGATCTTTTTAACCATCTCTTTCAGCATTTTCTCTTCTTCTTGCATGAAGGCGTCCATCTGCTCTGGACTTTCAATGTTGATTTTTGCGTCGAACTCTGTTTTCTCGATTTCAAGCGGGCTGTCTAGCAAAGCGATCCAAGCTTTCTCCACAAGTTTTGGCATGCCTGAGTGAGCCACTTCCTTGTCAAGCAAGATGCCGTTGATGAGCTTGGTGTCGGTCAATGCTTCGCCGGCTTTTTTCTCCACCTTCACATCGTCGATGTCAACTTTAAATTGATCCTTAACCCTCTCAGCGACCTGAAGAACTCCCGAAGAGGCGATCTCCGCCAAGTATTCTTTGTTCTGAGCCACCAACTTGCTTGCCATGGAGGTCATTGCAACTTTTTCTATAATTTTTTTATCAGTTGATTTCACTGAGATAGCGAGTTTTTCAAGCGCCTCAAGCGCCTTATCAGCTGCTTTTCGATACCCGTCAATGATGACTGTTGGGTGGACATTTTTCTGAATGAGGTCCTCAGCCTTTCCAAGAAGTTCTCCGGCAACGATCACTGAAGTGGTGGTTCCGTCGCCCACCTCCGCGTCTTGGGTTTTGGCGACTTCTACCATCATTTTTGCGGCTGGATGTTGAATGTCCATCTCGTCGAGGACTGTGCGTCCGTCGCTGGTGATGGTGACATCGCCGAAGCTGTCAACAAGCATCTTATCCATGCCCTTTGGTCCAAGGGCGCTCTTCACTGCCTCTGCGACTATTTGGGCCGCCATAATGTTGGCGTGCTGGGCTTCCTTCCCTCGGGATCGGCTGGATCCCTCTCGAAGAATAAGAACAGGGGTTCCAGCAGCAAGTTCTGATGACAATTTAGGACAATTCTCCTTTATATTCAATTATATTGCGAACAGTAGAAAACGTATTGTGAATATAAGTCTTTCGAGGAAGTTACCTTTAAGCACCGAAAATGATAAGCAATGCGTACTAGCGAAATAAAGTCTTAGAAACCAAGGGGATACAGGCTTTGCGAAAGATGATCTCCATTAATGTGCCTCAAATTGGTGAGCAAGAGATTGAGGCGGTTGTTAAGGTTTTGAAAAGCGGCGTGTTGACTGCCCACCCTGGAAACGGACCAGCAGTTAAGCAGTTGGAGACAGAATTCGGTAAATTCGTAAACGCTAAACATGCCATCGCCGTAAACAATGGAACTGCAGCTCTCCACATGGCGCTTTTAGCCATCGGGCTCACCCAAGGCGATGAGGTGATTCTGCCCAGTTTCACGTTTACAGCGGCTGCCGAGGCTGTGGTCTTAACTAGTGCCAAACCAGTTTTTGTAGACATTGATCCCACCACCTACAATATTGACCCTGAAAAAATAGAGGACGCAATTACCGCTGAAACGAAGATGATCGTGCCGGTGGATCTGTACGGACTGCCAGCAGACATGCGGGTGATAAGGGAGATAGCTCAGAAACACGACTTGACGGTTGTAGAGGACGCGGCTCAGGCTCATGGAGCCGTCTACCGAGGAGAGCCGCCCGGACGCTTCGCGGATGTGGCGTGCTGGAGCTTCTATGCAACAAAGAACATGACCACGGGTGAAGGGGGCATGATAACCACCAACTGTGACGAATACGCGGAGAGGCTGCGTTGCATAAGGATGCACGGTGAGAGAGAGGGATACAAGTCCGTCATGCTGGGGCATAATTACCGCATGCCAGAGATGGAAGCAGCCCTAGGGTGTGTGCAGCTCCGCAAGCTTCCGGAGTTTTTAGAGAAGAGACGGAGGAACTCGAGGCTGTTAACTGAAAGGCTTGGCGAGGTGAGAAGTCTGGTGTTACCCAAGGAGCCGCCAGACCATAAGCACAGCTGGTATTTGTACACTGTTCGCCTTCGAGACGCCGACGCAAAGATGAGAGACGCTGTTGTGGATGGGTTAAGGAAACGTTTTGTAGGCGCCACAGTGTACTACCACACGCCAATCCACCTCATGCCTTACCACTGCAAGTTTGGAGAACAGCGTCTTCCTGAAACGGAGAGTGCCGCCCAACAGGTTTTCTCGCTGCCAGTTCATCCGGGCGTAACCACAGAGCAGGTTGATTACATTGCGGATTCTGTGAAACGTGAGGTCCGTTAACTTGTTAAGGCTTATATATTGAATGAGAGCAACGGTTTCTTCTCAACGGAGGCTATTGTATGCGAATCAGGGTAGTTATAATGGGGGCGGCTGGAAGGGACTTCCACAACTTTAACGTCTACTTCCGAGACAACAAAAAATACGAGGTGGTGGCATTCACGGCCACCCAGATACCGGGCATTGAGAAAAGGGCGTATCCGCGTGAACTGGCTGGTCCCAACTATCCGGAGGGTGTACCCATCTATCCTGAAGGGAATCTGCCAGAACTCATCAGAAAACACAACGTGGATCAGGTAGTGTTCTCATACAGTGACGTTTCTCACGAGTATGTCATGCACAGGGCTTCAATAGCGTTAGCGAACGGAGCAGACTTCAGGCTGTTGAGTCCGTCATCCACCATGTTGAAAGCCAAGGTTCCCGTGGTTTCGGTTTGCGCGGTTAGAACAGGCTCTGGGAAAAGCCAAACCTCAAGAAGGGTCTGCAGAATCTTGAAGAACTTGGGTCATAAGGTGGTTGTTGTGCGGCATCCCATGCCCTACGGCGACTTGCGCAAGCAGGTGTGCCAAAGGTTCGGGTCTATGAAGGACTTGGACAAGTACGACTGCACCATCGAGGAGCGAGAGGACTACGAGCCGCACATCGCCAATGGTTTCGTGGTTTACGCCGGAGTTGACTATGAGAAGATTCTGAGGGAGGCCGAGAAAGAGGCGGACATCGTCGTTTGGGACGGAGGCAACAACGACGTGCCCTTCTACGTACCCGACTTGCACATAGTTGTGGCTGACCCGCACAGGCCGGGCCACGAATTAGCTTACCATCCCGGAGAAACCAACCTAAGAATGGCTAATGTTGTGATTATCAACAAGGTCGACACGGCTGATCCTAAGAACGTTGAGATCGTTGAAAAGAACACAAAGGCAGCAAACCCAGACGCAACAATCGTGAAGACTGCTTCACCCATTACCGTGGACAATCCAGAGCTCATCAAAGGAAAGAAGGTCTTAGTTATTGAGGATGGTCCAACTTTAACGCATGGCAACATGGCGTATGGTGCAGGAACAATCATAGCAAAGAAGTTGGGAGCGAGCATTGTGGACCCACATCCCTACGCCGTTGGCTCAATTAGAGAAACCTTTAGGAAATACCCGCACGTAGGAGCGCTTCTGCCTGCCGTGGGCTATGGTAGGGAACAGATAAAGGAACTTGAGGAAACAATCAACGCAACGCCCTGTGATGCTGTTGCCGTCGGAACTCCCATTGATTTGCGACAGGTTTTGAGGGTAAACAAACCAATGGTGAGGGTCAGATATGAGCTTCAAGAGGTCGGCAAGCCGAATCTAGAAGACGTGTTGAAAAGTCGCTTTCCAAAAAGGTAGGTGCCATTCGAAATGAGTGTGGCCCGCACACCGATCAAGTTTGTGATTGAGGGACTCGGGGAGGCTGAGGGGGAACTCGTCCGTTTTCTCGCCCCAAGAACTGTGGAAGGAATAGTGAAGAGGCTCCCCCTGGAAGGTCGAGCAGCTCTCTGGGAGGAAGAAGTTTACTTTGAAATTTCGGTGAAGATGGGAGAGGAAAAGGCGAAACCAACCGTAGAGAAGGGCGCCATTGCCTTCTGGCCCATGGGAAACGCTTTGTGCATTTTCTATGGTGAGTCACAGCCCTACAGCCCAGTCAACATCGTTGGTGAGGTGACAAAGAATCTAGAAGTTTTTGGGCAGGTAAAAAGTGGAACCAAAATCAGAGTTGAAAAGGCTTCGTGAAAGTTTTATGGAAAAGTGGTTTGGGTCCAGCTTTTCAGAAGTTCTTCACACTTCTTCTTTACGGCACCACTCTTGCTAGTTTCTCTCAGCGTTTCCAAGAATTCTATGCGTTTCTTGACGGCCCTAGTCTCCCCCTTGTCATAGTAGAGTCTGCCTTCTATGTAGTCCTTCATCTGTTGCGCCTTCTGTACAAAGAGGCTGGCTGCGTCAACTGGATCAGCAACCGCGTACTTGTTTGCCCAGATGGCGACTTCAGCCTCGCGGAGCTGAGTTAAGCCATCTATCTCCACGATCTGTTTGATGTAGGTTCGGAGAAAATCGTAATACTTGGCTGTTTTGACTAGGCTCAGGGCTTCTTCAACCTTACGCTTGAATTCCGGGCTTCCCCTCACTCTTAGGCGATGCCTATAACCCTTTTCTATGAGTTCTCGGGCCTTCGACACCTCTTCAACGGTGTAAACTCTCTCCGGAAACTCCACCTAGCACACCCCGTTAGCTCATGAATCTAGTTGTGTCAAGGTTAGAGAAGCTGAAAAGAGGTAGACAATGAAAAAAAGGTTGCTTTCAGTCGGAGGGTTTGTAAACTTTGATGTTTTTACTTCCGGAAACAAACTCGACAATGCCCTGCTTCTCCAACTCTTCAAGGAAGTCTCTCGCCACACTCAAGCGCAAGTCAAAGCGTGTAGCCACTGCGTAGGGCGTGAGAACCCTCATCTTCTTCAGTTGGTCAGCAACCTCTTTACTTCTAGGGTCAGGTGGAATTATTCCTGCAACTTTCTTTTCAGTGGCAGATCCGCCTGATCCTTTCTCTTTCCCTTTCGGCTCTTTCTTCTGCATCCTTTCCATCTGTTTGAGGGTGAGCTTTTTCTTTCCGCCCATGTTCTTCCATCCAAGAGTTGAGAGAGAACCGGCTCCTTATAGGCTTTCCTCTGCTAGGCTATCACACTGATTTCAGCCTTGTGTTTCCTCTGCCATTCTTTTACCGAAACGCCAAGCCTTTCCTCTATCTTGGGTCTGTGAATGGAGTTCATGGTGCAGAAGGGGATAATCTTGCCTTCAGGCACGGCGTAGTGTATGCAGCATCGCTGAACTCTCTCAAGATCGAAGTTGTAGGGGTCCATAAAATGCATGGCTGAGATCATTAGCATCCTTCTGTGGAGGTCACCTAGCGCCTCATAGCTTCCAGACCTTATTATTGGCAAAAGATATTTTCTCAGCAAACCAAACTTAACGTGGCGTAGGGCGCCCAAAAGCCGAATCTGAGCTCTTCTCTTGTGTCCCTTCGCAGCTTCTTCGTAGACCTTGTTCATGGTTTTAAGGAAATTTTCAATGTTACCGTAATGGGTGATGGGAATGATTTCCCCGCCTTCAACAAAGATGTAGGTGGCTGTTCCACAATGGGGATGAGCTGTGAACTCAACGTACCGTTTGTCTCTCAATGCGCCGACTGCTTTGGAGATTGGAACCACAGCGGGCACTGGATAGAAGTCTGAAACCTTTATTTTTCCGTCGGTCTGTTCTTCGCAAAGTCGGGTGAAGTCAGGGATGGTGATGCGCATTTTCTCCCTTTCCTCCTCTGGCAGCCTTCCACACAGAGAAACGGGCTGAACATTAATGCATCGGACCACATCGAAGTTTTGAATGGCAAACCGTATAATCTCTCCCACTTGATGGTCGTTGACACCTTTAATCAGCGTGACCACGAGAACCACACTGTTTATCCCAGCTTCCCGGAGGTTTTCAACAGCCTTCAGCTTCGTTTCAAGCAAATCGCGTCCACGCGTGAACTTGTACACTTCAGGAGTTACGCCGTCGAACTGCAGATAGACCGTGCTCATTCCAGCTTCTTTCAATCCACGACAATAGTCTACGCTTTGCGCGAGTCGCAGACCGTTAGTGTTCACCTCTACATGTCGAAATCCCAACTCTTTAGCCATGCGTATAAGGTCGAAAAGGTCTTCTCGGATTGTCGGCTCTCCTCCGGAAAACTGCAGCGCGGTTGCGGGTACTGGGTCGTTGCTTCGAAGGTTCTCAAGCATTTCTCGAACCTCCTGCTTCGAAGGTTCGTACACGTAGCCAGCGGCAGCAGCGTTGGCGAAACACACTGGACACCTTAGGTTGCATCGGTTGGTTACGTCGATGATGGCTAGCGCGGTGTGCGACTTGTGTTGGGGACAGATGCCGCAGTCGAGGGGACAATCCAACTCCGTCTTGGTGCGAGGATTTCGAAGTCCATCGCCATCGTACCTGAACTTTTCGGCTCGCAGATATTGGTCATAGTCAGACCAGTAAACGTCTTGAAACTTTCCGTGTTCGGGGCACTCCTTTTTTATGTAGACCTTGTTGTCCCTTTCAAAAATGGTAGCGTCTAGAACCTTAAGGCACTCGGGGCATATGGATTTCGTTCTCTTGATAACCTTCAATTTGACACCACCGGAAGTTGTAAATTATTTTAGCCCAGAATAGTGTATAAGAAGGTTTCCAAACGTTTCATAAGGTGAAAGAGGGGATTGTTTCATGTCAATAAGTGATCATGCGAAGGGGATTCTGCGGGAACTTGGGCTGACAGAGTACGAGACCCGTGCCTACTTGTCGTTGCTGGAGAAGGGAGCCACAACCGCCAGCAAGATCAGCGAACACGCAAATGTTCCGTACTCCAAGATTTACGAGACTCTCAACTCTTTGGAGAAGAAGGGATGGATTGAAACCAAGCGAGGTAGACCAAGCCGATACTATCCAAAGTCTCCCTCAGAAGCTCTAAGCGCGGTTAGACTGCGGTTAGAGGACTCCGTTAAGTCTTGGGAGCAAACGGTTCTAAGCGAGTTACAGCCCCTCTACGAGAAGAGGGAGATACGCGAAAAACCAGACATATGGATTCTCCGCGGTGAGTTTAACACCATCGCGAAACTTCAGGAAATGCTAGCCAAAGCCAAGAGCAAGTTGATGATTGCGGCTCCAACACTTGCAAAGGGTCTGATGGAAGCGGCTATTCCAATGTTGATCCGTTTGCGGGATAGCGGGGTTAAAGTCCTATTTATGGCATCGAAGGATGTGGGCGAAACGGACTTGGAAAGGATGGCGGAAGTGGCAGAGGTCAGAGTGAGAGAAAGCATGTTTGGCGGAGGGGTCATCGTGGATGGCAAGGAGGCGCTGCTCCTCCTAGGCGAGAAAAAACCATCCCTCGTCATATGGTCAGACCATGTAGGACTGGTGAAGTTTGCTGAGGATTATTTCCAGTATTTATGGGCGTCGTCAAAAGTGCGTGTGTGACTGAGTTATAGAAGAGTTTTTCATAGGGATTTTTATCCAAGCCCAAGTATGGTAGATTATTGTAGGATGGGGTGGTTTGAGTAAGCTATTCGTTAGAATCAAACTTGAAGGTGAACTTGCTCGAATTTTTGAATCCATCAGGGAAGCTAACAAGCTCAAGACGGAGAGCAAACCTAAACAAACTTTGATCGATGAAGACATAAGGTGTTTCGGAAACGTTGTAGAGGTTCCTATGTCTAAGGAATTTTATCAACAAATATGGAGGCTTATAAGGGATTTTGATCTGAACTACTCATCTGTCGAAGAGTTTGTTCAAGAAACGTTCATAGAAATGCTGAAGCTAGCGTGGAAGACGTTGAATCAAGTTGAGGCGGAAACGCTTCAGGAAAAAGTTCTCCCCTATATCATGTAGAAGATTATTTTGAGACGCGCACGCGTTGCTTTGTCCTCTCTGGCGCGACGAAACCGAAACCAATATCTAAACAGAGAAAAGCGTGAGCTATGGCTTATCATTTCAGACAAGGCTCGTAATACTTAAATCTAAGCAGTACAGAGTCAGACATCTCCATCGGAGTAGAATTGTATGAGTAAAAAAGTAACGGTGGAAGAGCTTTTAGCCAAGGCGAAAAAACCAGCTCAACTTGCGTTGGCATATCACCCCTTCTACGAAGGAAAGGTTCAAGTTATGCCCAAATGCGCCATAAGAACCCCATACGACTTCGCAATATGGTATACACCAGGCGTGGCAGCATCCTGCAAAAAGATCAAAGAAGAACCTGATCTTGTCTTTCAACACACCAACCGTTGGAACTACGTGGCTGTGGTCAGCGACGGAACCAGAGTGCTTGGTCTAGGAGATATAGGACCCGAAGCAGGCTTGCCAGTCATGGAAGGAAAAGCCCTCCTGTTCAAGTACCTCGGAGGAGTTGACGCATTCCCAATCTGTCTGGGCACAAAAGATCCAGATGAGATCATAACCGCCTGCAGGTGGCTGGAGCCCACCTTCGGGGGCATCAACCTCGAGGACATAAGTAAACCAAAGTGCTTTTACATATTGGAGCACGTGAGGGAACAACTCAAAATCCCAGTCTGGCACGATGATCAGCAAGGCACCGCCACAGTAATACTCGCTGGAATGATAAACGCTCTGAAACTCGTGGGCAAGAAAATGGATGAAGCGTTAATAACTCTGATAGGTGTGGGTTCAGCAAACACAAGAACAGCCATCGTTCTCATGAGAGCGGGCGTAAAGCCAGGAAACATCATAATGGTAGACACCAAGGGAATTCTCCACCCCAACAGGAAAGACCTGGAGGCTGAGAAGAAAGAAAACCCGTGGAAATGGGACTTATGCCTAAAAACCAACGCTGAAGGAAGAACAGGAGACGTAACTGAAGCGCTGAAAGACGCTGACGCTTGCATAGCCGCCTCCGAGCCAGGTCCAGGCACCATCAAAAAAGAATGGGTAGCAAAGATGGCAACAAACTCCATACTGTTTGCCTGCGCAAACCCCATCCCAGAAATATGGCCTTGGGAAGCAAAAGAGGCAGGCGCCAAGATCGTTGCAACGGGCAGATCCGACTTTGAAAACCAAATAAACAACTCCCTAGGCTTTCCAGGCATTTTCAGAGGAGTCTTAGACGTGAAGGCGAAAACCATCACAGATGACATGTGTATTGCCGCCGGCTTGGAACTGGCTAAGTTCGCCGAGGAAAGGGGGATTCATGAAGGAGACATCGTCCCTAGGATGGAAGAGTGGGAGGTCTATCCTCGAGAGGCCGTTGCCTGTGCCCTAAAGTCGATGGAAGAGGGCGTTGCCAGAGTCAAGTTGAGCAGACAGGAGCTTTGGGACAGAGCCGTTTCAATCATCAAGAACGCTAGAGAATCCACAAAAGTGTTGATGAAAAAAGGGCTAATCCAGCCTCCTCCACCTGAAGAGGAAGTTCTAAAGAGCCCGTAACTTCCTCTCCTACTTCGCTCTGGCTAAACGAGTGCCTCGGTCAATACATGGGCAAACATGTTCGGCAAGTTCAAACTATGAAATTTAAACAGAAGGCATCTTTGTCTGAGCGGTCTCGGCTTCTAAAATCTTTTCTTTAGTTGAGTTACGTAATCTATGAATCTGTAACCTTCTTTAGTTTGACACTTAACTCCAAAGCTTGAATACACTTTTTCCAGAATTATCTTCTCTATCACTTGAGCTCCTGAACTGAGAAACTCCTCGAGGCCCATCATGAAGACTTCCAGTTTCTCTGGAATGTCCTCTCGCTTTAACGAGTAGTTCTTCTCCAGATGATTATAGATGATTAATGTGGCGGCTTCTCCGAACACCTGCTTCAATTCCTCATCTATAACCTTTAGGAAAAACTTGTTGAATTTATTTTTGGCTTCCATTGTTATCCCTCAATTTGCGTCTTTCTGTGTCTTTCATCTTCTTCAATTCAGGCAGTTTAACAATCTGTAAGCTCCCATCTTTGTAGCTCACGTGGTTGCTGAATAAACTTCTGAGGCTTGACGTAACCCTCTGATCATGGGTATCTGGGTT
>Ga0315307_1001588_pt1 | contig 10185 bp, 5 predicted proteins | sample TDP2_MG_FD_203079 | JGI IMG/M metagenome (GOLD analysis project Ga0315307, IMG submission 203079) | Freshwater sediment microbial communities from Lake Towuti, South Sulawesi, Indonesia - TDP2 | ecosystem: Environmental > Aquatic > Freshwater > Lake > Sediment | place: Indonesia: South Sulawesi... | reverse complement strand
ATCTCAGAAATCACCCAGATAACATGCGAAAAAAGAGGAAGAGAAGTAGCAGAAACCCGCTGCCTAGCACTAATAGAAAGCGGACTACAAATCCAAGACCTAAACCGAATAATCGCCAAACAAGCCGGACTGCTGAAATGCCAACACAAGAACATACCCATGGGCGACTGCATAATCGCCGCAACAGCCATAATCAACCAAGCAAGAATACTTTCTGACGATCCACACTTTGACACCATAGAAGAAACAAAACGCAGTTGGATCTAAACTCTCCTTAAACCCAATCCAGTCAAATCCCTGCACCCATGAAACTCACCACCCCAAACCCACCAGTTCTGTTTCCGCCAACATTAGCAAACTCAGCAAATCTTGCCAGCATAGCGATCACCTTGTTCCACTTCTTCGTTCCTTAGGTTGCTCCACCTTGTGACTCTGTTTGGTTTGTTCCTTTCATATCCGCCCTCTTCTCTCCTAAAAGGCTATTAGCGCTTCAAGTTCGTCATGCCTATTGATAAATTATAGAATCATGATTGTAACAATCCAGATTGTAACATTTAAACTCTGCCAAACATCGAAGCTATTAAACCTTCAAAACAAGCCGCGTCGCTCCAAACCCACCCGTCTTGTTACCCCCCACGTTGGCGTATTCTGCAAATTTTGCCAGCATACAAGTCACTTTGTTCCATTCGCTTTCTATATCTTTTAACTCATAGGTTGCCCAGCCTACAAACCCTGTTGCCTTCTTCCGCCTCATAACCGCCAGCTTAGTCCACAACTCGTACTCGCTTACGCCCACATTCTTAGTCAACCACTCCTTATAGGCAACGTACTCCTCCTTACCAAACCGCCTACGATCACTAAACAAATTCCACACACGCATCAAACTCGAAAAAACCTTCACAGCGTCAGGAAACATCCAATGAAAACCGCTACCCAAACTAGCCAAATAAGTAGGCGTCTTAAAGAATAACCTAAACGCATCGATCGCCATTGTTTCTTTCTCCAACTCTTCATAGCTCTTACAATTCACACTTAAAGAAGCAATTCTGAAGGTCGTATCAAAAACCAGTACACTATTCTGTTTCTGAAAGAAATTGAGCAGACACATCGCATACTCATCCTTCAAAAACCTAAACTTAACGCGACAAGGAAAAAGCGGATCTAAAACATAACCCTTCTCAGTACGAGCCTTACTCTTAAACCGCAAAGGCGTCACACTATAAGGTTTAGAAACATTCAACTCATGCAACAACCCAGACGCGGTGGGGTCAACCTGCCTAATAAGATGCAGCAACAAACCCCGAGCCATATGACCTGTAAAAAACGGCAAGACAACAGCCTTCTCACCATACATCTCCAAACCGATCTCAACAGGCAAAACGCTCAACTCCCACCAAATGGGATTCTAACAAGATACATCAACCAAAAAACACATTACCGATTGAATAGTTAAGACTTTCTAGAAACTTCTTCCAGCCTTATACAAACCCGCGCGCTTATGTTCGGCATGATTGTAAACTACGTCCGTTATCATATTTCCAATTCTTCCATAAGCTATCACTGACAGTGGTGTTGTTAGCATGAATAGCACTACAACTAAGGAATGATGGAAACTCTGGCATGACTCTATACAAAGCCGCGGGCACTCAGAAAACAAACATGACAGCTAACTCAGAGCGGCACTATTTCGATTTTCGGGAATGCCCAAATTGCGTAGAATTAGGAAAAAAGGAGGTTCAGATGAAAGGAACCTTTATTTCTGGTACGCGAAGAAGCCTTTCCCTGTTTTTGCCCCAAGTTCTCCCTTTCTAACCATTTCTTCTATGAGTAGGCTTGGCTTGTAAAATTCTCCATATTTAGCTTCGATCTCTTTCAGTTTTGGCAATATCGTGTCTATACCCAGCGTGTCAGCGAGTTCCAAAACGCCTATAGGCATATTAAAGCCCAGCTTCAACGTCTTGTCTATGTCTTCTGGAGTGGCTATATTATTTCTTATCAGTTCCGCTGCCATGTTGACGGTTGCATAAGTTTGTGTCATCGGATCGAATTTCTCCGCCTTCTCTATGGCTATTTGTGGCATTGCCCATTTTCCCTTGTCCGGGTATGTATAGAATCCTTTCCCTGCCTTTACTCCGATTTCGCCTTTTTGAATTTTCTCTTTTATCAGCGGCGATGCTTTGAAGTTTGGTTCTCTTTCTTCCATGAACTTCATGACATGGTAGGCTATGTCTATGCCTGTAAAATCTAATAGCGCAAAGATGCCCATTGGCATTCCAGCTTTATGCATTGCTGCAGCATCGACTTCTTCGATTGTGCACTCTCCCTTGTAAACCATCCATGCGACAAGGTTTGTACCAGCTATGGTTATTCTATTGGCTATGAAGCCTGGCACATCCTTTTTGCATAAAACCGGCTCTTTCCCGAACTTCTTTGCTAAATCTATCGTGACCTTGCAAGTTTCATCGCTTGTTTTTCCGCCCATTATGACCTCAACAAGACGCATAAGCTGTGCGGGATTGAAAAAGTGCATGCCTATCACTTTTTCAGGACGGTTCGTCGCTGCAGCAATTTCAGTGATTGAAAGTGCGCTCGTGTTTGTGGCTAATATCGCATGTGTTGGTGCGGTACTGTCAATTTCTTTAAATATTTGCTGCTTTAACTTTAATTCCTCTGGAATTGCTTCAATAACAAAATCAGCCTCTTTCACAGCTTCTTCTAATGAAACCAGTGGTTTTATTCTTTTCAAGGTTTTGTCTGCTTCAGCTGGCGCTATCCTACCTTTCTCAATGAGCTTGCCTATGCTCCATCTGATTTTTTCCATGCCTCCCTTGATAAACTGCTCATTTATATCTCTCATAGTTACATCACAGCCAGCCATTGCCGCAACTTGCGCTATTCCGTGTCCCATGGCACCAGCGCCCATAACCGCAATCTTCTTAACTTCCATATTACAACCCCTTTTAGAACGAGGAATAAGGTTGGACTTTCTTAAAATATTTTCTGATTTGTTTTGTGATTTTAAGGGTTATAACAACAATGCTTTACAAATTTTGAATACTATATTATGATCAAAACATCTCCTGCATTCAATGGCATTTTGTACCTGAAGTATTCAGGTAATGCCCTCTGTATTGCTTATTTTCTTTGTGTCTCTACATTTCTGTCTTGAAGGCTTTACTAAGTATGATTTCAAGATTTTTATGGTGCCTTTTTTCGTCTTCTTCGAAATGTTTCAGTAATAGCTTTAGAGCTTCATCTTGAGTCTTTTTTCCTTCCTCCTCGATCTGTCGCATCATTGCTTCCTCTGCCTTGATGTGCTCTTCCAGTTCCCTTCTCACAGCCCGCTTATCAGCGTCTATGTGAATTGTATAATCCCAAAAAGACTTTGGTCCACCTATAACCTTCAATGCCGCTTCCAAAATCTCAGAGTGCTTTCTTGTATCTAACTGCATTTCATGAATCAAAAGCCTTGCTGCCACGCTATCAACTCGCTCCTCAAGGATTCTAAGCTTCTCGGCAATTTCCTTCTCCAACTTAATTTGTTCTCTAATCAGATCCGACATAGTCTTTTCTGTTTTCATAATTCTAATTCTCCCTTTTTTGGAGGCAAATTTGCATGGTTTACTAGTAAGAAAACTCGTCTTCTATATATCATTTTCTTGCTCGGTTTTCAAGACGCCTGCAAAATGAAACATGATCAATATTGATCATAAACAGATGCACGCTTTCTTTCTATCTTTGGTATTTGACTGCTTAAAGAAGGTTATGTGAAGATGCTCTAGAACTAGGCGTGACAGACATAAATTAGGATCGAAAAGAGCAATTTAGCGTTGGAAGAGAAACTGAACGTGCACCATCTTAGAGACATGCACTCCCTTTTTCTATTTATGTACATTACTATACGTTAATGCAATACTTATACAGCGGCGACAATGGAAGATTCTTCCACAAGAGTTATCTACGAAACTCATGACGTAGCTAATGGGGGAAGGGAATGCCAAGAATTACTTCTAGAATAGTGCTTATGTTGCTCATTCTTAGTTTTTTTGGGTCGTCACTTAAGTTTTATCCAGTTGAGAGTGCATCTAGGACTCTTACTGCCGACAATAGTGGAGAAGGGACCCATGGATTATTGGGACGCAGCTCAGATACGACACATCAAGATGGAGGCCAGTGTTCGGATGCAGATTTTCATCATGACTACTATGGCGACTATCTAAATCCTGAATGTGCCTCAGGAGAAGTCTTGGTAAAGTTCAAACCCAGCATATCTGTAAAAAGAAGCGATGGCTTGCTGGCTACTGGCTTAGAGTCCATAAATGAACTTAACAGAAGATTTAGGGTTATTGAAATGAGCAAGGTCTTCTGGAATGTTTATATGCTCAGGTTTTCGGAAAGCCTTGATGTCTTCTCAGTGGCCAAGGAGTATGCATCTAATCCTAACGTTGAGTGTGCCGAACCAAATTACATATATCATGAGTGTGTGGTGCCAAACGACGCCAACTACACTTTACAATGGGCGCACAAAGTTATTGAATCAGAGCGTGCTTGGGATATAGAGACTGGAGATCCTGATATCGTCATTGCAATTTTGGATACTGGTGTTGATTGGGATCATCCGGACCTAGCTGCAAACATTTGGAACAACACAGACGAGGTTATCGATGGGTTAGATAATGATGGGAATGGTTACATTGATGATGTAAGGGGTTATGACTTCGTTAACACAACAAATCCTGTTTGGCCTGGAGAAGACGGTATCGATCCTGATAATGATCCGATGGATTTTCATGGTCATGGGACTCACTGTGCAGGTATCGCAGCGGCCGCCACAAACAACGGCATAGGAATCGCTGGTGTAAGCTGGAACTGCAAGATCATGCCCTTGAGAGCTGGCTATAAAAGTGATGCCGGTGGCGGAAATTTTGAAACAGAAAATGTAGTTGCAGCAATAGTTTACGCAGCTGACAATGGCGCCAAGATGATAAGCATGAGCTGGGGCGGTTATGAATACGACGCCTTGCTCCATGAAGCTGTGAAATACGCCTATGATAGAGACGTGTTGATGGTTGCCGCAGCGGGGAATGAGGAGACAAGTCTTGAACTTTATCCTGCTGCCTTCGACGAAGTCGTAGCAGTCACTGCGACACGCAGTGATGATAAACCAGCTCAGTTTACAAATTTTGGAGGTTGGGTTGAAATTGCGGCGCCTGGCGTCGGCATTCTATCAACCATATGGAATGACTCATATCGGTATGCGGACGGCACTTCTATGTCGACTCCCCATGTTGCTGGCGTTGCAGCCTTGATCTGGAGTCACTTTCCACGAATGTCCCGGGATTGGGTTCGGTTGCAGTTGAGATATACAACTGACGATCTGGGCGATCTAGGTTTCGATGATTACTATGGGTATGGGAGGGTTAACGCGAGAAAGGCGGTCGAACAAATACAGCCCCATGATCTCCTCATATCAGACTGGCAGAGGCCTCTATACGTTAATCCTGGAAAACTGGGTCTAGTGAACACTACCGTCCTCAACTTCGGAACTAGCGACGAAAATGGTGTCTCGGTGAGATTGGTGGTGAACGGTAGCGTAGTTGCTTCTACCATTATCCAATTTCTAGCAAGTGGCGCCACAGCAACTGTTAGCTGCCCATGGAGGCCGACTGTTGAGGGAACATACAACATCACGTCTCACGTTGTGCCTGTAGCTGGCGAGACTGTGACAGAAAACAATTTCATCTCTGCCTACGTCTATGTTGGCTTTCCCGTAAAAGCCCTTGTGGTCGATTCTGCAGGTACCGACCTAGCCGGGATTCAAACTTGGCAAGAACTAAACACCAAATGGTACATGTTCGGAAAAAAGATGATATTCATAGATTATTCAACTTTAAACAAGGAGAACATAACCTACCAAGATCTAACGGCTACAGGTGCGGACGTATTGATTATTTCTTGCGCTTTCTCTCCAACATATCAATGGGAGTTCACCGACACTGAAGTTGAGGCAATCAAAAAGTACGTCTATGAAGGACACGGGCTTATAGCCACAGCTGGAACGCTTTACTACCAGGTCCCCAACAACAATAAACTTGCACCTCTCTTCGGTCTAAGGGATTCAATAGAGTGGAAAGCAACAGACACAGACTTACTACATCTACTCGACCCAACTCATCCGCTCTTCGCAGGGATTCCAAACCCATACACTTTGCCGAAAGTTGTATCCGTTCTTCCTTCAGACGGCCGATGGGATTCTAACGAGCTATCCATGGGAGCTTATGTTGCGCTAGGCCATTTCTTGGAAAGTGCCGTTGTATTGTTTAGGGGATTGGTTTACATTTCTCCATGGCTGGAGATCATACCTTCTCACTATCATTTCCACCTACAACTGCTCTATAACGCACTAGCGTGGTCCCGCTATCAAAGACCACAACACGATCTTGAGGCATCTCTGAAGACTCCAGCACGTCTCAAACCTGGTGAATCTGCGACATTAAAAATGATCGTCTCTAATATGGGGGTTGGAGATGAAACGAATATTGAGATGAGACTTTTGATTGATGGGATATTGATCGAACAAGCTAAAATCCAGAGGCTGCCAGCAGGCTCTTCCTACACGGTTGAACATCTTTGGATCCCAACAATTCAGGCAGCATACAATGTGACTGCATACGCTCCGCCTGTGAGTGGTGAGGACTATACTGTGAACAACATCGATGAGAAAATGGTCATCGTAATTGCAATTTATGTTAAAAATGTACTTGTCTATACCGACGATCCCAATGTTTGGCCATCTTTAAGGTACCCTATCGTTGCCTTGGACAACTTGGAAATCAACTACACGCACTACGCTGACAACCCCTCACGATTTGGCACGGCACTAACAAGCCAAACTTGGGACCTGGTGGTTGTCGATCACTACAATTTTTATACATTAGGTGAATACTGGACAGAATTGGAAGCCTATGTGCGTTATGGTGGCCTTCTGATTTTAAGTACGTTTGATATTGATGGCTCGCATTCAGAGCCGACGACTCTCTGGGGCACCCTCGGGGTAAAATGGGTCTCAGACATGCCTAATCCAGGGCCCGTATACCGCTGGATACCGACGCACTCAATATTCACATTTCCAAACACGATCGGCGACCTCACCTCCTTTGCAGGTGGATATTATGACAGTGGAGACCATGTTGCAGCAACTACTGGAACTCCAATTGCTGGGTTTACGAAATCTCCTGTAGCAGACCACGCAGCCATCGTTCTAGGCAATGCATACAAAACCTTACTTATGAGCTTCTGTTTAGCCGATTTCCGCTATGATCAAGACGTTGACGGAAAGCTTGATGCAGTGGAATTGTGGGAGAACGCCATTATATACCTGTCTATGCCTCCTGAGCATGATCTTGCAACGTCTTTAGACGCCCCCTGGCGTCTCTCACCTGGCGATTCGGCTCTCATAAATGCGACGGTTCAAAACCAGGGATTAAGCGACGAGACAAACGTGGAGCTGTTTCTGCTGATTAACGGTAGCCTAGTTAACTCCATAATTATCCCAGTGTTGTCGAAAGGTTCTTCTTACACAATTAGCTATCCTTGGCTCCCAACCATCGAAGCCATATACAACATCACAGCGTATGCCCCCCCAAATCCCAGCGAGAACATCACAGCAAACAACTTTGTAACGACAATGATTCGAGTTCGTCACCTTCCACCTTTAGCCTTAATTTCGGACAATTCAGAGTTATCAGCCGTTACTGGTATTCTAGACTCACTGGCAATAGCTTACGATATTTATGATAACAACCGAATAGACCTATACACGGCCAATTTGGGCTTGTTGCTAACCTACAAAACGGTGATCTTCAACAACCATAATAGAGAGATAACCCAATCTGAGCACGCTGCACTCGAATCCTACTTGTCTTCCGGCGGCAATCTGCTCGTCACTGGCAAAGATTCCTTGGGAGATCCCTCTGACCCGCTTCTCGCAGAAGTTGTTTGTTCATCCACTACTGGCGACAATATAGATGAACCGGATCTGTATGTAGCAAATGCGACACACTCGATAATGAATGGGCCGTATGGAAGCTTTCCAGCAGGATACCATATTTCGTGGCTATACGATGATTGCGATAAGGCCGAAGCCAACACTGAACGAAGCGCCATTACAGTAGCGGAGTTGGCAGACGGATACGACAAAATAATAGCAACTGAGGGGCTGCCTGGGAAAGTTGTTTACTGGAACGGCAGAGGCGAAGACGACTGGAGCACAAATGCTGACTGCGAAGGAATGTTCAAAAACACATTGTTTTGGTTTGGGATAAAGAGATACGAACATGATTTAATGGTGTCTCTGCAAGCTCCCGATTTCTTCCTGGTCGGCGAGTCGTCACCTCTTAAGGCAACCGTTCACAACTGGGGTTTAAACAACGAGACGAACGTAAAGCTTTTTATGGTAATTAATGGCACTTCCGTCGGCGATGCAACCGTTCCAAAACTGGCAATTGGTTGTTCCTATACGCTGACTTATGTATGGACTCCTATGGATGAAGGAACCTATAACCTGACAGCTTATGCTCCACCAACAGAAGATGAGATTCAAACTGCAAACAATATTGCAGCGAGAACCGTAAGCGTAACATCTTTTGTAGGTCCTGCCGTGCGGATTGATCCCCGTCAACTTCAAGTTGACTTAGGAGAACTGTTCACGGTCAATATAGTAGTCATCAACATTTCCGAACCAGGCCTCTATTGTTGGGAGTTTTCGTTGTACTATCCTAACGATATTTTGAATGCAACAGAAATTGTTGAGGGGCCCTTCCTAAAAGCAGGTGGCAACACGGTTTGGGTACCCGAGGCAGATACCTCGCCCCCAGGAATCATTAACAACCATAATGCTACCCACGGTAAGATTCTTGTGGCTTGTTCCCTTCTAGGAGACATCCCAGGAGTGACTGGCAACGGAGTGATAGCCACAGTGACTTTCAACTGCACTAGACTCGGAACTGCTCCGCTACATTTCGGACACGTAATTCTTTTTGACGGGAGTGGATTAGAAATTCCACGAGAAAACTATGCTGTTGTTGATGGCGTCGTATTTGCAGGGCTGGGTCCCACGGTGCCAGGCGACCTGAATCATGATGGAGTCGTAAACATACCTGACCTTTATATCGCTGCAAAGGCTTGGGGTTCATATCCTGGGCATCCGAGATGGAACTCCGCCGCAGACTTAGACGGCAATGGAATCATAAATATAATAGACATAATGAAGATTGCAAAGAATTTCGGAAAAACCTCATAGCACTAAATCCACTGAAAATTATGAAGGATTCGGAAAGAATCAAAAACTTGGCTTGAACTTAGGAATCCAAACCAAGGTTATCGAAGCTGTTTCATAGGTCATGAGGCTAGCTTCATTCAATGGACGGGCTTGCCCTAAGTGGGAGAAGAGGTAATAGCAAGGGATTTAGAATGTTTGCAGTTACAGCCATTGCCACTTGAGTACTTTTGGTTGCATATGTTACCCTCGTCAGACTTTGATACGGATTGGCAGTTGGAAATCTGGACGAAATGAATTAAGAATATTGACGGATCCTCTGAAGTCATATAGGAATTACCTCGGAAAAATCTTCGTGCAGATCGCTTCCTCTTCTGAAGAGCTGAAAACATTATATGTGGAGGACAAGTTATCAGATTCGAAAAGGGAATGAAATTATGATAGAAAACGACTTTCTGAGCGCTGAAGGAGAAACTAATCTGAGAGAAGAGGTTAAGGATTTTGTAAGAAGTGTGGATCCAGAACTTCTTAGGAAGATGGACAGGAACGAGATAGACTATCCTATTGAGTTTCTCCATCAGGCAGCAAAAAGAAAACTCCTTGGACTTCGTTTCCCAAAAGAATACGGTGGAAGAGAGATGACATGGACCGCCGAGATGATTGCTTTAGAAGAGGTTGGAGTGTTGGGCATGGGTCTCGGATGCAGCTATGCAATGGTCAGCATAGTAGGCGAGGCCATCAACCACTTCGGGACAACATGGCAGAAACAAGAATTTCTAAGACCTATGATCAAAGGAGAAAAACTTTCTGCAGAGGGTTTAACTGAACCCCGAGGCGGAAGCGACTTTTTCGGAACTGCAGCAAGAGCTGAAAGAAAAGGGAACAAATGGGTCATAAATGGAGAAAAG
>Ga0315307_1001584_pt1 | contig 10201 bp, 7 predicted proteins | sample TDP2_MG_FD_203079 | JGI IMG/M metagenome (GOLD analysis project Ga0315307, IMG submission 203079) | Freshwater sediment microbial communities from Lake Towuti, South Sulawesi, Indonesia - TDP2 | ecosystem: Environmental > Aquatic > Freshwater > Lake > Sediment | place: Indonesia: South Sulawesi... | reverse complement strand
CGACGAGCATCCGGAATGCGCACCAGATCAAGAAACTCAACAGCCTTCTCCAAGGCTTCCTTCTTCGATAATCCCTGATGGAGCATCAACGATTCGGCGATCTGGAAACCGACTGTTAAAACGGGATTCAGCGAAGTCATGGGCTCCTGGAAAATCATGGAAATCTCGTTGCCCCGAACCTTGCGCATCTCCTCCTCGCCCAGGCTCAGGAGATTGCGATCCTCCAGAGTGATGGTCCCACTTTCGATCCTACCCGGGGGTCGTGGGAGTAGACCCATGATCGACAAGGCCATGACGCTCTTTCCACAGCCCGACTCTCCGACGATTCCAAGGGTCTCGCCCCGATGGAGGTCGAACGAGACGCCGTTGACAGCCCGCACGACCCCGTCCCGCATGTGAAAACGGACCCTGAGGTCATTCACCCCCAGAACCCGTCTGGAAGCCGTCGTTGGACTCCGAACAGCAGAGATCGAAGAGGATCCCGTCACCATCTTACAGTTGCCTTGCCAGCCGTGGATCGAGCATGTCCCGTAAGCCGTCACCCAGAACGTTGACCGCAAGCACGGCCAGGGTCAGGAAGGTCCCAGGGATGAAGATGATCCAAGGCGCCAGTTGAAAGTATATCCGGCCCTCAGCCATGATATTCCCCCAACTGGGAATCTCGGGTGGCGTCCCAGCACCGACGAAGCCAAGAAGGGCCTCCGTGATCACTGCAGCCGCAAAGACGTACGTTCCTTGCACCAGAAGGGGAGCCACCGTATTGGGAAGGATATGCCGGAGGAGCATTTTAGGAAGGCTCGTTCCAATGGACACGGCTGCCTCCACATAAGGCTGCTCCCGAATCATGAGCACGATGCTCCGGACCAGGCGGGCCACCCGGGGCACTTCCGGTATCGTGATGGCCATGATCACATTTTGGATGCTCGCACTGGTGATGGCCACGAAGGTGATGGCAAGAAGGATCTCTGGAATGGCCATCAATCCGTCCATGATTCTCATCATCACAGCATCCACGGGACGGCTGTATCCAGAGACAAGACCAACGACCAGGCCAATGAAGGTAGCTAAGACAGCAACGCCAAGCCCCACGGTGAGCGAGATTCGGCCTCCGTGGAGAGTTCGGCTGTAGATATCGCGGCCCAGATTGTCTGTGCCGAACCAGTGTTCCGCCGAGGGCGTCTTGAGTCGGTATCTCGGGTTGATATCCAGCGGATTGGAGCTGAGATACGGGGCGGCAACCGTAAGGATTACCAGGATGAGCAAAACGGCGGTGCTTGCGACGACTGTGGGATAACGCCGGCCAAATTCCTGGAGGCGCACGACCGGTGCCATTCGTGTTTCAAGTTCGAGGTGATCGAGTGTGGGCTGGTCGAATTTCCCATCCATGGCCGAATGTCACCCCATTTTAGTAGTGAATCCGCGGGTCCAGGAATGTATACGAGATGTCGACAATCAAGTTGATGAGCAGGTAGATGCCAGTGAACATGAGAGTGATTCCCTGGATGACGGGGTAATCTCGGGCCAGGACAGAGTCCACCACAAGACGCCCCAAGCCAGAGATGTTGAACACGCTCTCCGTCACCACAACCCCACCGATGAGCATGGCGATGCCGACGCCGATGATAGTCACAATAGGGACAGAGGCGTTCTTCAACGCATGCCGGAGCAGGACAGCCCGGGGCTGCAGCCCCTTTGCATGGGCGGTGCGAATGTAATCTTCTCCAAGGACTTCCAGAAGGCTGGCCCGAGTAATCCGGGCAATCAGGGCCGCGTAGATCAGGCCGAGGGCGACGCTAGGCAGGGTAATGGTTCGTAAGAACGGGAGTAGACCTTGCCTGATGCTGATAAAACCCTGCACCGGAAATATCTGTGCCTTGATGGAAAACCCGTAAATCAAAACGTAGCCGATGACAAAGACGGGAATCGAAAATCCAAGAACGGCGAAGATCATGACCAGGTGGTCTATCCAGGTGCCTGCTCTCCAAGCAGCCACGATTCCCAGAGGAACGGCCAGCACGATGGCGACCAAGATGCTCGCCACGGCAAGGCAGAGGGTCGGCTCCACGCGCTGGGCAATGAGCGTGGTCACGGGCATCTCTGAAAAAATCGAATCGCCGAGGTCACCCCGCGCGACGTGGGAGATCCACTTGCCGAACTGGATATGGATAGGCTCGTTGAGACCGAGTTTCTCCCGAATCCGTTCCACATCCTTAGGCATGGCATAGCTGCCCGCGACAACCGCCGCAGGATCTCCGGGCGCCAGGTGGAGCAGGAGAAAAACAAAAACGGCTACCACCCCTACGACCGGGATGGTAGCCAAAAGACGTCTAGCAATATATCCCCACATCCGCGTTTCGACCTTTGACGTCCCTTCTTAGTTCACTTCTTTTTGACATTCCAGAAGAGCGGTGCAGGGCTTTTAAGCATCCCCTCGAGGCGGTCTGAACGATAGGCCACAGGTTGGTAGACCGTGCCGAGGGGGACATAGGTCACCACTTCAAACGCCCGTTTTTGAATGGCCCGGGCGATCTCCTTCTGTTTCTGGAGGTCCGCTTCCCTGCCGAAGGCGGCTCGAAGCTTCTCAATCTCCTCGTCACAGGGCCAGCCCCACCAGGCTTTCTCACAGCCGGCGCCGATCGCCATGTGCTCCAGTGGATTCAAGAAGTCGGGACCGTTGAACCATGTCTGAAAGATGTGCCAGCCTCCCTCTGTCGCTGGTTTCCGAACCGCCCGACGAGAGACGAGTGTCGACCAGTCCATGGCCTGCATATCCACGTTGAAACCGGCTTTACGAAGATTTTGTCCGGTGACCAGAGTCTGGGGGTTGATGACATTATCATCGGTGCAATGGAGGATCACGATTTTCTCGCCCTTGTAGCCTGCCTCCTTCAAGAGCTGTTTCGCCTTCTCGAAGTCCTGCTTCATTAGAGGCTCGGATCCAGCATCTGATGCGAACGGCGAGTCACAGGGATACATGGACGAGCAGACTTTGAAAAGCGTCGGGTCGCTTGTTACGGCACGGAGGTTATCCTCCATGTTCGTAGCCCAGAGCGCCGCTTGGCGGACCTTCACGTTGTCGAAGGGGGGCTGCTGATGATTGAGCCTACAGACGGTCTGGAGACCGGTGGGATCGTGAATTTCGACGGTCACACCCTTGGCCGCCTTCAGCTTGGGAACCAAATCGAGCGAGGGAGTCCATATGTAGTCGATCTCGCCCGCCATGAGGGCATTTGCCGCAGTGTTCGGATCTGGAATCCAGACGAGCTCAACCCGATCGACCTGTGGGATCTTGCCGCCCGCCATATTGCTGGCCGGTTCCTTCCGAGGGACATAAGCTTCGTTCTTGACGTAGAAGGCTGTGACTCCCGGCTGGAATGCCTCCTTCACGAACTTGAAGGGACCCGATCCGATCACCTCTTTGACCTGCTCGTTGGGATCTGTCAGCGCATCTTTCTCCCTCATCATGAAGCACACATTCGAGGTAACCTTCCCCAGACCCTGGAGCACCATGCCAAAGGGCTCTTTCAATGTCAGTCTGAAAGTCTTGTCGTCGATGACCTCAAGTTTCTGCGTAGCCGCCATCAGCTTCTGGCCTATACCATCCTTTGCACCCCACCGTTTGATCGAGGCGACGCAATCCTTGGAGGTTACAGGGGTTCCATCGTGCCATTTCAGCCCCGAACGGAGCGTGAAGGTATAAACCAGTTTGTCACTACTGACTGTGTAAGCATCGACCATCTGGGGCTTCACGTTTAAGTCCGCATCTAGGCCGAACAGGGTATCGTAGATCATGAAGCCGTGAGTGCGAACGGCGTACCCTGTGGTCCAGATGGGGTCCAGCTGTTTTATGCTGGAATCTAATACGGCCCTGAGTAGGGTCTCTGCACCACGGACCTGCCCGGTAAGGCCAATGACCATGACAATAGCCAGGCATGCAACCATCACTTTTTTTAAGACGTTCGTGCACATAACAAGCCCTCCTTTCCATTCCATGAGAAAAGAGCAAGCACTGCCCTTTTAAAAGTGGAGGGTAGCAGAGCTATAGGCGGTTGTCAAGATAATTAATCTGATAATTAATCTGATAATTAATCTGGGGGAAGATCAGTAATGATGAAACCCTTGACCCAGGCTCCTCTGACGAACCTCCCTGTTACCCAAACGCGAATCACTGCGGATGGTCCATGTCTTGACTCCGGCTGTTACGCCCTAGTGAGATCCGAGATTGTCTGGCCACTAGAGGAGCATGTCACGATCAAGGGGATAGATGGGCCGTGGCAACCTCTTGAACGGGAAGAGTCTGTAGTCCGAACTGGTTACGCCTGGCCCGGAAACAAGGACAATGTGCCTGGCAATGGGCTCGAACCCAGCCCGGAAGTGCTCACGGGATTTGATGAGTAGGTATCGCTTGGCTGTGGGCTCAATTCCCGCATGCCTGAAAACACCCAGGTCGTAGGGCTCCATTCGCTCCGAGCAAACCAATATCTCCGCATCACCGGTATCCAGGACGGCACTCAACCCGTGGTTCAGAATCAGTCCTGTGTCCATGGGGCAGGTCACCTTGTAAAGGCCGTCTGTAATGCGACGGACCTTTCCTTCCACCTCCAGCGGTTTGCCTTTTAGGCCAAGGCAGGGTATGTCGGTCTTGCCACCGAGCTGCAATATGACCCTGCTGCCAACACCCGCTTGGATCATCTGCATAACGGATCCAGGATCCCAGATCGGTCCCACGGCCATGTCGGTAAGCCCTTGACTGAGCGTCTCTTTAACGGTTTCCATGACATCCTGAGTTCCACCTGAGAAAACGTTGTCGCCATGATCAACCAGCACGATCGGACCATCCTTGAGTCTCTTGGCCCTGGCTATGGAAACGGCGACAGGTTCCACCTGGAAGACAAAATCCGCCCGACGCTCCCAGGCCATCCCCATCAGGTCATTCCGCAGCCGCTCGGCGACGGCTAGATTGTCCTCTGCTATGATCAATACCGTGAGGCCCACGTAAGGAATGTCGGCCATGGGGAAGCCGCCAAAGACCGAGGCGTCGAGGACGAGGCCGGTCTTCTGGGCTTCAAGGGCCCTGCCCATAATGTCCTTCATGGGTTGTCGCGCCGGAGACTGGCAAAGAGTGTGCGTCAGCATAGGTAGTCTGCCCCACACCACCCTGGGTATGATCTCCCCTCTCAAGGTTCGCAACAGGAGCCGTCCGCATCGTGTCCCTGTCTGATAGGTGTCTGTGTGGGGATAGGTCTGGTAGCCGCTGATAACCGTGGCTTTCTCCACCATGGTCGGGCTGATGTTGGCGTGAAAGTCCAAGGCCACGGCGATTGGCAGATCAGGGGCGATTTCCCGTATGCGGGAGAGGAGCTCGCCTTCCCCATCGTCGTGGCTTTCGGTCACCATGGCGCCATGGAGATCGAGGAACGCCGCATCACACCCAGTTCTCACCGCATCACACACGGCTTCGGCCATGGCATCAAAAGCCTCATCCTTCACCAGTCCACTCGGCGCAGCCGTGCCGGCAACGGGCAGTGAGATTTCAGCCTTTACCTCCTCGGCAAGGTCGATGAACGCGGCAAGCGCCGTGTTTGTACCTCGATAGGCATCGGCAGCCTCGGCTCCTGCAACCGGCTTACCATCCGGACGTCCTATGGCGAATGAGCTCAAGGGGGTCGGAATGGGGGAGAAAGTGTTGGTCTCATGGTTGATGTTGGCCAATACAAAACGCATCGTCTCACTCCTAGTAGAGAGTCTGTGGATCCGGTACTCATGTCCGTCATTCGATGTTTCCGGAACAGCGGCCCCTTTTTTTTCGTCCAAATTGTAGGAAACTCTGGACGGTGTGTCAATAAACTTTACATCGGATTGTTTTCAGGATAAGGTGTATGCTGAGAGGACCTGCAATCGAGATAAAGAGGTTGAGAGCCATGTCTTTCGATATCGTCATCAAGAATGGAAGAATCGTCGACGGGGCGGGGAATCCATGGTACCACGCGGATATCGGGATCAGGGATGGCAGGATTTCGAAGATTGGCCGGTTCGTAAAGGCCCCTGCCAGGAAGGAGATCGATGCAAAGGATCTTGTCGTGTGCCCTGGATTCATCGATCCCCATTCACATTCTGAGCTTGCGATTTTCTTTGACAACACGCTTCAATCCACGATCCGCCAGGGTGTCACCACGTCTGTCTTAGGGAATTGTGGAGACAATCTGGCTCCAGCTCCACCTGAAAAAATGGAGGAATTGTCACGGGTCCTTTCGGTCTTCGCACCTCCGGGAGTAAAACTCGACTCCTTTCCCTGGAATACGTTCCGAGAGTATCTCGATTTCATGGAAAGCCACGGTTGTGTTGCCAACTCTGCCCATTTGGTGGGATTTGGTACTGTGCGGTTAGCAGGGGGGCCAGGATTCGAAGATCGTGCTCCCACCTCAGAGGAACTCCGACGCATGCAGTCCCTTGTGGCGGAAGCCATGGAGGCCGGAGCCTTTGGCATGAGCACGGGTCTGATCTATGCGCCACAGGCCTACGCAAAAACCGATGAAATCATCGAACTCGCGAAGGTCGTTGCCAAATACGGTGGGCTCTATGTAAGCCATATCCGAGGAGAAGGAGCCAATGTGGTGAATGCTGTAAAAGAAGTGATTGAGATTGTGGAAAAATCCAACTGCATTGGCGGCCATATTGCCCATCACAAAATCTCCGGCAAACCCTATTGGGGAATGAGTAGGGAAACCCTAAGGCTCATAGAGGAAGCGAACAGGATAGGTGTGAGCCTGACCTGTGACCAGTATCCATACAATCGGGGTATGACGTCCCTCATTGCGGCCTTGCCGCCGTGGGTCCATGTGGGGGGCCTGAAGAATCTGCTTGACCGTTTACAGAACCCTGAAGACCGCGAACGTATCAAGAGAGATAGCGATACTGGCATTGAAGATTGGGAGAACTGGATAAGAAACGATGGCTTCGAGTCGATTTACATCGCCTCCGTCAAGACGGAGAAATGGCGGAGCATGCAAGGAAAGAATCTGACAGAAATCACCCAGCTCAAGGGACACAGGGATGAATGGGAAACTCTCTTTGAGATCCTGACCGATGAGAAGGGCGAGGCCATGGCAACCATGGAAAGTATGAACGAAGAGGACATTCGCCGGATCATGAGGGGCCGTTACACGATGGTGGGAAGCGACGCATGGGCCGTCGCTCCGACCGGTGTCTTTGGCTATGGAAAGCCCCACCCACGGTACTATGGAACCTATCCCCGAATTCTTGGCAAGTATGTCCGAGAAGAGCGGGTTCTGACATTGGAGGATGCGATCCGGAGAATGACCTCCTTCCCCGCTCAGAGGATGGGCATTCTCGACAGAGGCCTCTTGAGGGAAGGGGTGTGGGCGGATGTTGTTGTTTTCGATCCCGACAGGGTGATGGACAGGGCAACCTTCCTGGAACCTCACCAGTTTCCAGAGGGCATTCTCTATGTCTTGGTGAATGGCGAGATCGTTGTGGAGGAGAACAAACAAACGGAAAAACTGCCGGGTAAACTGCTGCGGCGACCTTGGTGATTGAGATCGGGCTCTCAGTAGATTTGTCCGCATGGTTTGAGATCTGGTTGGGAGGAGACGACGAAGGATTCGACTAACCAAATTTTTCATGTTTACAAATCGATCTTTGAGAACATCGTTACGATTCGACGGAATATTCACATGCATCCTGAGATCGGGTTTGATGTCCACAGAATAGCAGATATTGCAGGGATGGAGCTTCAAAAGCTTGGAATCAAGTCAGGCCGAAGGATATGATTTTTGCTCACCCACCAGATCTGGGAAGTGAGGATTTCGCGTACTATTCACAGAGGACCTCCGCCTGTTACATCTATCTGGGGTGCATGAACGATCTAAAGGGGATCGTCAATTTCTGCCATAATCCCCGATTTGACGTGGATGAAATGTGGCGTTATATAACCTTTTTTCGGTCGGCTCAAGCCTCGAGGAACCGGGCCGGGCGCCGTTTCTCCATGAGCTACCAACGGACCCTTAATTCCACGGTGCAGAACCCGTCCTCTACAAGGGAGGTACGGTCCATTCTTTCCTTTTCCCAAATTTAGGTTATAGTAAGAAATATTCGGGACATTGAGAATGCCCATCGTAAAGGCAGATTCAGAGAATAGGAATTAATATAGAGTCCGATGTTCAGGCCATTAGATAAGAACAGATATTTTGAGCAAATCACATAACTGAAGAAAGGAGGGATGAGCAGATCTTATAGACAGCTGATTTATTATAGATAGCTGATTCTGGAAGATATTTTAATCAATCACTTTAGAGGAGGAAGTGATATGGATACAGTTGAAAGATACAAAAAGTATGTCAATATCAGCATGGTAGAAAAGATACAGCCTGTGGTGATTGAAAGGGCTACAGGGGCTACGATTACAGATATTGAGGGTAAGAACTATATTGACTGTTTTTCAGGGATATCAGTGGTTAATGCTGGCCATTGCAATGAAAAAGTAATCGAGGCAGCCAAGACCCAGATGGAAAAATTGATTCACTGCTGTTCATATGTCTACTACTCTAAGCCAACAGCAGAGTTGGCAGAGAAGTTGGCGCAAATTACTCCAGGAAGGCTTCAAAAAAGCTTTTTCGGTAATGGGGGAGCAGAGGCGATTGAAGGAGCCATGAGGCTAGCAAAGCAATTTACAATGAAGACAGAGTTCATTGCCCTACAGGCTTCATTTCATGGCCGATCTAATGCAACCTTGAGTGTGACGGGTAACAATTCGAGGAAAAGGAGAGGAGGACCATATATGGTGGGGTGCACTTTTTTACCAGCACCATACTGTTATCGGTGTTTCTTTGAATTAGAATATCCTAAGTGCCGTTTGAGGTGTGCAAGAGCACTGGAGGATATAATCAAATTCAATACTTCTGACAACGTAGCTGCTTTTATTGCAGAACCTCTCCTTGGAGAGGGAGGAATCATTACTCCACCAGAGGGCTACTTTCTGGAGATCGAAAAAATATTAAAGAAGCACGAAATCCTCTTCATTGTGGACGAGGTACAGACAGGTTTTTGTAGAACGGGCAAAATGTTTGGTATAGAACACTACGGAGTAGAGCCAGATATTATGGTGATGGCCAAGGGGATTGCGGATGGATTTCCATTGAGTGCATTTATCGCAAGGGAGGAGATTGCAGATTCTTTTAAGCCAGGCGATCATTTGTCCAGCTTTGGTGGGAATCCTGTTTCATGTGCTGCAAGCTTAGCTAACATCGAATTTATGTTAGAAACCAATCTTTCTAATCAGGCTCTTGAAAAAGAAGAATTTTTGAAGGAAAAGCTGGAAGGATTCGCAAAACGACACAAGCTCATAGGAGAGATTCGGGGCAAGGGGTTGATGATAGGGATTGAATTGGTCAGAGACAGCCAAAAGACTCCAGCCATTGTTGAAGGCAATATGATCAGGGATTTCTGCTGCGAAAATGGGTTACTCCTTGGATTTGGCGGCGTCTATGGCAATGTGTTGAGGATCCAACCTCCGTTGGTCATTTCAAAAGAGCAATTGGAGGAGGTAGCGAAGATTCTTGATTTGGCTTTCCGGAAATTTGATTAAAATTTTTTAATTTTTCAATAGATGATTAATGTTTTTATGTTAAGAAATATGAAGATAAGAACCTTAAATAAGGGACTTTAGAGATCAAAAGCAAAAACCGATGATCTTTGGATTTTGATTCAAAAAGTAAAGGGGGGTTTTTAAACGAGGGTAGAAATTGTTTGTGGAATTTGGGGTCACCCAAGAGAGATGATCCCAAATGAGAGTTCCAAGAACAACATTTTCTCACTCTGTATTAGCATTGTATTTTCCCCAACTTCCCCTAATTGTTTGTCCTCTAAGAGGACAATAGTCCAGAGGGGGTTTAAGCTAAAGTGTTAGATATCCATCAGGGGAGAGGCTGGTCGCAAGCATTACCATGTTGATGTCGCGATGCGCCATCCAGCTTTGGACCTCTTGGTGTTCGGGCTGGAGCCAGAACCTTTCGATGACCTTTGCGAGCGCCTCATACTGTTTCAGGGCTTTCATCCGCGCCTTCAGATCATGCTCTTTGTCGAAAGTGTGCTCATTTCGCTCAACTAATCCCGGCAGCCTTTCCAGCATCTCTAATCCGATTGACAACCCCAGTTCCCGAAAGGCAAGACGGTAATCGGTAGG
>Ga0315307_1001582_pt1 | contig 10213 bp, 7 predicted proteins | sample TDP2_MG_FD_203079 | JGI IMG/M metagenome (GOLD analysis project Ga0315307, IMG submission 203079) | Freshwater sediment microbial communities from Lake Towuti, South Sulawesi, Indonesia - TDP2 | ecosystem: Environmental > Aquatic > Freshwater > Lake > Sediment | place: Indonesia: South Sulawesi... | reverse complement strand
ACGACGCGGCCGCGATCCCTGATCCATGCCTGTAACTCGGCTGAATCAGGCAACCGCGCGCCCCGCGGAACCAGAATCGTGTCGAACTCGCCACTTCCGATCTTCAGGCGGCCCTGCACCCGCCGGGCGAGATCGAAGGCCTTATCATCGGCCAGCGCGAACGGAATCTGGCGGTGCACGAGCGTCCCGCCAAGTCTGTCAAACGAGGCGATCATCTCTCTGGCCCTAGCGCTCTTGGGCTCAGCGCTGGTGATCGACTCGGCGATTGGGAGGTACTCCTGCATCAGGTCGGCAACCGGGTAGTACAACAGCACGTGGGGGTCAGGCCGCGCTTCCCGCAGTACCGCGTTGAGCCGCCCGACGTAGTCGGCGTAGCCTCGGTACTCAGCGGCGGCAAAGCGGTCTGGCCTGTAGTAGAGCGTGAACTCGGTGACGCCAAACGCGGCCTGCCAGGCGGCGGCCGCCCTTAACCACGCGGCAGGGGTTACCTTCGTGCCGTCCATGAAATCGCTGATCTCAGTCATCACGTGCCGGCGGTTCGCGTGCATCGCGGCTGAGGTTGGCAGCAGCGCAGTCAGCCAGCCCCACTCGGCAGCCCGTGGGTCGGAGGTAAGCATGTCCAGGCCGGGGATGTCCATCCGTCTCAAGTTCTCGAGCGCGTTCCCCTCGAGAGGGATCTTAGCGATCAGGCTTTCCTCGTGGAGCATGTGGCCGGAGGAGGCAACGCCGTGGGCATGGCACCACGTCTGCAGTGCGCCAACATAGCGCTCGGCGAACAGACCGCCGATCAGTGTCCAGAAGCGGCGGCGCACCTGTCGATCTCGGGACGAATCGCCTTCGAACAGGCTACGCCGCTGCGGCAACAGGTCTTGGCCGCAGTGTTCCTGGTAGCGCGCTTCCAGGTCATAGACCCATGGCACCAAGGGCAAGGCCTTGACCGAAGGGTCCACGGGGTCGCCGCTCTTCTCCAGCGCCTTCTCCACCTCCGGTGGGACCGCGCCTAGGTTGACATCCATCAAGGAGGGCTCATCGGTGAAGAAGGCCTCAATCAGGTCGCCGAAGTAGCTCCCGAAGCGCTGGTGGTAGGCGTCATGGGTGTGCTCGATAAAGGAGCGCACGGCGCGGTCATCAATCAAGTTAGGGAAGCGCCGCCTGAGGTGATAGTTCTGCGCGGCATGCGTATGCTCGAAGGCGCGCCGCAGCTCGAACGGGTCCTGCTTCGCCTGATCGAAGGCCAGCGCCAGCGCCTCATACTCGGGATTGTCCTTGAGCACCAGGCCACCCGCGGACCCGCTCGGATAGCCCTCCTCGTCGTAGACCCAGACCCGTAGCCCAAGTTGTCTGCATGCGGCTAGCAAGCCACCGAACTCCTCCCAGCGCTCCTCCGATCGCAGGTAGTCCTGCGACGACACGTTCGCCACCACCCCGCCCAGGCCGAGCTCCTTGAGCTCCGATAGCTTCTCCATCGGTCGATCGTTGTAGAAGTGATGGACAATCTGCAGAGGCCGCAGTTCCGGGCCAGGGTCATCCCAGCCCCTCCGCCATTCCTTCATCACCGTCTTCCCCTTCCTGTCTCCCGCCTGCGCAGGGGCGGCCATGCCAACCAGTGTAGCCGCGAGCATGGCAGTCAGCGCAGCGTACGCCGATCTGCGTAACCGTGACATGTGATCTCTCCAGCACAACCCGGATACGTTCGCCAGCATATCGCCGGTCTGGTCGCGACAATGACATCCCATGCCGATCCTGGTCGGAGCGCACCGTCATCACGGCCATGCCGACGGCCGCCCGTCCCCCAGCCACAACACCCCAGCTCCAAAGGCTAAGCTGACCCCCTCTTCTGCGGCCTGTCCCCGTTTCCCGTCTGGCCGCAGCACACGTAGTGGCTGCCGAAACCGTGGAAAGGCCGCTACTGCCCACTCAGGCAAGTAAAGCGGGAGCAGATCGGGATGCAGGTGGCCAGACCTTCAGGCTGCCAAACGCAGCGGTGCCCGTGATTGTCGGCAGAGAGGGCAGTCTGCCAGTGGGCCCGGATCGGCACCTATGGCGCCATCAGAGAGCAGTGTTGTCACGCCTTGGCTGGGGGACTGGCTCGATGGTTCCTCTCGGCGCCGCGCACACCAGCGCCAACCCGAGGCTGTGAAGCCCTGGCGGTCAAGTCGGGAAGATGCTTTGCACAAAGTGCTCCTTGGTTTCACTCCCTGGTGGCTGACGTGCTTGGTGGTCCTTGCCGGCCGTGTGTAGTCGGGCCCCTGGCAATCTCTTCTGCCAGAGAGTAGAATAGCAGGCGATGAGGCGCGGCCCGCGTGCAGTTGAGCGATATGGCTACCTGATCGCGGCCTCCTCCGTGGCGATCGCCACGGCAGTGTTCCACCCGGGGCGCGAGCACTTCGCCAAGGGTCAGTGGGCACTCCTGTACCTGCTCATCGTCGGCCTGGTGGCCAGCCTGAGCGGAGTCAGGCCGGCCCTGGTTGCGGCGGTGCTGTCATTCCTCGCCTGGAACTTCTTCTTCCTGCCTCCCTATGGCACGCTCCATGTGACAGATCCGAGGGACTGGCTCTTCCTCTTTGTGTTCCTGGCCGTGGCCGTGACCATGGGGCTCCAGACCGGCAGGCTCAGGGACAGGGAGGCTGACGCAGTAGCGCGGGAGCGGGAGGCCGGCCTCCTCAATCGGTTCAGCGCGCGCCTGGTCTCTGACGTTTCCGTCGAGGAGATGGCAAGGAGGCTTATCGAGGAAGTGCGGGGTATCACCGGCACCAGGTGTGTGGCGCTCTTCCTTGCCGGCGAGACAGGGGGCGCAGATGAGTGCATTGCGTCGTCGGGGGCAGAGGCCCAGCAATGGGAGGAGATCGCAGACATCGTCGCGTGGGTGAACCAGCGATCGAAGGCCGTGGGATTGCCTGTGCCCCCGCGCGGTCGGGGCATAGACAGCCAGGAATGGCCAGTAACCGTCAGCCACCGCGAGACGGGGGGACGCGCCGACCGCAGAGACATGTTCCTGCCGCTGCGAACTGCGACTCGGCAGTCAGGTGTGCTCTATGTCGGCGAACGGGAGGACGGCACGGCCTGCACATTCCAGGAGGCCCGGATGGTGGTGGCTCTTGCTTACCAGGCTTCGGTGTTCCTTGAACGGACCCATCTCCGGTCAGTGGCGGTTCAGGCAGACGCGCTGAAGGAAGCGGACCGGCTCAAGTCCACGCTCGTGTCGGCCGTCTCGCACGAGCTGAAGACGCCGCTGGCGTCACTGGAGGCGACCCTCACCAACCTGCTGGAACAGGACACACCCTTGCCCGAGTCTCAGGTCCGCCAGGAGCTTCAGGCCGTGAAGCAGGACCTGGACCGGCTGAGCAGCAGCATTGATTCCCTGCTGGATCTATCCCGGCTGGAGGCATCCGCCTGGGGACCCGAACTCGACTGGTACGAGCTCGGGGAGATATGGGGCACGGTGCTGTCCCGGGCGTCGCAGAGCGATCGCGATCGGGTGTCGTTCTCTCTCCCGCCAGACCTTCCCCAGATCCGCGTGGACTTCGCCCAGTGGGTGCTGGTACTGGAGCATCTGCTCCGCAACGCGCTTGCGTACAGCGGGCCGGACAGCCCGGTGCGGGTGGGAGCGTCGTTCACACCCGAAGAGGTGAGGATGTGGGTAGAGGACGAGGGGCCGGGGATCGCGCCGGACGAGCGCGAGCGAGTCTTCGCCAAGTTCTACCGGGGCAGGTCTGCCGCGATGGTTCCCTCTGGGACAGGGCTGGGACTGGCGATCACGCGCGAGATCGTTCGCTTCCATGGGGGCCGCATCTGGGTGGAGGATGTCATCCCCCGCGGGGCGCGTTTCGCGGTCTCCCTCCCCAGACCGCAGAGAGCAGGCGAGTGAGCAGATGAGCGCGCCACAGAAGCCGGCCAAGATACTGGTCATTGACGACGAGGCGCAGATCCGCCGCGCTCTCAAGTCGATCTTCTCCACGCGCGGGTACGAGGTGTTCTTCGCCGCTGACGGCGCCGAGGGACTCGACCTTGCGATCGAGCGGAACCCGGACCTGGTGGTACTCGACCTGGCCATGCCCGGGATGGGAGGGCTCGAGGTCTGCCGGGAACTGCGCACCTGGTACAGGGCTCCGATCTTGGTGCTGAGTGTGAGGGGCAGCGACGCTCACAAGATCGCGGCCCTCGATATGGGAGCCGATGACTACGTCACCAAGCCGTTTTCCTCCGGCGAGCTGCTGGCTCGCGTCCGCGCCTTGCTGCGGCGGGCCTCCGGTCAGGCAGCGACTTCTCCAGTGATCTCCGCGGGCAACCTGGAGATTGACATCGCGCAGCGGCGGGTCAAGCGCGCTGGGCAGGAGATCGAGCTCACCCGAATCGAGTTCGACATCCTGGCTCACCTGGCACAGAACGCCGATTGCGTCGTGACCTCCAAGATGATCATCGAGAAAGTGTGGGGTCCTGAGTATGGCGAAGTCCAGGACACCCAGACCCTGAGGGTCCATATCAGCCATCTGCGCAAGAAGATCGAACCCCACCCCTCCGTCCCCCGCTACATCCTCACCGAGCCGGGCGTGGGCTTCCGCTTCTCTACCTCCTGATCGCACTATCCGACACGCCGCCCGCAGTACACGGTAACTTAACGTCGGGCGCCCTTGCCTTCACGCCGCCTTTACGCTTCGAGGGGTACTATTGGCCGAAGGCAGCAGACAGGTAGATGACAGCGCCGGCACACGTATCTCTTACCGGGGTGCTGCTTGCCCTTGGGTTCGGGGGCCCTCTGTTGGGGGTGATGCTGTGGATGTTCCGGGGCCCACGGTTGGCGGCGGCGGATGCCACAAGGGCGCAGCGACCGCGGGATATGGCCCACCTGATCCTGGTGCCGGTCACGAGGTTCGGCCCTTCACAGCGCGGAGTGGAGTCGGCCTGCCGGCTGGCAGAAGAGCAGCACGCCGCGATCCTGCTCGTCTACGTGATTGAAGTGCCCTGGACTCTGCCGCTGGATGCGACCCTGAAGCAGGCGGGCCAGGAGGCGCGAGCGGCGCTGGAGGCTGCCCGTGAGGTGGTGGCGCGACACGACGTGCCGGTTCGCACGATCGTCCGACGAGACCGGATGGCGAAGGATGGCATCGCCGCGGCGGCAAGAGACCATCAGGCTGATCTGGTCTTCTCGGCCCCGGGTTCACGGGTGAGACGCGGGCATCCTGCGGAGGGCCGCACGGGCAATCGGGTTCGCCAGGGCTGAGTTCGCCATCCCGTTGCGGCCCGGAACGCCGAGCAGCGAGGTCGAGCTCCTCCCCTCTGTCCTCCTTTGCATCCTCACTGAGCCGAGCGTAGGCTTCCGCGGCTCCTTCTCCCGGTCTCATCCGAGCATGCGCACTACACAGGAACTTAACACTGGGCGGCCTGGCCTTAACGCGGTCTTTACACCCGTGGGAGTACGATCAGCGGTCGCGCGTCGGACGAGGATGGCGGCAGACGGCGGCAACTGCAGGAAAGGGTTGGCACCCACTGAGGTTCGCCCCGGGCTGGGTCTCGGTCGTCAGCATAGGGGTAGTCAGACAGGCATGAACGAGAAGACGCCGCTGCCGTCAGCAGGCAGCGCTCAGGAAGGGCTCCGGCGGGATGTCACCGTCTGGGGCTCTTACATGTGGGGGTACGCCGACGTCGGCGCCGACATCTACGCCGCCTTGGGACTGGTAATCGCAGCAGCCCAGGGCGGGGCCGTGGCCGCGTTCGCGTTCGCCGGGCTAGTGTACATCATGATCGGCCTCGCCTACACCGAGTTGGCCGCGGCCTATCCTGTTGCCGGAGGAGGCCAGTACTTCGCGCTTCGGGGGCTGGGCGATTTCTGGGGATTCGTGGCGGGATCGGCGCTCCTGCTCGACTATACGATTGATATCGCGCTCTTTGCGGTTGCGTCTTCCGGCTACATCAACTTCTTCCTCCCGCAACTGAAGGCCGTCACGATCAGCTTTGGGCCGTTTCATGATGTGGGGATCGTGTGGTGTGCGGAAGCGGTGGGACTGGTGATCCTGCTGATGTTGCTGAACACCCGGGGCATGCGCGAGTCCTCCCTCCTAAACGAGGTGCTCGGCGCGGTGGACATCATTTCCGAGTCGAGCATCATCATCTTCGGGTTCCTGTTCGCCTGGCGGCCCGAGTTCCTCGCGCACCAGTGGCACGTGCAGCTCCAGCACTGGGACTGGCGGCAGTTCATGTACGGGTCGAGCCTGGCCATCATCTCCTTCGTCGGGCTGGAGTCAATATCACAGGCGGCCCAGGAGACGCGCCGGCCGGCCACAATCGTGCCTCGCACCTCCATCTCTCTCATCTTCACGGTCTTCCTGTTCGCGACCGCGTTCTCCAGCCTCAGCCTAGGGATACTCCCATGGCAGGCATTCCGCGGCCGCGAGGGGGACCCGGTAGCGATGCTCGCCCACAACATCCCGTACATCGGCGTTATCGCCGGGCCATTCGCGGCGATCCTGGGCGCGACCATTCTCCTGATCAGCGCCAACTCCGGGGTGATGAGTGCGTCGCGGCTGACCTTCTCCATGAGCCGCTTCCAGTTCATCAGCCAATGGTTCGACGCGGTGCACCCCAAGTACCGCACTCCTGCTCGCACCATCTTGATCTTCTCCGGTGTCGGCATCCTCCAGATCATCCTGGCCTTCCTGGCTGGCAAGGACCGGGCGCTCGAGATCCTGGGGAACATGTACGCGTTCGGCGCGAGCACCGGTTACCTGCTGGTGTTCATTGCGCTGATCCGACTCAGGTTCACGGACCCATTCTCACCGCGTCCCTACAAGGTGCCCCTAAACATCACCGTTCGTTGCCGCAACCAGCGGTGTGAGTTCCCCCTATTGGCGGTCGTTGGGACAGCCGGTGTGAGCCTGATCTTGTTCATGGTGGTGGCAACCCACGAGATAGGACGGATCGCCGGGCCTGCCTGGATCGCGGCCTGCTTCGTCTACTACGCCATCTACCGACGCCGGAGGAAGCTACCGATCTTGCGAGCCCTGCCTCACGATTGGGAGGGGCAGCAGCAAGAGGTGCTGCAGGATGCCGAGGAGTTCGACCTGCTCGAGCGCTACCGGGGAGCGCTGGCGGCTCGGGGCCGAGCATAGAAGCCGGGCGATGAGGCTTGGCTGGCGGGACAAGCTCCTAGAGGCTGTTTCACAACTTCCGCAGGAGGTTGTGAAACAGCCGAGCAACGGCGGCAGGGCTTGCTAGGCGCATTTCATGCCAGCATAGATGCGGGCCAGCCAGCCGATTGAGGGTTATGAAATGCGCTGTACAGATTCTCTTGCATCAAGGGAAGACCCCTGATGCAAGAGAATCCCTGAGAGGGGCCCCAGACGTTCTCCTGGGGAGTCTCTTGAATCATGGTCTGTCACCATGATTCAAGAGACTCTGTAATCGTGAACGCCATTCTCTTCATCGGGATTGGGCTGGTCATGCTCATACGACGCGTTGAGTTGGGAGCGCCTGTCATGCGCTACGCTGTTGCGGCCGCATTCCTGGGCTACGGCGCCCATCGCGCATGCGTCAGCTTGAGTGCGCTGCACGGTCAGTGGTCGTCCCGATGACACCCCCGACCCACACATCGCTGCTTGGGGTTGTGGCCGCCTGCACCTTCGCCGCATCTCTGGTGACAGTGATGCTGTGGATGTTCCGGGTACCTCGGCCGGTTTCAGCGGACGTGGCGAAGGCGCGCCGGTCGCTCGACGTAGCCCGTCTTATCCTGGTACCGATCACTGGGTCTCTTCACTCCCAGCGCGGGGTGGAACTGGCGTGTCGGCTCGCCCAAGAGCAGCAGGCCGCGATCCTGTTGGTCTGTGTCATCGAGGTGCCCCGGACGCTGTCTCTGGCCGTCCCTCTTGAGCAGGCAGAGCAGGAAGCACGACAGGCGCTGGACACCGGCCGCCAGGTTGTGGCCCTGCACCACCTGCCTGTTCGCGCGGTGATCCAGCGAGCGCGGCAGGCAGGAGAGGGCATCATTGCCGCGGCGAAGGATCACCAGGTGGACCTGATCGTCATTGGGCTAGGCTCAGGGCAAGAACACGGCCGGGCGGGCTGGGGCCGAACCGCGGATACACTGCTCCGCCGAGCGCCTTGCGAGGTGATCTTCGACCGGGTGCCGACATAGTGGACAAGGTCAGGAGTACTGACCCGGTGCCGGCACGTCTGGAGCCATCCTTGCGTTACCCAGAGACGGGGATCGCCGACTCCGTCTGTTCTTGACAGGGCGGGGGCCGGAGGGTATCCTGGCGCTGCTGGGGAGGAAGTCGACCGGGAGCGCGAGGGTGAGCACCGGGTTGGCTGAATTTGGCTTTGGCTCCGTGCCGGCTCAGGTCCAGCATACAGGCGCGCCGGGTGGCGCGCCTTTCTGCTGGCCGGCGGCAGCGGGCTGGAACTGGCCCGGCCCAGGGCTCATGAGTCGCCTGAGGGGGCGAGGCGGAAAGGAGGTGAGCGGAGCGGGCTAGGATCTGTGACGAGGCTGTCGTCCCGTGAATGCTATCTATAGCTCATAGGAGGCTGCGACTGCGATGTCACGACGACGCGGTTTCACCCTGATCGAGTTGCTGGTAGTGATCGCGATCATCGCTATCCTGGCGGCACTGCTGTTCCCCGTGTTCGCGCGGGCGCGGGAATCGGCGCGCAAGATCCAGTGCTTGTCAAATGTGAAGAACATCGCGATCGCGGTGCAAATGTACCTAACGGACTACGACCGCTTTCCCCCGAAGAACAGTGATCAGGAGCTCCTAGAGTTCCTCGACTCTCAGAATCCCGGGGGGTGCATCCCGAACTCAGGCGGCAGGTTTGACGGGGCCAACCCCTACCTGCGTTGGCCGGTGATTTTCGACGAGTACATCAGGAACCGCGATGTGTGGCAGTGCGCGAGCATCGCGCATCCGTTGACTGCCGGCTGGATCGTCCCTCAGTACACACCTGTATGGTGGCAGTACCTGGTGGACACGCAAGGAAGCTGGGGAGGCGACAGCCCCTACTGCAATGGAGGGCCGTGTTGCCGCGCCTTTCCGCCGGGTTGGGGCGGCGCGGTCACTGACTCGATAGCGCAGCAGAAAAAGGCATACGACGAGCCCGGTTCCTTCCTGATGGGGATTGACGCCAACAGTGTCTGTCTCAAGGGAAGAAACACATCGGAGATGGATGACCCCAGTTGGTGGGTCGTCGTCGGCGATGGCCAGGGAGCGCCCGGCGAGCTCGGCCAGATGTTCGGGATGGCCTACGGCAGCAACCCAGGTTGCTGCTGGGGCCTGGAGTACGACGACTGCGTGAAGTTCTTCAAGGATGTCAGCTACCGGAAGCACTACGCACCCCACATGGGCGGCCTAAACCTCGGCTTTGCAGATGGGCACGCTGCGTGGTGGGACGCAGAGGCCGCGGTTGTGGAGTCTCCGCTGTGCCAGTGTTGCGGCCTCCTGTACGACTGCACCAAGCCGGTCGGTCACGGGACCGGGAAGCTCAAAGGGCTGTGCCCCGACTACGAGGTTCTGAACTGAGGAGCACGACAGTCCTGTTCGGCCTCTGAACAGCGCAGGCGCGGAGTCCGCCGCCCGGCGGACTCCGTTTCGCTTCGTGCTCATGCCGACCTCGCGCGGTGGTTCGCTAGCGCGAGGTAGTCCCCCCGCGGGGCTGGGCGCAGTGCACCGGCGGACGAGGGAGACTGGCGATTCCCATGCCTCGATAAGCCTATCTGCCCCCTGCGGGCACCAGTGAGGCGGCTGCCGTGAGCCTGTAACGGCGCTTCCGGGCCCACCCCGCCGGTCGGGTGGATTCCGCGGTTCAGCCCTAGTCCCACGGGCGCACGACACGCGCATCTCGTTGTGCCGGGCCCGCTGCTCCCACCGGTCGATCAGGCAGGGGAAGTCTGGGCCCGTGGGCGCGGAGGCATCAGAAACGCCTGTTGGTGGGCACGGAGCGGCACAGCCAGCCCCAGCATAGCGGCCTTAGTGTCTCTGACTCACATGCCCCGCGATCGAGTCATATGGATGCCTTGCGTCTGCCCTTGCTGGGCTCCGTCGCAGGAGTCCTTGTGGCTCGCACCTCCGATTCGGGTCCAGCGCATCGGGTAGATTGGTTGTAACCGGTAACTGAAGGCGGGATAGGGACGAAGCAGGCGTGTTTGGGCGAGGTTGGTGGGAGAGACAGTAGCCCCTTGGTCTGGCGTCAGTGGGTGAGCGAGTGGAAGGGTACTCCGGCGAGCACG
>Ga0315307_1001581_pt1 | contig 10216 bp, 4 predicted proteins | sample TDP2_MG_FD_203079 | JGI IMG/M metagenome (GOLD analysis project Ga0315307, IMG submission 203079) | Freshwater sediment microbial communities from Lake Towuti, South Sulawesi, Indonesia - TDP2 | ecosystem: Environmental > Aquatic > Freshwater > Lake > Sediment | place: Indonesia: South Sulawesi... | reverse complement strand
CGACCCAAACATAGGTATATAAAAATTGTCAAGAATATATATAGAAAAGAGTTCTCAGATTCAAGACCAGATTTGCTGCCTACTTGTTATCAAACTTTATCTTTTCGAATCGATGAAAAAGCAACGGCTCGACTCAGTATGACTCCTAAGGCCTCTATAACCAGAAACGGCGCAGTGCTTCTTGGAAAACACGTGGCTTGCGACTCACATGAAGGGTCTCGTCCAATACGTGTTGTCACTCACGCACACTACGATCATTTGACTGGACTGGAACGAAGTCTGCGGAAATGCCAAGCTGTGGTCATGACGCCTGCCACAAGAGACTTGTTAGGAGCAATACGTGGTCCTCTGTTTCCCTTCGTGGGCAATGTTAAAGCTTTGAACTACGGCGAAACACTTGTACACGACGATGAGAAGCTGACGCTGCATCCTGCTGATCACATTTTGGGTGCGGCTCAGGTTCTTGTCGAAGACAGGATTGGCGGGCGGATTGTTTACACGGGTGATTTTCGGATGTCTAACACTCCTATTTTGGAAGCTGATGTATTAGTGTTAGAGGCAACTTATGGAAGTCCTTTTCAGGTCAGGCCTTTCCGGAAGGTTGTAGGAGAAGCTTTGGTATCGCTTGTCGAGTCAGCCCTGAAAATCGGTCCTGTTTACGTTTTCGGTTATCATGGGAAACTGCAAGAAGTCATGCAGATTCTCCACTCTAACAACGTGAATGTGCCTTATCTTGTGCCTGAGAAGATTTTTCAGGTTTCGAAGGTTTGCGAACGTCACGGCATGCGGCTTGGAAAGGTTTTGTCAACAATCGGAGACGAAGCTAGGGAGATTGTTGAGAAGAATGAGGCGCATGTGGCTTTCTATCACATGAATTCTAAGCGCCACGTGGGTAGAGATGCGTTTCGCATCAGCGTAAGCGGTTGGGAGTTCGGCTATCCGCGCAGACAGATTGCTCCTAACGAGCATTTGGTTGCTTTGAGCGACCACTCAGACTTCAAGGAACTGCTGCAGTATGTAAGTGAAAGCAAGCCGAAGCTGGTTATTACCGATAATTACCGTGTTGGCGGCGCTAGAGTACTGGCTCGTGAGATTGAGAAAAGGCTGGGCATTCCTGCGAAGGCGTTGCCGGCTTAACTGAGAATGCTTTTGTTGAAACAGAACAGTTAAATGTTTGTTGACTGCTTTTATGGGAAGTCAACCGAGGTCAGTGCACATGCTAAAAATCAGGAGATTTGTTCAGGGCAGAGATGAAGGCGTGTGGACTAGTGTATGGAATAGGTCATTCACTGATTTTGATGAATTCAGAACTATGTCAGTTGAAGACATGCTGATGAGCGAGAAGAATCCAGCTTTTGATGCTGAGGGGATGTTCATCGCTGAGTTTGACGGTGAGCCTGTGGGAGTTGTCAATGCACGTGTTGACAAGATGAGAGAGGAGAAGAAGGGATTCATACGTATGCTAGGAGTTGTCCCAGAGCACAGGCGAAAGGGAATAGGACGAGCGCTGGCAGAAAAAGCTATAGAAAGCCTGAGAGAGCGTGGAATGCAGACTGTGGAGACCGAAGCCGATGTGGGCAAGCCTGAGGCTGTCGCACTTTGGGAGAGTATGGGGTTCCAGCGAGTCAGAATTTCCAGCCTTATGGAAATGAGTTTGGAAAATATTCCCTCTGGTATTGGAGAAAACCGAGATGTCCAATTGAGAGAATTTGAGAAGGATTCGTTGGAGGATTTGAAGCTTTTGTCTTGGTTGACAAATGAAACCTTCAAGGAACACTATAATTGGAGACCCTACAGCATTGAAGAGTTACGATATTTCATGGAGCAAGAACCCCATTTTAGAGAGCAAGAGCACCTGTTCATCCTTTTAGACGATGAGCCTGTTGGTTATGTCGATGTGGGCATAGACCAAAAATACAATAGGGAGAGAAACACTCGACTCGGCTGGATACTCAGCATAGGAGTTTTGAAGCAAAATCGATTGAGAGGCATAGGCACGAGACTGATGATTGAAGGTATGAAACTTTTGAAAGCCAAAGGAATGACCGAGGTTGCGTTAGGCGTGGACGATCAAAACCCGACACACGCGATTAACCTCTACGAAAAAGTTGGGTTCAAAGCAGTAAGAAAAGACTCAACATATCAAAAAACCTTGACAAAATGAAAAAAAGGGATTATGGGTCTAGCGGTCCCTTCGGTGGTCCTGTCCAGTAAGCGCTGATTATTGATACTTCTTGTATGTTTATGATTCCGTCGCAGTTGACGTCGAAGTTTGGGTCGTAACCTAACGGTCCAGCTGGTGGGCCAGACCAGTGGGCGCTGACCCCGCTGATGTCAGCCATGTTTACCACTCCATCAGCGTTTACGTCGCCTGGAGTCACAACCTTGACTACTCCATCGAATAAGGTGTTGTCGGCTGTGAGGGCTTCACCTGGGATTGGATGTGCTTTGGCGCCTATCTGGTAGTAGCCGTTGGTGAAACCCGCAGTGTTCCATTTGAAGATGACTTTAGTGGTTGCCCTACTGGTTAGTGTGATGGTTTGTGTGTTTATGTCTGTGTTGTTGGCGTTTATGGTGAAGTGGAATGTTTCGTAGCTGAGTTCTTGGTTTGAGATTTTCACGGTTATTGTTACGTCGTATCCTCTTCCAACGATGGTTTTTGATGTTATGACCATTGTTATTTTTAGGTCGTGTGGTTCGGGGAATGATTTTTGTGGCGTGAGGTCGAGTTTGAAACCGTTTTCGTTTTGTGCCTCTCCTGCTCCGTTTGAGTTGATGGTTAGGTCGAGTTTGAAGCCGTTTTCGTTGTTGTATATTCCAGTTACCTGCGGGTTGACAAAAATGTTGGCTTTGTATCCTGCTTCTGTAAAAGTGCCCTCAAAGATGTTTGGGAGAGTGTTTGTGTCGTTTCTGTAGTTGCCTTCGCCTGTTGCGTCGGTTAAGGTGATGCTGAAGAACATTATAGTTAAGGCTAGGCTTGCTATTCTTGCATATTTATCTATGGTGGTCATTGTGGTTCCTCGATGGTTTCTTAGCTTGCAACGAATTTGATTATGTCTCCTGCTGGGTTGTTGTCTCCGTAGATAACGTCTGCTGTGACATATGTGGTTGAGTCAGCGTCTATTTCTAGTTTGACACTGTAGATTTGTCCTTTTATTAGCATCATTGTCTTTGCTGCGCCTAATGGGAGGTTGTATCTTCCGTTGTCTATTATATTGTTGAAAGTGTCGTACCACACTGCCTTGCTGAAAGAGTCGTATACAGTGACATTTATACTGCCGACTTGAATTGGGTATCCGCTGGCATCTGTGAGTGTGCCTCTTAGTGTCACGATTGTGGGTTCAGCTACTCTGGCAACTGTACCCGTCTTGGTCTGAGTGTACACCGTCACTTTTCCAGCCAGGAATTCAGCGACTGCGAGGTCGTTCAAGCCGTCTTTGTTATAGTCACCTATAGCTACGCTACTTGGATAATAGAGACCAGTCAACTCCTTGATAATGGTTCCATCACTTCTACACACAACTACTGAGCCGAACTTTGCGTATGCCAAATCGTTCATTGCATCGTTGTCGTAGTCACCTATAGCCACACCCATGAGAGCGGAGATTCCAGTCAACTGACTAATCATAGTTCCGTCGCTCTTGTACACAGTCAACCGATTGTTCGCGTTTTCCGAAATCGCCAAATCGTTCAAACCATCGTTGTCATAATCACCAATAGCCACACCGTATGGACTGCCTAGGCCCGTCCAAGGGGACCCTACCATCGTTCCATCGCTCCTATACACAGCCACTTTACCAGCTGTAACTTCTGAGAATGCAAGATCGTTCAAACCGTCATTGTCAAAGTCGCCTATAGCGACGCCGAATGGGTCGAGCAGCCCGGTCCAACGCCTTATCACCGTTCGATCGCTCTTGTACACGGTCACGTTGCCGGCTGAAACTTCTGAGAATGCAAGATCGTTGAAACCGTCGTTATCGTAGTCGCCTATAGCAATATATGATGGATTGCTAAGACTGGTCCACTGTCTGAGGATTGTTCCATCGTTCTTGTACACGGTTACTCTTCCGGCAGCAGAGTATTCTGAGAATGCAAGATCGTTAAGACCGTCGTTGTCGTAGTCACCTATAGCCACACCAAAAGGAGCGATGAGACAAGTCCATTGCTTCACAGACGAGTTAATGATTGTACTGCGTTTTGTCTGACAATAAACTGTCACCTTGGCCGAAGCCACAATTGAAAGATCGTTCAAGCCGTCATTGTTATAGTCGCCTATAGCAACTCCGTAGCAATCGGTTAGCCCAGTCCATCGCTTCATTATTGTTATTCCATCATTCTTGTAAGCGGTGACCCTGCCTTCACCCACTTCTGAGAAGACAACATCGTTGAAACCGTCGGTGTTGAAGTCGCCGATAGTTATGCCATATGGACTGTCTATTTCAGTCCATTGTTTTATTATTGTAGTTCCGTCGTTTTTGTAGATCGTACACTTGCCTGCTGAATATTCCGTGAATGCCAAATCGCTTAAGCCGTCATTGTCAAAGTCGCCTATCGAAACACTCTGAGGAACAGTTAATCCAGTCCATTGCTTTATTATTGTTGCCCCGTCGCTCCTGTAGACCGTTACCCTGCCCGCCGAAGATTCTGTGAATGCCAAATCGCATGAGCCATCGTTGTCATAGTCACCTATCGAAACGCTGGATGGTCCGCTCAACCCTGTCCATTCTCTTATGATTGTCCCATTGCTTCTGAAAACCCTAAGGTTGCCGAATCCAATTCCATATTCTGCGAAGGCTAGATCGTTGAAGCCGTCGTCGTCATAGTCACCTATAGCAACGCCCATTGGAGAAACAAGTCCTGTCCAATCTCTCAGTAATGTTCCGTCGTTTTTGTAGGCTTTCACCGTCCCAGCACCATAATCAGAAAATGCGAGATCATTGAAACCATCGTTGTTGTAGTCACCTATGGCAACGCTATCTGGATCGTTCAGTTCTGCCCACTGTGTCTTGAGTCCGATTCCGATGATTGTACTAGGTTTTGTCTGGGTATAGACGGTGACCTTGCCAGTTTCTGCGAGTGCCATGTCGTTCAAGCCGTCCATGTTATAATCGCCTATGGCTACACCAGAAGGTGCGTTGAGGCTGGTCCAACGCTTGATCACTCTTGTCCCATCACTCTTATACACAGTCAGACTGTCACCAGCGGTTTCTGTGAATGCCAAGTCGTTCAGTCCGTCGTTGTCGAAGTCACCTATAGCCACACCAAATGGGTGGCTGAGCCCACTCCATCGCTTAATTACGGTTGTTCCATCACTCTTGTAAACGGTTACAGTATCACCATAATATTCTGTGAATGCGAGATCGTTTAGTCCGTCGTTGTCGTAGTCACCTATGGCAACGCCATATGGAGCATTTAGTCCAGTCCAACGGTTGATCACAGTTGTTCCGTCACTCTTGTTCACAGTTACCGTATTGGCTTGCCTTTCTACGTAGGCGAGGTCGCTTAGACCATCATTGTCGTAGTCCCCTATGGCAACGCCGTATGGACCGCCTAGTCCATTCCATTGTCTGATGAGTGTTCCGTCACTCCTATAGATTGTGATCTTGCCATTCACGAGTTCTGTAAATGCTAGGTCGTTCAAACCATCGTTGTCATAGTCACCAATCGCCACACCATATGGATAGTTGTAGCCGGTCGTCCATTTCTTGACCACTGTCGTTCCATCGTTTTTGTACACGGTCACCTTGTTGGCTCCATATTCTGCGAATGCAAGGTCATTTGAACCATCGTTGTCATAGTCACCAATCGCCACACCATAAGGAATGTTGAGCCCGTTCCACTGTTTAATTGAGGTGTTGACAACTGTACTGTGCTTTTTTTGATAACACACGCACACCTTGCCTTGGGGACTAGGCGTACCTTTCTGTACGAATGCCAAGTCGTTTAGTCCGTCGTTATTGTAGTCACCAATAGATACACCAGCAGGATCGTTGATGCCTATCAGCTTTTTGATAGTCGTTCCGTCGCTTTTATACACCATTACCCTGCCCGGAGTACCGTATTCAGTGATTGCGATTTCGTTGAGCCCGTTATTGTCGTAATCGCCAATAGAAACATATTCGATAGAGTCGGAGAATTCGGTCAACTGCTTAAGCAAGGTTCCATCGCTTCTGTACACAGTCACATAGTTGCTCGTGGATGTTCTTTCTGCGAAGGCTAGGTCGTTCAAACCATCGTTGTCATAGTCGCCGATGGCAACACCGGATATGAACACACCATCTGGTCTGATCCATGGGGGTCTAACAAGCGAGCCGTCGCTTCTGTAGACGCGTACTCTGCCAGCATTTATCTCAGGGACCAGATATTCTGAGAAGGCCAAGTCGTTCAAACCGTCGTTGTCATAGTCACCAATAGCAACACCCCATGGACGGCCGACCCCAGTCCACTGCCTGATCACCGTTCCATCGCTTCTACACACAGTTACACTACCTGGGGCTCCCCACTCTGCGTATGCGAGATCATTTGAACCGTCGTTGTTGTAGTCACCGATAGCGACGCCCATCGGAGGGTCGAGTCCCGTCAACTGCCAAATCACCGTTCCCATGCTGTTATGCACAGTAATTCTCTCGTGTACACCATCAGACGCATATTCTGAGAATGCTATGTCGTTCAAGCCGTCGTTGTCAAAGTCTCCTATGGCCACGCCCTCTGGACCGTAAAGTCCAACCCATTGCCTTGGTGAGGCATAGACGTTTGTGCTAGGTTTCGTTTGAAAATAGACTGTCAATGTGCCCGGATTATAAAATTCTGTGAACGCTATGTCGTTAAGCCCATCATTGCTGAAGTCCCCGATAGCCACGCTTTTTGGATAGACGAGACCCACCCATTGCTTAATCACTGTTAATCCATCACTCTTGTAGACGATCACCTTACCACTGATAGTTTCTTCCGAGAAGGCCAAGTCGTTCAAACCGTCGTTGTCATAGTCACCGATAGCGACACCAGATGGATAGACGAGTCCATTCCACTGCTTAATTATCGTGCCATCACTCCTATACACAGTCACGTTGCCGGAGCTAGTACTCTGTGCAAAGGCGAGATCGTTCAGGCCATCATTGTCGTAATCGCCGATGGCTACACCCATAGGATTATGCAGCCCAGTCCACTGTCTGATTATCGTCGTTCCATCACTCTTATACACAGTCACTGAACTAGGATCCAGGGCCGCAAATGCTATGTCATTCAAACCATCATTGTCGAAGTCGCCTATTGCCACACCCATAGGATAAATGACACTTGGCCACGACTCGACGGTTAACATGGAGGGGTAGGAATACACAGTTACTTCATGGTCAGGATTACAGAATGCAATCGCGTGTTCGTTCTGCCCGTCGTTGTCAAAATCACCTATAGCCACACCGGCGGGATCGCTGACGAACTCTCTGTACCAAGAGTTTTCCCCGTTAGTTTCCACCACAGTTATTGCTGATGGGGCGCGGAAATATTCTGTGTATGCCACCTCGTTTTGGCCATCGCTATCAAAGTCACCAATCGCCACACCCCACGGACCTTGGAGCCCGCTCCGTTTCATCGCCGACACGTCTTCAACCGTCAACATTGGAAGTAATGCAATCAAAAGCAACACAGCAATAGTTGGAACAAAACCTGCTAACACTGTTCTTTTTCTCATTTTTCATTCCTTCTCCTTTTCTCATTACCGTCGTGCTTCATCGGCCAGAAAGAGACCTCGCACAACCACACAATTATCATAATCAACATTTATGCCTTGTGAAACAATATTCGATAGAGCAACTCTACTATAGTTATGAATCATTGATTCCTAGAGTTAGCGAGCAAGGCTGAAAATGCTGATGAGCACTGATTTCGCCTTCATCTTTCACATTTTCTCAGTATGTAGTCTTCTACCCATTGTTTGGCTTGGTCATCTGGTACTTGCACAGGAGGATGCTTGAAGGCGTATGATGATATGCCTGTTAAAGCACCACTTATCCCCCTATCCAACGCTATTTTCACAGCTCTCACAATGTCTATGACGACACCTGCGCTGTTCGGTGAATCCTCCACCTCAAGCTTAGCCGTAACAATCACTGGACGGTTGCCGAATTTTCGTCCTTGAAGGAATACGTAGCAGATTTTCTTGTCACCTAAGAATGGTACGTAGTCTGATGGGCCTATCCTCGTAGGCACCTTATAGGGAAGCAAACTGGTTACAGCTTCCGTCTTGCTAATGCGTTTTGAACGCAGCCTTTCCTCCTTTGTCATGTTGAGAAAGTCAGTGTCCCCGCCCAAATTCAACTGATAAGTCTCATCAATTTCGACGCCTCTGTCCACACACAATTTCGCAATACTGCGATGAAGAATAGTTGCGCCTAATTGGCTTTTCACATCGTCGCCTGCAACGGGCAAGCCCGCTTTCTCGAATTTCTTAGCCCAAGCAGGATCAGACGCTATAAACTCTGGAATGCAATTAGCCAAGGCACACTTAGCCTTCAAACATGCCTCCGCGTAGACTCGCGTTGCCCCTCTGCTCCCCACTGGAATAAAATTAACCAACACGTCAGCCTCAGCCTCTCTAAGAACGTTAGCAACATCCGCAGGCTTCATCCTCCCTTCATCATAAGTGTAAAACGGCTTCTTCATGTGAGGCGCAACACCATCAAGAATCGGACCAGGCAAGACCTTCACACCCTTTCTGGGCACTTTGGCAAACTTGGCGCAAACGTTAGGCTCAGCCCAAATCGCATCAGCCAAATCCTTCCCAATCTTATTCCTGTTAACATCAAACGCAGCCACAAACTTTACGTCGCGAACGTGATAACCACCAAAATTAACGTGCATAAGCCCAGGCACTTTTTCTCCAGTCTTAGCATTCCTGTAGTACTCCACGCCTTGAACCAACGCTGACGCACAGTTGCCGACGCCCGCAACCGCCACGCGAACCTCTTTAGGCATATCTAATTCACCAGTTTATCACAACCGCATACAACCCAAATCCTATTAAACTTACGCAAAAACCAATGGAAGCCACTCATATTTGGAGCCAAATATTCTTAGAATGCAGAAACCTAGAGGGGCTAGGTCCGAACAGCGTGTGCAAACTGCTTCCGAAAGCCCCACCGACAATGAAAGAAGTTATTATCAACTGTTCTAAGCGGAAGTTAATAACATCTGAAACTGAAGCCGGCCCTCAGTCATAATGGCCAACATAGGAAGAAGAAGAAACAGAACACTGCCAGTTGACTTCTTCTTCTGAAATAGCCACACGCACCATGCCCGTACATAGAAATAGTCGCCGCAAAACACTACACGTCGACGACTACTTCCGAACAGTTCCACACGCTCACTCAGGAAGTCGTTGTAACAGTACGCTACCAGAGTCAACAACAACTTCAAAACAGACACAGCCATAAGCTTCTAGAAGAAGACGCTAAGCGATTGTTCCCTTCTTCTTTTGAAATTTACTTCTCAGCCGCAAACATTGCAGCTTGATGATGGCACTACAGCACAGTTTATCATCAGCAACCACACAGCCACATCCAGAAAAAAGCAAGCTAGGCAGCATACTCAGAAGAATCCCACAAATGCTGAAAATAATCCTTAGCAAACTGCACGAGCCCAACGTGATTGGACCAGATGACCAAAGTTGGCTTCTCTTCACCTAAAAATAGAATCGCTTCTTTGCCGTCTATTATCACACCCCCACCAAACATTCGATCCCTCACCCGAACCTCAGCAACACTCCGAAGCTCCCTCAAGTTCCAAACCGTCGCCTGCTTCGAAACCATGAAAAAAACCTTCACACCAGAGCTCTGCAACTGCCGCAACGCAGGCAGAACCAGATCCACTAGGGCTTTTGGAAAAACCGGCGCCGCAACCATAAGCTCACTCTTTGCCTTCTCCAACATCTCCTTAAGCTTAGCAATCGTGCTGAATTCACCGCGCAAAATCCAAATATCAGGCTTCTCCCTAATCTCCCTTCTCTCATAAAACGGCTGCAACTCACTGGAAATAGTCTTCTCCCAAACCCTCGCCTTTTCTTCAAGCTGAAGCTTCGCCGTAGCCAACGCTTCAGACGGCGCCTTCGGATAATACCGCCCAGGTCTACCCTGCTCAGTCTCTATCCAACCTTTACGCTCGAGGGAAGCCAAAGTTTCATAAATCTTTGAATACGGAACACCCGCGTTCTCACTAACCT
>Ga0315307_1001576_pt1 | contig 10232 bp, 7 predicted proteins | sample TDP2_MG_FD_203079 | JGI IMG/M metagenome (GOLD analysis project Ga0315307, IMG submission 203079) | Freshwater sediment microbial communities from Lake Towuti, South Sulawesi, Indonesia - TDP2 | ecosystem: Environmental > Aquatic > Freshwater > Lake > Sediment | place: Indonesia: South Sulawesi... | reverse complement strand
AGAGCGCCTATGTTAGTGCCCCGGATCCTCTTCCGGAAGGCTTCGCTCTCAGCGATCACTGCACCCACGTCGCCGTTTTCCAGCCAGTAGACCTTCGGAAAGGAATCCTCTGATGGGAAGGCCACCCGAAGCTGCTTTGCTAGGCCTGGACCCAGGAGGCCTTCGGATTCCAGCCAGCCAAAGATCGAGGGATCCCATCCATCCGCCGCCTCCCTGACCGCTTCGAGTCCTCCCTTGGCATGCACGTCAAGCACCGCCGCCGTAGCCCAGCAACTGCCCGAAAGTATGGCGACGTTGGAGTTGCGGATGGAGTATCTGTTTCCGTTGAAGGAAACCGCAAGTCCGCCGGCATCCCTTGCCTTCGAGAGCATGACGCTGTCTGTGATGCTGTCGCCGATGACCCTGGATTCGGCCAGTGACCTTCCTTCCCGCGACAAGGCCTTGAGGAGCGCAGCATGCTTCCTGTTGCCACCCACCGGCTCTACCGCTTCCATGAGTGGCCCGAACGAACTCTCCGGGAGGATCTTCCAGAAGAACTCATCCAGCGCCTCTTTGGCCTCCCGGCAGGACTCGGACATGGTCCCCGAATCGCCCGCCTCGATGGCGGGCATCGCGGCAATCCTCTTTGTCCAGTCCCCTACCATCCTGATGTCCTTCTGCCGTATGCCTGCCGAGAGCCGGTCAATCGGGAAGCTGGTGCAGAAGGCGTTCTCCTTCGGCACCCCGAGGAAGGACGAGATGAACTCGACGTACTGCTGGTAGGAGGTCGATATCAGGTAGAACTGGTCCCTGCTCCTCAGGTAGCCTATCGTCTCCCTTGCCCCTGGAACCATCCTCGTGTTCTCGGGCGATGCCGCGACTTGCCTAAGGATTCGGTCATCCACACCGTGGGCAACGAGCAGGGGAGCGATGAGCTTCAGGGTATCCCCTGCCTCGTACCCCGGCACCTTCTCAACGAGGAAGCGCACATCGTCGTATGAGGATATGACTTGGAAGACGCGGTCCCCGTTCGGCACTGCCTTTGCGACCGAGTCGAAGGCATGGTCGGCTTTGACCCACGGGCCCTCCAAGTCCGATTCGACCATGGGCTCACCGGCGCCTGATGCTGTTCATGTGGGCGATCCTTCTGTCCATGAGGGCCTTGGTGCCGATGTCCCGCCTGTGGAACACGGGGCCCTTGATCCTGGATATGGCGTCCTCGGCGATTCGCTCCGCCTCAGCCATGGTATCGGCAATCCCGGTGCAGCTCAGCGCCCTCGAACTGCTCATGAAGATTTCGCCATCGCGTTCGTCGACGGAGGCAAAGTGAAGCAGGGCTTTGGACCGCCCAAGATCGCCAATCTCTATCTTCTTTCCCTTTACCGGGTTGGTCGGGTAGCCCTCGGGGGCGAGGTACTTGCACACGGTCGCCTTGTCCTCAAAGTCCGGAACCATCTTGCGCAGCTTCCCCTCAGCCATTGCCCAGCACGCCTCCAGAAAGTCCCCCCTGAACAGGGGAAGCACGTTGATCACCTCCGGATCTCCCCACCTAGCGTTGAACTCTAGGACCTTGGGACCATCCGCAGTAAGGATGAAACCGCCGTAGAGAGGACCCTTGTAGAGCAGACCCTCCTTCCTCAGGGCATCCAGAGTCCTTTCCATCACCTGCAGTGCGGCGTAGAAGTCCATGGCAGTCATGAAGGGCAGAAGGTGGTTGCCATCCGAGAAGGACCCCATGCTGCCGGTGAAGGGGCCGGTGTCACCATCGTAGGCGAACTTGTTGTCCTGGACAAGAGGGGTTGGCACCAGGGCCTTCCCATCGACGAATGCCTGCAGGGTGAATTCCTCCCCGACCAGGAAATCCTCGACCAAGACTTTCGCCGCGCCCCCGATCCTCTCTTCTATGACCCTCCTCGCATACGCCTTGGCTTCCTCCAGATCCCTGAGTTGGCCCGCGATCTTCGGGTCGACTATCTTCACCCCCTTTCCCCCCGTCAGACCTATCGGCTTCACCACCACGGGCTTGCCAAGTTCATCGATGAACCTCTCCGCCTCCCCCGCCTCGTCGAACGCTTTCCATTCCTTCCTGCCGGGGACCTTGTGCTTGTCCATCAGCCACCTTGCGAATAGCTTGCTGGTCTCTATCTCCGCCGCCCTCTTCGTCGGGCTCGCACAAACCACTCCCGCGGTCTCGAGTTCGTCGACGACGCCGGCTTCCAGAGGACTCTCGGGGCCTACTACCGCGATGTCGATGCCCATGCGATTCGCGTACGCTGCCACCTCCTTCCCTTTCCGCGTGTCGCCAACCTCGCATCCCTTTGCGATCCGCACCATGCCCGGGTTTCGAGCGTTGATGTATGCGTACAGCTCTGGTTTCTGGGAGCTTCGGGCCAAAGCTTCAGCCACTGCATGCTCCCTGGCACCGTTCCCAACGACCAACACTCTCTGCATCCAACCACCCTATGAAAGGAGCGCCTTCCTGTAGCGATCTTCTTGGATCTTGAGGGGATACCGCCCGGTGAGACAGGCCATGCAGAGGCTGTCCTTCCCAAGCCCGATGGCTTTCACCAGGCCCTCGACGCTTATGTATCCCAGCGAGTCTGCCCTCAGCCTCCTCCTTATCGACTCCACGGTGAGCTTGGAGGCGAGGAGCTCCCTCCTCGTGGCCATGTCGACGCCCATGAAGCAAGGCCACTTCAGGGGAGGACAGCCGATCCTGGCATGGACCTCCCGAGCCCCGCCCTTCCTGAGGATCTCGATTATCTGCCGCGTTGTGGTGCCCCTCACGATGCTGTCGTCCATCAGGACCACCCTCTTGCCCTCGATGAGCGGCCGCACCGCGGCCATCTTGAGCCTGACAGCCTCCTCCCGCATCGACTGCTTTGGCATGATGAAGGTGCGGCCGATGTAGCGGTTCTTGAATATGCCCTCAACGGCGGGTATGCCGGACTCCTCCGAGAACCCAGTCGCGGCGGTCCTGGCGGAGTCAGGAACTGGCACAACCGCATCGGCCTCCACCGGGTGTTCCCTTGCTAGGGTCCGGCCTATCTCCTCCCTTACCTGGAGTACGTACTTCCCATCGATGACGGAGTCGGGACGGGAGAAGTAGACGTACTCAAACATGCAGTGGGCCGGATGCCTTTCCCGGAGGGGCCTGATGGTCCTCACGCCACCCTGTCCCATCAGCACTATCTCGCCGGGCAGGATGGACCTCTCGAATGTCCCTCCAGCCGCTTCTATTCCCACGGATTCGGAGGCGACATAGTGAAGGCCGTTGCTTGAGCCCAGGCAGAGCGGGCGAAACCCCAAAGGGTCGCGCACGGCGGCCAGCTCCCCCTTTCCCGTGAGTATCGCAAGCGAGTATGCTCCGCTGATCCTCTTCATCGTGTTGACCAAAGCTTCCTCAAGATCGTTGCGGAGGAGCTCGATCGCCAGTATGTGGGCGATGACCTCCGTGTCGGTTGAGGACGTGAAGACATGCCCGCGGCTCGTCAGGTGGGATCTGAGGGACTCGTAGTTGACGAGATTCCCGTTGTGCGCGATCGCGATCCCGTTTCTCGTTCCCTTGATGAGGAAGGGATGGCAGTTCTCCACAGTCGTCTCACCGGTCGTGGAGTAGCGGTTGTGCCCTATTCCGACATGGCCGAAAAGGTCCTGAAGATCGGCATCGCTGAAGACCTCTCGGACCAAGCCGAGCGCACGGTGCACGCGAAGCTTCTCGGTGTCGTAGGTGCATATCCCCGACGCCTCCTGGCCCCTGTGCTGCATCGAAAGGAGGCCGCAGTATACAGACTTGGCCACCATCGTCCCGGGATCTGTGGAGTACGCCGAGAATACCGCGCACTTCTCCTTTGGAGCCAACGCGCTACCGCCCCCGGTTTGGCGTGTCCCATGGCGGTTGTCTAATAAATCCTACGCCCTCCCTTCCCTTCCCTTGCGCCCCAGGCCTCGGTAATACTTAATAGACTTTTGGGAAGATTGCCGCCGTGGCCCAGTCCTTCTTGGACATCGAGACGACGTCGCTGTGCGCAGACACAGGAATGTTGGTCTGCTCGGTCATACGCAGGCGCGGGAAGAACTCGCTCTTTTTCGTTGACTCCCCCAGGAACGAGAGGCGGGTACTTGACAGGCTTTGCGCCGAGATCTCCAAGTGCGATACCTTGGTGACCTTCAACGGCAGGTCCTTTGACCTCCCATTCATCGTCTCCAGAAGGCTCTTGCTGGGCGCCAGGGATCTGGGCCTGTCTGTCGCCCGCCATGTGGACCTTTTCGACCGCTGCAGGCAGATACTGAGATTTGACAAGTTCAGCCTGGACCATATCGCGAGGGTCCTGGGGATAGAGGTGGATGCAAGCCTGACCGGAAGGGAGATACCCCACCTCTACAACACCTACCTTGCTAACCGGAGCAGACAGGCCAAGCAGCAGATCATGGACCACTGCGTCTCGGACGTTCGCACGTTGGAGAAGGTCTATCTCAGACTCGAGCCCCTCCTCACGGGGGAAGGCGTTGGCCCATGACGGTCAAAATCCAGATCCATGGAAGCGGGATGGAGGTGGGGCGATCCTGCATCGGGGTTGACAACGACCTGCTTCTGGACTGCGGCATACTGATGTCCGAGGAGCTGGACCCCGCCCCCGCCGACTTCTTCCCAAGGGTTGGAAACCCAAGCAAGATCCGCAACATCTTCATCACACATGCCCACCTCGACCACTCGGGGTACCTGCCCTTCATCATAGACTCGGGCTTCAGGGGTGGAGTATACTGCGTCAGGCCCACCAAGGAGCTGCTCAAGGTCCTCCTCATCGACTCCCTCAAACTTGCCAAGGGGCCCTGGGCGGATCTGGACGAATCCATTATCGACAGGGCCATGGATATGATGATCCCGGTTGACTACGAGGAGGAGATCGCCGTCCCCGGCGGCACGATACAGTTCATCAAGAGCCACCACATCCTGGGTGCGGCCATGGTCTACCTGGAGAAGGGCGGAAGGAGGGTGCTATTCACCTCGGACTACAACATGGGAGGCACCAGGTGCTTCAAGGGCGCCAGGGATGAGGTCAAGAGACACGAGGAACTCAAGGAAGTCGATGCCCTGTTCTTGGAGTCCACATACGGCGACACGGTCAGACCCCCGAGGGGGGAAAGGGAGAGATACCTGATCCACGCCACATCACAGAGCCTGGACCAGGGACGGCGCGTTTTCCTGCCCTGCTTCGCCCTCGGCAGGGCGCAGGAGCTTCAGAAGATCTACCTTGCGAACCGATCCCTCGTCCCATACGCAAACGTGCATGTCGACGGCATGATCAGAGAGATGAACAGAATCTACGCCAGACACGAACGGTTTCTGGACTCCGACTTCCCACTGGCCTTCAGGGAGGTCCACCAGTCTGTGAGGGACCAGGTCCTCAACGATCCCCACGGCATCGTAATCACAACCTCCGGCTTCTGCCAGGGCGGGCCCATCAGGTTCTACCTGGACAACGCATCGGCGGGTGACACCATCATCTTCTCCACGTCTTTCTTCCCGCGGGGAACGATGGCGGACAAGATCAGAACCGAGCGGGCCTATGGTGAGACCCCGCTGAATGTGGAGGAGGTGGATCTCTCCGCGCATTCAAGCTTCGCCGACTCCAAGGAGTTCGCGGAGGCAATCCGGCCCAAGGTCGTCTACACGCTTCACGGCGACCCGGTGCCTGAGAAATTCCTTGCGTTTCAGCTTGGCGGCTATCCCGTCGTCAACGACCAGCGCATCGTCATCTAGGCTGCGAGGATTTGGCCGCCATGAACTGCATCTCGCAGAGATCGCGGTACAGACCGCCCTTGGCCACCAGTTCCTCGTGGGCGCCCTCCTCCACGATCTCGCCGTGATCCATCACCACGATCCTGTCCGCGTTCCTGACCGTTGAGAGCCTGTGGGCTATCACGATGGAGGTCCTGTTCGCGAGCAGCTCCTCCAGCGCCTCCTGTATCAGGAGTTCGGTGTACGGGTCCACGCTTGAGGTCGCCTCGTCCAACAGGAGGATGGGCGGATCAACCAGAAGCGCCCTGGCAAAGGACACAAGCTGCCTCTGCCCGACCGAGAGGTTGCCGCCGCGCTCGGTCATCTCGGTGTCGTACCCTTTGGGGAACCTTGATATGAAATCATCCGCCCCGACGGCGCTGGCGGCGGCGCGTACCTCCTCGTTCGAGGCATCCGGCTTCCCGTACCTTATGTTGTCCCTGATGGTCCCCGAGAAAAGGACGGTGTCCTGGAGGACTATTGCCGTGTTCTTCCTCAGGGAGGCCAACTTGACGTCCCTGATGTCGTGCCCGTCGACCTGGATGGATCCCGCCGTGACGTCGTAGAAGCGGAGCAGCAGGCTCATGATTGTCGTCTTTCCGGCGCCCGTGGGCCCGACGATGGCTAGCCTTTCGCCCGGCCTCACATGGAGGTCCAGATTGTGTATCACGGGATGATCAGGGACGTACTGGAAGCTCACGTTGTCGAAATCCACCCTGCCCTCCAGTCGCCCGACCTCGATCGCATCCGGCCTGTCCGTGACCTCCGAGGGCGTCTCAAGAAGGGTGAAGATCCGCTCGGACGCGGCGAAAGCCGATTGGAGGCTGTTGGAGAACTGGGTCAGATCCTGGATCGGCCCAAAGAACTGCGTGACGTACTGCTGGAAGAGGACGAGGACCCCGAGGGTGATCGCGCCATTGATGAACGATAGTCCCCCGAAGTAATAGACGATCATCAGGCCCACGGCTCCGATAATCTCCACGGCCGGGAAGAACACCGACATGACTTGGGCAGCGTAGACATTGGCCTGCAGGTTCTCCACGTTTGCATGGTCGAACTCCTGCGCGTTCCTGTCCTCCCTTCTGAAGCTCTGCGCCACCCGCACGCCCGAGATGCTCTCCTGCAGCCTTGACATCACGCCCGCAATCTTCCTCCGGGTCTGCCGGTAGGCCCGCCGGGCCATCCCCCTAAACAGGAAGGCCACGCCGATCAGCATGGGGATGGTGAGCATCGATAGCAGGGCCAGCCTTACGTTGATCAGGAACATCACGCCCAGTATCATGCCCAGCCTAACGAAGTCGCTCAGCACGTTCAGAAGGCCGGTCGCAAGCACCTCGTACATCGTCTCGACATCCGCCGTTACCTTGGACATCAGCCTCCCGACCTCGGACTTGTCGTAGAAGGACTTGGACATGCGCTGGAGGCGGGCGAACATCTGGTTCCGGATGTCCCTCATCAGGCTGGACCCTATCCAGTTCAGGAGATAGGTACGGCCCAGGTCACCAAGATAGGAGAGAACGGTCAGTGCGAGGTAGGCCGCCGCTATCCAGACCAGGCCGCCGAACGCCGTCGAGACCGTGATATCCCCGGCGACGGATGGGGTCAGGTACTTGTCGATGGCCGACTTCACGAGCACGGGCTGGATGACGCCAAGAACCGCCGCGCCAATAACCAACACAACGCAGACGGCGAGGCGGCGCCTGTACCCTAGCACCAGGGACAAGAGCCTCGAAAGCAGGACTCTGTCGGACATGGTCCTTTCGTATTCCTCCTCCTCGTCCAGGCCATGGAAGTGGAAGTGCATTCCGAACCCCACTAGCCCACCTCCTTGTCAGCGGCCGTCAGACCCACGGACTGGGCCCGGTATATCCTGCCGTAGATGCCCTTCCTGGCAAGCAGATCCTCGTGTGTCCCCTCCTCCACCACCCTGCCTTGATCCAGAACCATGATGCGATTGCCCTTCCTGATCATCGACAGCCTCTGGGTTATGATGAAGGTGGTCCTGTCCTTCAGCAGCGCATCGAGGGCCTTCTGGATCTCGTGCTCCGTCTCGGTATCGACGCTGGAGGTCGAATCATCAAGGATGAGGATCTTGGGATCCATCAGAAGGGCGCGGGCAATGGCGATCCTCTGCTTCTCGCCCCCGGACAGGGTCACCCCCCTTTCCCCGACCACGGTATCGTAGCCCTTCGGGAAAGCCCTGATGAACCCGTCAGCCTCAGCCATCTTCGCACACCGAACGATCTCATCCATGCTCGCTTCGGGCTTCCCGTAGGCGATGTTCTCCCTTATGGTGGTGGAGAAAAGGAATGTCTCCTGAGGGACTATGCCGATGTGCTTCCTGAGGGACTTCATCGTCAGATCGCGGACATCGTGGCCATCGATCTTCACGCTGCCGGATGAGGGATCGTAGAACCTCGGGATCAGGTTCACTATGGTGGTCTTGCCCGATCCCGTGGCGCCGAGAAGGACCACCGTCGTGCCCGGTTCAACGTTGAACGAGACGCTGTCGAGGCTGCGCCTGCCATCTCCATAGCCGAAGGAAACGTTCTCGAAGGTCACTCTCCCCTCCGCCTTCCCCAGTTCCAAGGCGTCCGGCTTCTCCTCTAGCTCCGGCTTCTGGTCAATGATCTCGAAAACCCTCTGCCCACCCGCGACCGCGTCCTGGTAGATCCTCGTCATGTTGCCCAGCATTCTCAAGGGGCCGGTGAGCCGGGCGACGTAGATGGTGAAGGCAATAAGGGTGCCGATGTCCAGGTATTCAGCAGCAACCCTGTAGCCGCCGTACAGGAGGATGGCGATCATGCTGAAATCTGATAGAAGCGAGGTCATCGGGCTGTAGATGGATCTGATCCGCGCCAGAAGAATCGAGAGGTCGAAGTACCGGTCGTTCCGGTCCTGGAATTTCCGTACCTCGTTTTCCTGCTGGCCGAAGGCCGCAACCACCTGGGCCCCGGTGAGGTTCTCCTGCAAGACGGAACTCAGCGACCCGAAGGCGTCCCTGCTCGTGTAGAGAGGTTCCCTCAGGATCATCGAGAACCTCATCATGGCCCAGACTATCAGGGGACTCGTGCAGAAGGCGATCAGGGTGAGTCCGGGTGCGTTCAATTCGAATATGCAAACGACAAGGACGACGGCGAAGCTGATGAGCGCCCCGGCGATCATCCTGAAGCCGAAGCTCAGGAACCTTCGGATCAGGTCCACGTCCATCGTGCTCCTTGACATGAGCTGTCCGGTCTGCGTTCGGTCGAAGAAGGAGAACGATTGCGCCTGAAGGCTCTCGTACATTTCCTTCCTCAACTGGTAGATCACGCGCTGCGCGACGATCTCGCCGAGGTACCTCTGGAAGAAACTGAAGAACCCCGCAGCCAGCGTCACCAAGACCACGGAAATGCACAGGCGGAGAAGCATCTTCGTATCCCCGCCGACGATTGCCACATTTACTATCTGCCTGATGAAGAGCGGGGGAAGCGCCTGCAGGACCGACACGACGATCAGGCACACAAGGACGACTACAGAGTATCTCCAATACTTCAGCCAATACCCCATCAGCCGACGGAAGACTCGCTTCCCTCCCCTCACCTCAAGGTATTCCCTGCCCGGCCCATGAGTTCCCGAGGGCGGCCCGCCCCACAATTCAACCATTCCAGCGCAAGGCTGCGGATGCGAACTCTGCCGCCGGCCTCACCGGCGGCCATAGTTCGGAATCGAATCGTTCGAAATCGATATAAGTCTTTCCCATCGCCCCATCACCTGGGACGGGATTTCTCACTTCCTTGGCCCGAGCCCTTGGGCTATCTGCTGGCACATCAGGTCGGGAAGCCCGTCCCTGTTCTGGGCAGTTACTACGATTAGCCTCGTGTCGCTGCGGTCCTTCACCCTAGCGATGAAGCCGGCGCTCGTCCTGTAGTGCACCGCAGCGGCCACCGGCGTCTTTGAGTCAAGCTTCCTCCAGACCTCCGAAGCGAACACGTTGCTCTTGAGCTCCATTGGGCCTATCTCGTCCACGATGAAGACATCCGCCTGCCTTGAGAACGCCTCGCGGGAGATCTCGTCAAGGTCCCTGAGGTTCACACCGTACCTTGAGATCATGGGTGCGCCCGGGCTTGCCAACGAGACGTGTGCCAGGACCCCTCTTCTGCCCAGCAGATCAACAATCTCGAAGCCTTGGCGAATCCCACCTAGCCTCGTCTCCGGGCAGATGATCCCCCCAACAATGTATCCTCGATCGGCGAGCAGCTTGGATAGCCTGAGAAGCACCGTGGTCTTTCCGCAGCCGGGAGGGCCGGTCACAAGCAGATTCTTCTCCATAAGCTCTCCGGGTGCTTGGCATCGCCTTATCCATCTTCCTCCTCGGCAAGGGTCGGTAAGAGATATTAGAGAAGCAGGGGGCGCATGCCTTGGATCCCCGGGAAGAGAAACATGCTGCTCGGCATCGATGAGAGCGGAAGAGGACCGGTCATCGGGGACA
>Ga0315307_1001575_pt1 | contig 10235 bp, 9 predicted proteins | sample TDP2_MG_FD_203079 | JGI IMG/M metagenome (GOLD analysis project Ga0315307, IMG submission 203079) | Freshwater sediment microbial communities from Lake Towuti, South Sulawesi, Indonesia - TDP2 | ecosystem: Environmental > Aquatic > Freshwater > Lake > Sediment | place: Indonesia: South Sulawesi... | reverse complement strand
TTGGGAGGAGCTCAACAGGTTGCTATCTACACTACCGAGAACCTTAGCCGAAAGAGATATGACCCTATTTTAATCTCTGGCCCTGGGGGAATTCTGGATGATGAAGTTAAGAATAATCCTGGAATAAGGTCATTTTTTATTCCCGAACTGATTCGGATGGTTAATCCTATAAAAGATGCGATTACCTTAATGAAGATATGGAGGGTTTTAAAATCGGAAAGGGTCGACTTAGTGCATACCCACTCCTCCAAGGCGGGAATTCTTGGTCGGTGGGCAGCCCATTTTGCTCGTGTGCCTCATATCTTCCACACCTACCACGGTTTTGGCTTCAATGATTATCAGAAGTGGTGGACAAGAAAAGCCTTCATCTGGATAGAGAGAGTAACTGCCTGGATTACTGACAAGCTAATCGCAGTCTCTTCCGAAAATGTAAAAAAAGGTCTGGCTAATAGGATTGGGAAGGAAAGCCAATATGCAGTAATCCATTGTGCAACAAATCTTAAAGCATTTTCTGAAGTAAAAATTAATCTTGACCGAAAAAGGAGAGAATTTGGAATTGAACCTAGAAGCCCTGTGGTGGCAATGATTGCCTGTTTCAAGCCGCAAAAGGCTCCTCAAGATTTCATTTTTCTTGCCCATTGCGTCAGCCAGGTTTTACCATCCACAAGGTTTCTTTTAGTGGGAGATGGGGAGTTAAGGTCCGAGGTTGAGGAATTAATCAGGAGGTTCGAACTTGAAAGAAAGGTTATTTTGACTGGTTGGCGGCGTGATGTCCCTGAGATTATGCAGATTATTGACGTTTTTGTACTTACTTCCCTGTGGGAAGGTCTCCCTATTGTGTTTGCTGAAGCTATGGCTTCTGGAAAGCCGGTTGTAGCCACAAATGTAGACGGCGCTAAAGAAGCGATTATTGAGGGAGTAAATGGATTTTTAGTCGAGCCCCACAATATAGAAGAATTTGCTATGAAAGTAATTAAGTTGATTAATGACAGGAATTTAGCCCAGAGAATGGGTAAGGAGGGCAGAAGAATGGTCTATCCTAGTTTTGACCTCACTCATATGTTGAAAAGTATAGAAGCCCTCTACGAAAAATTTCTTGTTGAATTTTGAGGATTAATATGGGTAAAACTATCTCTGAAAAAATTATTACCTCCCGTTTGGGAAAAGAAGTAATTGCAGGCGATATTGTGATTGTTCCAGTGGATCTCTGCATGGTTCAGGACGGTACGGGTCCCCTGGCTATTAAGCAGTTAAGAAAATTGATAAGAAATGAGGCTTCAAGCGAATCCGATAGGGAAGTTAACTATAAAATTTTTGCTCCAGAAAAAACGTTTATCTTTCTCGATCATGCTGCTCCTTCTCCCCGCAAAGAACTTTCTAATGTCCATAGAGAATTGCGGGATTTTGCAAGGCAAACTAAGGCAAATCTCTCTGAGATAGGGGAAGGAATTTCTCATCAGAGACTAGTGGAAAGCTTTGTAAATCCTGGCGATATTATCATTGGTGCCGATTCTCATACCTGTACTTCCGGAGCTTTGGCTGCCTTTGCTACAGGAATGGGCTCAACAGATGTGGCTGTGGTGATGGCCACAGGAAAGACCTGGCTTAAGGTTCCCCAGACTTTGTTGATCAATGTAGAAGGAGCGTTTCCCAAGGGTGTCTATGCTAAGGATTTGATTCTATACATTATTGGTATGCTGGGAGCTGACGGAGCGAATTACAGGGCTTTAGAATTTGCCGGTCATACGGTGGAAAATATGTCGGTCTCGGGAAGGCTCACTCTTTGCAACATGGCTGTAGAGGCAGGAGCTAAGGTTGGACTTGTTGGCTCGGATGGTTTAACTAGAGCCTACCTCAAGGAGATGGGCCGGGAAAATAGATATAGAGAAATTAAGGCAGATAAGGACGCAAAATACGAAAGAATCTTTGAGATTGATGCTTCAAAATTGGAACCGGTGATTGCTTGCCCCGAGACCCCGGACAATGTTAAACCAATTTCTCAAGTTAAGAAGCAAAATATAAATATTGACCAGGTTTTCATTGGCACCTGTACTAATGGAAGGATAGAGGATTTGCGTATAGTGGCAGAGATATTGGAAGGAAGAAAATGTGCTACTGGAACGAGGTTGGTCGTTGCTCCAGCCTCCCGCCAGGTCTATCTCCAGGCGCTGAGAGAAGGTATTTTTGAGATACTCGTTGAAGCCGGGGCTACCATCTTAAACCCCGGATGTGGACCCTGCGTGGGCATACAGGGAGGGATTTTAGCCGATAACGAAAAGTGCCTTTCAACAGGGAACCGCAATTTTAAAGGCAGAATGGGTAATCCCAATTCGGAGATTTATCTCTCTTCTCCAGCTACAGCTGCCTGGACGGCAATAAAAGGAAAAATAAGCAACCCGAGAGAAATAATCTAAAAAGGAGCAGTTATGATTCTTAAAGGAAAAGTACACAAGTTTGGAGATAACATCAGCACAGACTTAATCGCACCTGGGAGATTTTTCCATTTGAGAAACAATTTACCAGAGCTGGCTAAACATACACTGGAAGACGCTGATCCCGAATTTGTGGAGAAAGTAAGGCGAGGGGATTTTATTGTAGCAGGGAAGAACTTTGGTATGGGCTCATCGCGGGAGCATGCTCCCACTATAATCAAACTTTGTGGCGTAGGTGCAATTTTGGCTAAGTCTTTTGCAAGAATATTCTTTCGTAATGCAATCAATGTTGGGATGCCTGTCCTGGAATGCGAAACCGAGAAAATCGCTCAGGGAGACGAACTGGAAATTGACTTAATTAAAGGCACGATAAGAAATAGAAAAAAGAAACTGGAGCTGAGATTTCACCCGCTTCCCCAGGTAATGCTTAACATTTTGCGCGATGGCGGCCTGGTGGAACACATTCGAAAACATGGCGGTTTCCAACTGTAAGTATCGTCTGCCGATGTAGCTGCGACCGAGCTATGCACAAATTGAATTTGTGCCTACAATGATTATATTGTCATTGCGAACCCTTCGCTTTTGTCATTCTGAGCGGAGCGAAGAATCTCAAGAACGGCTCAGGGTAAACTCCGTGAAGTCCCGATTCATCGGGACTACGCCCCTTCGGGGCTCGCAACGACATTTGTAGGCACGGTTTCAACCGTGCAGAAAGAGGAATGCAAAGCTTACGCTTTGGCGCTACAAAAGGTAGCGTAGGGCCTTGCACCCGTGATTTATAATGGGTGATGGACACTTAGAAATTAGAAATTTGGATTTTGTCATTTGTAATTTATAATCTGAAATTTGAAATCTGAAATTTGAAATTTCCTATAGGGGGCAAATATGCATAGAGTAACTTTAATTCCTGGTGACGGCGTTGGCCCGGAAGTAGTGGAGGCTGCCCAGAAGTGTATTGAAGCCACGGGGATAAAGATTGAATGGGAAAGAGTCGATGCCGGAGCCGAAATTATGGATAAGTATGGAACGCCTTTGCCTGATCAGGTAATTGATTCAATAAAGAAGAATAGAGTTGCTTTGAAAGGTCCTGTCACTACTCCTGTAGGGATAGGGTTTCGCAGCGTTAATGTCTCCCTCCGTCAGAAACTCGACCTCTACGCTTGTCTCCGTCCCTGTAAGTGGTACCCTGGCGTGAAGTCGCGCTATGAAGGGGTCGATTTAGTAGTGGTGAGAGAGAATACTGAAGATGTATATTCAGGAATAGAATTTGAGAGGGGAAAGGCTGAGACCGGTGAACTCATTTACTTTATCCGGAATTCTAAGAATATGAATATTTCCTATGATTCGGGAATAAGTATAAAGCCCATTTCCCAGCATGCTTCGGAACGGATTATCCGTTTCGCATTCGACTATGCGAGGAATAATAACAGGAAGAAGGTCACCGGGATACATAAAGCCAATATAATGAAATATTCTGATGGCATCTTCTTGGAAGTATTCCACGAAGTTGCCCGGGATTATCCGGACATCCAATCTGAGGATAAAATCGTGGATAATATGTGTATGCAATTAGTTCAGAAGCCGGGATTTTACGATGTGCTCGTCCTGCCCAATCTCTACGGGGATATAGTCTCCGATTTATGTGCAGGATTGGTGGGAGGGCTTGGTTTAGCTCCAGGAGCAAATATTGGTGATGGAATTGCTGTCTTCGAGGCAGCTCACGGCAGTGCGCCGAAGTATAAGGGGATGAACAAAGTAAATCCCGCTGCCATGATTCTATCAGGTGTATTAATGTTAAGGTATCTGGGGGAGAGAGAGAAGGCAGATGGGTTGGAGAAGGCCGTGGCTCAGGTAATTGCCGAAGGAGAGACAGTTACCTATGATCTCGGCGGAAATGCTACAACTTCTCAGATGACCAGAGCAATCATTAAGAATTTGAAGTGAGACTGTTGAGAAGATTCAACAGTCTCACCCTGAATCCTTCGCCTGTCATTCTGAGCGAAGCGAAGAATCTCAAGAATCGGGCTCAGGATAAACTCCGAATCTCCAGTTCAGGACAGGCTCCGTGAAGGGTCTCAAATTTTGAAAGGACAGAACCTTGGAACGCACATTAATAATTATTAAGCCAGATGCTTTTTCTAAAAAAATAGTAGGGAGAGTCGTTACCACGTTTGAAGAGAAAGGTTTCAGAATTGTTGCCTGTAAGATGGTTCTTCTTACACGAGACAGGGCAGAGGAGTTTTATAAAGAACATAAAGGTAAAGAATTTTATGAACCCTTAGTTAATTTCATGTCGTCCAATCCCTGTTTGGTTATGGTTTTGGAAGGAGACAAGGCAACTCAGAAAATCCGAGATATTGGGGGCAATACAGACCCCCAGAAAGCAGAGCAGGGAACCTTGAGAAGGCTTTACGCTCAAGATAACCGCCACAATATCATTCACGCAGCAGATTCAAATGAATCAGCAGAAAGGGAGGTTAAGTTCTTCTTTTCTGAAGATGAAATACATCACTGGGAAGAAAAGATATATAAAAAATGACGCTGTTACCGAAGTCAACAGCGTCACCCTGAACGGAGTGAAGGGTCTCGCATATTGTCGGAAAGCAAGATTCTTCCGCTTCCCCTGCATTTTATTCAGGGTCAGCGTCAGAATGACAAAATAGTAGTTCAGCGACAACCTCAAATTATGTACAAAATCTTAAATAAGCAATACCTGGCTTCCTCTATAAAAGAATTTCAGGTATCTTGTCCGGAGATTGCCAAAAAAGCTCAGCCTGGACAGTTCATAGTGGCGAGGACTGATGAGAGAGGGGAGAGGGTTCCTTTAACTATTGCAGACTATGATAGAGATAATGGAACCATAACTATTGTAGTTCAGGAAGCAGGGAAGACTACTTCCCAGTTAGGAAGACTAAATTCGGGCGATACCCTCTCTGATGTTATTGGTCCCTTAGGTATTCCTACCCACATGGAAAAAAGAGGGACAGTAGCTTGTGTAGGTGGAGGTGTGGGAATAGCGCCCGTCTATCCTGTGGCTCGCGGCTTTAAGGAAATTGGGAATAAAGTCATATCCATTATTGGTGCTCGCACTAAGGAACTCGTAATCTGGGAAGGGAAGATATCCTCTGTCTCGGACGAACTTTACATTACTACTGATGATGGTTCTTACGGCCGAAAAGGATTCGTGTCTAGTGAATTGCAGAGGCTAATCGAAGGAGGGAAGGAGTTGGGATTGGTCTTCGCGGTGGGGCCTACTCTTATGATGCGTGCTACCTGTGAGGTAACCAGACCCCATAAATTGAGGACTATAGTGAGCCTCAATCCCATAATGGTCGATGCTACTGGAATGTGTGGTGCTTGCAGAGTTTCGGTAAGGGGGAAAACAAAATTTGTCTGCGTGGATGGTCCAGATTTCGATGGACACCAGGTAGATTTTGACCAACTCCTCAGCCGTCAGAGAATTTACCTACAAGAGGAGAAAAAAGCTCTCGAGTGGTATAATTCGGTCCATAGCCATGGTAGACTCAAATGAAAATTGCTCCTAAGAAAGTGGAAATGCCGCGTCAGGAGCCCGAAGTCCGGGTGGCCAATTTCAATGAGGTGGCTTTGGGCTATTCGGAAGAGGAGGCTCAGCGAGAGGCCGGAAGGTGTCTCCAATGTAAGAAAGCGCCCTGTATCAAGGCTTGTCCAGTAGAGATTGATATTCCCTGCTTTATTGCCCGGATTATTGAGAAAGATTATAAAGGAGCCATCCGTAAGATTAAGGAGGACAATCTCTTGCCAGCTATGTGTGGGAGAGTATGCCCACAGGAGGGACTTTGCGAAAAGGCTTGTACGCTAAGTAGAAAGTACGAGCCAGTTGCCATTGGACGCCTGGAACGCTTTGCTGCTGATTGGGAACTCCAGAGGAATAATCCAGAAAGGTCACAACTCCCACCCCGTACAGGGAAATGCGTGGCGGTCATTGGGTCTGGTCCTGCCGGCCTATCTTGTGCTGGCGATTTAGCCAGGTTGGGACATAATGTAACCATTTTCGAAGCATTACATAAGCCAGGGGGTGTTCTGGTCTACGGGATTCCAGAATTTCGCTTACCCAAGGCTATCGTGGAAAGGGAGGTAGAGTACATTCGCTCTCTCGGGGCGGAAGTAAAAACTGGCTATGTGATTGGCAAAATTTATACTGTCGATGAACTTTTCTCCCAGGGTTACGACGCTATTTTCATTGGAATCGGTGCTGGTTTACCCAAGTTTATGGACATTCCCGGTGAAAATCTCAATGGTGTTTATTCAGCCAACGAATTTTTGACCAGAGCCAATCTGATGAAGGCATACCTATTTCCTGAGTACGATACTCCCATAAAAATTGGCAGAAGGGTTGCAGTAATAGGAGGCGGGAATGTGGCAATGGATGCTTCACGCACAGCGCTGAGGTTAGGAGCTCGGCAGGTATTCAATATTTACCGTCGTTCCCGGCAGGAAATGCCTGCGCGGCTGGAAGAGATTCAAAATGCCAAAGATGAAGGAGTGGAATTTGAATTCCTAACCAATCCAATCAGGGTTCTTGGCAGTAGGGAGGGCTGGGTTACTGGAATTGAATGTATAAAGATGGAACTGGGAGAGCCCGATGAGTCCGGACGCCGCCGGCCAGTGCCCATTAAGGGTTCTGAGTTCACCACAGGAGTTGACGTAGTAGTAATGGCTATTGGCGCTGGTGCCAACCCTCTACTTCCGTCTGCTACCCCAGACTTGAAACTGAACGAGTGGGGCTATATTGTGGCAGATGAAACCACTGGAAAAACCTCAAAGGGGGGTATCTGGGCTGGAGGAGATATTGTGAGTGGTTCAGCCACAGTGATTTCCGCCATGGCTTCTGGCAGGAGGAGCGCCAGGGCAATCCATCAATATCTGACGGAAGGTTCGAGAGGCATGTGATTTTTTCTTGACAACCGTCTTTTTAACTTGTATTATTTGAGATTGTTATTCAGGAGAATATTATGCCTAATCCCAAAAGAAGACATTCTGTTTCCAGACGAGATAAGCGAAGAGCCAACTGGAAGCTATATATCCCTACCCTATCTGTTTGCCCAATGTGTAAAGAATTTAAACTTCCCCATTTTGCTTGCTTCAATTGTGGCTATTATAATGAAGAAAAGGTAATTAAGACGAAAAAAGAAATAGAAGAAGAAAGGAAAAAGAAAGGAAAAAGTTAGGAAGGGGTCTTATCTATGCGAATTGCTGTGGATGCTATGGGTGGCGATTATGCTCCAAAAGTAGTAGTGAGAGGGGCTGTTCAAGCTGCTCAAAAAAATAGCTACGAAATAATTTTGGTAGGGGATGAAACACGGCTAACAGAAGAGATGAAAGGCTATCGAACTTCATCTTTACCCATTTCAATTCACCACTCTTCAGAGGTTATTGGCATGGATGAGTCACCTGCGATAGCTTGTCGCCAGAAAAAAGACTCCTCAATTGTGGTCGCTACCCGATTAATCAAGGAAGGTATGGCTGACGCTATGGTTTCGGCAGGAAACTCTGGTGCAGTCATGGCCGCCACATTGATGGTTTTGGGGAGATTGCCAGGAGTGGGCAGGCCTGCCATTGCTGTATCAATACCTACTCTAAAAGGTGCAGTGGTTCTTCTCGACGTTGGCGCAAATGTCAACTCTACGGCAAAAGATTTGCTTCAGTTCGCTGTAATGGGTAACATTTATATGAAGACAATTATTAAGAAAGAGGCTCCTCGCATTGGACTGTTGAGTATCGGGGTAGAAGAAGTCAAGGGGGATGAGGTGACTGTAGAAGCTCATCGTCTCTTGCGCCAAAGCGGATTGAATTTTGTCGGCAACATAGAAGGAAGAGATATTGTGAAAGGAAAGGCCGATGTTATCGTCTGTGATGGATTTGTGGGTAATATTCTTCTTAAATTCGGAGAGGGCGTAGCCGAAGAATTTGTTAATCTGTTTAGAGATGAGATTCTTAAATATCCTTTCCGAAAAATGGCACTTCTATTGCTGAGAGGTGCTTTCAGAGATATAAAGAAGAAAGTCGATTATGCCGAATATGGAGGAGCTCCTCTTTTGGGCGTGGATGGCTGTTCGATTATTTGCCACGGCAGTTCCAATGCTAAGGCAATTTCAAATGCTATCCGGGTAGCAGGAGAATTTGTGGAAAAGAGAATCAATCAACAAATCAAAGAAAGTTTATAGGTCTCTGAAAAAATACATAGAGACCCATGATTACACAGATTCTTAAAAATGATTACGCAGAAATGTCATTGCGAACCCTTTGCCTTCTGTCATTCTGAGCGAAGCGAAGAATCTCGACATACTGCTCAGGGTAAGCCCTGTAGTGAGCAAAGCGAATCTATCCGTGAAGTCCCGATTTACCCCCCACCTTATTTCCTCCCCCTCGAGGGGAGAGGAGGAGAGGAGGGGTATTTGGCCTGGCAATGACAACTCCGTTGTCATCTGCGTAATCTCATCTTTCATCTGTGAAATCAGAAATTCTTGACATTTTCAAAAATCTCTTTATAGGAGTCTGAAAAGTGGGAGTCCGCATACTTGGAACTGGCTCTTATCTGCCAGAGAAAGTTTTAACCAATAAAGACCTTGAAAAAATAGTCGATACAACTGATGAGTGGATCGTAAGCCGTACGGGAATCAGGGAGAGAAGAGTATGTTCCGATAAACAGGCTGCCTCTGATCTGGGGATTGAAGCTGCCCAGAGAGCACTGGAAGATGCTAATGCAAAAGTTGAAGATATCGATTTAGTTATTGTGGCAACGATTACTCCGGATATGTTCTTCCCTGCAACAGCTTGTATAATACAGACTAAGTTAGGAATAAAAAATGCTGCTGTTTTTGATTTGAATGCTGCCTGCACTGGCTTTATTTACTCTCTTTCTACCGCTAAGCAATTTTTACAGACTGGAACATATAAAACAGCACTTGTCATTGCCACCGAAACTCTTTCTAAAATCACCGACTGGAAGGATAGGAATACTTGTGTGCTTTTGGGGGATGGCGCGGGAGCAGCGGTTCTGAGAAAGGATAGCGGTGATTCAGGAATTCTCTCTTGTTATTTAGACGCAAATGGCAAGTATGGCGATTTGTTGAATATGCCAGCTGGGGGATCGAGACTCCCGGCAACTATAACAACAATCAGGAAAAGATTGCATTATTTGAAGATGAAGGGAAATGAGACTTTCAGAATTGCTATACCAGAAATGGCGAGCGCTATCAGACGAGGATTGGAAAATTGTGGACTCAAGATTGAGGACGTAGATCTCTTGATACCACACCAGGCGAATATCAGGATAATTAAAGCACTGGTAAAGAGACTATCTATACCTAAAGAGAAAGTTTTCATAAATATTGAGAGATGTGCAAATACTTCAGCGGCCACGGTTGCTATTGCTCTGGACGAGGCGAATCGCCAGGGGAGAATTAAGAAAGGCGATATTATAGAACTGGTTGCCTTTGGTGCTGGGTTCACCTGGGGTTCCTGTGTGATTAAATGGTAAAAGTTGCTTTTCTCTTTCCCGGTCAGGGTTCACAATACGTGGGTATGGGGAAAGAACTCTACGAAAGGTACGAGCGGGCGCGGCAGATTATTGATCAGGCTAATGATATTTTAGGTTACGACCTGCGAAGAAAGATTTTTTGTGGCCCTGAACAGGAGTTACAACAAACTTTAATTACTCAACCAGCCGTCTTTACTATAAGTGTCGCTTGTTTGGAAGTTCTCAAGGGACTTGAAAGTTACTCCTGTAAAGAAATTTTGAGACCGCAATTTGTGGCAGGT
>Ga0315307_1001574_pt1 | contig 10236 bp, 2 predicted proteins | sample TDP2_MG_FD_203079 | JGI IMG/M metagenome (GOLD analysis project Ga0315307, IMG submission 203079) | Freshwater sediment microbial communities from Lake Towuti, South Sulawesi, Indonesia - TDP2 | ecosystem: Environmental > Aquatic > Freshwater > Lake > Sediment | place: Indonesia: South Sulawesi... | reverse complement strand
TGGCATCGGGTGGAACTACGACTGTCAGCGTGGCGTTGTCCGAGGCGCCCGCCGCAAGCGTGAGCGATTCTGGCTCGATGCTAACTGACCAACCGGCCGCGCCCACAGCCCTCAGGGTGTAGTTGTCGTCGATTAGGCCAGCATTCCTGACCGTGACGGTATAGATGAGCGTGGTCCCCGGCTCCCCGCTTCCGGAACCGGGCGAGATGGACACCTCGATCCTTGTGCGGATTGAAACTTCCGCCTCGCAACTTGCAGTCGCGCTCACCCCAGCGTTCTCCCCCGAGGTGGCGACGACTTGTATATTATCCCTCTCGCCGTGCCCTGCGCCGCTGGGTATGGTGACGCTCAGCGTTGCCGTGGCGCTTCCCCCGGCAGCAATCGTTAAAAAGGTCGGAGAAACCGTTGGGTTCCAGCTTGGGGCAGCGCTGTCGCTTACGGTCAAGTTGTAGGTATCCGCGACATTGCCCCTGTTAGCGACGGTGACGGTATAGCTGAGCGGTTCCCCGGGCTCGTCGGTCTTGTGGCTGGGGGAGATCGAGACTACGACCTTCCTATCGATGACCGCGTGCGCTATGCAGCTGGCGTTGTCCTTCACCTTGTTATCACTCTGCGAGGTGGCGGTGACGGTCACGTTGTCCCTAGTGCTGTGAGCCGCGTTTCTGGGAATCGTAACGAGAAGCGTCGTCGTCCTGTTTTCGCCTGGCGGGACTTCCAGCGAGCTCGGCGTGAGCCTCGGGATCCAGCCCTTGTCGTCGCTTGCCGCCAAGTTGTAGTTGTCCGCGATGTTGCCCATATTTTTGACCGTGACCTTATAGGTGAGTATATTCTCAGGGGCCCCGCTGTTCTCAGGTGGTGATACAGAAACTTCTACGCCCCTCACGACAATAGCGGTCGCGGTACAGCTGTTTTCAGCACTCACTTGTACGTTTTCCTTCGAGGTGGCGGTGACGGTTACCTTGTCCTTCGTGCCGTTTTCCGCGTCCGCAGGTATGGTGACGGTTAACGTAACTACCCCATTCTCGCCTGGCCCAATGTTCGTGAGCAGGTTATCCGAGAGCTTTGGATTCCAGTTCTCGTTATCGCTCACTTTTAGGGAGTAGTTGTCCTTGACGGTGCCAGTGTTCTTGACCGTGACGGTATATGTAAGATTTTCCTTCGGCCGGCCACTTCGGTTTTCGGGGGATATGAAAACTTTCACCCTCCTGAGGGCCGTGGCCTTTGCATATGCCAAATCGCCACCGGCCACCGTTGAATCCGCCCGCGATTGGGCTGTGACCTCTATTCTGTCCTCGTCGCCTACCGATGCACCGGAGGGTATGATGACGCTCAGCGTTGTCGTGCCGCTCCCCCCGGCCGCGATTGTTAAAGAGGTCGGGGAAACCGTGGGGTTCCAGCTTGGGATAGCCTCGTCCTCAGCTGTGAGATCATACGTATCTTGGACGTTCCCCTTGTTTGTGACCGTGACCACGTAGGTGAGCGTTTCCCCGGGGGGCCCGCTCTTGTTTTCGGGTGAGATGGATACCTCGACTTTCCTGACAATAGTTTTGACGAGGAATGTCCAAACGCTCGACCAGGCGCCGGCATTGCCCGCGTTGTCCACGGCTCGGACACGCCATGAGTAATTCTCATCGGCGAGCGCAGTGGTTGGTATATACTTGTTGTCAGTTAGGCGTGAGACGTTCTCCTCAGGTGAGCTGAAATTTGCGTCGTTGTCCACCTGCAACTGATAGGTCACGGGCATGCTCACATCTGCTACGACAGTCCACCTGAAGGTAGGTTTGTTATTCGACGTCTCCGTCCCGTTGCCCGGCTCAAGCAAAGTCGGGGAAGTAGGTGCAGTTATGTCGACCCTGAATGAACGCTGGGAGTTTTCGCCGACGTAGCCGAAGTTATCAATGGCTCGGACACGCCAATAATAAACTCCTTCAGCCAGCTCGGTCGTCACTTGATAATTGTCATCAGTTATTCTGGTTGCGGGGGGAATTGGTGATGAGAAATCGTTATCGTTATCGACCCAGACATCGTAGGTCACGGGCAGACTGATATCGCTTACAGCACTCCAGTCGAGGTTCGGGGTGTTATCGTTTATGTTCTCCCCATTTTTGGGCCATACTAGGGTCGGCGCGGCTGGAGGCGTGGTATCTACGATGAACGTCCATTTATCAGAGTGGTTATCGCCAATCGCGTTTCGCGCGACCACCTTCCATGAGTAGTTTTCATCTGGAAGTGCCGTGGTTGGGGTGAAAGTGTTGTCGGGTACTAAAACAGTGTTGTCGATTTCCGGAGATGAGAAGCCTGGATCGTTGTCGACAAGCAGGCGATGATTATCTGCATTCGAGCCATTAGCCCACTCGAACGTTGGGGTGTTATCATTCGTCCTCGTCCCATCAGCTGGAGAGAAAAGCCTCGGCTGACCGGGCGGGGGCGGTACTACCCGCACGGTGATGTTTGGGTTTGGCGGGGAATATGACTTGAAGGTATACTCCGAGACGTCTATGGTGCCCGTAATGACAATCGGGTGGTTATTTGTGGGGACGTGTGGCACATCTTCATAGCCCGAGGCGCGCATCACTATGTCGACGTAGAAATTATCGTCCCATGGGTAGCCGGCTTCGTGACTCACGACAATCGAGTACCTATACATAGCCGAGTTCTCGAGTGAGACACCTTCAGTGAAGAGCAAATTTGTCGATATCGGGTCGAGGTTGTCCTCCAGGTAGGCGGAGGCGTTCACGAAAGTGAAGTTTTCCGACGGCGTGCCAGCGCTATCCGTTTTCGGGGAGTCCCAGTAGAAACCGAGCACGAAATACCCTGGGTACCCAGGTTCATTCCAGAACAACTTGAACTGAAGGGTGAACTCCTCGCCCGGCTCGACCTCGATTGTAGTGCCCCCCGGGGTGGAAATGACTCCTCCCGCAAAGACCGGTGGAGCGGCGAGAGTCATCAAAAGAGTCATCGAGAACACTATCGCAGAAACTAGCAAGATGGAACTCAAGCCACGCCTATAATGATTCTCGGTCCTCAATCACAGCCCCCTTTTCCATAAAAATTAGGTGGTCAGAGCTTAAAATGTTGTCGATTTGGCATAAAAACAACCTCAATTATGGCAGATATTCTAAATACGTAATTTAAATACGTAATTTATTAATACTCTGGTTTTTGCGCAATTCTCCCCGCGAGCTGCGACTCACGATACTTATGAGACCACAAGGCCGCTTCATTGAAAAGTCTAAAAAGATTTAAAGAGAGGCGCTCGCGGCGCCCCTCCGGAAACTCATGTGTCATGCTATGCTGCGACCGCTTCACGATGGCGCGAAAGGCCACTGGCTCTTGATCACGGAGATCTCCGATATCAGGGCGCTCTTTTCCGATGCATCCGCGAAAGGCCACCTGCTCTTGATCTGGCTTATCCTGGCTATGAGGTGGCTCTTTCGAGTGGTCCATGTCGCTATGGTGGAGATCACGTTGCTAGTGTCGTCGGTGGTCAGGACCAGCTTAGCCTCCTTCACGCCTGTGCCTCCGGGGTGTCGGGCGTTCTCGTTCTCCTCCACGTGGACTGGCGGGACAAAGGTCTCGATGACGTTCTCGTTCTCGTATGTAGTATTGTCGTATCTGTAGAACTTCACCACGAGCTTCGAGCCCTGGTTGAGGTCAAGATTCTTATCAACTTTGAGCGTGTAGATATTTACCAAGCTGAAAGTCGCCGTTCCCGTCCAAGGAATAGTCGGAATCACTGGCGAAATGTAGATCAATTTGACAACTGGAACCTGGACTACCATGGTCCCTCCTCCAGGGACCTCGACCGTGTATTCGACAACGAACGGGTCCTCGCTCACTACCCGCAAACTGTCGTACGTGTACCTATTTTCTAGGTTGTTGTGATCCGGCCCTGGACGCGGCGTCCAAGGATCGGATACTCCTATCCACTGGTTACCTGGTCCTGCGTCGTAGAAAGACACTCCAGTCACTATGTGATCCAATTGTTCCTCCGCGTAGTTCTCGTTGCTATAATTCCTAACGGCGAGCTGGAGAAGAACGTCTTGGCAGCGCTCTAGCTCCCTCTTGTAATTATCGAACGTCGGCGCGGCGTATATTACATTCTCCCCATCCTCAGGCGGTATACCTACACCCCCGAAGTAGTTGTTGTCGACTATCTCGTGGACGCGAAGCGAGGCACCCTGCTCATCTATGAACTCCTGCAGCCCATAGAAGTAATTGTCGTTACTGATGGGTTTGCAGAACGTGTTCTCTGGGGTTATCTCATTCTCGGGCATGCCGGGATAGAGACCGTCGATTGCTATCTCGTGAAGCAACCTGAGGAAGCCACCTTCGGGTGCGGGACAGCCCCATGGTAGGCAGTTCCACGGTAATATTTGTAGGTAGTTATCGTCAAGCACGCTGTCGGACGGATCGTCCAACAGCTCCGGGTAGCCGTGATGTGCATACCATTTGATGGAGTTTGCGGCCGCCCCGACCCAGCACCAGTTCACGGAGTGCTGGCCGAGGTCTGGCATGTTCTCCTTTATGTACTCCTCAGGCGTCGGTAATTTGCTGACGATGATGTCGTATTTCAAATCGAGGACGTGCCACCAGCTCACCACCCCATTCTCATCGGTCATGTCGATTATGTCGCAGTAGCTCAGTTCTCCCCATGGAGGACTATCATATTCCCAGCTCGACAGGTGGTACCATCTTGACCAGACGGGCCAGATCTCATGCCACCACGTGCAAACCGGCATATACTTCCACAACGGGAATTCATGGGGATCGAGCTCGATGTACATCTTTTGCTCGGGGTTGTAGTAGTTTTCGACGAGCATGGTGATCAACACGTTGTCCACGTGCCACCACGTCACCATCCCGAATTCGTCCGTTATGTCAATTATATCGCTCGGGCTTAGTTCACCATCTCCACCGGTATCTATCCAGCTCGTCAAAAGGTAACGCCTGCTGTATACCGGTTGGAGCTCGTGCAACTGGGAGTATAACGGATTGCGTAGATCGTATAAGTTGTCGAGATATTTTGTATTCTCATCTGGCGGCGGATATTCTGGGGACGGATCCCCAGTAATCACCACGTTATCGAACGAAATTTTGTCACGGCTACCGCTTCCAAAATTATTCTCGTTATACCAACGGATCCAAAGAGCAGGTTTGTTTCCCACATTGGCATCAGAACCAACTGATACATTAGAGATAATTTTTTGGTTCCCATCGTTTTCAGGGCCTCCATATCTCGTCCCTGCAATATCTGTCCACGTAGAGTTATCAGTCGACCACTGTGCCTTGAAATGACCAAACCTAGTTATATTATTGAGTTCCATTGTCCATACAAATGAAATCCTGATGTTTCTATAGCCAATGGTTGCAAAACCTGGGGTCGATATCCAGGGTCTTAGGGACGCCCCGCTCTCTAGTAGGCCAAGCCTTCCAGCCCCTTGCTTGGGTCCCCCTGTGGTGGTTGACAATGCTTGCCAATTTTCATTCTCTAATGGTGGAACACGTAGATTATTGCCAGCACACCAATTACGGTATCTCGCAGCTGCATCTACTGCAGTGTCGAAATTGTCGCTGAAAATCGTATCTGGGGATGCCTTTACCGCAACTGAAGTTACTGAAATTAATACTACAATCAGCGAAATCGCTATCAAGGTCGACAGCAAAACGCCTCTAAATCTCTCGGTCCTCACTTATTGCCTCCTTTTTTTTAAAAGGTCTTTCAACCTCGATGAAAATTGAGTAATTAATCTTTATAAGGCTGTCGATTTGCTATAAAATTAACTCAAAATATGACGAATAAAAATACCATAAAGGCTCTCGCGGCGCAACTTTTACTATTTATCAGAAAGCTTCAGTTGTGGTCCGCCTAAGATGGCGCGAAGGGCCACTGGCTCTTGATTCCGGAGATCTCCGATATCAGGGCGCTCTTCTCCGCTGGCGGGGCAAAAGGCCATCTCCCCTTGATCTGGCTTATCCTAGTTATGAGATTGCTTTTGCGCACGGTGAAGCTGGCTAGGGTCGAGATAACGTTCTCGTTGTTGTCGGTGGTCAGGTCAAGCCTAGCCTTCTTCACGCCTGTGCCACTTGGATGCTGGACATTTTCATTCTCCTTAACATGAGCCGGCGTGGTACCACTCCAGAATACGTTTTCATTCTCAAAGGTATCCCCGTAGGTGTGGAACTTGACGACGAGCTTTGAGCCATTATCGAGGTAGAGTTTCGCGTCTAGGCGGAGTTTATAAAGCGTAACGAAGCTGAACGCGGCTTCCGATGGGGTTGCGTGCGCGATACACGAATCGGTGATACTTACCTCGTTGTCACCCATTGAAGCCACAGTGACCGTTATGTTGTCCTTGGTGCAACCGATTGCTTCCCCAGAGATGATGACGGTTAATGTGACTACTCTGTTCTCGCCCGGCCCAATGTTCTCCAGAAAGTTCTCCGAGAGCGTCAGGTCCCAGTTCTCGTTATCGCTAACCGTTAGGTAGTAATTGTCCGCGAAGGCACCGACATTTGTGAGGGTAACGGTGTAGGTGAGGTTCTCGGCGGGCAAGGCGTTATTCTCGTCCGGTGAGATCGATACCTCGACCCAGTAGTTCTCCTTGTGGATGGAGTACTCGTCGAAGGTAACTCCCTCCGCGTCCACGGCCCTCAAGTGGAGCCCGCCCTTCCTGGATATGTCTATCGTCAAGAAGTGGTACTTTGAAGCCGGCCCGTAGGCAGTCCACCAATTTGCGCTACCTGAGTATAGCGGCGCCCCCCACCCACCGCTGACGATGTAAACAGTACCTTCGGAAGGCGACGACTTGACAGTATTTTCATAAATGGGATACGTCCTCTCATAGAGGTGGTCATGCCCGTTGACCACCAAATCGACGTGGTAATTATCGAAGATCGGGCCCCAAGCTTGCCGGATGGCGCTATTTGACCCATGCGGCCCCGAACTGTATGGCGGCCTGTGGAAAATCACTATCTTCCACATGCGGGAGGCGTTCGCGGATAAATCGTTCTCCAACCACGCGAGTTGTGTGTTCCACGTATTCGACCCGTTGTCCAGTATTTCACTGTCCAACACCACTACATGCAGGTCAGGGCCCCAGTCCAAGGAGTACCATCTCTCGTTCCCTGGGAGGTAAAACTGTCCATAGTAGTTTGTGGCGTCCCCACCCGGATCGTAATTCGATGGCTGTGGATATCTGATCTCATGATTTCCGATGGATGGAATTATGGGTATGGTTAACCCGTTTTCGTCGACCCAGTATAACTGCTCGGCTGCAAACCAGTTGTCCCATTCGTTTTGGTTATTCCAATTGTACGCGAAATCCCCTATAAAGAGCACGAATGATGGACTGAGGCTGGCCATCGCGCGCGATACATTGTCTCGTCCCTTGGGCCAATCTGTTGCCCCAGACCTTGGATCACCTCCGGCGACGAGCCTGAAACTCGTCGGTTGATCTGGGGCCGTCCGGAAGCTTCGCTCCGCGCTATAGCCGCCATTTTCTCCACCGCATATGAGATAGTACCTTGTGTTCGGCGACAACCCAGTCAGTTCAACATCGTGGAGATAGCCCCCTGCGCCGCTGTAGGTGTGATAACTCCCCGTTGCCGAGTACGCATAATTCTCCGGAACTCCTCCCCGAGGCACGATGTCGTACAGTACGTTATCTCCGGCCCCGGCTGTTGCAGTTTTCCACGTGACGGCGATGGTGTGGGAGGTATCATTTTGCCCCCAAGTTAAGTGGATGTTGATAGGTGGGTCAGAGCTGGGCTCTGCAGAAGCTCGGCTCATGTATAGAAGCGATATGGCCGGCACCATCAACGAAATGATTATCAAAGTTGACAGCAAAGCGCCCTTGAAATCTCCGATCCTCACTTGTGGCTTCCCTATTCCCCGCCTGTTAAGTTTGGCAGAATAGCTTGAGGAATTTGCGGAACTAGCCGGGATAGTTTCACGCCGGTACATAAGGCCACTGTCCCTTGACTCTGGAGATCTCCCTGATTAGGTCGCTCCTCTCCGGCGGCTGGGCGTAAGGCCACCTGCCCTTGATTGCGCTAATCCGGGCTATCAGGTCACTCCTTCGCACCACAAAACTCGCCAAAGTTGAGATCACGTTGTCGGCGTTGTCCGTCAGCACCAGCTTCGCGTTCTCAACGGGTCCGTTCTCGGGATGCGGGATATTCTCGAGCAGGACGACATGGGCTGGCGTCGTTCCGCTCCACACGACGTTCTCGCCCTCATTATCGCCGGAATAGGTGTAGAACTTTACCACGAGCTTCGAGCCGCTTCCTAAGGAGAGGTCCACGTCCAGTCTAATTGTGTATATGTTTTCAAGTTTGATGTCAGCCTTTTGGAATATCTGGTGGATTATGCTGCCTTCGGAATTCTCCGGAGCCCTAAGGCCCACCAATGACGTCATGGTCGGAGCAATGTCGATGATGCGGTGCGCCACGTAGGTCTCGTCGTAGGTGGCGCTCGCCGGGATGTACACGTTGTCGACCATTTGATAATCCTCCCTGACCCTGGGGCCGCGCCAGATCGAGAAGATGCGCATATCGTTCTCATAGCCGCCGCTGTGCGAGGTGCCGGTCATGCCGTGGTCCGTGGTGATTACAATCAGAGTTCGATCATATACCCCTTCATCCTTGAGCATCTGGACGAACCTGCCCACGTGGTAGTCCGCGTTCTCTATTGCCTCTCGATACTCAGCGCTGTCATGACCGTAAGCATGGCCGCGCCTGTCGGGCATTGGGTTGTAAATCGTGAGGAAGAAAGGCTGATACTCGATGAACCACTCGATTGCGGTACTGGTGAAGTTCTCGTCGGCCTCCGGGTGGTAATAATAGCCCGTGCAGTAGGTAGCTGAATACCCGCCTAGGATTGGGTCCTGGCCCACAATCGCGCAGGGTAGGCCAGCTTCCTCGAAGACCTCGACTATGGTTTCAGCGTATATCTCGCCGTCCCAACTGGTAACCCCGTGGACCTCCGGTGTAGCGCCGGTGAAGATCGATGGGATGGCCGCGATGGTGACCGAGGGAGTAACCGTCCAAGCGTTCCAGGTATAGGATCCCTCCGCGGTGAGGTTGTCGAAGTTGGGAGTATTCGCCGCCACGAGCACATCCGGCCTGACGGCGTCTATCACGATTAGGATGACGTGATCGTAGGGCAAGTTATCCGAGGACATGCTCTTCGCCGTGACCAAGGCCTCGGCGATACAGCTCGCGCTGCCGCTCGCCGTATTATCAGCTTGCGAAGTCGCGGCGACAGTTATATTGTCTTCCGTGCCGTCCGCCGCGTTTTCGGGGATAACAACAGTTAACGTGGTGATCCCGTTCTCGCCCCTTGGGATCGTTAAGGAATTATCCGAGAGAGTCGGCCACCAGCCGGCGTTGTCGCTCACCGTCAGGGCATAGTTGTCCTCGGCGTTGCCTTGGTTTATTACTGAAACGGTGTACTCTAATGTCGCTCCCGGCGAGGCACTTTGGTTGTCCGGTGAGATCGATGCCTCGACCCCATACCTCGGTATCTCGTAGGTAACATCGACGTAAACTTGAGTAACTTGATGGTTAGTGGTAGACGCGCTCCTCACCCCAGCTTGCAAGGCATCGACCTCAGAAAAGGTCCAGCTCCCCCCGGTGTTGGGATTTACCGCCCAATCCCTGTAGTAAGTAGTGTACGACCAAGTCAGCGTCATATCCTCGCTTAGGTGGTCATTGTCGTGAGTCCTGATTATTAGGTTAATTTTCGTCGTGGCCCCCGTGGTCTTCATCACCCTCGCATGGACGCGCACGTTGAGTATCGGAACATCCGGAAGCCCGCTGTTCTCCAAGTTAAATGTATCCCTATGTCCAGCTGTTGCAGTTGCTATGTAAGTGTTATCTTCATCCGGGGTCACATCGTCGACAGCGTCCCAATGTTCAGCCGTCCCGGAGACGGTGGTATATTCCGTATACTCGCCGGCCGCATTGGGCCTAAGGGTTAAGATATTTGTTCCAATGGCCTCACCGGCCCTCACCAAGCCATAGCCGTAGACAGTATCCCTTCCAGCGGGGCCCAAATCTTCAGCCGTCTGCTGCAAGATCGCCCTGACTTGAACGTTCGTCAAGCTTGGGCTCCTCGCCCACACCAGCGCCGCGGTCCCGCTGACGTGGGGCGTCGCCATCGAGGTGCCGGTCTTCGTCGTGTAGGCAGATCCCTTATAAGTGGAACGGATGCTGACCCCTGGTGCAGCCAAC
>Ga0315307_1001572_pt1 | contig 10250 bp, 11 predicted proteins | sample TDP2_MG_FD_203079 | JGI IMG/M metagenome (GOLD analysis project Ga0315307, IMG submission 203079) | Freshwater sediment microbial communities from Lake Towuti, South Sulawesi, Indonesia - TDP2 | ecosystem: Environmental > Aquatic > Freshwater > Lake > Sediment | place: Indonesia: South Sulawesi... | reverse complement strand
AATAATGGATGGTCAAATTCACGGTGTAGCCGTCTCGCTTAACCTCCTGTACGCCCGTCAGGTTTGCTATACGACTGCCCGACTCATCCTCAAACAGTATGTGAAGAATCCTTGTGTGAGATAGGAACAGCTCAGGGTGACTTCTAAACTCAGCGAGGTACGGAGACGTAGTAGGAAGACCGGTAGGTGTTGTAGGCGTTGACGCAGGCGTAGGCGGTGTTGTAAGGAAGTAGTTTGCCGCCATCGCCCCGATGATAATCGTCACTGCGACAATCGCTATGACGATTAGAAATTTCCTTCTCATCTCACTTTCATCTCCTCAAAACTCATGACGAAAGCCTGTAGAGTGCGACTTCGAGGCTGTCAACTTCTTCTTTTCCGTTAAGTTCGGCTTTGCGTAGCCTACAGAAAGCCCGGCATTCCACAACACAACGAGTAACAGAAGAAATGATTTCGACAACATTTTGCTGAAGCGCAAGGATACCACCGCTTCATCCCTCAAATTCCTTTAAACTTCAGTAACATACCAGAAAATCGTGTATGTCAACGCTACCAAGCCCACAGTCACCAGCATGACAGCTCGTTCGATTGTCATGGGCTGGGGAGTGGGATAGCCGGGCATATAGAAAAGCGTGAACAAGAAGAATGCCCAAAGTAGAAAGAGTAGATACTCTTTCCACGACAAGCCGACTCTTCCTTTCATTCGTTCGCTTCATCTCGTCAAACTATTGATAGGAGGAATCCAAGTCCAATTTCGAAGTTTTCAGGTTCAGGAGTACTGAAATACAGCTCTATGAAGTCAGCCGGGATAGGAGGTTCAGGAGTAGGCGTTGCGGTTGGAGTCTCCGGAGCTCCGGGTGTTGGAAGCGGAGTTGGACCTCCTGGTGTAGGAGTCTCCGTTGGAGTTGGCTGTGGAGGTTTTGGAGTTGAGGTTGGAGCTGTTTGAGAAACCGTTATCGTCAGTTTTAAGGTGATCTGCTCGTTGGGTTGCAGCGTGAATCTCTCCGGCTCCATTTTGACTTCTACTCCAACCGGGACTCCTTCAAACTTTAGCGAAATATCCAAAGTCTTGTTGAAAGCCGAGGTCACTTTCACTATTAGTGTCGCGGATTTACCTCGCGAGATCTCGAATACAGGCGCTCCTAGCCATGTGCTGTATATTCTATCAAACCCGTATGAAGAAGCTGGGTCAAACTCAACCTTAAAAGCAGGCATATATGGAATCGGTGCTGGTGCAGGTGCCGGGATGGTTGGAGTTACTTCAGGTGTTAGGGATGGAGTGGGAGGCGTAGCTATTTGGACCCCGTAAGCCAAGGCGATAATTATAACCGCAACCGCAATTAGAGCGACTAGAAGCCTTCTCTTCACGTCTAATCAGGAAATTACGAAAGCATCGTCCATTTAAACATATCAACCGATATCGTTTCCTAAAGAGAGCTTACGCTGAAGGCGATATCTGAAAGAAGAAGTAAGGTTGGAAGTCCAATTCCATTCTCGAGAGGACAATCACACATGCTGCAGTATCGATCTGTGACTTTATATTTGACTTCGCCGGTTCCATCGAGCTGCATGAATCGCACAATCGATATTGCAGTGCTTCGAAATCGCATTTTTCAGGCATAGCATTAGCCAGTTACAGTTGACACCCCTTGTCGGCTACCTGCTTAACTGTTCTCCCGCGTATGGTTGCATGCTTTCCATTCATCCCACCCAGAGAGCAGTATGCGGAGGTAGATTGAAAGAAGGGCAAGGTATCGAATGGCTCGTAAAGCATAGGAGAGCAACGGATAATCAGCTATGTACTTGAACAGGAAGATTGTGTGTGCTACGTTTGGGATCTCGAACAGATAGAAGGAGACGAGCGAGACGGGGGACGCGAAAACGAGGAAGGGAAGCACCCAAAGGATGTACTGCGGTGAGAAGATGCGGTTAGCGATGAGAAAAGAGGTTAACAGAGGAACGGAGACCCCTGCTACCTTTTTGACGCTTATCTCTGTGCGATGTCTGCTGATACAAAGTCTCAACCGAAGAATGGTCAAAGCGTAGAGGATGGGAAAGAAGAGTGTGGCTGCCGTGTCTCCGAGAGTGCTGTAGATGAGATAGCAGGCACCGTCTCTGGTCGGCTCCCTTGTCGTCTGCCACAGATAGGGGAAGAGCCATGCGTCAAAGTTGAGGAGCATAAAAGGGAGGTTAACGAGCAGCCACGAACCACCAACAATCACAGAATACCGCGCGGAGTCTCGGATCTTTTTCTCAAAGAGGAAGAGCGGAAGGAGGAGGATGGGAAAGAACTTGACGGCGGTGCCTAATCCCAGAGAGACGGCGCTCAAGTCTTCTCTCCGCCGAAGGTGGAAGTAAACCGCCAAAAGGCAGAAGAAGATGGCGGGTAGATCGAAGTTGAGGAGAGAGTAGAAGATGAAGGAAGGCGCTAACACCCAGAAAACCCAGATTCTCCACTTCACTCCCTGCATCGTGAGCTGTATCCTCCACAACAAGAAAGTCGCCCCTAAGCCGAAGGCGCCTAGAATGACAGCATTAGCAGTTAGGAAAGGCTCATACTGCAAGTCTTTGGTCATGAGGAGTGTTAGCTCGGTGGCGAACTTAACGAGTATAAAGATGCCTGCGGGATACTCTACGCGGAAGAAAAAGTAGTTTCGGAAAAATTCTCCATAATTCATGTGTACATACCAGATGTCTCCGGCGTAGGTTCCAAACTCGTGGAACAGAGGCCAATAGAAGAAACGAAGGCAATAGCTCACTACCATTGATGCTAGGACGCCGCAGATCACCGACACTTGAGAGTGCGATAGCGTTATAGCATCACGCCACCATATTGCGTTTTCTGATTCTCTTGAAGATGATTTCTTCTACTCACTTACGAAGACTCTCTCTTCAGTTTCAACTAGGTTGTTGTGTAGGATCTCGAAGAGGTCTCCGCTTGTGTTGAGTAGATCGATAAGTTCATCGTGGGTAAACACATGACCGTCGGTAAACGCTACCTTGATGCGGTTCAGGGTAACCATACATGAGAATTGCGCCCACGTCCAATTCTCCCCGAAGCGGCTTGCCGATCCAGCGGCCTCAGGCTCGGTGGCAATGCTTTCGCCATGTCGCAGAGTGTGAAGATCGTCGATCGGTAGAGGCATCGGCACAGGGGTGGCGCCTTCAGTTATAAGCCAACATACGGCGGTTCCAAAGGATACATTCGCAACATCAGCGGCGGCTTCTAGTGAGCAGTTTAGAGTGGCACGCACGGTATAGTTGATTCGAATGGCTTGGAATACGCATGTTAGGTTGGCGACCGTTCTTCCAGATTCATCCTTAACAAGTACATACAGAACCTTCGTGTAGAATACGAAGAGTTCGGGATGGCGTCTAAACTCGGCAAGGTATGGAGACACAGTAGTAAACTCCGGTGTAGGTGTCGGTACGGAAGTAGGAGGCGTTGCGAATTGAACTCCATATGCCAAGACGACAGCTATTGCCAAAACCGCGATTGAAGCGACTAAAAACTTTCTTCTTCGCCTAATGGCAAGAACAACGGCTAAGACTACTCCGACAGACAGAATGATGACGACCGCGATGTAGAGATGTTGAGCCTCAAAGACTAAAGTCTTCGTAGGTTGCGGTGTAGGCGTTGGTGTTGGGACTGATGGCCGTTCTTCTTTGGATACTAAGATCGGCTCGGAGTCGGAGCATTCAACGCCTTCTATCACCGCGTACGCCGTCACCGTGTATTTTCCTTCTCTGCTAGGTGCGTTGAAGCTTATCTGCAACCATCCCTTGTCGTCAGTCTTTAGACCTTGAGGAATGTTAAGATCGACAGTATTTCCCGCCTCATCCTTAACCTCAAATCTGACCGTTACGTTTCCTATGTAGACCCAGTCCTCAGGGCTGAGAGGTGGAGGAGGCTGCCCTGGCTCTGGGGGCTTGTACTTGTCGAGGAATGTAGTGATCTGAGCGGTCAGTCTCTCATTTGGATAGACCGATCCTGTTGTCGGCAGAACAAGTTCTACTCTGTACTTCCCTTCTGTCTCAGCAAATCCGACATTTATTCCAACATTCACACAGATAAGAAGGATAAGAATAGTTAGAAGGAATCTCTCTCCTAGAAATCTCCTTCTCATTCCACTTCATCTTCTCAAACTATTGTTAGTCGAAATTCATCAAGAATCGTTTGAATCTACTTTTGAGAAGTCGCGGTAAGATCAAAAGGGATCTGAGATGTATAGGAGCCTACGGTAATTGTTGCGATCATCCTGTAGGTGCCCTCAGGGATATCCTCGGCCGCAGTTAAGGTCAACATGATGACATTCTCAAATGGCGCCGCAGGCACCACCTTAAGAGGGTCTGATATGAACCTGGCGCCTATGCCTGAAGGTAAAGAGCCAGAGTTGTGAGTGACCTCAATTTCAACTTGGACAGTCGGGTCAGAGGTCCCCTTATCGATATCGAACATAATGTATACGGTTCCTCCAGGTTTAACCGCTATAGTGGGTGTGAGCCACGGGAAAGGCGTATATATGGGGGTCGGCTCAGCCCACCCGGGCGTCGGTGCCATGACGTGGTAGGCGTATGAAGGCGTATAGGGGTAAATTAGAAGGCCGAAATAGGACATCGGATCAATTAATATGCTGCCTCCCCATTCCTTTATGTACGCGCGTATGAGAAGGCCATAATAGGCGGTTGGTGCGTCTAAGTCTACTTCTATACTTAAGATTGAGTTTATCTTTGCTCCTGCTTTGAGGTTCAAAGTTGTTGGGGAGAAGATGTATCTGACTCCCTCAAACTTTCCAGGCAATACGTCCAAGCCTACGTCCAAGGATACCGTGTAATCCTTGTCATCAGTTGAAATCAACATTATTGGTATAGAACCAGACCCACCCTGTCGAAGAACCAAGACTGTGTAGGGCATGGATGGATTGGTCTGAAACTGCATCTCCGTCATATTGAAGCCCTCCAACGAGGCGAAGTCAGCTCTCAAGTCCAGTTTCGGGCGTGGCCCTAGAGTAGGTGTCACGGTGTGCTCTATCGTCGGGATTGGAGTGGGAGGCGTTGCCAAATAGACCGCGAGAGCAATAATCACGATAGCCAGAAGAATAACTGCGACTGCTACCCGAAGCCGAGTGAGAAACTTCACGACTAATCAGGAAGTTTACAGGACCATCACAAATTTAAACATATCAACCGACGTCTCTTCTCCTATTTCCGGCAGGTAGGCAAAAACGGCGCTGGCAGGAAAATATGCTGAATACATGCAGGACCGCTTAACTAAGGAGATCCGCGATAAGGCTGGATTGAAGGTGCTGTCCTGAATTGAGTGAGCGATTTCTGAAGTGGGCAGTCAAAAGGCATTACAAGGCTTTGGGCTACAAGGTCTCAATGCGAAGAATAAGACGAGCAACACTGAGGTCGATGGGGAAGCGACGGGACCTTATGGCCAGAGAATAGCTATTGAAATCAAAACCCCAAGCGATGATCTGGCAAGAGGAATAGGACAGCTAGCTCAAGCCCTAGCATTCGGCTACGATAAGGCAATCCTAGTTACTACGCTCAAGAACACCAGAACAATTAATGATTCAGCGTTCAAGAGGTTCGGGTTCAACTTGATCGGCGTCGATTCTCACGGAAATATCCATCTAGTCGGATAGAGGCTAGGATATGCCAGGAATTCTCTAACGCGAATCGCCTTTTCCTGCATCGATTTATTATAGATAATCGACCGAAAAACTGGTCTCGGTGCTCACTCAATTGGAATATGCTTTGAAGCTATTAATCAATATTGGTATACCAGCGGAGTTCTATGGGCTTATTGAGTGTCTGAAACATTCAAAAGAGAAGAAATTCAGTTGCAAAGTAGAGGTCAAACGCTTGTCGAGTGAGCAGAACATGAAGCCTCCTATAAGGGTTCGGTCTACCTTACTCATCTCCTTTCTTCTATCCGCAATCTTCGCAATCGTTGACGCAAGAATAACCGTTTCCGACCCGAACTTCTCTTCCTCTTACAGCGTTTTTGATTCGGTGCTCGAGTGGTTTGCAGTAGGTCTCGTTTTGACGTCGCTTATCCTAGGGGCATCCGCCTTCTTCTACACATTTGGAGCAACAGGAAGCGCGAAGAAACTAATCTTGGGCATGTTCCTCCTTGGAGCGGAGGCATTAGTGGTCCTAAGACCAATTCAATTCACACCCTTGTCAGAACTTGCACATGCAGGACTATTCTTCGTTCTCGGTCTAATCGCGGTGTTGGCTTACCGCAGCGAGGGATTAGCGTCGTCCGCGATCGCAGGTCTGTCTGTTGTTGCTGTAGGAGTTTTGCAAGCAACCGGTGGTCCACCCTATGATCCCATCTACAACCTGATTTACGGCGTGACATTCATCATCAAAGGAGCCACTGCTTACTTGGCGACCGAGATAGCGATCGCATCTGTGGGCAATCTCGCAATTTCCATACTCTGGGGATTCCTAGTGGGCGACATATTTTTCGGCAACTGGGAGGTGGGGAAGTTCTATTCCGAGAAGAAGCTACCTACAAAATTGTTTTTCTTTGTACTCCAGGTGATACTAGTATTCTATGCGTTTCAGTTGTTCTACAACACTCATTCATTCACTTCAAGAATTCTGGAGGGAGACAAGATTTACTTGGCTCTTGATGCACTCTCCCTCGTTTTTTTGTTCTGGTTTTGGATTGCCAAGATGAGTAAACGACCTATGTTGAGTAAGCTTGAGATCCTAAGAACGGGTTTCATAGTGGTCGGAACGACTTTCCTGATCCCGACGCTCTACCCGGCTCTAGATCTTTTGCTAAGGCTCGTTTCGGCAGTTCCGCTATTTTCGAAGCCCGCTAGCTGATCATCAACTGTTCAGAATTCCGCTCGGCGTATAGATAAGACCATGAAACGTTTTTCATGATTCTGATCCTACCATCCAGTGAGGCTTCATCTGGAAGCAATGTTACACCTGTAAGATCTGCCTCATTGATGTCTTTCGAATTACCGCGACTTCAATTTCTCTCTTACTAGCGATAAGATGTCGTGTATTTCACTCAGCAAGACCACAAATGTAATGACCGCTCCTACTTTGTCGCTTGAAGAATTGGCTATGATTTGATAGCCGAGCAGAGTTGCGCAGAGAACTTTGGAAACGAGTTCATCGCGAGACTTTGCCCTAGTCTCGGACAATCGCGTCGTTCCGAGAGCTCTTAGCGGTGAAGTTTGGTTTCATACAAATCGCCACCAAGCGCTGTTCTACAGGGCAAGACACACACATTGCATTTGCTGCTCATGTATCACCCTCTCGACGAATTTAATTTGGGTTTCGCCACTTATATTCTTATATTCTGTGTGAGATTTGGTACTGAAGGCTTCTGAAAAAAAGAGTTTTGTCTAATCCAAGGTTGTCTAATTCGGGTCGTCCAAGAAAGGTCGTTGAATGCATACGTGTGGCAAAGGATTAAGTAACCAACTAATAACGGAGTGTAAAGGAAATTGGGTGCGAATGTGATGGATCAGCTTTCAAAGGCTGCTAAGGCGTTTTTCGACATAGACTGGAATCTATACAACCTTCATCTAACTAGATATAGGCTTGCTCTAGCAAAGAAAAATCAAGACAAAGCACTAGAGAAGCGATTAGAAAAAAGATTAGAGAGGTTGCTGAAAGAACGTGCTAGATCGATTTGGTTAAAAAAAGAAGGTTGACTTTTGTTTAGCCCTACAAAGAAAGTTCACACGTCCTTTTCCTTTCCTTATAGGGGTGAAGCGTGATGTTGGTTGTAATGTTCGATAAGCTCCTTTTGGGTTCTAAACGCCACGGCTTCACCTCTCCTTGCACATTCCTCGCATCTATGGCGTAATGGTGCCCCATTCGTGAGCATTTGTAATGTGTCTTTAGTTGCCAGCAAAGCTGTCTCAACACTTTCTCCCGATATTAGCATCATTCTTAGGTCTCTGTGTCTTGCTAGGGTTGTCACCATACCTTTGCCTAGGTTTTGAGCAATCTCTATCTGCTTAAATGTGTAATCCCAGTAGTTGGGTTGCATGTATCTATAACTATCAGCAACCCAAGGTTGTCCACCATATGCAACGAACAAATGCAGATTCCATTCTCTATTAGCCGTCTCCACAAACCTATTCCATAGTCTGGAATAAACCCAAAATTCGTGTATTTCCGTTTCTTCAACCCTTAGTTTCCTGAGTAAGTTATAGAGATCTACGTCTCGCCTTCTCCATTCCTCATAACTATTAGTGTCCATAGAGACTTCCGCATAGTCTCTTGCGAATGCCCCACCCCCGACATACAGTTGGTTCCATGCGTGGTCGAAAATCTCTTTATGCTTGTGTATAGAATTGGTCACTTTACCCCTATCCTTAGGATCGTCGTAATCCAATCCTAGCTCCTCACATACCTCTCGTTTTGTTGGATGGATTCCTCTGTTCATAAGCCTAGCCATGGCCTCGTTCACTAATACATCAAAACGAGACCGCATTCTTGTCAAACCTCTCCAAGTTCGGGGGCGCCTACGACTAGCCAACTCTCAGACCGCGAATATTGTTTACAGCTATTTTACGGAGGGGGGTGTCCAAGTAAGAAATCCATGTGGTCTCGTACCTGCTTGAAGTATCTTTGAGCCTCACGCCATCTCTCGGCACCGATTTCCATCAAGGTCGGAACTCCCCAACCTTTAACCTTCCAAGCGACATCCCTTACTTCTTGAATGAATGTGGCTCCCCTGTCCATGATCGTAACGTCAATGGCTTCCTTCCTTCCAGCAAGAACATCTTTGAAGGCTTCTCTTCGCAACTTCGCTTGAGCTTCATCCATACGAGCCTCTTTCTTCAACTCCTCAACATGTTGCTTGATCTTTGATTCTTCAACCTTCACGCCTTCTTCCTCTAACTCTTTGTACAAGCTAATGGCTTCTTCAGCATGTTCAAGTTTAACTTCCTCTTTCTCAACAGCCTTCTTTAGAGGCTCAGGAGCTTTCTCGTAAACTTCAACAATTTTCTTGGCTCGTTCTTGCGGAATCTCACCCCTAAGAAATCTGCCTTTAATTGGCTCAGGAGCTTTTTTCAAAATTTTGACTGCTTCTCTAACCTCTGTTTGCGGGGCAGGTCTTCTTATTTCTCCTCGTGCAACTTTTTTGAGAAGCTCTACTCTTGTCTTTTTATCAAGCTCTTTTGTTTCGGAGATAAGGCTTGTCGGTACAGTGTCGGGTAACCCGACAGCTTTATCTCTGAACTCCTTTGCTTCGATTATATCACCTATGGTTGCATGATGGTAACCAAGAGTCTCTGCCAATTCCCGATGGGATTTGAACCTTCCCGTCTTCCATAGTCTGTATATAGCATCTTCTCTTTCTTTTGATTCTAGCTCAGTATGATGAAGATTCTCAATCAATTGCCTCTCTAATCTCTCTTGAGGAGTTATGCTTTTGATGCGTCTTGTCGGCACCGTTTTGACGCCAGCTAGCCTAGCGCCTTTCCATCGGATCTCCCCAGTAACAATGACGTTCTTCTCATCAACTTCTATCGGATTGATTGTTCCATGTGCCTTTATCGTCTTTGCGATGTTCTCTATGACCTCTTCAGGAAAGGTCTTTCTTGGTTGCTTCGGATCAGGTTTAAGGGAGTTAACAGGTGCCTCAACTATTCTATTCTCAATTTGCATTCTTGCTTCCACCCGTCTTCTTCCTTCTTTCAAGCTCCTGTTTCAGAAGTCTTTCTAGGAGCCCTGTTAGAGTCTCATTATTCTCGATGGCGTAGATCTTAGCTTGCTTCCACAACTCTTCATCTATCCTTATGCTAGTGGTTGCCTGTTTTGCCATGTTTCACGACCGTTTAAAGGATTATCGCATGTGGTATTTAACGTTTACCGTATTGTGGTAAAGCCTTAAGTACTTGCGCTATATACCACATGTGGTATAAGAGATGATGAACGAGCTCAGGTTGATAAGAGGATACGATATCCTCGAAATTGGAATCAGACAAGATGTGCAATGGTACCGCAAGCCTCAGCATGGTGCAAAAGATTGTTGTAAATCGCTAGCAATAGTCAGTTTCTTTCTAGTTACCTACAAGACTACACAGTGGCTTTGCCTTTACTGAAGACGGATTTAATTGTATTTGTTGTCAATAAGACCAGAGGACGTCGTGGTTGAAATACTCTATGGGCTTTCTCCTTTCATAAGGGCTAAGGCTTCTCTCCGAACGTTGTACCAGAGTTTGACATCAATCCCAGATAGCCTCACTTTGTGT
>Ga0315307_1001569_pt1 | contig 10261 bp, 8 predicted proteins | sample TDP2_MG_FD_203079 | JGI IMG/M metagenome (GOLD analysis project Ga0315307, IMG submission 203079) | Freshwater sediment microbial communities from Lake Towuti, South Sulawesi, Indonesia - TDP2 | ecosystem: Environmental > Aquatic > Freshwater > Lake > Sediment | place: Indonesia: South Sulawesi... | reverse complement strand
GAAAAATCCCCACTGGCAAAGTGAATTTTGAAATTTACATTGAATATGATTACGCATACACTTCAGGCCCTGGCTTTTGGAGCAGCAAATCGTGGGGGGGAACGGTCACTCTAACCCTTGATGTTGAATAAGACCAGATAAGCGTGCTTTTAGATGGTTCGGACAGGGGTATGTTTGGTTTGTTCAAGCATGATGCCCAAAAAATGGAGAAAAAGAAAGATATTAAGGGGCTGATAAAAGCCTTAGACTCATGTGGTGGCACTAATGGGGTTTTTCGACAGGTTCAGAAAGAAGAAAGAACCCGAAATGCCTAGTGCGTCAGGCGAGGCTGGCGAAGAGATAAGGCCTGCCCGATCACCCACGCCTGAAGGTGAAGACCCGTTCAGCGAAAGAGTCATCGCCAAGCTTGAAGCAGAGGGTCTCACCCTAAACTGGCGCTATGGCTACAAGCTGGCGAACCGTTACGAAGTTAAGCGGGTCTGCGCAGGCGGACAAGCGGTTGTGTTCATAGTTGAGGACGTGATAGAAATGGGCAAGAGGTACGCCGCCAAAAGCCTGAAGGCGTATTTCCGCAAGCCCCAGACAGAGGCAGAATGGGATGGATGGAAACAATCTGCGAACGACTATCTGAATGAGTGTAACATTTGGGTGAGCTTGGGCAAGCACCGGCATATCGTTCAAGCAGAGTATCTGGAGAAGATTGAAGGAGTGCCCCTGGTTATGTCAGAGTTTATTGACGGCGGCGGCCTCGACGACTGGCTTAAGAAAGGCCCCTTGGATGTGGCTACAGCGCTGGAGTATACCATTCAAGCCTGTATTGGCATGGAGTACGCTAACAAGAAAGGCGTGGTTGTCCACAGGGACATTAAACCTGGCAACATACTGGTAACTCGAGAGGGCGTAGCCAAAATAAACGACTTTGGCATAGCTAGGGCTATAGCATCCGTAGGGGCAATCAGGCCAGAAGCTGATCGTGGGGCAACTCTGGATATGGGGTCGCTGGTCGTTTCGCGTGGCATCGGAACTCCCTGCTACATGGCCCCGGAGCAATTTGATAAATCTCTCCTTAATCTTCAGCGATACCCTGTGGTTCCGTTAGGCTTAGAAGCCGACATTTATGCCTTCGGCGTCGTGCTCTATGAGATGATTACTGGCAAGCGAGTGATTGAGTTAGAGTCAGGTCGAGAGATCGAAATACAACGGGAAGCCTTCAAGGTTGCCTCCCGCTTGAAAATTAATCCAGGCTATGCCTATTGCTTTCTGAAGGCGATAAGGGCTACTCCCCCCAGCCCTTCAAGGAACGAACGCCTTAACACCATAATCTTTAGGTGTTTAAGGAAGGAACCATCGAAGCGCTTCCACAGTTTCAGTGAGTTGAGAGGAGAGCTGATGCGGATATACAGCGAGGAAACGGGAAGAGAATTCCGCGCGGTTGATGAGCCGGCGTATGAACCCAACTGGAGGAATAAGGGAAAAACATGCTGGATTCTGGGCCAAGAGAAGGAATCCTTAGAATGCTATGATAAAGCCTTGGAGCAGAACCCCGCTTACACTACGGTCTGGTTGGAGAGAGGGCTTGTCTCGGCCGAAGCTGGAGACTTAGCGGGTTTTGGACTGTGTCTGGAAATAATACCATATTTCAAGCCAAGCATGGAAACGGAGGTGCAACAATACAAAGAAGGTGTACTCAATGAATCTCACATTAGGCCAAGAGACATCAAATTCCTCGGCAGACTCACTTCTGAACATGCCATTCCAGAAGAGGTCTGGAATTGGGTTTCGAACAATATTGAACAAGAGTCTGCAGACCCGTTCCGTGAACTTAACCCAGTGATAGCGAAACTATTAGAGAAACTGGAAGACGAAAACTCTTCCAACCGGTTTGATGCCGTAATGGCGCTTGGAAAACTGGCCGACAGATCAACAGTGCCAGCTTTCATCAAAGCCTTGAACGATAAATACTGGCTTATCAGAGAAAAGGCGGCAGAGACTCTTGGCGAATTAGGCGACAGATCAGCCGTACCAGCCTTAATTGAAGCCCTGAAGGATGAAGAGTATTGTGTACGAAGAGAGGCGAGAGAGGCCCTCGTCAAGTTGGCCGATAAGTCGGCTGTACCAGCCGTGATCAAGGCTCTGAAAGAAGATTATTGTGTGGAAAGAGGAGCTGGAGAGGCTTTTGGCAGACCGGGCGAGAGGTTGGCTTTGTCAACTTTAATGAAGGCTTTGAAAGAAGATAGAAGCCAAAAAGCGTGGGATGCATTTGGCAAATTGGTTGATAGATTAGCGCTACCAGCCTTAATAGAGGCGATCAAGAAAATAGACTATTCTAGGGGCCAAGAGGCTGAAGAGGCACTCGGAGAACTTGGCGACAGAACAGCCATGCCAACGTTGATAGAGACTCTAAAGGACAAGGACATTTCTGTGCGATACCAAGCAGTTTTGGCGCTAAAGAAGCTTGGCGATAGGTCAGCTGTACCAGCACTGATTGAAACCTTAAAGGACAAAAACCCAATGGTGCGGGAACGGGCAGCGGAGGTTCTTGTCAAATGGGGCGATAGATCAGCTGAGCAAGCCCTGATCAAAGCTTTCAAGAGCAAAAAGTGGTACGTGCGATCAGCGGTAGCAGAAGCGCTTGGCAAACTGGGTGGTGAGACAGCTGTACCGCTCTTAATCCAGGCCCTCAAGGACGAAAACGTTTATGTCCAGACTGATGCGGCAGAGGCGCTCGGAAAACTGGGCAGTAGAGCAGCTGTTCCTGCATTGATAGAGGCTCTAAAAATAGATACTCTCAAACACGAAGACTATTTTGTGAAGACGCAAGCTGCGAAAGCGCTTGGCAAGCTTGGCGATAGATCAGCTGTACCAGCACTGATTGAAGCCCTAAAGGACAAAGACTCTAGTATGCGAAGGTGGACGGCAGAGGCGCTCGGAAAACTGGGCGACAGGTCAGCTGCACCAGCCTTAATAGAGACTCTAAAACTCGAAGAGAGAGAGCACGCTATTCACATACTCACAGCCTTAAGATGGCTATGCTCTCAGCCTGACTGTTTAGAACTTTCTGAGACGAAAGATAAGCTTAAGGAGCATTCTGCTTTTGAATGGAACAAAAGGGGTTCAGAGCTGACAGCTCAAAGCGAGTACGATAAAGCCTTGGAATGTTTTGAAAAGGCTGTTGAGATTGATCCTGATTGGGAAGTGCCCAAAAAGGCGCGAGACGACTGCTTAAAAAATGTCGATGAAGGAAGGGTTCAACCTGCTATTGGTCAACTTGAGGAAGCGGTGCCGTCCACCATTGAAACTCAGAAGGCAAAGCTGGAAGGCGGTGAATGCGTTGAATGGCTTAGGAAAGGAACAGCACTATTCAATCTTGGCAAGTATACAGAGGCTCTGGAATGCTATGATAGGGCAGCGGAAATAGATTCAGAATCCTCTGATGCATGGTACTGCAAGGGTATAACCCTTAATAGACTGAGCAAGTACGAAGAAGCCATAGAATCTTTTGACAGAGCTGTGAAGATAAACCCAAAAGATAAGCTATCTTGGTACAACATGGGCTATGCGCTCACCAAGTTGGGGAAACATGAGTGGGCAAAGCAATGTTTTGATAGGATGTTGGATTTGGACCCGAGGGATGCGGATGCATGGTACAGTGGAGGGCATAATCTTGCTATGCTGGGCAGATACCTAGAGGCGATGCAGTGTTATGACAAGGCGTTAAAGGTTAATCCTAGATACGCTTATGCATGGGCTGGTAAAGGGGTGATACTGCACCAGCTGGGCAAGCGCAAGGAGGCAATAAAATGCTTCCGCAAGGCTCTGGAAATAGATCCCAGTCTACGCGAGAACCTGGGAGATCTGTTAACTGAAGAATAGCCTTTAAGGGGCGCGCGCTGTCCGCTTTACTCATTACCTTCCGAGCAACTAGCGCGCGCTGTATTACATTTTGAGTTCTTGGGCGAAGTCTCCCTCAAAATATTCATTTGAGGCTCTTGTTTTTTTGCTTCTAAGCTCTGTCTCATAGTTTCTAAGCTCAGTTCTCCTAATCTTGCCGCTCACGGTTTTGGGAAGTTCTGGCGTGAACTCTATAATTCTTGGGCGTTTGTATGGTGCCATTCTGCTTCTGATGAATTTGAAGAGCTCTAACGCATTTTTCCTTGAAGGGCTAAAGCTTGGCTTCAGTGTTATGAAGGCTTTTGGCACGAACCCTCTTAATTCGTCGGGGCTTGCCACCACTGCGGATTCCGCCACGAGATTATGTGTGAGCAGCTCGCTTTCAATCTCGAAGGGGCCTATTCTGTAGTCTGAGCTTTTGAAGACGTCGTCCACCCTTCCTATGAACCAGAAGTAGCCGTTCTTGTCCTTAATTGCCAAATCTCCTGTCAGATACCAGTCTTCCACAAAGACTTCAAGGTTCTTCTCTCTCGGGTCAATGTAGTGCGTCATAAGCCCAACAGGTCTTTCAGGTTTAACCTTGATTGCGATGGCGCCTTCTTTGCCTTCTGGAGCCAGCTTGTGATTATCGTAGTCAATTATTGCTATGTTGAAGCCAGGGGCTTCTACCCCCATTGATCCAGCTTTGACTTCCACGCCCGGGAAAGTGCCGATCTGCAGGGTTGTCTCCGTCTGTCCGTAGCCTTCCCGGATGGTAATGCCAGTGTCTTCTTTGACCCTTTCTATTATCTCTGGGTTCAGTGGTTCCCCGGCGCTGACAACTTCTCTCAATGCAAAATTGTACTTCTTCAAGTTCTCAAGCAGGAGAAGCCGCCATACGGTGGGAGGCGCGCATAACGTTTGGATTTCGTATTCTTCTATCTTCTCAAGCGTCTTTTTCGGGTCAAACTTTCCAGCGTAACCGTAAACGAAGGTTGTCGCCTCGGCGTTCCACGCCGCGAATATCGTGCTCCATGCGTGCTTAGCCCATCCCGGCGCGCTAATGTTGTAATGGAGGTCTCCAGGTTTCAGACCAATCCAGTACATCGTTGTCAGATGGCCAACGGGGTAGCTACTATGAGTGTGCAGCACAAGTTTGGGTTTAGCCGTGGTTCCCGAAGTGAAGTATATCAAAAGTTCGTCTTCTGGAAAGAATCTCTGGTCAGAAGTGAACGCGGATGAAAACGCGCCTGTTTCGCTGTAGCTCAGCCAGCCTTCAAGCAGATCTTCAACGATGATTTTGCTTTTCAGAAGTTTTTCCGCGCCGCCCGCCTGCTCAACCCTTTCAGCAAGTTGCCTATCTGAGATTACGCACTTAATTTTTCCCCGTATTATTCTGTCCTCGATATCGCCCGACATGAGCAATGTGGAAGCGGGAATTATGGGGCATCCGACCTTCATGGCGCCTAGGAAAACCTCGAAAAGTTCAATGCGATTGGGCAGCAATAGAAGTATTCTGTCGCCTTTGCCTAGACCGATGCTCTTGAGGAAGTTGGCAACCTGGTTAGATCTCTCCCTAAGCCTTTGGAAACTGAGCTTCTCCTCCGCCCCTTCGTCGTCAACGAAAATCACAGCAGGATCAGTGCGTTCTTCCGCCATTATATCGAAGTAGTCTAGGGCCCAGTTGAACTCTTTCAGCCTTGGCCACTTGAAGTCTCTCTTGGCTTCCTCATAGTTTTGCACGGTTAACAGGAAATCTCTGGCCTCCAGAAACTCCCTTGTGCCGCTCATTAGAGATCCCCCACAGGTTTAGTGGACAGATTCTGAAGTGACCTAATATAACTTTCCGTTTGACTGGAGAAGATTATCCCTGAGTTTGAAACCTTTAAATTCGCCATCTGTTTGAAATGATTTAAATGTGGGCAATTCGCATTTTGATGGAAGGGCTTCATTATGAGTAAGCAAGATTTTAGAAGCATAATTGAAGAGCGCGTTAAAGAAGAACAAGAAGCCACTAAGCTCCTTCATGAGTCAATCAAAAAGACTAATAATCCTGTCATCAGACTTCTGCTTTACCAGATGGCGCTGGATTCGGCGAAGCATGAGCGCATGTTACAAGCGGTTCTTTCATTCCTAGATTCTCCTTCGTCGATGCCTTCATGTAAAGAAAGCGGGGAGTTTAACAAAATCATTGAAAAGCACATTGAAGTTGAGCGAGAAATGCTGCAAAACTTTGAGAAGATTGTGGATATGGCTGAGGATAAGCGGGTTAGATTCATTCTTGAGGATATAATCAGCGACGAGAAGAGGCATCACGCCGTAATCAAACGCGTTCATCAGCTCGTCTGCGAAGGCGAGAAGGTTAAAGACGAGAAATGGTGGGACTTCCTCTACAGATATTCGCGTTTGACCGGCTAAAATCTGCGAGCAGCGGGCGTTACCCATGAAGAAGCTTCAGTTGACGCCGCACTTGATCATGTGTCTAGTTGGCTTCAGCTACATAGCCTCTTCTTCGGTGATCGCACCTATCCTGTCGATTTACCTGAAAGACACTGTAAACATATCCATTGAAATGATTGGTTTGATTACTGCAATGTTCTTTATTGCTTCTGCATCGGCAAAACTGGCCTTAGGCGTTTTTGCAGGTGGCAAGAGAACAATTGCCTGTCTAGTCTTGGCTTTTGTTGTTTACTCTATCTGTCCCATGCTTTACCCTCTAACAGGAAGCGCCATTATGTTGCTTGTTGTGCGTGCCACCCAAGGCTTCGCGTACGCATTCATCGGAACAGCGGCTCTAATTTTGGCAGGCTTGACAATCTCGAGTGCTGAAAGAGATAAGGGTGTCGGCACTTACACAGCTTTCCTGAGCTTGGGCTACTTAGCCGGGCCCGGGATCACCACTTTCTCGGTTCCCCTATTCGGCGTTGCCAATACCTTCTACTTCGCTGGAATTGTGGGTTTCACAGGAATTTTTGCGTCAACTTTTCTTTACAGGAAGCTCTCTGCCATTGAGGAGAGCTGGCAAATCGTCGGCGTAGCCGTGGACAGAGAAGGCTTGATCAGTAAGGTGCCAGCTATTTTGCGCAATAAGATGTTTGCAATTGGACTCATTGGCAACTTCGCCTTCTTCCTCCTCTTCGGGGTGCTTTTGGCCTACTCCCCGCTTTATGTAAAGGAGAATCTTCACCTTGGCAATGAGCTTGTCTCTGCCTTTTTCATCTTGTATTACATGGCGTCCACCATCACGCGGCTCTCCGTAGGAAGAATTGTTGCAAGCAAGAAAATGGGGAAACAAGACCTTGTCACCTTAAGTACAGCGCTCGCGGCGGTATTCTCATTCTCCCTTGCCTTGGCCCCGAATAGCGTAGTTTTTGCTTGCTTCTTCGCTTTGATCGGCGCAGTTCAAGGCGTAATCTTTCCAGGAGGTTCAATGCTTATCGCAGAATCTATTCAGCCCTCCAGAAGCGTGCTTGCCAACTCGCTTTACATGATGGGAATAGACGTGGGCCAGGGCATAGCGCCGTTGATCACTGCGAGCATAGTTGTTCAATACGGATTAGCCTACGCTTTCATAACGTCAGCAGCAACAGCCACAGTAGCCACACTGTTGCTAGTAGTGCTAAACATAAGCAGAAAAGGGCAAGGCGAAAGGGCTTCTAAAAAGTGAATGATGTTTTGCAGGAAGCGTCCAGAACTTAGAACAACATGTACTAAAGCATAGCAATATTAAATCACGTGAGAAATGGATTCATGGTGAAAAAATGGAATTGAGAAAGTACCGTGTTCCCTTAACTATTCTACTTCTGTCCGTTGTTGTTCTAGCAATGACAATAGCTTATACACAGCTAAACGCGAATCCAAGCAAGAATCCGAACGCCGCCTTTCCAACTGGGATTCCGTATGCCTTAGGAGCCCTTTCAGCCACTCAGATAGGCGATCAACAGTATAACACGCTCTCAGTGAGCGGTGCAGGAACGGCATCTATGCAAGCAGACGAAGCAACAGTCGTTCTGGGAGTGCAAAATGAGCACGAATCTGCCTCGGAGGCGGTCAGGCTCAACGCGGAAATGATGACCAAGGTTATCGCTGCAATAAAGGATTTAGGCATACCTGAGGACGACATGAAAACCGTTTCATACAGCGTCTATCCAGTTTACTCCCAGACAGACTACAACAAAGTCATCGGCTACAGAGTCGCCAACATGATTGAAGTAAAAACTACAGACATAAAACTGATAGGCAAAGTGATCGACGTAGCCTCGGAGCAAGGGGCAAACCAAATTCAAGGAGTCTCTTTTGGCCTGTCGGACAAAAATCAAAATGAGTTGAGGAGACAAGCATACCTAACAGCCTTGGACGATGCTGAACAAAAGGCAGAGCTAATCGCAGAGAAGCTCAAACTCAACATCACAGGCGTGTTATACGTCAGCGAAAGCAGCTATCAACCATACCAGCCATACTGGGACTACAGGTATGCAAACGCCCCTGAAGCAAAAACGCCAACGCCCATAATACAGGGAAAACTTAGCGTATCCGTATCGGTTCAAGTCATCTACTCCTTCGAATAGAACGCGAGCTACACTCTGGCAATACGCCAGCTCCATATCCCCCCATTTTTGTAAACTTCTTTTTTCCAACTGCTTCTAGTGGTCACCCATGGCAAAATGCGCGCTTACTCCCTAGTTCTGATTTATCTTGCCGATTTCCGTAACGCTTAGTCAGCCTTTGGCTTTGTGGAACTTCCACGTTTTCGTTCATAATGTCGGCGGGCTTTAATTCGATTGCCACAGTCTTTCATGTCACACCATCGACGACTACGGTTTCGACTCATGTCCAGGAACAGCCAAGCGCATCCTTTCGCTGCACATTTGCGGATTCGAGTTAGTTTGTTAGAAGTAAGCAGATCCGCTGCTGAACGTGCTATTGGCCATAGTGCCCGATCGAGGACCCCTCTCTTTTCAGGATAGTTCAAAGCGTAACCGTCAGTTGTCGGAATGATTCGTACTCTAGTCATTGCCTCACAAAGCTCCGTATTTAATATGTCAAGGTCCACGTCGTTCGGTGACTTGTGGCTTGCAATTGCCGAGAAGATTCTGTAGATGGCTTCTCGTAGAATGATGCCGCGTTGGAAGGCCGCTTTCGCTTCTTCAGTACGCAGTTTTGCTTCGTGAAAAAGGTTTCGAGCTTCGCTGTGGGTTAAGAGGTCTGCCTGTTGGCTCCAGGAAATTAGGTCGGAATAGCTATAGAGCCGTTCGTTTGGGCGGTCACCTTCGCGACAGCCCAAGGTGTTGGCAAAGTCTAGGCACAACCAGCCACCTACAAATTTGAAGTCGTGTGCATTTGTTTCAATCATGTGTTATCTAACCACCTAATATGTTTTCGGCGGTTATAAGCTTTATATATAACCTCCACAATCCATATTGGTGGTTATAATTATGTCGACCTTAACTGAAGACGTGAAGAAGAAAGCGCTTGAGGTTGGTTTCGTATCTGTTGGCGTTTCAAACCCAGGGAGGCTTCAAGGCTTGCCACATGGATGGGTCAGCACGATCTGCAACTTGCGCTCACCGAATGAAGTATTTCCAAATGTGAAGTCAGTAATATTAATGGGTTTCAATGCATGGGATAGGGCTTTCAATCTAGCTGTAGAGTCAGCAGACTCATTCTATTATGAGATCTTGAAAAACAAAGCGTGGAGTATAGTAGATTATCTTAGAAAAAAGGGTTTTGAATCTGCTCTATCGCTTGCTATTCCCCTTAAAGTAGCCGCGGTTAGGTGCGGGCTTGGCTGTCAAGGAAAGAACACGCTACTGATTACTCCTGACTACGGGCCAAGAGTAAGATTAGTTTCAGTGTTGACAACCGCTGAGCTTAACGTAGACGAACCATTTGAAGAAAATCTATGCGGCGATTGCGAAAAGTGCATCAGGGCATGCCCGACCAAGGCACTGGAACCGTACAGGTTGAAAATCAACCGCTGCATAACCTACGCCGCAGAAAAGCCAAAGGCGGCAGATGTCTCAGAGGAAATAAGGAATATAGAGAGAAGGCTAATTGAGAGACCCACACCCAACAGTTTCATACAATGTACAAGATGTATTGAGGTTTGCCCTGTCGGAGTTAGCAAGCGGCATGCGAATCTTTGAGGAATTGCTGCAGTCAAGCTAGGTTGATGCAAATTTTGATAAGTCTTCGTAGTTCTTGTACCATGTAATGGCAAAGGGAATTGTGAGTACTGTCCCGAAGAGCCATCCTGTGAAGATGCTTTGACCTAAAACCGGGGTTAACGTGACTTGATAAGCTGCCAGGGCCATTGCAATTGTGGTAATCACCATTATAGTGGCTATTAGACTCAGCGCTGTTGTCCATTTTACCCACTTTTTTCTGTCTA
>Ga0315307_1001568_pt1 | contig 10265 bp, 10 predicted proteins | sample TDP2_MG_FD_203079 | JGI IMG/M metagenome (GOLD analysis project Ga0315307, IMG submission 203079) | Freshwater sediment microbial communities from Lake Towuti, South Sulawesi, Indonesia - TDP2 | ecosystem: Environmental > Aquatic > Freshwater > Lake > Sediment | place: Indonesia: South Sulawesi... | reverse complement strand
CTTCGCAAACCGTTCGGTAGAGATGAAACATCCTCTCAGGCCTTGGAGGGCTTTGAGACTCGAATTCAGTTCCAACGATCGGCCTCAAGGGCAGGAGCAATGGTATTACTCCTATTCTAGACATCTCCTCTGCACCGTTAACTACGCTTTCATCAATCTCTCCCAAACCAGCGATTATGAAGGAGCTCACTTGCTCCTCTCCGAAGATCTTGACTGCAGACTTCCAGATGGATAGGTATTCGGTCAGGCTTGGTTTCATCGGGCAAACTTCCTTTAGAACAGCGTCATCGAAAGATTCGACGTGTATGCCTACGGTGTCTGCTCCAGATCTATAAAGCATCTCTAGGTATGCAATATCGTCAGGTGGTTCCAATTGGACGTGAACAGGGATGTTGACAGCGCTCTTAACGCCTTTAGTAGCTTCACTTAAGAGGTTGGCGCCTTTATCGGGTCCATGGGGTGTTCCGGTTGTTAATGTTATGTGCTTTACGAAACCCTCTTTTGCTGCTTCTGCTACAACCTCGCCCAGTTGCTCACCAGTTTTGAGTTCTATAGTTGTTCCATATTCTAGGGATAGCTCGATGCCGCAGAACTTGCATTGACTGCTACTTCTCCAGTAGATGCACTTCTGGTATACTGTTGAGGCTAAACACCCTCTACCGCATAAGCGAGCTATCTTCCACATCGGCGTTCCATCCGCTGTATTCTTCTGGTAGAATTTTGGGCGAGGGAGAGCTTCGACCTCGCTATGGAACTCTCCATCCTTCAAGAGTTGCCAAGAACCGTTCTGTTCAAGTAACCGAAAAGGAGAATTCTTGATAAAGTCCCCCCTCAGAGGAATGTTAACACTTACGCGGCTGGGAAGTATGAAGCATCTTCCAGGCGGCCCTGCGCCGCCTTTCCTCCCCTTTTCAACAGCTTCATCTGTTCGAGCGCCTAGGCAGAGAAGCTGTGTTTTCAGGGTCGCAGAGTTCATCGGGATCGATAGCTTCCTTCGGATTCGCTCAACGGGTTGGTCTTGAGGAATCGTAAAGCAAAATATAGGCTTATGGTTGCTTCAAGGCTTCTTCTACTTCAATCTCAACTTCATGAAGTATCGATCTTCTGATCTCTAAGAATTCCTCTCCAACTCTATCCCTCGGGCGTGGAAGTGATATGTCGATCGTCTTCTTCAATGTTCCAGGTCTCGCTGTCAAGACAGCAATTCGATCTGCTAGGTATACAGCTTCATCGACCGAATGAGTTACGAAGACAATCGTCTTCTTCGTCTCGTTCCATATTCTCAACAGCTCCCTCTGCATAATATTGCGAGTTTGAGCATCCAGTGAACCGAAAGGTTCATCCATCAACAAAACTCTAGGATCATTGGCTAGTGCTCTAGCGATCGCTACTCTCTGCTTCATCCCTCCGGACAATTCGCGAGGATAAGCGTTCTCGAAACCTTTCAGCCCGACAAGATCTACATAGCGTTTCACGATCTCCGTTCTCTCTTCGATAGGCGCGCCTTTGATCTCCAGACCGAACTCGATATTTCCAGTTACAGTTCTCCAAGGGAAGAGTGCGAACTCTTGGAAGACCATTCCCCTATCTGCGCTTGGTGAGGATATCTCTTGCCCATCCAGAATAACTGTGCCGCTCGTGGGCTTCTCGAGGCCGGCGACTATACGTAGAAGTGTAGTCTTTCCGCATCCTGTTGGCCCTACGATGCAGAGAAGTTGACCCCGAATAACACTCAAGCTCAGATTTCTTATCGCCTCAGTTTTCTCTCCGTCTCTCTCGAAGACTTTACTGAGATTATTGATTACTATTATCACATTCTCGCCCATTTCGAAAGCCGCCTCTCGAGATAGCTCATAGCGGTCACCATGATGAAGCCTACTATGCCGATGAGGATCATCCCGGCGAAGACATTCTCGAACCTCCCGATATCCATCATAGCTAGAATGTAGTAGCCGAGTCCACCTGTCTTGACGCCTACCATCTCAGCTGCAACTATGCACATCCATCCGACTCCAAGTCCGATACGTAAACCTGTGGTTATGCTTGGCGCGGAAGAAGGAACGACAACTTTAGCGAATAGCTTGGATCTGGTTGCGCCGAGAGTCTTGGCTGCATCAACTAGAATTGGGTCGATAGCTTTGACGCCTGCGACCGTGCTGAGTATCGTTGGGAATACGGCACCTATGAACACGATGAAGACTGTGTTGAATGGGTCCCCGAAGAACTTTATCGCGAACGGGATCCAAGCTAGAGGAGGGATAGGTCGAATCACTTCTATTATCGGGCTAGCTGCGCTCTCGATATACCATGACCAACCTGTGAATAGGCCGACCGGAACCCCTACCGCGGCTGCGAGGGCGAAACCGTAGAGCACTCTGAATACGCTGGCTGAGATATGGTCGCTCATCAAGTGGCCCGTATGGTCAACTTGGTTGAAGACCAGCATTGAGATAAGAGCCTGAAACACATCGTATGGAAGCGGTAGATAGGGGCTGCGCATCCAAGATGCCGCTCTATCCCAAAGTATTACGAATAGTATTAGAGAGATCACGCTAATGCCGATTCTGCGGAGAACGCTCTTCTTCATTGAACCACAAAGAGAATGAATTAGTGAAGGTTTATGAAACTATTGTTCACTTTCGCTTCGCTTCTTCCAGAAATGCCTTGTTCACATATTTCGAGATGAAGGAATCTATGTCTCCGTAGCCTCTCTGATTGAGCTTCTCTACTGGAACGATCTTGTACTGAATCAGTTTCTCGGTGAAAGCTTTGAAAGAACTTATGAAAGTCTGGTCTATCTCGTACTTATAGTCTATAAGCTTAAGAGCGTTCTCAACAACTTCCCGTGATCTACCTGTGAAGTGAGCTGCGATATCTATGAGTAGCGCGTATTCGTTTGAGTTGGGCTTCGATTTTGCATTGTTGATCCAATCGGTTGCTTTCATATGGGCTCTTAGAAACTTGACCACGAGATCGCCATGATCAGCTGCGAAGGAGTTGCTGACAACTAGTACACAGCATATGTGGTGAGGCCAGATATCGTTCGAGGATGCCAATAGTTTTCCAATATTGCTTATCACTGCGTCTGAGACGAAGGGCTCCCAAGCTACGAAACCTGAGATCTCCCCCTTCTCCATCTTTATCTTCATATTCGCCAGAGGCGTTACATCAATCACCTGTATATCTTTGATTTCCACTCCTTCACGTTCAGCCAACATGAGGAGGAGGAAGTATTGGATAGAGGAGTGGCTTGGCACAGCTACAGTCGTGCCTTTCAAGTCCGAGAAACGGTTGATATCCTCTGCAACAACTAAACCTGAGCCTATTTCATTGACTTGAGCGATTATAGAAGTGTTCACACCTGCGTTCAAGTGCTTGGTGATAGCTGGTGGCGAACCTAAATAGCCTATGTCGACCTGCCCGCCAGCGAACGCGTCCATCTCTGCTCCACCATGCGCGTATCCTCCAGCAGCTGCGTCTGTCACGTTCACTCCGTACTCTTCAAAGAAGGACATGCCCCCTCCAACCGACTGATTCTTAGCCACAAAGTAGGCTAGATGGTGTAGGTCGCTCGTCAAGTAGCCTACCCGCACAACAGGCTTAAGAACCCCAGGTTTAGGCGAGAGAATACCTGATTGAACGATGAATACAGCAGCTATAAGGACTAGAATCAAGGTGATTATGGTTGCTTGTTTCTTAGACAATACTTCCGCACTCAATCGCTTCTCTTATCCGATTCTTGTTGGTTCCGGAATCTAACGCTTAAATATTTGGATGTAGTCTTAAACTACGAATCGTCACGATTCGAATAAAGAAGGAATATGACATGAGTGCAAGTGCGAAGCCGCACCTTAACCTAGTCATTATCGGCCACGTTGACCATGGAAAGAGCACGATGACTGGGAACTTGATGTATCAAACCGGCTATATCGATCAGAAGACTATCGAGGATTATGCCAAGGAATCTGAGAAGACCGGTATGGGAGATACCTTCAAGTTCGCATGGGTACTCGACAGCCTCAAAGAAGAGCGGGAAAGAGGGGTTACGATAGACCTATCTTTCCAGAGGTTCGAGACCCCGAAGATATACTATACGATCATCGACTGCCCAGGCCATAGAGACTTCATAAAGAACATGATAACCGGCACTAGCCAAGCCGACTGCGCCATCCTAACGGTCTCAGCTAAGAAAGGCGAGTTCGAGGTTGGAGTAGGTCCCGGAGGCCAAGCTAGAGAGCATGCTTATCTAGCGAGGACTCTTGGAGTTGGACAGTTGGTTATTGCTATAAGCAAGATGGATGATGCGACCGTTAACTTTGGCCAAGAGAGATATGAGGAGTGCAAGAAAGAGCTGGAGTCTCTTCTCAAAGTCGTGGGTTACGATCCCTCAAAGTTACATTTTATCCCTGTCTCAGGATGGACTGGAGACAACCTAGTTAAGAGAAGCGAAAAGATGCCTTGGTATAAAGGCCCAACGCTTTACGAGGTCCTCGACACATTCACCCCGCCACCAAAGCCTCTAGACAAGCCGCTACGTATCCCGGTTCAAGACGTCTACTCGATTACGGGAGTCGGAACAGTTCCAGTAGGAAGAGTTGAAACCGGCATCCTCAAAGAGGGTGAGACACTCGTCTTCATGCCAACGAACGTTACAGGGGAATGCAAATCCATTGAGATGCACCATGAGAGGATCCCTCAAGCTATCCCTGGTGATAACGTCGGCTTCAATATTAGGGGCATAGCGAAGACAGATATCCATCGAGGGGATGTGGCTGGCCACACAGATAAGCCTCCGACCGTAGCGAAAGAATTCATAGGGCAGATCATCGTAATCTATCACCCAACAGCGATAGCTCAAGGATACACACCGGTTCTGCATGCTCATACATCCACGATGGCAGCGACCTTCACTGAGCTTTTGAGAAAGATCGATCCTAGGACAGGTCAAACAGTCGAGGAGAAACCTTCGTTCCTCAAGACTGGAGACGGCGCTATAGTGAGACTGAGACCCGTGAGACCGCTTGCTATAGAGTCGTATTCAGAGATCCCTCAACTCGGTAGGTTCGCTGTTAGAGACATGGGATCGACGATCGGGGTCGGGATCGTCAAAGAGATAACTGAGAAAGCTTAAACCCCTTCTTCTTTAACCTAAACCTTTTAAACAACTGCTTTCTTCTACTGAGTACTCCGGCTCAATCAGCGTGGAGCGTAAACACTGATGGTCAGCAAGGCGCGAATAAGACTTTCGAGCACAGATCCACAGGACTTAAACTCGATCTGCGACGAGATCAAGAAGATCGCTGAGAAGACCGCGGTGAAGCTGCGTGGGCCGATACCATTACCGACGAAGAGGCTGGTCGTCCCGACGAGGAAGTCTCCTTGCGGCGAAGGAACACACACTTGGGACAAATGGGAGATGAGAATACACAAGAGATTGATCGACGTAGATCCCAATGAAAGATTTCTGAAACGACTTATGAGAATCAAGACACCTGATGACGTCTTCATAGAGATTGAACTACTTTAAGGAATCAAACTCATTCTAAATTAGGGTTGCTTTCAGATTCTGCACACCCTTCAGACTCATTAGAGCTTCAGCGAGCTTCCGAATCTTTTGAGACTCACCTCTAACCGCGAGAACCTCGAGGCATCTGGCTTCATTCAAGTGTATATGCAAAGTCGCATCAACAATGCGGCCGAACTTATGTTGAATATCTGTCAACAAATCGCTGATCTTCGGCCTCTCATGTTCATAGATGAATGTTATAGTTCCAGCTCTCTCGCCTTTCTCCCCTCTAAGGCTCTCGTAGTCGGAGATGAACGCGTTGATCGAATCCCTTATCGCTTTACTCCTCTTCTTATAGCCGATGGACTTGGATACTTCATCCAGCTGATTCAGCAAGTCACTTGGGAGCGTCATACTTATCCTTTCATATCTTTTTGCCAACACTGACCACAACTAGGAGTTGGTACAAGCATAATGAAAAGAGTTACCTTGGTAGCGGTTCTAGCCTACTTACTTCCCGTCAAATCGAGTAGATCAAAGGATAAATGACTCCTCGCTGAATGTAAACTGTCGATGCGGGGGTACCAGAGCCAGGTCAAATGGGCGGGTCGCGTCTACCCACGCGCGCTACACTCAAGACCGATAGAACTGCGCTCACGCGCACGAGAGGGTTATCCCGTGGCGTAGGCCTTTCGTGGGTTCGAATCCCACCCCCCGCACTTCAGTAGTTGTTGATCAAGAGAGTCTTAGTTTAGCTTATTTATGTGCAATCACTGGCTGCGAATCATGCAAATGCATAATGAGCCACTTGTCTTCTCTCTTCACGAGCACCATTGTAAGGCGATAAGGACCGCTTACGTGCTGGTCTGCAGTCTTCGCGTGATACAAACCTTCCGCAACAACCCATGCAACTGAACCCTCCATGGAAACTAAATGCCACTTCCATTCAAAAGAGATAGCCGTCCTTGAGAAAAGACGCCTAACAAAGTCCTCCAACTCATTGTGTCCAATCACTTTCTCGCCTTCCTCGAACCCAAGAAAGACTACGTCAGCATCAGTGGCAAAGAGGCCGAGAACTCGCTGAACATCCCTGCTGGCGCAGCCATCGTTTAAATCCTGCCGGATTTTCATCACCGCTTTTTCAGTTGCCGCATCCGCTTTCATATCCATCCACCTATCAATTCTGTCTTAACATCTCGAAATAATCTATTCTTAAATGAATTGCTGCAACCATTTCGACAACAGTGGCAACAAAGGAGATTATCCAAGAATCTAAACCGAGATCTAAACCTAACCCCCGCACCATCCCCCAAAGAGATGCGAATTCATGAGAAGTTCGAGAAAGAGAAACGAAGCGCATTGTCTAATAAATCGCCAAATGCAAAAACAAAACAAGAAGGTCATAATTCATCTTTGATTTTTCCTTCTATTTTCAGAAGCAAGTAGATCTTTTGTTCTAAGTGGCTCAAAGGTTCCGTGGTGAATTTTAGTGCCATAATGTTGCTAATATCGTAAAAACTTGAATCTTTTTCTATCTGAAAGAAAGTTACTGTGGTAGTAACAAGCTAAACCTATTTTTCACTGAATTTCTCGCAAAATGGATGAAGTTACGGCCGCGGTGTTGCAGAGAGTAATTCAGAAGCTGAACCTTCAGGCTCACCAGTCTTTCTGAAGTCTCTCTTGGCGCGAGACTCATGTAGACAGCCCCTGTATTTTCTAAGACTCCAACCTGCAAACAGTGCTGAAATTTGATTTTCTAAGTGTCAAATCCATATCTGACACTGGAATTTCTTACGACAGGTGCATATTTTCTTTGAGCTGTACCAAAGCAAGCCTGAATGACGCGCTAGAGCAGATTTGATGGAAGTTCTTATACACTCATTGGGGTTAAAGGAACATCGTTTAGAGGGAACCTAAATGCAGAGTGTCGAGAAGTTTCTCTCCCGCCTATTGATCTATTCTTTTCCCAGAAGAATAGTCTTCGGGTTGAACTCGATAGAGAAGATAGAGAATGAAGTCAAAGCGCTCAACGGGAGAAATGTATTGCTAATTGCAGATCCAGTTGTAGCGAAGACAGGTGCTGTCGCCAAGATCGAGCAGAAGCTTGAGGCCGCGGAGATAAGTCTCCTCCTTTATGATAAGGTTGAGCCTGAACCCCCATTAGCGCTAGCTGAAGAAGTTGCTGAGCTAGCGAGACGAACGAAGGTCGACGCTGTTCTAGCTGTTGGAGGAGGAAGCACTATGGATTTAGGGAAAGTGGCTGCGTTGAGCATAACGAATCAGGGCCTTATCGAGAGTTATTTGGGAATGAATCTAGTCAAATCTAGAAGCGCGCCATTGATCTGCGCTCCAACCACATCGGGGTCTGGAAGCGAAGTCACGCAGTTCGCAGTCCTAAAGATCGGGGAGAAGAAGAGGAGCATAATCAGTCAGAACATAGTTCCTGAGAGCGTCATCCTAGACCCAATGCTTACGATCTCTATGCCTCCTAGGGTGACAGCGAACTCTGGCGTCGACGCGTTGAGCCACGCGGTTGAAGCAGTTCTGTCGATGGATGCCTCGCCTCTAACAGATGCGATCGCATTCCAAGCGATCAACCTCATCGCTAGAAACATAAGAGCCGCATACCGAGAAGGAAGCAACATAGAAGCGAGATCAGCTATGCATCTCGCAGCCACGAGCTCAGGGATCGCTTTCACAAACGCAAGGCTCGTAGTCGGCCACAGCATCTCACATACCTTCGCTCCAATCTTCAATGTTCCCCATGGACAGTCGTGCGCCATGGCGCTTCCTTACGCGATGGAGTTCTACTTATCCACAGTCCCAGAGAAGCTCGGGTTGATCGCGATAGCTATGGATGAGAGCACTATTGGGCTTGAACCCATGGAGGCTGCGAAGGAAGCTGTCCGCACAGTTAGAAGGCTGATAGAAGACTTGGACATACCCTTATCGCTCAAGGAGGTCGGTGTTCCAGAGGAGAAGTTGAGTATGCTCGCTGAACTCTGCGTCAAAGATTGGCCTAGGCCCAACAGCCCTCGCCCCTTGACGAAGGAGGCTGTGCTCGAAGTCTTCCAGCGGATGTGGAGAGGCGAACCCTTACAGTAATGGAGTGAAACGTTCAACGCGACGTGCAAAGGCAAACCGCAACTCTAGATATCTTAAGCGCTCAGTAACAGCCCCCGATAATAGAAGCGTCCTAGGCGCTTCTCACCCTTAAAAGAGCTACGACATCCATTATACTTATGGCCAAATTAGCCAAGGATGAAATCCTAACTGCAATTGCAATCACGATCTTGCTCTTTACAGCAATGATTAATTGGAATATTTATTCATGGTTAATTTTGGTTGCAATAATCGTGATTTTGATTGCACGGTATTTCAAAAAGTAGGCTTACTAGACGCATCGGTTGGATGAATATCTCATGGAACCGTTCGTTTTGAAGGCCTCTGGGGAACGTGAGCCGTTCAATTCAGAGAAGGTCTATAAGGCTTGCCTTCGAGTTGGAGCTTCGCCAGCATTAGCTGAGAGTATCACACATCAAATCGAAGCGATACTTTACGATGGAATACCGACGAGAGAGATCTATCATGATGTTAGGCGTCTGCTCGAAGCGAGTAGAGTAGAGGTTGCTGCCCGTTACAGTTTGAAACAGGCGCTTATGCATCTCGGTCCAGCAGGCTTCCCATTTGAGACGTATACTGAAGAGTTGCTTAGAGAGCATGGTTACGAGACGAGGCTTCGCACTATCGTTGAAGGCTTCTGCGTTAAACATGAGCTCGACATTATCGCCATGGAGAAAGTTGGGTCTGAGTCGAAGATGCATATGATAGAGTGCAAGTACCATAACGCTCCTGGAATAATCACAGGCGTCAAGGAAGTCATGTACACTTACGCCAGATTCCTAGACCTCAGAGAAGGATGGCAACATGGGAAATGCGGAAGGTTCGATCAAGCTTGGCTTGTATGCAACACTAAGAGTTCGCTTGATGCACAAGCTTTCGCTCGCTGTAAAGGCATACGGCTATTATGCTGGAGGTATCCTGAGGGTGAAGGTCTCGAGAGCTTAATCGATAGGAAGGCTCTATACCCGGTAACTGTTCTTCCATCCCTTAAGAGCGAATACGTTGGAGAATTCTCTAGAAACAAGATTATGTTGGTTAAGGATCTCGCGAGGTATGATTTGAAGACGCTCAAGGCTTTAACAGGGCTTGGAGATGAAACTCTAATGAGGGTGAAGGATGAGGCTGAAAGGCTCTGCGGAGGAAGATTTTTTGTCCCAGCAGAAAAGAGACCTACTGTCTCTTAGGAGAGTAGATCAAGCGTGCGTCTCATCCAGAAGCTCACCGTCTCAATTCTAGTCGGCTTGATAATAACTCTGATTTCAGGGATCTTCCCGAGCCCTCTCAGCTATATGCTCCTAGGAGTTGCTCTTCGAGGCTTCCCATTCGCATGGATCAGTCAAGTCGTCTATCCAGGAGCACCGACCAAAATAGAATATGATGGGCTTGTTCTCGATCTGATCTTCTGGGCATTGGTCTTCTACATCGGTTACTACCGCATATACAAGAGAAGGAGACAGCCCTCTACTACGCTAACCTCATAGAACCGCTTCACAGATGAAAGCTCTCGTTGTCATTCTATGTTTGCTTCGTCCGAGTATCCTCTGCTCTCATAGAATCCTTTGAAGTCATAGTCGACGAGCTCGATGTGATTCAGGCCCCTTATCCATTTGTACCCCCATTTTCCTGGAACAACCAG
>Ga0315307_1001567_pt1 | contig 10267 bp, 5 predicted proteins | sample TDP2_MG_FD_203079 | JGI IMG/M metagenome (GOLD analysis project Ga0315307, IMG submission 203079) | Freshwater sediment microbial communities from Lake Towuti, South Sulawesi, Indonesia - TDP2 | ecosystem: Environmental > Aquatic > Freshwater > Lake > Sediment | place: Indonesia: South Sulawesi... | reverse complement strand
TCTTTGTCTCCATCTTGGTTTCTTTCCAAGTACATTAAGCCATATTCGTACAGAAGTTCGGCGAATTGATACACGTACCATTTTTGTAAGTTTAGCGATTTAGCTTCTTGAAGGCTTTTTTCAAAGTGCTGGATGGATCGTTCCCAATTTTTCTGCTCTCTGAAAAGCATTGCTTTCAGCAACTCAACATCCAAAAGGTACAGTCTGTTTTTTGTTTTTGTTTCATATTCATGGATTTTCTCGATCAGTTCTTTGGCCTTTTCAATCTCGCCTTTTTTCAGATACAATCTTGCAAAGACAGGGAGTGTTAGTCTAAACTGCTTATCTTTGTCTAAGGCCTTTTCAAAGATGCTGTTGCTTTCGTTGAGGTATTTCTCAGCTTCTGCATAGTCTTCCATATCCATAAACAATTCCCCAAGCAGCCGAGCAACGACTCCAGAGAATTGGTACTCTCCAACTTTTTCTAAGAGGTCACGAGCTTCTCTAAGATACTTGAGGCTTTTGTCCCATTCGCCTAACATTCGATAGCCATGCCCAATAGCACAAGTGTGCTGAGCGATGCCTATGATATTCCTGGTTCTCTTACACAGCGCTAACGATTCCTCAGCCATAGAGAGAGCTTTTTGCACTTCTCCCATGAGTGAGTGAAAATACTCCAAAAAGTAACTTGCCCAAACATAGTGGCTCATCTCGCCAACTTTTTTGGCTAATTCAAATCCTTTTTGCTCTGTTTCGAATGCCCTTTGCAAATCACCTATAGTCTCATAGGTATAGCCAAGATTGATGTAGAGGAGAATAGCAGGTTTTACGTGACTGCTTTCAAGCGCTATTTTCAACCCATCTTCTTGATACCTTATGCTCTGCTCGATTTCTCCAGCGTTTCGACTCATCTGTCCCAAGTCATTATAACATTCTGAAAGGATTTCTGAGTCGCCTAATTTCTCTGCTAATTCAAAGGCTTTCTTTGTAAGACATAAGGCCTTAGCAGGCTCACCTGTTCGCCAAAGCATGTGGGAAATATCCTCATACAACCGGGCTAACTCTATACTTTCAGGCTCTTTTTCAAGTATTTCTAAAGCCATCCGATGATGTTCCGAAGCTTTCTCCTTGTCGCCTACGACATTCCAGAGTGTCTGCGCCGTCTTGACATGGAGCCTTGAAATGCTCTTCCTATCTCCCAGCTGAATCCATAAAGTAAGCGACTTATCCAAGTATGCCATACCGGCTTCGATTTCCCCAATCCACACTTCAAGATCTCCGAGCCTCTCAATTATGCCCGCTCTCTCTTCGAGATTGTCTCCTTTCTCTTCAAGAAGCTCAAGAGCGTGCTGAAGGTAGGAAAAAGCCTCAAGGTAAGCATACACCTTCTGTGCTTTTTCTCCTGCTTTCAAAAAGTAATCAAGCGCCTTGTCCTTGTCTCCGCCCTCAAGAAAGTGCAAGGCTAACTCGCCAAAATGCTCATCAAGCTTCTTAGCGTAAACCTTCTCTAGGGCACACCCTACAACATTATGGAGCTTCGCACGCTTCAATGGACTGACTTCTTCATACACTACATCCCTGACCAAAATATCAGCAAACGAACAGACGCCTTCTCCACGGACCACCCTTTCCTTTATCAATCCAGTCCTAAACATCCTATCGACTAGTTCCAGCAACTTGGCTTCTTCGAAGCCACTAATCTCTCGCAAAGCCTCAACGCCAAAGTCGTTTCCAACGAAGGAAGCCATTGTCAAAACATTTCTACATTCATCGTCTAACCTGCCGATTCTGGCTTCTACAACATTCTTAACGGTCTCAGGAAACTCAATCTTTGAAACTTCTTTAATCTTCCATCTATTCTCCTCTCGATAGATTATCTCCTCTTCTTTCAGAGATTCTATGACTTCCTCTGCAAAGAACGGGTTGCCCCTTGTTTTCTCGTAAACCATCTTGCAAAATTCAGGAGGGATGTCATCCTGCTGCAACATCTGTCTGATCATCTCCGAAATATCTTCCAGTGACATTCGCTTCAAAGAAACAGACTGAGGCAAACGTTCTCTCTTCAACTCAGCCAAGACTGGAGTCAAAGGATGTTTAGAATCAATGTCAGTGCTGCGGTAAGCCCCCACGAGAAGCAATGGTGTTTTCTGCACACTACGAGCCAGATAATGCAGGAGCAGAAGCGAAGATGGATCTGTCCATTGCAGATCGTCAAGAACCACTAACAAAGGAGTCTCATGGGAGATGTTCGTGATGAATTGTGAGACTGCCTCAAAGAGCCGGTTTTGCTCTTGCTCAGGACTTATTGGAACAGACTGGGGAATTACTCTAAGCTTCTGGCTAAGTTCTGGAACTAGCTTCGCGACTTCAGCAGGGTAGTAGCCGATGACTCTGTACAGTTGCTCATGACTGCATGTTTCAAGATAGTCTTTGATAACTTCCTTCCAGAGAACGTAGGGAGGAACACCGTCCATCCTGAACAGTGCTGGGCATCTGCCGTATAGAACCTGCACGCCACGTGATCGCACATAAGCACTGAGCTCTCTGACCAGTCTTGTCTTTCCAATGCCTGCTTCGCCATGAATGAAAACCAGGCCGCCCTCACCGTGAACTGCCTTGTAAACCGCTTCCTTCAACACGTTCATTTCTTCAACTCTGTCTACGAGCGGAATCTCTCTTGCATCAATAGGGCGAGGACTCGGAACTCGACCGCGCTCAAGAGATGCCAAGAAGACCTCTCTGCATCAACCTATCAATGGAATATTATTAGATTCTGCGTTCTTATTGCTTGTGGCATTTGCAACTTCCGTGAGCTTCAGATGATTCGCGCACAGCTAATCATTTCGTGGTTTATATGCCCGGAACATGAAAACAGTGCGCGCTGTTTCTGACATTAAGTGCGCAAAAACGATGCGATAAGCATAAATAAGCTTGCAGCGTATCGGTTTGGCTGTGATAGTGATGCCCTGCCAATTTCCCGTATAAATCTTCTGAAACCGTTGTTAGCTAATGTGGGGCATCGTAAAGCTGTAGAAACTTCTATACGATGTAGCTACATCACTATACTGCATTATCACAATCCTTCATTCACAATATCTAAACCAAGATTATGGAGCCAAACGAGCAATGGTTGAATTGAGAGAAAACGAACAGAAAACATTGATTACGCTGCAGAAACTGAATGGAAGGGCAAACGTTGACCAGTTAACGGAAGCCAGCGGCATAGCCCATGCAGCAATCATGCGGGCAGCACTGACCCTCGGCGAAAGGAAACTGGTCAGAATTCGTGAAAAAAAGCAGAAAGTCGCCGAATTGAACGAGGAAGGAAAACAGCATGCACAACAGGGACTGCCCGAGCGCCGCATCATAAATGCATTGGTTCAACAAGGTGGAAGGATGCCGCTCGATGCACTATTAGAGAAAGCACAAATGAACCGAAAGTTTGTGCCGATAGCCTTGGGGTGGCTGCACCGCAAAGGATGGGCGTCTCTTGAAGCGAAAGATGTTTTGAAGGCAGAGAAGAAGACGATTCCCCTTGGAGCTGACGAAAAGCTTCTGTCCAGTCTAGGCAGCAAAGGCACGGTAGCTGTTCAAGAACTGAGCAAGGATTTGCATGATGCTGTTGCGATTTTGAAAGGACGTAAACTCTTGGAAGTTGCTGATAAAACTGTCCGCGAACTTGAACTCACCAACGCGGGCTGGCAATTGGTAAGAAAGGGACTCGAAATCGCTTCAGAAGTGAGCCAACTCACGCCTGAACTCATAATAGGTGGGAAGTGGCGAGAAGTCAGACTGAGGAAGTTCGACGTAACTGCGGCGGGGCCAGAATTCTATCCAGCTAAGCTTCATCCTTTACAGCAGGTGGTTCAGCGTGCGCGTGAAATTTTTCTAGAGATGGGTTTCACCGAAATCAGAGGACCGCTTGTAGAGACAGCCTTCTGGAACTTCGACGCCTTGTTCCAGCCGCAGGATCATCCAGCCCGGGAGATGATGGACACATTCTACTTAGCGAATCCCAATGCAGGCGCTTTGCCAAAGAAAAGTGTGGTTGATGCCGTTGCGAAGACCCACGAAAACGGATGGATCACTAACTCGAAAGGCTGGGGATACAAGTGGAGTCCTGATGAAGCTAAAAGACTAGTTATGCGGACACATACCACGGCTGAAACCATCAAATATCTGTTCAAGCATAAGAAACCACCTATCAAAGTATTCTCAGTGGACAGAGTCTACCGAAACGAGCAGGTCACGTACAAGAATGCAGCTGAATTCTACCAGATAGAAGGCATAGTCGTCGACAAAGGTGTGACTCTGCGCGATCTCATGGGCACTTTGAAGGCTTTCTACGCACGATTCGGGTTGAGGAAAGTACGCTTCTGGCCTTGTTACTTCCCTTACACGGAACCTTCAGCCGAGGCTACGGTCTACGTTCCTAAGCTAAAGCGTTGGATTGAGTTGTGCGGCATGGGCATGTTCCGACCTGAAGTATTGGCGCCGATGGGCATCAAATATCCTGTGCTTGCGTGGGGAGGCGGCTTAGAGCGACTGGCAATGCTTGAGTTAGGCGTAGACGACATACGGTTGCTATATGGTAATCGTTTAAGTTGGATCAGGAGGATGCCGCTGTGCCAGTAATCACGCTGCAAAGAGCGCGATTCAGCAGGTTTGTTGGCAGAGGACTCACTGTTGACAAGATGGCTGAGTGGCTGCCTTGGCTTGGCTTCGACTTAGAAGACGTAGGCTCAGACTACGTGAAGGTGGAGTTTAACCCCAACAGAGTCGACCTGTGTAGTTATGGTGGAGTAGCTCGAGCTTTCCGTGGATTAATGGGATGGGAGAAAGGACTGCCACGTTATGAAATCAAAGATGGAAAAACTGTGTTGAAAATCACGAAAGCTGTTTCGAAAGTGAGACCCTACATGCTAGCGGCTGTTGTGCGTAACATGAAGTTGGATGAAGAAGCAATCGCTGACTTGATGGAAATGCAAGAAGACCTGCACTGGGGCATTGGCAGAGACCGAAAGAAAGCCTCCATCGGTGTCCACAACTTGGATGTTGTCTCACCGCCGTTTACGTTTACTGCTGCGGAACCAGACAAGGTGAAGTTTGTTCCCCTTGACAGAACAGAAGAGATGAGCCTAAGGGAGATCTTGGAGAAACACGAGAAAGGCGTGGCTTACAAGCATTTGGTTGACTGGGCAGCAAAATATCCACTGCTATTTGACAGGGACGGCAAGGTTCTCTCAATGCCGCCTATCATCAACGGCGAGTTAACGCGAGTGAGCAGCAAAACTACAAACCTGTTTCTGGATGTGACAGGCACAGACTACGCGGCTGTTGGAAAAAGCCTCAACGTTTTGGCTACAGCGCTTGCCGACATGGGCGGCACCTTAGAAGAAGTCCATGTGAAGTATCCTGATCGTAAAGTTGTTTCGCCTGATTTGACGCCGCAGAAAATGCAACTTGGAACAAGCTATGCGAATGAGTTGTTGGGGCTCAAGCTTTCAGATGCTGAAGTGTTAGAGAGCTTAGGGAAATGTAGACTAGACGCAAGGACAGTGAAGAACGGGCTTGTTGAAGTAGTTGTTCCACCTTATCGAATCGACATTCTGCACGAAGTGGACTTGGTTGAAGAGGTAGCCCTCGGCTATGGGTACTACCGATTGAAGCCTACCATACCTGAGACTTTGACGATTGGCAAGCAGCATCCTGCGCACAGAAAAGCCAACATTGCTAGACAGGTTATGATTGGACTAGGCTTCACTGAAGTTATGAATTTCACCTTGACCAACGAAACATACCACTATGAAAAAATGCGGTTAGATAGCAGCGCCGTCATCAAATTAGCCAATCCCGTGTCAGCAGAGTACACAATCCTGCGTGAAAGCCTCCTGCCTATTTTGATGAAAAATCTGATGGACAACAAGCACGAAAGCTTCCCTCAACGGCTTTTCGAAGTCTCAGATGTTGGAAGAATCAATCCGCGCGTAGAGACGCGTTGTGAAAGAAGATTACACGTTGCCGCTGTTTCGTCTCATTCAGCTGCCAATTTCACTGAAATCAAATCAACCGCGGAAGCTCTGTTGCGCAACTTGGGAGTCAACCGCTGGAAGATAAGCGCGGTCCAGCATCCGAGTTACTTGGAAGGCAGGGTGGCAGCAATTCGACTAGAGCACGAAGAGGTAGGTATGCTGGGAGAGGTGCATCCTGAAGTGTTAGGCAACTTCGAACTTGAGAACCCGACTAGCGCATTTGAAATAGATATCGAAGCATTGTAGATTACAGAGAATTCAGAATGGGCTTTTCAGTTAGCGAAGCAAAGTCGCCTGCGGAATATCTGCAGACTTGGAAGAAAGCCATACAGACCGCGCCATGGTTCAGACAACGACGGCTCTTTGACTATGACCCTGAAGAAATTAAGGAAGATATTAAACAAGCATTTCAGAAGCATGCTAACTTCTTTCTGATCGCCAAACAGAAAGAGAACAAAGAAGAAGCAGTAGGTGTTCTAGGAGTAACAGTTGCGAATAACGTTGCCACGCTGGGAAGATGGGAACCAGCCGTCACGTCACAGCAGAAACGTAATAGAATTGGGCAGACGCTTTTGGAAGAGGCTTTCTTACGGCTGCGCCAACGAAATGTGTCAAAAGTAAGATGTATGCTGAAGTTTCCGATCAACCAGTTCCATACCGCGCGTTGGCACGCAAGGCTTTACAAAATGTGCGGTTTCACAGAGAAGATTCCAAGCAGCCTCATGCTCTTGGCTAATTTGTCTAGCATTGTAATAAAGCCGTCTTTGACCGCAGGTCTTCAAATCACTTACGATCACGGCTTTTCTTCAAGAGAGTTTGTGGATTTCACTCAGAGAGCATACTTGGCGACGCCTGAAGACAGGATGGTTCATATCAACGACCCATTCATATCAGATCCTAAAACCTGCTTGAACACCCTTCAAGCTATACGCGATGGCAGGATGGGATTATCTCCACCAGAATTCTGGCTTGTCTCAAAGCATAACGACAATATTGCAGGCTTCACCATCGGTTTCATGCCCAAAACGTCGAAAAACCGCCCTCCGCACGGTGTAATAGGTGAATTAGGCGTGTTCCCAGAGTACAGAAGAAAAGGCATAGCCATTACGTTGATTTCGGAAATGCTCAGGACTTTCCGAAGGCTTGGATGCAGATACTCTCTTGTGGGCACATTGAAAACAAACAAGTCTGCAATCGGGTTGTATAAGAAAGCTGGATTTTGTCCGGTCTTTGAGCTGGTTGATTTTGAGAAAACCCTTGTCGAGAGCGCATAGACCTATGATCATCTCCAGTTTTGAAGCCATGTGTGAAGCTTTCTAAAGTCTTGCTCGAGTCGGTCAATGAGTACTTGTTCGCTTAATTTTAGGCGTTCTAAAGCCTTGATCAGAAAATCTTCTCCGTACACTGCATAAAGATCCCCGCTCATCACAAAGAGTCTAGCCTGATACCAGAAAATGTTCTCTATACGCGACTCAATCATTTCTCGGTATTTCACTCCCATCTCGGCAAGATTCGTATATTTGACTCGATTCTTGCCGCCCTCAAAGGCAGATTCCATTAGGAGTAGCCATTTTTCACAAAGGGATACATTCGTGGCTTGGAGGAAGGAGTACATTATATATTGTGGAAGGAACTCGCCAAGCCAAAAGGCGTCCAGTTTGAAAGCATACGCAAAATCTACAGGCTGAGGAAAAACAAGGTTCACGGCAAGAAATGGATGCGCCAATTCGTGGGCAACGGTAGCCGAGAAGAATTCCAGAGTAAAAATATCGTCGATAGCTTCTGTCAACGCAACTTGATTCAGACTGAGATTGAAGCTATTTGTCTTTTCAAGTTGATTGGTGCTTCATCACAAAGCTTCGACAACATTTCTTTCCAGCGGTCTGGCGGTTTTGTTCCGTAATGCACTCTTGTGTCAGGAACAATAGGTTCTCCCATATGCGGTGTGGGGCAAGCGTTTCTTCCAATCTCTTGGGCTTAATATGAGGAAAAGGACCTCCGGTTTTTCCTCAAAGAAACCTTGGAGATACTTATATGCCTCAACCGCGACCTTTCCAACAATCTTCGCTTCTCTTTCGCAGTGAACCGAGTGATAAATGGGTAAACCTACTGTCTTCAAGCGACTAAGCCCTGCAAGATAGTCCTTGAAGCGACTTTCCATCAACCACCCTTCGAAGGATTTAGCGAAGGACGTCAGTTAAGGGTTTTTCTGCACGTTATAGGAATCATTAATAACTTGAATGCCATCAATAGCGCTTTCTTCATGACAGAGTGGAAGTTGTAACATGGAACTCCCTGAATTGACTGTTCTAAGCGAACAGATGGCAAAGGAAATTGCTGGAAAAAAGATTTCGAAGTTTGATGTGGCTAATCCCAAATGCTTGAACATGCCGTTAAATCAATTCCATAAAATCATTATCGGCAGGGCTGTCAAATCCGTTGAAAGCAGGGGTAAATGGCTTTTCATCAAACTCGACTCTGGCTACGTTCTCTTGTTCAACCCTGGAATGGGAGCAGACGTCATCTACTTCAAACCAAGCGACAAGCCTCCCGAGAAATATCAAATAAAATTCACCTTAAACGACGAGACTGGTTTCACTATCCGAGTCTGGTGGTTCTGTTATCTACATCTCATGAAGGCTGACAAGTTGGGCGAGCATAAACTAGTTGGAAAACTCGGCATTAATCCTATGGACAAGGATTTCACGCTGAACGATTTCAAGCAGTTATTGACAAAGAAAGGAGGCAGCATCAAAACCTTTCTGCTTGATCAGAAGAACATAGCGGGTATAGGAAATGTCTATGTCCAAGACATGCTCTTCAACGCGAAGATACATCCCAACCGCAAAATTTCATCACTGACAGACAAGGAAACCGAAGCTCTTTTCAAGTCAATGAGGCTCGTGCTGAACGAAAGCATTCGGCATGGTGGATTAGCTTATGAGAGAGACTTCTACGGCAACAAGGGCAGATATGGCGCGGAGCAGTTCAAAATAGCTTACAAGCCTGACAAACCTTGCCCAACATGCGGCACAAGAATACAGAAGATCAAAACAGGCTCAACAAGCAGCTTCATTTGCCCAAAATGTCAACCTTTAGGCAAGTGAAGGCATGCTTCGAATCTTGGCTCAAGAAAACTTATTTCTATGCGTTCCGTGTTGTTTATTTCAGCGATGACCTTTTGTGAGCCATCCCATCGGAACCTCCATGCGAGGACTCATGCAAACGGACCCAACCGAAGCCTGATAGTCCTAATAGGCTATCTCTGCTCGTGACGAAGGGCTTACCCAGACATGAGACACGATGGGCGCGGGCGTCGTACACTCCCGTGTCAGAGAGAGCTCCGCAGAGAGGAGCGTTTAGCTCCACCAATGAAGTTGAGTGTTAGTCACATGGGAAACAACGCCCGCGAAATAAAGAGAGCTTTTATAGATAGCTCTCGTGCAACTGTAGGAAGGCAGGCGTTTCACCTTGGACTTGGAGAAGCGAATAGACCTTGTAACCGGAAACACGCAGGAAATCGTGACTCGTGAAGAGCTGCGGGAACTGCTCCAAACTGAGGCTAAGCCAAGAGCTTACTGGGGCTTCGAGTTGAGTGGGCTCATGCACATAGGCATAGGGGTGATCTGCGGCTTCAAAATGAGGGACATGGTCAACGCAGGCTTAGACTTCACCGTCTTCTTGGCTGATTGGCACTCATGGATAAACAACAAATTAGGCGGCATCATGGACAACATCCGACTCTGCGGCGAATACTTCAGAGAGTGCTTCACAGCTCTAGGCATCAAACCAGAAAGTGTGCGCTATTTATGGACTTCAGATCTAGCTAAAGACGTTGAATACTGGGAGAAAGTTGTAAGAATAGCCAAGACCGCGTCCTTGCAGAGAACTTGGCGTGCGCTGCCAATCATGGGCCGGGAAGCCAGCCTGACCGACATGGAGACCGCTTGGGTTTTTTATCCCTGCATGCAAGCCGCAGACATCTTCAGCATGAAACTGCACGTTGCCTGTGCAAGCATGGATCAACGCAAAGCCCACATGCTGGCGCGTGACGCAGCCGAGAAACTCGACTGGAGGAAGCCAGTCTGCGTTCACACACCTCTTCTCATAGGCTTGCAGGGGCTGCAGAAAACTGACAAACAGTTTGACGAAAACGCTGAAATAAACATTCGAATCGGCTCGAAAATGTCTAAGAGCGTGCCTGAAGGCTGCATATTCGTACACGATTCACCTGAAGAGATTGAATCTAAACTGAA
>Ga0315307_1001566_pt1 | contig 10272 bp, 7 predicted proteins | sample TDP2_MG_FD_203079 | JGI IMG/M metagenome (GOLD analysis project Ga0315307, IMG submission 203079) | Freshwater sediment microbial communities from Lake Towuti, South Sulawesi, Indonesia - TDP2 | ecosystem: Environmental > Aquatic > Freshwater > Lake > Sediment | place: Indonesia: South Sulawesi... | reverse complement strand
TTTGGCTTACAAAGCCCTTTCTTCAGTCGGCCTGAAAGGGAGAGAGCTTCACCGCACAAACCAGCTTTCTGGAGGAGAACAGCAAAGAGTGGCCATAGCCCGATCTCTGGTCAACAACCCACCCCTGCTGCTCGCCGACGAGCCAACTGGAAACCTGGATTCAAAGACAGGAAAAGAAATTATCGAAATTTTCAAAAAGCTCAATGAAGAGAAGGGAATCACCATCATTCTGGTCACCCACGATTCCGGAGTGGCTCAGGCTGCTCACCGCAGGATATACCTCAGAGACGGCGAGATAACAAGAGAAGATTGATGACCATTCTTGAGAATTTTATAGAGATAAAGGAGTTATGAAATGAAAATATTGAGGACGATTCGTGTGGCCTTAAGGGCTTTAGGCCGTAATAAAATGCGCTCTTTCCTCACAGCCTTGGGCATTATCATCGGCGTCGGAGCAGTCATCGCCACGGTCAGCATCGGTGAGGGAGCAAGAAGAGACCTTGAAAAAAGATTCGAGTCTATGGGTACAAACTTACTCTTTGTTCGCGCTGGAAGCCGTTCCTATCGGGGCGTTCATGGGGGCGGAGGAAGTTTTACCAATCTCACTGTTGAGGACGCCAAAGTTATAGAGGAAAAATGCGATGCAGTAAAATATGTTTCTCCTTCTGTCTCAGGAAGAGCGCAGGTCGTCTACGGAAACAAGAACTGGAACACGAGCATCCAGGGCGCAGGCTCGGCTTATCCTGAAATTAGAAACTGGGCCGTTGAAGAGGGGACTTTCTTTGATGACACCCACGTCAGAGCAGCAGCAAAAGTCTGCGTCTTGGGGAGTGAAGTCAGAAAAAATCTCTTCGAGTTCGATGATCCCATCGGGCAGGTTATCAGGATCAAAAAAATTCCTTTCAAGGTCATCGGAGTGCTTAAATCCATGGGGGAATCCGGAGGTTTTTTCAACAGGGATGATATCATCGTCGTGCCATATACCACAGCACAAAGAAGACTCCTCGGAATCATTTACATTCACTCCATAGATGTCTCGGCAGTTTCAAGCGACAAAACGGATGAAGCACAAAGTCAGATCGAGGAGACGCTCCGCATTCAACACAAGATTGCTCCGGGCGCTGAGGATGACTTCAATGTCGGCAACATGGCTGACATTGCTGAAAGCGCAGCTCAATCAAGAAAGACAATGACCATTGTCCTGGGAGCGATAGCATCTGTCTCACTGCTCGTAGGCGGAATCGGAATCATGAACATCATGCTCGTCTCAGTCACCGAGCGGATCCGGGAAATTGGAATAAGGATGTCAGTCGGGGCTCGGGAGAGAGATATTCTCTTCCAATTCCTTACGGAAGCCGTGGTTTTGAGTGTCCTTGGAGGGGTGATAGGCATCGGTTTCGGCGTAATCGGTTCGAGGCTGATTGCCAAGTTTGGCGGCTGGGAGACGCTGGTCTCCGTTGCTTCCATCACTCTTGCCTTTCTTTTCTCAGGATCGGTGGGAATCTTTTTCGGCTTCTACCCTGCGCGCAAGGCTTCAAAGCTCGACCCGATCGAAGCCCTAAGGTATGAATAAAGTTACCTCTTTTTTGAATATATCATCCTAATCATTTGTAAACCTGTATATGTATGAAGAGAATCTTAAACAAATCCAAGGAGGAAGAAAATGAATAAGCGCATAACCGGAGTCCTTATTTTCCTGAGTCTATTCTTTGTCCAGATGTCTTTTTCTCAGCAAAAAGAAAATTCTCTTTCCCTTTCACTTCAGGATTGCATTCTTAAAGCAATGAAGAACAACCTCGGCGTTGCCATAGAGGTTTTGAATCCAGAGCTATCCGGCATCTCTGTCACTCTTGCCGGCGAAAAATTCTGGCCTGGTCTCACCTTCAGCTTAAGCCGAAGAGATACAATGCAGGCTTCTTATTCGTATCTCGAGTCTGCTGATGAAGTTACCACTCTAAGGGACGGATATACGACGCAAATCTCGCAGCTCATTCCGACAGGAGGAACATTCTCCGTCACCATGGAAGGCAGCATGACTGATACTAACCAGAGGCTCCAGACCATCAATCCCCGCTATGGCAATACACTCACTTTCAGCTTCAGCCAGCCCCTGCTCCAGAACTTTGGCTTCAAGGTAAACCGCAAAGACATCATCATCGCCAGGAATAACCTTGACATCTCAGAAAGCCAGCTCAACAAAGTGCTCCAGAATACGATTTACAGCGTGGAGGAGGCATACTGGAACCTGGTCTACAGCATCGAAAATCTAGAGGTGAGAAGACAATCATTACAGTTAGCTCAAGATTTGCTGGCGAAAAATCAAAGGGCTGTTGAAGTGGGCACTTTAGCACCTATCGAAGTCTTAAGCGCTCAGTCTGCGGTGGCAACGAGGGAGGCAGACATTCTCCAGGCCGAGGCTCAGGTCAAGAACAACGAGGATATTCTGAAAACAATCATCAACCTTTCCATGGAGGAAGGACGGGAGGCGGCTGAAATTATTCCCGTTGATAAACCTGCCTATGAGTTGAAAGAAATCAGCCTGGAAACAGCTCTGCGCACGGCCATAGAAAACAGGCCTGAATTGAAACAAATGAGGATTGATTTACAGAATAGAGATATAAATCTAGGTTATGCCAAAAATCAGCTCCTTCCCAATTTGAGCCTTCAGGCTTCCTACTGGAGCCCGGGCATTTCAGGAACCAAGAGCGAATTTGACCCAAGAGACCCTTGGGGACCACCGATCAGTGTGATAGTGAGCCCTGCTTCCGATGCTCTTAAGGATGTGCTTAGCTTTAAATATCCGAACTGGTCTTTGGGGCTGAACCTTACTCTTCCGCTCGACAAGATATTCTCCCGTACCTCCTATGCCCAGGCCAAGGTCAATCTCCAGCAGGCCGAACTCAGGTTGAAGAACCAGGAGCAGCAGATTTACCTTGAAATCAAGCAGATGGTCAGGGCAGTCGAGACGAATTACAAAAGGGTCCAGGCCTATAAAGTTGCCAGAGAACTGGCTGATAAAAAATTGCAGGCTGAGGAAGAAAGGCTGAAAGTGGGGCTGACAACATCTTATTTTGTCCTTCAATACCAAACAGAGTTGACCACTGCCTGGTCAAATGAGCTCAAGGTCATCATCGATTACAGCCTCTCTTTGGCCGGCCTGGACAGGGCCATGGGAATTAGTCTCAAGAACAAGAACATCAGTCTATCTGAACTTCCCGGAAAATAAGCCTTCAGGCTAGACCTCCTTCCTACAGAATACAAATCTGCAGAATGAGGATTCTAAGAGCCTGCGTTCCTTTTATTTCTATTTGTACTTTTTTAAATCATAAGGTCGCCGCCGTTGATGTCTATGGATGCTCCGGTAATATAGGAAGCTTTCTCAGAGCAGAGAAAGACAACAATGTCTCCAATTTCTTCCGGAAGGCCTAATCTCTGAATGGGAAAGGAACTTATAAATTTTTCCAATTCCTCTTTTGTAGTCGAAGCTCTTGCCATTCTGGTATCAATAAGCCCAGGGCAGATGGCATTCACTGTAATTCCGAAAGAAGCCACTTCTTTAGCCACAGCTCTGGTGAATCCAAGAAGCCCAGCCTTGGACGCCGTGTAGTGAGCACCTCCCAGAGTGCTCACACTCCTTCCGGCTGACGAAGAGATATTCACAATCCGTCCGTAGCTATTTTTCTTCATCGCAGGGAGAACAGCTTGGGTGCAGAGAAATGGCCCGGTGAGATTGACTTCTAATGTTTTCTCCCACTCATCCAAAGTAATATCTTGAATCCTTGTCCTGAACATGATTCCAGCGTTATTGATGAGGATATCGACCTTCCCCAATTCATTTAACGCTGTCTCCATCATTTCTTTCACAGATTTCTCTTGAGTCACATCAACCTGAGTTGCGATTGACCTTGCTTTTTTTTTACTCAATTCTTTCGCCGTCTTTTCAGCTAGTGAAGCATCGACATCAGCAATCATAAGCTCGGCTCCTGCCTTCAATAGCTTGGCTGCAATCGCCCTGCCTATCCCCTGGCCTCCGCCAGTGACAATGGCTGCCCTTCCTTCAAGCTCTTTCATTTCAATCTCCCTAGAAAAAAATGTAACATTTCTATAATAACGAAACTTCTTTCTTATCCATAAGATCCTTTCCCCATGATTCGATTATCCTTTGGTCAGGTTTGGAACAGCTTATAGCATGGACAAGAATTGAAGTCAATTTTCCCTTTTAATTTCATGATTCTTACCTAAAACTCATAAATCCTGTGCCCTATCTTTTATGATAAAAATATTTTTTAGGTTTCTTTTTTTACCAATAAGAATTTATGGATCGGGCTGAACACGTCAATTATCAAACCTTTTGGCTGGGTTCCTGTCCTTATTCTGAAAAAAAGGAATTACGTTTCGCGTTATCGGAAAATTGGATTTAGCGCTACACTGGGCGTGTCGTGAGTCTTGGCTTGAAATAGTCCTGATGACAGCTGTCTTATCGACTCGTCTCTTCAGCAGAAGGGATGAGCCGGGGTTCCTCAACTAGCTTCTTTCTCTTTTTAACCAAGCGGTCGGCAATGATGTAGAAGGAGGGTACGACGACCAGGCTCAGCATCGTGGACAGCACAAGTCCGCCGATGACTGCGATGGCCATGGGAGTTCGAATTTCCGACCCAGGACCAATGCCCAGAGCCGGCGGGATGGCGGCCATAAGGGTGGCCGTGGCTGTCATCAGGATGGGCCTCAACCTGATAGGCCCTGCTTTCTCCATGGACTGGCGAGCGTCAAACCCCTGCCTCTTAAAATTGTTCGCATAGTCCACAAGAATGATGGAATTTTTCTTGACGATACCCATCAGCAGCAGAAGTCCGATCATGCTGAAGATGTTCAGGCTCTTTCCGGCAATGAGAAGGGCAAAAGCTGCGCCGGCGATGGACAACGGTAAAATGGTGATGATCGTCACCGGGTCTTTATAGGAATTAAACTGAGAGGCCAGGACCATGTAGGCGATAGCGACGCCTAGAAACAGGGCAAAGATAAGACTGCTCATGGACTCGCGGTAAGCCACGCTGGCTCCGCCGAGCACGGCCCTATACCCCACTGGAAGGTCTTTGCCCAAGCTTTCCACAAACTTCAGAGCTTCAGCCTGAGAATGACCAGGGGCCACGTTGGCATAGATAGTGATTGCCCTCTCACGCTCGCGGCGGGTGATGGCCTGGAGCGCGGGCCGTTCCTCGTAAGTCACCAGGGACGACAAAGGCACGAGCTCGCCAGACCTTGTCCGCACACGCAGCCTGGCCAAGTCCTCAGGCCTTGACCTTTGGGAGGCCAGAAGCTTCAGGCGGACATCGATCCGCCGACCGCCTGAGCTATATTTACCTACCCTCACCCCGCCCACGAGAGCGTTGATGGTCGTAGCCACATCGTCCACCGAGACTCCAATATCTGCGGCCACAGCTCTATCAGGAAGGACACGAAGCTCGGGCATGCCGATCTGGTAGTCCGTGTCCAAATCGACGACATAGCCGCTTGCAGCAAGCTGGCTCATCACTTTCTGGCTCAGCACGACAAGCTGGTCCCAGTTCGGGCCGCGGACCGAGAACTGAACCGGGAAGCCGCGCTGGGCTGTAAAACCTTGCTGCGAAAGGTCCTGGATGACGGCACGCAAACCCGGAATGGAGTTCAGCTCCCGACGAATGGTTGCCGAGAATTCTGCCTGACTGGCTTTACGCTGGCTGGGCGGAATAAGAGTGACGAACATATTCCCCTGGTTGACCCCGCCTCCGCCCATGCCTCCGACATTGGTGAAGAGCTGGATGACTTCAGGACGGCTGGCGATAATGGTCTCGGCCTTTTGAACAAGCTTGCCCGTCTCGTTGATGTCTGAGCCAACTGCGGTTTGCAGCCTGACTGAAATGCGGCTGAGGTCCTGGGAGGGGACAAACTCTGCCGGCATGAATTTTAAAATTAAAAGCGCCGCCCCGAAGAGGATGACTGCCGGGACAAGCACAAGGATTGGCTTTCTGAGGCTGCGCTGAAGAACTTTGGCATATGTTTTTTCCAGCCAGCGGAAGCTGTCATCCACAACGAGGCCCAGCCGACTCCGTCCTTCGCGCGATGTTTTTAGGAATTGAGAGCACCGGGATGGAGCAAGAGTCACAGCTTCGACATAGGAAAGAAGAACAGCCAGGCAGAGTGTTATCCCGAACTGAAGGAAAAACCGGCCAATGATGCCCTTGATGAACACGACCGGAATGAAAATGGCCACGACCGCCAGGGTAGCGGCTAGAGCGGCGAAGGCAATCTCCTGGGTGCCTTCCAGGGCAGCTTTGACCAGCCCTTTTCCGCCTTCTCTGTGTCGGAAGATATTTTCCATGACCATGATGGCGTCATCGACAACAATACCCACAGCCAAAGCCAGTCCTAAGAGCGTGAAGGTGTTGAAGGTGAATCCGAGGAAATAGATGATGGCGATCGTCCCCATAAGGGACATTGGAATGGCCAGAATGACATTCAGGGTGCTTGAGAAAGAGCCCAGGAACATCCAGCAGACTAAGGCTGTCAGGGTCACAGAGAGGAAGAGCTCGAGCTGGATCTCCTTGACCGAGTCCTCGATGAACTTTGTCGAGTCAAAGACCACGTTGATTGTCATGTTCTCAGGAAGGGTTTTCTGGAATTCATCCAGCGAGGCATGAGTTGCCTTGGCCACGGCTACGGCATTTGCTCCGCGCTGCTTCTTGATGGCGATGCCCTGAGCAGGCAGGCCGTTGACCCGGGCCAGGCGGCGAATATCCTCAAAGCCATCCTCAACCAGGGAAACATCGCTGAGATAAATCGGGCTTCCGCCGACCTCTCGGATGACGATGTGGCGCAGGGTTTCAAGGTCTATGGCCTCGCCCAGGACACGGACATTGATTTCTCGTCCTTGTGTCTCTAACCTGCCGGCTGGCAGCTCCACGTGTTCACGCTGAAGAGCCAAAATGATGTCCTTGACCGTCAGGCCATTCTCATCCAGCTTGGTAGCATCGAGCCAGATGCGGACGTTCCGGCTCTGGACTCCCATGACCATAATCTCTCCCACGCCGGGAACAGTCTGCAGCTTCTCCTTTAAACTGTACTGGACGTAGTCGCTCAGGACTCTCTGCGGAAACGGCCCGGCTAAGGAAAGCATCATGATAGGCTGGTCTTCGGGATTGCTTTTGCTAATAACAGGCGGGTCGATGTCGCGAGGCAGGCGCCGCGCTGTCTGTGAGACTACAGCCTGCACATCCTGCATAGCGAGGTCGACTTTCCTGGAGAGTTCGAATTCAAGGGTAATGAAGGCCGAAGATTGCCTCGAAAAAGAACTGATGGTGCGGATGCCTTCCACTTGGACCAGTGCTTCTTCCAAGGGCTCGACGATGTCATTCTCGATGACCTCTGGAGCCGCTCCTTCCCATACGACTGAGACCGTAATGTTGGGAAAATCGACATCAGGGAACTGACTGATCCCGATCCTTGTTGCTGCAACGAGCCCAAAGACAACAGTAGCTGCCATGAGCATCCAGGCCAGTACCGGCTTCCTGACACATGCTTCAGTTATTTTCATGGCTAAACTCCTCTTTTCACGGCGTTCTTTTTACTTCCCGGCTCTGGGCTGAAGCCTTCTCAGGAGCAGCGCCCACCCTCACCGGGACACCATCTCTCAGTGCTTCAGCGCCGCGGATGACAAGCATCTCGCCTGGCTTGAGGCCGGAAAGAACTTCCGCACGGCCGTCGGCTGTTCTCATGCCGAGCGTCAGGATGCGCTCAACAGCCTTGTTGTCTTCGACCACAAAAGCAATGAAACCACGCTCGCTCGGCCGGATCGCGGTTTGGGGAATGACCGGCGCGTTCCTTTCGCTGCTCACCGGAATCGTGATTTCGGCGAAGGAGCCGGGGCGAAGGGCTTCTTCTTTAGTGTCGTCAATTTCAGCCGTGATAGCGACCATCCGCGTGCCCTCGTCGGCGGACTCAGCCACATGGACGATTTTTGCGCTGAACTCTTTATCCACATTCCTCAATCTAAAGAGGGCTTTAATTCCAACCTTAAGCTGGCTGGCGTCGCGTTCAGGCACATTAAAGCGGAGGAGCAGAGGATTCCTACGGACAAGCGTTGCTAGAACCATGCCCGTCTGGACGTATTGGCCTGTCTGGACTGTGCGGGTCTGGATGATGCCAGAGAATGGAGCTCGGACATAGGCATCATGCAGGTTAAGCTTGGCCTGGTTGAGAGCAGCTTTGGTCTGGGCTACATCCGACTTCGCCAGACTCACCTTTGTCCGCCACGTTTCCAGCTCCTCACCAGGGATTAGTCCAGGATTCTGGTTGATAACTGTTTCGCGACGCTTGAGTCCTGCCTCAGCATCAGCCTTTGAGGCTACAGCCTTTTCATAGGCCGCCTGGGCAGCTTCCACGGCCAGGCGGTAGCGTTCAGGCTCGATCTCCACCAGAACCTGGTTGACTTGGGCGTAGTTGCCCTCGGAGAAGAGGACGCGGTCGACGACGCCTGAAACCCGGGCTGTGACCTGGACTTTTTCAAAGGCATCGACTGAACCCACCGCATTTACAGTATAGACCATCGACCTCTCTTGGACAGTTTCGACCTCAACAGGATAGGTGATCTGCGACCGATCGAAGGTTCTGCCCTGCTTTTTTTGGGGTGCCTGCGGCGTTCGGTCCTTATTTTTTCGGCATTCAACGGTCAACAAACATGCTGCTGATATTATAAAAACCGGAATCCATAAATATTTTTTTTTCACAGTGTTGGCTCCTTGCCGAATGGGCTTAATCCGAGTGCGGCCTCAAGGTTCAAGTAAGCAATGGCCAAGCCGTAGCGCTGTCTGACAAGCTCGACCTCGGCCTCAAAAAGGCTGACATTGGCGTCTGCAACTTGAAGAGCCGTGGCTAAGCCCTGCCTGTAAAGCTCAGCGATCTGCACAGCATTCCTCTTGGCGACCTCATGGGCGACTGTGGCCTGCTTGAGGGAAGCCTGCTGGTTTGTTAGGGAGACCAGGGCGTCGCGAACATCGAGCTCAACGCTGCGCATAGCTGACTTGACGTCCAAGTCGGCCAGGACAGCCAGGGCTTTCCTTTCCTTGTAATCGGCATTCCGAGTGAATCCATCGAAGATAGACCAGGTCGCGGTCAGGGCAAGGTTCCAGTTTGTGGACCTCCCTGTTAGCCCGGCTTCATTGGTGTAACGATATTGCCCGGTGAAAGCCAGGGAGGGCAGCCATTTGAGAATTGGCTCCACGACAAGGGCCTGCTGCCCTTTAGCATGCCAGCGCAGCGAACCCAGGTCAAGGCGCCTTTCCTGAGCTTCGCTGATGAGCTGTTCGGCGGCAGCCGGGTTGTTGGCAGCAGCTTGGAGCAGAAATTCTGGGACTTCCAACTTTTTCTGGAGCACCTCCTTATCATCAAGAAGATAACCCAGCTGAAGGTAGGATGTCGTTAGTTGCCCCTTGACTTGGGTGATTCCCATTTCGGCTGTGGCATACTCAAGCTCAGCCCTGGTCACATCATTGATGGAAACAAGCCCTGCCGCGTAGCGCGCCTTGGCAGCTTCAAGAGCCTGCTTAGCATACTCAAAACGGTGCATGGAGGCTTCAAGGACCTGTTCCACGCTTAGGGTCGTGAGGAAGGCGTTGCTGACTTCAAAGGCAAGCTGCCTCTTGCTTTCCGCAGCCGCATAGGTCTCAGCTTTCCTCTCAGAGCTCGCTTGGAGGAGCGCAGGAAGGCCGCGAGAATCGAAGATTGTCAAGTTGAGCAAGGCCAAACCTGAATAAGCATTGAGCTTCTGGACAACGATCTGCTGACCTCCGCTTATGCCCCTTGTAACCTCAAAAGGCCGGCGAGTATAGGTTCCAGACGCACTCAAGCTTGGCATGAAATAGGCGCGCGCCCTAGCCACTCGGGATTGGGCCGCAGCCAGTTGCTCATCAGCCGCCATCGCCCGCTCGTTCCGGCTGAGCGCCATCTGAATGGCTGATTCGAGTGTCAATAATTCATCATTTGCCTTCAACGCTGCGGAATAAAAAAGTAATATAAAGAATATCCCGACTGTCAAGTTTCGTATCTTATAATGTTTGTCACTCATCTTAACTCTACTGAGTCCTCCTTTATAGAACTCAAGGATTAAAATACATAGATTATAACATAGGTTTAGACGCTGAAAATTGTCAAAACTTCCTTTTTTTCAATTTCTGTTTCAATCTCCTTGAAATTTCAGAAATTTGGTGTTATGATAAATGTCAAATTTCACTATAGTCT
>Ga0315307_1001563_pt1 | contig 10276 bp, 10 predicted proteins | sample TDP2_MG_FD_203079 | JGI IMG/M metagenome (GOLD analysis project Ga0315307, IMG submission 203079) | Freshwater sediment microbial communities from Lake Towuti, South Sulawesi, Indonesia - TDP2 | ecosystem: Environmental > Aquatic > Freshwater > Lake > Sediment | place: Indonesia: South Sulawesi... | reverse complement strand
GACCGGATGTGAATATCGCTCAACCAGAATTCCAAATTGAGGAGTCGTCTCAACTATGATATATTATGGCTCTAAGATTCTATTCATGGTGGAATATTATGCGGATCGCTGTAGGCTCAACGAATCCCGTGAAGATCGAGGCTGTTAGGAGAACCTTTTCGCGAATCTACAGTAGAGGCAAAGTAGAGGTCTTCAGCGTTGAGGTTGATTCTAGGATTTCCATTCAACCATTCAGCGACGAGACGATAGAAGGGGCTGTGAACCGGGCGAAGGAGGCGATCCTTAAAGGAGATGCGGATCTCGGTGTTGGAATTGAAGCTGGTTTATTCGAATTTCCTCGAACGATAACCGGATACGTGGATATTCAATGGTGCGCCATTATTGATCGTGAAGGAAGATTGACTGTCGGCTGCAACTCTGGATTCGAGTATCCTCCGAAGGTTGTCTCCAAAGTGTTACGTGAGAATCGTGAGGTCGGCGAGGTTATGGATGAGCTAACTGGTGTCAAGGATCTGGGGGAAAGTGTCGGTGCAATTGGAGTTTTATCGAAAGGGTTCTTGGACAGAATCAGTCTAACTGAACAGGCCGTCTTGATGGCCATGGTACCTAGATTGAATCTCGACCTCTATTTTGAATCCAAGTAGCATGCTTCATCTCTTTAAGCTTCTTCAAAACTGGAATGTCTTGAAGCATCTTCTCGGTGACTTTCTTCCAGAATATTCCCTTCGGCTTAGGATATTTCGTCTTCGTCTCAATAATCCTTTCGGGTGTGATTATGATATCGACTGGTATGTCATGTTCCTCTGTAGGAATCTTCTCTAGGACTTGAACCTCATGGACAGTCGTTGCTATAGGCGTCTTCTCATCGATCAGGTTCAATTCTCGAAGTATGCCGCATTCGATCTCGCTGTATCCTCCGCCTTTTCCTACTCTTGCTCCGTCAAGCGAAACTGCAACTGACCCAACGACGATCAGGTCGACTTCAGGAAGATCAGTTAGATCGATTTGTCTTCCATACTGGAAAGCTCCTTTGATTGTAGAAGCGAAACTTAAAGCTGATCTCGGAACAGACCTCGGGTCCAAGATTAAGAAACCTGACTTGAGCCGTGGAGTTGGAGTAACCAGCATCTTTCTATTGGAAAGCACGGATTCTCGGATTGGCTTTTGAGGGGAATCTGGATTGACTTTAACAACTCTAGCGTCCTTGAAGATATGAAGCTCTTGAAGCCTACGCGCCGCTTCCTCTGCTCCTTCAAAGTTCGGAATCCTATCGAATACAGGTCTGGGGAACATAGCTATATTCCGGTCTTCCATGATTTTCCAGATTTTTCTCCGTATCTCTTCTTTTAGCGAAATTACGTCTTCCACAGGAACATCAACTGGGGATTCTCGTTTGATTCAAGAAGAGATTGCGTCTACGCTGGTCTTGAATCTAACTACTTAAACCGAATCGATGCGAAAACTATCCTGCGAGTGGGAAAGTGAGTGCAAATGCTATAGTGTCATTCAAGGCATGAGCCACCATGACAGGTATGAGACTCTTCCTCCATTTGTAGACAGCTCCATAGATCAATCCTAGAAAGATCGCTCCAGCTGTTCTAAACCATAGTTCTGGGTCGAAATGGGCGAACCCGAAGATTAATGCTCCTACCAGTATTCCAACAGTTGAGCCTTTCCATCTTGCGAAAGACCCTTGGACAAATCCTCTGAAGAAGATCTCCTCGCACGGTCCAACCAGTACCCATGTAAGAGCGAGTAGGACGACCAGGTCGATAGGGCTTGTTGCTGTTAGTGCTTTCAAGAACCATTCTGGAACTTCAATCGGTATGAACAGGCTTATTATGACAGTAAAAACTGTCCCGGCCAAGTATCCAGCGGCTCCGAAGATTAGACCTACGACTATATTCGATGGCAGTCTCGTTGAGGACAAGCCCAGATCAGTGACTTTCATCTTGAAGACTTTGGTGACGAATAGGATTGTTAGGCCAAGGAACACTAGCTCGTTCACGATCAAGACTATCTTCGTCGTCTCTATTGTTGCTTGAAGAAGGTCGACACCGAAGGCCTGAGAATATAGGAAGACTATCGCTCCGTTGCTCACTATTATGATGAACATTCCCAGAATGAACGCAGCGATAGAAATTAGAGCGTCACGCGCTTCTCTTCTCATTCCTTGCAGACTCTTGGCTGTTGCAAGCCCTTTCTCCACTAATAAGAGTTGCCTACTTTAAGCTCCTCTTACGGATGGGGGGCATTTGTACATGACGGTGAAATATTATTTTGGCTGGATGAATATCGTGATTGAACAAAGTCTGTTCAATCAAGAAGCGGGTCAAATGTTAAATCCGTTCGTGCCCCGTTTACTAGTTTAGGTGAAAGGATATGAGCAGTGAGCAAGTTCTAGTGGTCACATCTCCAACGCTTCCCGGCTATGAGATACTTCGTGTCGTTGGTCCTGTCTACGGCATAACGGTGAGGTCTAGAGGTGTAGGAGGCAGGTTCGTTGCAGGGATACAGACACTTGCCGGCGGCGAGATTACAGCCTACACAAGTGAATGTGAGAAGGCTAGAGCTGAGTCATTACAGAGGATGATGGACAAGGCTAGGGAAGTTGGAGCGAACGCTGTGGTGAGCGCTGACTTCGAGACAAGTGACATTTTGCAAGGTATAGCAACAATCTTCGCTGCTTATGGTACAGCTGTCGTTGTTAAACCGATCGGACAAGCTCCTCGAGTTGAGAATCTATGCCCAAACTGCAAGGCGCCCATCCCCGTTGGTTCCAGCTTCTGTCAGAGTTGTGGAACGAAGCTGTAGGACTCGAAGATCGATTGGCTTAGGCTTAAGTGGTTCTCACGGAATAGATAGTGGAAATTATCTACGCGTGGTTTAGATTATGAAGAAGCTCGCTATACATGGCGGAAAGCCTGTGAGAAGAGAAGTTCTGCACTTCGTCCCGGTTGAAGCGAACTTAGCGAGAGAAGAGATCGAGGCAGCTCTGAAAGTTTTGAAATCGAAGAAGCTGTCGCAGTTGGCAGGTGAAACTGTTGACGATTTCGAGGAAGCTTTCGCAGAATACTGCGGAGTGAAGTATGCGATAGCTGTAAACTCCGGCACAAGCGCGCTGCATGTAGCTTTAGCCGCAGCGGAGATCGGTCCAGGAGATGAGGTGATCCTACCGCCATACACATTCATGGCGACTGCGAATGCAATTCTACATCAGAACGCGGTCCCAATCTTCGCTGATATAGACCCGAAGACCTACACGCTCGATCCTGAGGCTTTGGAGCGAACTGTCTCAGAGAAGACGAAAGCTGTTATTCCGGTCCACATACTCGGACAACCTGCGGACATGTATGGGATCGTGGATGTTGCTAAAGCGCATGGGCTTGTCGTGATAGAGGATTGCGCGCAAGCGAATGGAGCTGAGTATAAAGGAGTGAAAATGGGGGGCTTTGGAGATCTCGGTTGCTTCAGCTTCTACTTGAACAAGAATATGACAACTGGCGGGGAAGGCGGGATGATAGTCACGAGTAACGAGACGCTCGCCAAGAGAGCTAGAAGTATAAGAAACCACTGTCGCCCAGAGATCTCTCCCTACCCGAATGTTCCAGCGCATAATGTCTATGAAGCCATAGGCTACAACTACAGGATGATTGCGGTTCAAGCGGCTATGGGATTGGTTCAGCTCCGAAAACTGGATAAGTTCAATCGAGTAAGGATTAAGAATGCCGCTTTTTTGACCTCCAGAATCAAGGAGATAGAAGGGATCGAACCTCCATATGTGAGAACTGACGTGAAGCATGTGTACTGGGCATATGGAGCCAGAGTCGATGAAGAGAAGCTTCGGGCAGACCGAGATGAGTTCGCTAAGGCGCTTCTCGCCGAGGGGGTACATGCTGAAGGGTATACGCCGATCCCTGTCCATCTCCAGAGAGTTATCAAGGAGAAGGTTGGATACGGGAAGACCCGTTGCCCCTTCGAGTGCCCATGGTACGGCAAACCCATAGAATACAGAGAAGGCTCATGCCCAAACGCTGAGAAGCTCGGTGGAGAAGATCTCCTACTACCGGTCTATCCAACTCTAACAAGCAAGGACCTCGAAGATGTTGTTAAAGCATTAAATAAAGTAGCCGAAGCCATGAGAAGCAGATAGTCTGAAGCCTTTCCAACCCTTTATCGCTTTAAATCTTAAACGATTACATACTTGAACAGGCTTGACTTGCTTGCCAATAAGGCTCATCAACTGAATGGAGGAAAATCAGACTGAAGGTTTATGACCTATTAATAGTAGGAGCCGGAACAGCCGGCTGTACTGCGGCAAAGACTGCTGCTGAAAAAGGGTTAGATGTCTGCCTTATCGACTGCAAGCCGGAGGATAAGGTTGGAGATAAGGTCTGCGGGGACGCTGTTGGAAAACACCATTTCGATAGACTTGGCCTCTCATATCCCGCAGGAGAAGAGTTTGAATGTGATATGCTTGGAACCGATGTCTATTCCCCTGATTTGGAGACGGTATTTAGGATTGAAGGGAAAGGCGTCTCAGCCTTTGGAATCAATAGACACAAGTTTGGCCAGAGACTCTTGAAGGAAACGCTTTCAAAGAACATCACCTTCCATGACTGTACTTTTGCGCTCATGCCCCTTATCGAAGAGGGGTTCGTGAAAGGGGTCAAAGCTCAGAATTCCAAAGAAGGATGGAAGCGGGAGATACGTAGTAAGATTACGATTGATGCGAGCGGTGTCTCAGGAATCGTCCGACGAAATTTGCCTAATGAATTTGGATTGGAAAGGAGAATCGATTCGAAGGATCTCATGGGCTGCTATAGAGAGATAAGATCGAACGTCGAATCTGACTCCGATTTTAGTGAAATCTATTTGACTCAGCAGGTTGCGCCGGGCGGCTACTACTGGATCTTCTATAAGAGTGAGGGTAAAGCCAATGTCGGTTTGGGCGTTCAAATGAGGGAAGGCTACCTGAAACCTAAGGCACAGCTCTACAAGTATGTTCTGTCTAGGAGAGAGTTTAAGAACTCAAAGATTATACACGGCGGGGGCGGAATCGTTCCGACGAGAAGGCCCCTCGACTGCTTGGTCGCGAACGGTATTATGCTCGTTGGAGACGCTGCTTGCCTTGTTAACCCTATACATGGCGGTGGGATCGGCCCGTCCATGCTGAGCGGTAGACTTACTGCTGAAACTGCGGGTGAAGCTATAGCCTCAGGCGACCTCAGTAGAGATGGCCTTTGGCAATACAATGTTGAATACATGAAAGAGTATGGAGGAAAGCAGGCTGGTTTAGATATCTTCCGGATCTTTCTCCAATCGATCGGCGATGATGAGTTGAATTACGGAATGAAGCACCAACTAGTGAAGCAGCAGGATGTCCTAAAAGCCAGCTTGACTGGGAGCCTGAAGCTCAGTATAACCGACAAGGCTGAGAGAGCTTTGAAAAACCTTGGGAAGTTAGGTTTCCTTATCCAGTTGAGAAATACCGCCAAGAAGATGCGTGAAATCAAGAAAATGTATCTAGAGTATCCATCGCCGAAGGACTTCCGACAATGGAAGACCAAGGTCGCGGAGATCTACTCAGGCTAGACATGGATCTCTGAAAGTTTCTCTCACCCTGAATCGTCCAGATTGCAGGTGCTGTAGTAGACTTTCCTTGGAATGAGGAAAAAAGGGTAGGATAAAAAAATCTTCAGAAGTTCTTGAAGTGAATCTTTATGGTATTTGTCTTCAAGAATTGCTTGAAAACTTCTAAAGCTTTTTCAGGATAGCTGTTTTGTCCGCATGTGGCGCAGTCGAACTCGACTAGTCTATGTTTCTTCGATGAATGAATTGTGAGGTGACTTGTCGTAATGAGCGCATTCACGCTCACGCCTCCACCCATAGCGTCCTCACTGATTCTGTAGTGCATCGGATTCTCACCCGATGTCACAGCAAGCTTCATATTTGCTCGCTCAATCGCCTTGAGAGAAGTTTCAACAAAACCTTTCTCATCGAGGAGGTTCCCGTTGCAATTCGTGAACGTTGCTACTAAATGTTTGTACTTGTACGGTCGCTCGTCCAACTTTGAATCTTCTTTGCCTCCGAACTTGAAATTTCATTTTATATGAACTTACATTTAGAGTTTGTTCTTTTGCGCAAAATATGTCTTTGCGAATGGAACGAGAAAAATTTCTTACCATGAAGATGAAAATTCAGATGGAAGAATAGACTTATAGGCGAGCATCTGCGAAAGTCGACGCCTTCAACGAAACAATGTTTCACATGGAGCATGAAATATGAAGCGCGGACTCGTCGATTATCATGTTCACTCCGACTATTCCATTGACGCTACTGGAACGATCGTAGAATTTTGCGATAGAGCATTGAAGCTCGGCTTGCGTGAGATCTGTTTCACTCAGCACTATGATCTTGAGCCTTTGGAGAGAGCGCGACTTAATGGAAGGCTTGTTCCCATGGATTCGGATTGGCTTGACCACTACCTAGATGATGTGGAGAAGGCGAGAGATTCATACAAAGGAACTGGCTTGAAGATAAAATTCGGAGTTGAAGTAGGTTACAGTCGCCGATATCTGAAAGAGATTGAGAAGACCTTGAAAGAATACTCTTTTGACTACGTCATCGGGTCCATTCATTACCTTGATGAAACGAGGATATCTGAACCTACTGAAACTTGGCCGCGATTCAGAGGATCGAGCGCTAGAGACGTTTGCAGAAAATATTATTCAGAGATAGAGTGCGTCGCGAAGACTGGTCTATTCGACGCAATTGGACATCTGGATATCTACAAGAAGTATGGCGCGAGATATTTCGGTGAAGACATCTTTCATAGCTATGAGGGATTGGTTGAATCTGTCTTCGATTACATGGCAAGCAACAACATTGGCTTAGAGGTCAATACGCAATTCTTCCGGAAAGGTCTTTCTGAGCCCTCACCTAGCGAAAAGATACTGAAGACAGCTAGAGAAAGGGGAATACGCGTTATTACTCTCGGCTCAGACTGCCACTCTGTTGCACAATTAGGTATAGACCTTGACAAGGCAGTTCAAGCAGTTCTGAACGTTGGATTTCAGCATATCTACACATTCACCCTAAGACAAGGTGAAGAGCTGAGGCTAGATCTAGCCTCGAGGTGAAGCTTGATATCGCATCGCATATGTGTCTTTTGTGCAGTACAGAAAACTCTCTTCTTTGATGCTCTTTAGCTTGCGCGAGTGCAATAGACATGTTCTAATTTAGGGTAGATCTAATCGAAGAGTGAGTTAGGCGCATGAGGCATAAAGTCGGCGTGAAAGCTTTAGGGCTTCTATCAGGCGGCTTAGATAGTACGCTGGCCGTTGAGCTGATGCTGGAGCAGGGATTTGAGGTGGAGACGCTAAATTTTGTGACGCCCTTTTGCCTCTGCCGTAGAAAAGGATGCGCTGCTACAAATATTGCGTTGAAATTCCAAATTAAATTGAATAGAATATTCCTCGGCAGCGAGTACTTGAAGATGCTTAGGAAGCCGAAGCACGGCTATGGAAAGAACTTGAACCCTTGCATAGACTGTAGGATCTTGATGCTTAAGAAGGCGAGGCAGTATGCGAAGCAGATAGGTGCAGACTTCATCTTTACGGGTGAAGTGCTGGATGAGAGACCTATGTCTCAGCACAGGAGAGCCATGAAGATTATAGAAAGGGAAGCGGGTCTAGAAGGCAAGATCTTGAGACCGCTCTCCGCTAAATGCCTGCCTGAAACTGAAGCTGAGAGGAAAGGTTGGGTCGAGAGAGAGAAGTTGCTTGACATTAAAGGGCGGTCTAGGAAACGTCAGATCCAGTTGGCTAGAAGTTTCGGTCTACTCGATTATCCTCTTCCAGCCGGAGGATGCCTACTGACTGACAGGGAGTTCTCTGCAAAGATGAGAGACCTCTTCAAGCATAAGAGAGACCTCCGCTTGAAGGACGTCTCTCTACTGAAGGTGGGCAGACACTTCAGGCTTGGGTCCAATAAGATAATCGTCGGTAGGAAGGAGACGGAGAACAAGTCGTTGCTCAGCCTAAAAGCTCCGAGCGACTACTACTTCGAAGTGCCTGGCTACGGCAGTCCAATCACGATTCTTCAAGGCCGAAAGTCAAGCGAAGCTATTCGTGTAGCAGCATCCTTGACAGCTCGATATTCCGACGCAAAAGGAGAGAACGTTCAAGTAGCTTACGGTACTGACGGACCCAAGAAGACCTTGACCGTTACACCTCTTCCGAATGAGCATGTAGATAGACTCAGAATCGCTTGGAAACGAAAATCATCCTGAGAGACGCTAACGATCTTTAGCCCAAAGCACTATGAGTGTCAGCGATCACGATGACCGAAGCTAGACTTCTGGCTGAGCGCATCAGATCAGTTTATGAAGAGTAGGCTATATATCCGAGATACCTCGAGCGTGCGTTGAGTGAAGGATCATTCTACGTCTGATCGGTCTTACAAATGGGTTGTACTGCTGATCACCACCGTTGGGTCTTTCATGACCCCTCTCGACGGCAGTATTGTAGGCATCGCGCTCCCTTCAATCGCATCGAGCCTTCACATAGACTTCGCAACGGTCATCTGGGTCCCAACCTCGTATCTTCTCTGCCTCTCTGTTCTCCTCTTGAGTTTCGGGAGGCTTGCTGACATTAAGGGACGAAGAATTCCGTTTATCTTCGGATTTGCTCTATTCACAGCTGCATCTGTGCTCTGCGCTACCTCGCAGACTGGAGCGCAATTAATACTCTTTCGATCTATTCAAGGGATAAGCGCAGCTTTGATCGGGGCAACCTCACCAGCTATAGTGACTGATGTTTTTCCCAGCAAAGAGCGAGGGAAAGCCCTAGGCATAAATGCGATGGCTGTTTACGTTGGTCTGTCTGTAGGCCCGACTTTGGGAGGGCTCCTTGTTCAAAGTCTGGGTTGGCGTTGGATCTTCTTCATAAACCTCCCGATCGGCATCTTCGTGATCGCCATGTCTCTGTTAAGGTTGAAGGAGTCCGCAACTCCGAGCATAAGCGAAAAGTTTGATCTCATAGGCGCAGGAACGTTCTCTGTAAGTTTGACGGCTCTACTCCTCGCTTTGACACTAGGTCCAAGCTTTGGTTGGACCGCCTTCAGTATAATGAGTCTCTTCTTGATCGGCGGAGTCTTCTTCATCTTATTCGTAGTGATTGAGGGAAGGATGGGCAAGGAGGCTATGTTGGATATCTCTCTGTTCATTCGGAACCGTCTCTTCGCAGCAGCGAATCTTACTGCCTTTCTGAACTATACTTCATACTTCGGCGTTGGGTTCTTGATGTCATTCTATCTGCAAAGGGTTCTAGAGTTTGGACCTGCAGAGGCTGGTCTGATTCTTTTGTCGATGCCTTTGGTCATGGCTCTTCTATCGCCTGTGAGTGGTTGGCTCTCCGACAGGTTCGGTTCACGTTCGCTCAGTTCAGCCGGTATGGCTTTGATGTGCTTGGGGCTTTTCATGTTCAGCACCTTAAGCGTCGATTCTTCTCGTCTCGATGTAATCGTGAGGCTGCTTGTGCTTGGTTTCGGTATGGGAATCTTCGCTCCACCAAATACGAGCGCAGTCATGGGCTCTGTTGAGAAGAATAGGCTGGGCGTGGCTGCTGGCACGCTTGCTACGATGAGGTTCATGGGTCAATCTATGAGTTTAGCTGTTATGGGAGCTGTTGCTGCTACCGCGATCCCTTCTAAGATCCTTTCAGACTTGTTTGTTGGATTGCGTAGTGAAGCTGGAACGGTTATGGCTGAAGCATTTGTGGAGGGGATTCGAAGAGCTTTCTTCGTCTCAGGCTTCATTTCGGCTCTAGGCATCTTCACTTCTCTCATCCGCGGCAAAGGGAAATAAGTTCTTTAGGCGTCAAGTGTAAGATCTGGAAGTGGGATACCGTTATCTTGAATAAAACGCAAGACCTAGCCTGTTTTCTGCTAGGCAACTGGGGGCCCTTGGATTTTATAGAGCCTGCTCCGAGTCTGGTGAGAAGTGACAGCCGAGAGCTTCGTAGACGGATTTTGAAGTTATCGGTGAAGGAAGCGCGAGAACTGGGCATCGGTAGGAGCGCGCTTCACTACCTACGCAAGAATGCGCGAGACTTGAAGCCTTTCAGAATCTACCAGAAGTTCGCTGCTAAACTAGAATCGAAGTTTTCATAGTGTGATGTTTTATGCCTGTCTCAAAGAATTGGTTGAAACGAGTCCTGAGGAGAGGCGAGTCTTCGAAAGTTGATTTCAAAATAGATTTGACGTTATCGACTGA
>Ga0315307_1001562_pt1 | contig 10277 bp, 8 predicted proteins | sample TDP2_MG_FD_203079 | JGI IMG/M metagenome (GOLD analysis project Ga0315307, IMG submission 203079) | Freshwater sediment microbial communities from Lake Towuti, South Sulawesi, Indonesia - TDP2 | ecosystem: Environmental > Aquatic > Freshwater > Lake > Sediment | place: Indonesia: South Sulawesi... | reverse complement strand
GTTGCCAACCAGGGGCGATATCGACTCAAACGCATTGGAAGCATTCATGAAGTCTCGGAAGATCATGATGCCAAACGCTGTGGCTATCATCTCGGCTATCAATCGTTTTCGAAGAGCCCGAGCTAGAACCTGGGGCGTGGGTGTGACGACGATGAGGAGAAGGATCAGCGCCACAAGCACTGACAGATAGAGCGGGGCGCCGAACCCAAGGGCCAGCAGCAGTGCAACTAGGATCGGGGAGAAGGAGACAACGAGCTTTCCGACCCAGCTTCTGCTTCTGTCAACTGTGCTGTGGGTGGGCTTGACAGGGCGGATCACGGTGAGGTACCCTGCGGCCACCGCCACAAAGAAGATGGGGATCTGGTAGAGGAGGATGGATCCAACCGTGAAGCCTGACAGATAGGAGGCTGTGATCAGCGCCGTCTCCAGAGGATAAATGAGAAAGAGGACGTGGCGGAACCAAAGGTTGTCGTAGGACTTCTGTTCGCTGTTGAATCCCAGTCTGTTACCCTCTGTCTCGACCAACGGTGCGGAGAACAGAGCTCCACCCAGCACGGGCAGAAGGCCGAACACCGCGGGTGTCAGGGCGACAATGACTCGCCCGTCGGCTATCAGGTGTTCTAGGCTCTCCATCATCTGCTTGATCATGCCGGACTCTTCGTAGATGAGGCATAGGATCGTGATCATGCCGACTGTGGCAACTAGCTCCAGCGTCGCCCTAGCGGTTACAGCGGCGGTGAGGGCATCGAATATGGCTTGGGGTGTGAGGGCGAAGATGCCGAGTACAAGGGAACCTAGAACCAACGCTATGCCTATGTTCACCTTGCGAAGCACGAGGAGCAGAACCAGTGTGAAGGCGATCAATGCGCCTATCAGAGGTAGGGCGGTTGGCGACATTTCTTAGGCCAACGACCTAGAGCATTGACACATAAGCATATCCGTGATCACCGCAGAGAAAACAAGCCAATCGATCTTCTTGTGAGCGGCACGATCCTCCATTCAGCGGCGTTGAGTCTTCGGTGTTTTGTCGGTGTTTAAATATGGAGCGGGCAGGCTGTTGAGGTGTCGGGGAAAGTGTTTCGATCCTGCTACCTGACAACTTCTTCTTGCGAAAGAGCGCGTGACATGGATGGGCAACTCAACGGGTCAGCAAAGAAGCAAAGGACGCGACGGGGCTCTGAAGGCATCTCTCGGCTGTTGAGCGAGGTGATGGCGGTCATCATCGTCATCGCTATCGCGGCCCTCGTCGCGGTCTACGGATCCAGCCTCACAACCGCCATCTCCAACACGCCGAACATCAGGATCGACAAGTTTCAGATCGTGGGTTCGGTGGCCGTGATCCAGATAAAGAACGACGGGAACCTGAGGATCGACAGCATCACTGCCGCTCTTAAGGATGATTCGGGGGAGCCAGTAACGATACCGCTCAGCCCAGGGGCAATCGATCCAGGCTCGACGACGGCGGGAACTGCTTCGGGGAGATTCACCGCTGGCACCACCTATCAGGTCACAGTGAAAGGGGCAACAACGAATGGAGCGGTCATCGCCGTTGGGTCTGCGCTGGCGAATCCCTAGCAAATGCGGCTGGCTGGGTTTCCATCCTAACTTGCCTGGGGTCGAATCTGGATGAAGCTTGAGAACTTCGCCGAAGTGTGGCTCGTTCCATCGATCGATCGAGAGGGAGGAAGTCGAAGAGGGATCTCTCGTCTTCTCTCTGAAGTTCTCATGGTGTCTGTTGTAATGTCCATCGGTAGCCTAGTTTACGTCTACAGCGTCTCCGTTGTGTCGGATGCCCATCACCCGGACATCACCATTGCGATGGCCGACGCTGTTCTCTGGAGTGGGGGAACGATAGTTCAAGTCTCTGTGAGAAACATCGGCACGGTTCCTCTGAGGGTAAAGTCGGCAACGGCCAGTGGAGAGGGAGAGCAGCAAACCTGGAACGATGGGGCGGAGTTGAACGTGGGGCATGAGTGCGGCCTGCGGTTCACGATGGGCCGTCGCAGCGTTGGAGCAACTGTCACCTTGGTTGTGTCGGCGGTTGATTCACGTGGAGCAGAGGTGAAGGCCGCTGCCTCCGTGGCGGTCAGGAAGCCGTGAGATGAACGACCGTGAGACCTCGATCTCTGCTGGGCATGAGCAACCAGATCAGCATCCTCCTGGGGGCGATCATCATTCTCTCAATCGGCGTCGTGGCCTACAGCTATCTCAGCCTCCAGGGAGGAGCATTGAGCGAGGCGCAAAGAAGGGAGGCCGAGCTTCAGCGGACGATGCTCTCGGAGAGATTGACTCTGATCTACTGGAGCAGCGACGGCAAGGCTGTCATCAGCAACGACGGACCGTATCCAGTCAACGTGGTCAGGGCTTATGTGGACAGCTCGACGCTGGATCTGAAGGTCCAGATTCAGCCCGGCGAGAAGAAGACTCTGAACGTCGGCACTGGCAGCGAGTTGATGATCGAGACCGAGAGCGGCGGCTTCACCGTCCTGAGAAGCTAGGGCTGGGAGGTTTATGGCGTGGCGAGGCTCGAGAGGTCCGTGAAGGGCGTCGGAGTCGTACTGATCATCCCCGTTGCCACGGTGATAGTGGTACTCCTCTTTGCCACGGCCATGATTCTGGCCGTCACCACCAACAGCATGGCTCAGACGAGCGAAGCCGTCGTCTCAAGGAACAAGGCCCCCGAGCTACTCGATATCTACGTGTATGAGGATGCGGCCACGAACGAGTCCTTGATCCTCGTTGTAAACCGGGGAGGGACGTTGAGTCGAGTCGACTACTACGCCACGATCGGGGTGGATGGGGAGGTCTTGAGCGACGGGTCGACGGCCTGGGCCCTTCAGCCCGGAGAGTCACGCTTCATGCAGCTGTCAGAGATCGGCTTGAACTCAAGCTACAGCAGCCACGGTTTCTTTCACAGCTCGGTCGGATTCATCGCATTGCACACGAAAGCCGGTGGACTCTACCGAAGCGCGTACGTGACGCCGGGGGAGGAAGAGATGCCTTGACGCGCTTGAGGACCGACGTCCGGGGCTCAGGGGTTTTCGGTCTACCGATCGTCGCGGCGGCCGCCGTCGCCCTCCTAGGTCTAATACTTCTCGGCAGCGTTCTCATCTACACCGCAGCTAGGCAGGGCGCGCAAGCGGTCAACGAGGCGGCTACCAGAGGCAAGGAGCTCCTGAGGATATACGTGTGGAACAGCAGGACCACTTCGCTCAAGACGGGTGAGATGCAAAGAGGCAACGTGACAACGATCTCCGTGGTAAACATGTGGGGTGGCACGAGCACAGTGGACTACTGCCTGATGGCAGGAAGGGAGGGCTCAATCATCTCGCAGACCGCCATTCCGTCTCTCCGGGTAGGTCCAGGGGTTGAGATCCAGATGAAGCCCTCGGACTTGGGGTTGCCAACCGAATACGAGGACTTTTGGCTCTTCAAGGGGCGCGTCTCAGCGCTCTATCTCCACACTCTTCTGGGGAACGTATTCGGCTCCGCCTATGGGAGGCCAGCCATGAGTGCGTCAGGAGCCGTCGTGACGGGCACCTTGACTGGACAGGGATCAACACTGACACGGTGGATCACAACGACGGTGACCATCACCCGGGGCACCGGGGAGCCGAGCGCCACAACCACCTTGAACACCGCGACCCGATCGACGAAGACTGGATCAACAGTTACATCAGCTGTCAAGACGACAACCGCAACTGCATCGACGCTAACGTCGGGAGGGTTTGTCTACGCACTCATGTACTATGACCAGGACTTCGCGTTCGGCAGCAGTGACTGGTCATTGACGGGATGGACGAACGACGTTCGGTTCTCTTCATGGAGCCTCAGGGTTCTTGTCGGTGCGGGAGGTGACTGGGGAGTCAAGGTTGGCGGTCACTTCCTCGGACTAGGTGAAGCCCCCCTGGACATCACAGACAACCTCGCCATCGGTGGGCCCTACCCCGCTTCTAGAGCCATCCCGGATAATGCTTGGCACTCAGCCATCTGGGCTTGGGGCTCCCTCAAGTGGCAGGGATACGTGGAAGACCAATCCAAGCCCTGCCTACACCTTCAGGTGGAAGCAATAAAGAGGATCGGGCTGGGCCCTACGACCGTCACCACCTCAGCTACTCAAGCCAGCACCTACACCGCAACTTCCACGACAATGATCACAACAACCTCAACGACCTATGATTTCGGGTCCGACGAAGTGATCTTCGTCGACGCAGGGCCGCACTCCGGTACTAGGTCGTATACCCCACCTACCGGGTGGGAGGCTACACCAGTCCGGATCATGGCAGAGGCGAGGTTCGGAAGAATGAGTGCCAGTGTCGCCGGGGTTACGGTCGAAGCGAGGAACGGTGAATCTAGGTCCGCGGAGGTCAACGCGGGTAGCTGGGCTGCCTCCTGGTCTTGGAGCTACTCAGGCAGGGTGTATCCGGACGCGCTCGACTCACTAGTCAGGGCAAGGGTCACCTTCAGGCTGAGGAGAGTGACGACCTTCACAACTTCCTTTGCGCCGACCGTCACCAAGATCGGTGTTCAGAGCGTCGTGACTCGGGATGCAGTGGCCTCGGCTGATGCCTTGTCGCCCCCTCTGTCAGCAGGAGAGCCGAAGGTGCAGGCCCCCTCCTCGGCTTCGCTGTCGGTTGTCTCCACATCTACCTTGATCCCGACGCTTCACCTGATGTGTCAGGCCACAGAACAGAGTCGGCTTAGAAGGCGAGGCTCAACATGACTGATGCACTTTCCTGGGCAGGGGGGATCGGCGTCTGAGGGTTCTAAGAAGAAGGCCCGCGGGCTTTCGGGTAGAGCCAACCCCCGAACCTCAGGATCGTTACGAGAGGACCCTCCACGAGATACTGAGCGGGAGCATGCATCGTCCGACACAGTTCAAGTCCCCCGCCCTCGATTTCAGGCCTCTCGAGGAGTACGACGTGGGAGTCGTGCACGTGAGGGTCGGCCTGAAGAAGGGGGAAGGAGTCTACTTTGTCGATGAACCGGTCCTGACGCCCTCCGAAGAAGCAAGCTATGCGTCGGCCCTCGACACCGTGTACTTTACGTTTCCAGCTGAGGAGCTGACGTCGGAGCAGGTGGGAGATGTTCTGCGAGACCAGGTGAACCACGCGGCGGACAGCCTCGGCCTGGAGCTGCCTCCTGAGAGCGTTGACAAGGTGATCTACTACATCAGGCGCGAGATCTTCGGCTATGGACCCATAGATGCAGTGATGTTGGATCCGGCGATTGAAGACATAGCTTGCGACGGCGCCGGCGTCCCGATCACCATCAAGCATCGACGATACGGCAACCTGGGGTGGCTCCTTACAAACGTACTCTTCCTTGATGAAGCCTCTCTCAGCGACTTCATCAGGAGGCAGGCGCACCGCGTTGGTAGAGGCGTAAGCGTAGCGCAGCCCTACGGCGACTTCATTCTTCCAGATGGATCGAGGATGGCCTGCAACCTCGGGAGAGAGGTCACAGCAGACGGCAGCAGCTTCACGATCAGGAAATTTCCAGCTCAGCCCTACACCCTCCCCGCCTTGATCAGGGATGGGATGTTGAGTTCCTTGATGGCCGCCTACCTGTGGTACGTGATTGAGCAGAAGCGCATCATATTCTTAGCCGGCCCAACGGCCAGCGGCAAGACCACGCTGAGCAGCGCGCTGCTCAACATGCTTGACCCTAAGCTTCGCTACGTCACCATCGAGGACACACCTGAGATCAAGCTGCCAGGTTTCCGGAAGGTGCCGCACGTCACAAGGAGGAGCTACACGATGACCACGGATCCACAGTACGAGGTGAAGCTTGTGGACCTAATGGCGCACAGCATGCGCGAGCGCCCCGACTATCTGATAGTTGGGGAGGTGCGAACCGCAGAGCAGCTGCTGGCCTTCACGAGAACCGCGACAACGGGGCATGGAGGCGTCACCACAATACATGCAAATGACCCTCAGACCCTTCTCATCCGGCTGAGGGCGATGAACGCGGATCCCTCTGCACTCGACCTGCTGTGGGGTGCCGTTGTAACCAACTGCTGGGGAAGGGGCGTGAGACAGCTCCGACGCGTCACAAGCATCTCTGAGATCCTTCCGCCGGAAGACACTCGAGGAGAGGGAAAGATCGAAACGATCTTTGCTTGGAAAGAGCCGGTCGATCGATTCCATCCAGAAGAAGTCGATGAGCTGCAGCGGCTGTCTTCCAGACTCAGGCTGCTCGCTCGAAGCCGAGGCGAACCTGACTCCGCGGTTGGGCAGGCGATAGAAGAGAAGCACGCGTTCCTGAACCATCTTGTGGAGAACTGTACCTTCGGATTCAAAGCCGTGAGCCAGGCTGCCAAGCAGTACTACACCCGGAGGATCTTGGTTGAAGCTGGTTGGACAAGGTGAGCGGGAAAACCTGGGGTGGTTGCTCGCTCAGGCAGCTCTCGCCGCGGCCTGGTTGATCTACGCTATCACACATCGGCTTGCGTCTTTGGCTGCCACCTTCGCGATTCTTGCTTTCCTTCCCGCGCTCGTCGCACATCTACTTGCTGACAGAGGGCCTGGTAGTGTTGTTCAGAGGCTCTGCCGTGGATGGAGCTTCCTCAGACGGCTTTCAGCCAAAGCCAGGCCGTGGATGAGGCAGAAGATCCTTGAGGGGCCCGTGTTCAGGGACCCTGAGGAGGCCTCCCTGCACCTCGTCTGGCGCTTCCTGCAAGCCGGCCTGCTGGTCCCCGCTGTGGTCTGTATGGCGGTTCTTCAACCGATGTTCCTTGTGGCACTGGTGGTCCTCGTGGTTCCCCCCGCCGGTGTCTACATTGAGTTCTTAGACAAGGCGAGGGAACGAAGGGAGCAGACAGAAGCGGAGCTACCCTTCTTCACAAGCTTCGCCAGCGCACTAGCCGGGACAGGTCTCTCCCTGTATCATGCGTTCACCAGCGCAGCCAGGTTTCCCTCGGTGTTCGAACGCTTCAGCTGGGAGGGGAGGCTTCTGAGGCGCAACGTCGAGAATCTGGGGTACGGGGTCTTGGAGGGCCTCGACGACCAAGCCTTCAACCACCCCTCTGAGGGCTTCAAGCGACTCGTGCTGGGAACAACAAGTGTTTGGCGCAGCGGCGGCGACATGAGGGCTGTCTTGGAGAACAGAGCCGAGGAATTCATTGCGGCTCAGGAGCAGCGCTGGGAGAACTTCGCAGACGAGGCCGGAGGCCTGGGAGACATGTTAGGCCTGGTTTTCGTTGGTCTGCCGATGGCTCTCACCGCTGTCGGTGTCTGCTTCGCCAGCCTGGCTCTTCAGGGGATGACCACCATCGCCTTCTTAGCGCTTCCTCTGGCCCTCGTGTTCAGCTACTTGGTCTTGAAAGGCAGCATGCCGCCCAGCTACGACCTCTACTCGGTTACACACCGCACGGTTCTGCTTTGGATCGCTCCGGCAGTCACGGCTGGAACCGCTGCCTCCATCGGTCTTGGGTTGCCCGTTGCCGCAAGCATCGCTATCTCGATAGCCTCTCTTGGTGCTGCGGTTGAGCTCTCCCTCAGAGATCAGGTCGAGGAAGTAAAGGACGCCGAGCGGTCTCTGCAACGGTTCATACGCGACCTAACGGAGTATAGGAAGGTGGGGCACACAATCGTGGAGGGAGTGAAGAGATGCAGCGCAGGCAACAGCTACAGCCCGCGCTTCAACAACTACCTCCGCCGGGTGGCTGCGAGGCTGAGTCTCGGCCTTCCGCTCTTTGATGCGGGAAAAGCGGCTAGGAGCTGGCTGACGAGAATCACGTTTTTCTTGCTGCACAATATTGACGAGTCTGGAGGCGGCAGCACCGTTCTCCTGGAGAAGGTCATGGAGCTCCTGAGGAAGCACGACCTCAACCGACTGAAAGCAACCGCAAGGCTCAGGCTCTACACCCTGCTGGCCGTCATTTCCCCGCCGATGATCGTGGCTACCTGTGCCTTGATCTCAGCAATGACAACGGGCATGGGCTTCGAGAACCTTCAGCTGGCCGGTCTCAGGTTGGCCTCGGAGGGTCAGATGAGGGACATCACGGCCGTGGCGATGACGGCCGCAGTGGAGTCAGGGGTAGGCATGGCTTTCCTGTCCACTAGAGCGAGCGAAGGCCATCCGTATCGACCCAGAATGGTCATAATGGCATGCTTCTCCTTTCTCTTGGCTTGGCTTTCATACCCTGCGGTCACGAGGGCACTCGAAGTCTGGTTCGCCGGAGGGGCATACCGGTGAAGACCTTGACCCCGGTTCTGACCGCGGTCCTTGTCGTGGCGGCTCTGTTGATGCTGCAGCTGGCTCTTTCCCCAGGCTTCTCGTTTAGAGGGGCCTTGCCGGAGACGATCGCCGGCTTCTTGATGAATCCTTTGGTTGGCGACGTTTCTTTCTCCACCCTTCTAACCTTGGTCGTCGCCTTCCTTGCTGCTCTCTGGGTCGTGAGGACCAAGCGGACTTCATCTCGTAGGCTGACGCTGCGCAACGAGGTGGAGGAGGGCTACCACTACGCAAGCCCCGAAGCCTTCGAGTGGAGGCGTTTCTGGCGGACCCGTATCGAGAACACGCAAGACCAAGACCGAGCGGCGGTGGTCTCTCAGGTCGGCGCGAGCAAGACGAACAGCGATGGAGCCAAGCAACCCTCGGCTCCCTTGATCAAGCCGGAAGTCAATGCACCTCAGCTTTTGGGAAGCGGCGTTGCGGCTCCGGCAATTCCCACGGAAGCAAAGCTGCAAGACCTGAAGACTCGACCAGCCCCCGAACATGTCCTTGAGGATGTATCGCCCGTTCCGATGCCTGAGCCGTTGGATCAGGGCAGGGAGCTCGATGACGTCGCCCTGAGGATTCATCGAAACGAGGCAATGGGAGAGCCTGCGCCGTGGGACCACCTTACCCACGTCTCAGACGCGGAGCAGGAGGTTGTGGTGACCGATAACTCGATGGAAGGGGAGCTCTCGAACCAGATGGGGTACCCCAGCATCTCCCCGAGGGACCTAGAGGAAGCCAGCTCGGTGGCTCAGACACCCGATCTCCTCCGTCAAGTGCTCACCGCCGGAAGGCTTGTCTACGTCCTGCCCCCGGATGCGTCGCCGCCCCTCGTGAGGGCTGAGTCTTCAGTAGCGGCTGTCGCCACTCTTCTAAAGGACACGAGGAGCTTCTGCCTGGTCGGCCCCCAGGGCGCCGGAAAGATGACTGTGCTCAACGCAGCGCTCGTCAGGAGCGCTGTCAAGCATCTCGCAGCCCGTACGGAAGAGGGATCGACGAGCCTGCTACTCAGCCTGCTTCCGGAGCGATCCACGCGTGGTGCTGAGGCGAAGAGGCACCTCCAAGACCTTCTGATAATGATGCCCCGCCTGGCGGACCTCGGGTACAGGTACGTCGTGGTCTACGACGTCCACCGTCTTCCTCCCAAGGACATCCAAAAACTTGTGCGGGCTTGCTTCGCAACGGGGTCCCTAAGAATCGCAGCCACCAGCGTTCAAGACATAAGCCTGGACGGTGTTGAGATCCTCAGCCGCGCCTATAGCATGCATGACCTGAGGTGGATCGCCTTCAGCCATGCCTTGCACAGGGGACTCATACTGGAGCAGGTAGCAGAGGTTCATCTCGCAGATTACGCCAACGCCAGAAACCAGGCTGACACAGTGGAAGAGATCGTCGAAAGGCTTCCAGGCGGGAGCATGGACGACGTGGTCAAGACCATTCAACTGGCCGAGTGCGAGGTTCGAAAAAGCACACTCGAGGCCTTTACAAGACCGGAGAGCACAACCTACCAATGGTTCATTGGTCAAGCGGGCAGGGTTACAGTGGCGGAACTGAGGCAACACTTCTTCGACGCCAGCAAACAAATAGATCAGCCCGGGACAGACTGGACCTTTCGACAATTCATGCGCAAACTCAGGACGCTTGGATTTGAGATGCGGCAGGCTCCGGATCCCGCCGACGCGATCGATGGATCAGTTGGCGGTGGGCAAACACATGAGAGACGAACCGGGTCTCCGCGGCTTCGCACAGATTTCAGCCAGTGATCCACTGTCAGAGTGCTCAGCAAATCCTGCCTACTCGATCGATCGACCGCACCAACAGTTTGGTGGAGAACTGCTCTCATCAGCGACGTTCACAACGCTTATAGCCTCGGGGGCGGCGACCCGACTCATTTGGGTGTATGTTGGCTGTGAGCGCGTTGCGACCGCCATTTCTGCTGAGCATAGACTGCGGAACGGGTGCGTGCAAGACGGCGGTGTTTGACCTAGAAGGGCGCGAAGTCTTCGACGCGTCCGCGGAGTATCCTGTCTACCATCCCGAAGTCAACTGGGCCG